>Ga0233369_1000059_pt1 | contig 56307 bp, 52 predicted proteins | sample ElkDunMinimDraft_26_FD_191537 | JGI IMG/M metagenome (GOLD analysis project Ga0233369, IMG submission 191537) | Fecal eukaryotic communites from dung pellets of Tule Elk in California, USA - Elk Dung D16 | ecosystem: Host-associated > Mammals > Digestive system > Large intestine > Fecal | place... | reverse complement strand
CGATCAGGCCGCGGCGTCCTTGAGCTTCTTGAGCGGACGCACCTTCACCTTCACCGAGGCGGGCTTGGCGGCGAACCACTGCTCTTCCTTGGTGAACGGGTTGATGCCCTTGCGCTTGGGCTTGGCCGGCACGCTGACGGCGCTGAACTTGGCCACGCCCGGGAGGGTGAAGCTGCCGGCGCCCTTCTTGTTGAGCGAACCGTGGATCGCGGTCTCGAGCGCGCCCAGCATGGCGCGGACGTCCTTCGCCGCCAGGCTGGTGGACTCGGCGATGTGCGCGACCAGGCCCGACTTGCTCAGGGCTTCCTTGATCGCCTTGGGGGCTGCAGGCTTGGCGGCCTTCTTCGGAGCAGCCGCCTTCTTGGTCGGGGCCTTCTTCTTTGCCATGGGTACGTGTTCCCTCGTCTGTGTCTGTGGTCTGCGTTCTGTTGTGGCCGAACGTGCCGGCAGGCGCAATGTAGGGCATCCGCAACGCCCCGCCAATAGGAAAACGCGAAAAAACAGGGGTCCGCGCGTCCTTTTCCACGCTCAGCGCGGCGGGCCGGCGCGGCGCCGCCGGGGAGGCCAGCGCCACCAGCTCGCCAGCACCACCACGGCGAAGGCGGTATAGGCCGCGACGAACGCCCACCACGGCGCCTCGAAGAAGATCAGCCGCGACAGCCAGTGCTGGATGAAGGTGCCGCCGTAGGTCTCCTGCCCGGCCCGGTGCCGCAGCGCTAGCTCCCAGTCGGTGAGCGGGCACAGCCGGCCCAGCCAGGCCTGCAGCGCGATCAGCAGCATCAGCGCCAGGTGGGCCGCGCGCAGCGCGAAGCTGCGCACGAGGGGCCAGCCCCGGGGGCCGCCCACCAGGATCGCCAGCGTGCCCAGCACCACGAAGGCGACCACTCCCACGTGCAGCACCAGGATCGCATCGGCCAACGCGGCGGCGCGGGCCGGCGTCGCCCAGCCCTCAGTCATCCTCGTGGCGCGGCGTCCAGGCCGCGACCAGCGCCTGCTGCACCTGCGGCGGGGCCGGTTCGTAATGGCTGAAGTCCAGGCTGTAGCGGCCGCGACCGGAGGTGATCGACTTGAGTTCGGCCGCGTAGCCTTCGAGTTCGGACAGCGGCACCTGCGCGCTGATCGCCACCTCGCCATCGCCCGCGCCGTCGGTGCCGTTGATGCGCGCGCGCTTGCCGGCCAAGCTGCCGCTGACATCGCCCATCGCCGCCTCGGGCGCGTGCACCACCAGGTCGACGATCGGCTCTAGCACCTGCGGCGCGGCGCGGCCGACCGCGTCGAGGAAGGCCTTTTTGCCGGCGGCGATGAAGGCCACTTCCTTGCTGTCCACCGGATGGTGCTTGCCGTCGTGCACGATCACCCTCAGGTCCTGGATCGGGTGGCCGGAGACGGCACCGCTGCGCAGCACCTGGCGCACACCCTTCTCGACCGCCGGCAGGAACTGGCCGGGAATGACGCCGCCCTTGACCTGGTCGACGAACTCGAAGCCGGCGCCGCGCGGCAGTGGTTCGATCCTCAGCGACACCTCGCCGAACTGGCCCGCGCCACCGGTCTGCTTCTTGTGGCGATGATGGCCCTCGGCGGCCACCGAGATGGTCTCTCGGTAGGCGATGCGCGGCGTACGCGTCTGCACCTCCAGCCCGAAACGCTCCTTGAGCCGTTCCAGGTTGATGCGCAGGTGCAGGTCCGACAGCCCGCGGACCACCGTCTCGTTGGTCTCCTCCTCGTGCTCGACCTGGAAGCAGGGGTCCTCCTCGGACAGCCGGTGCAGGGCGCTGGCAAGCTTCTGCTCCTGCCCGCGGCTGCCTGCGCTCACCGCCAGGCCGAACATCGGCCGCGGATAGGCCACCGGCGCAAGGTGGATGTGGTCCTCGTCGTGGCTGTCGTGCAGCACCGCGCCCAGGTGCAGTTCCTCGACCTTGGCGATCGCGGCGATGTCGCCGGGCACGGCGCGTTCGATCTCCTCGTGCTCGCGTCCGCGCAGCCGGAACAGGTGGCCGACCTTGAATGGCTTGCGGCCGTCGCCGACGAGCAGCTGCGATTCGCGCCGCACGGTGCCCTGGTAGACCCGGAACACGCCCAGCTTGCCGACGAAGGGGTCGTGCACGATGCGGAACACCGTCGCCAGTACATGCGCCTGCGGGTCCGGGGTGGCGGCGAATGGCCGGGCACCGGTCCCTTCTCCCTTGAGGAACGGTGGAGCGTTGCCCTCGCCGGGATGCGGGAACAGGCGCGCGGCCACGTCGAGCAGCGCGGCGATGCCGGTGCCGGTGCGCGCGGAAGCGAAGCACACCGGCACCAGGTGGCCCTCGCGCAGGCACTGTTCGAACGCATCGTGCAGTTCGGTCCCGGACAGCCCGCCTTCGCCACTTTCCAGGTAGTGGTCCATGACCGCTTCGTCGACCTCCACCACCTGGTCGATGATGCGCTGGTGCCAGTCGGCCACGGGGCCGAGGTCGCTGTCGCCCCCGGCCTGGCCGAAGCAGTCCACCACCCGGCTGCCGCCGCCGGCGGGAAGGTTGAGGGGCAGGACCTCGGGACCGAACACCTCGCGCAGCCGCTCCAGCACGCGCGCCGGATCGGCGCCCTCGGCATCGATGCGGTTGACCACGATCGCCCGGCACAGGCCGCGCTCGCGCGCCCGCTCCATCAAGCGGCGCGTGCCGTGCTCGACGCCGGCGGCGGCATCGACCACGACCAGCGCGGTTTCCACCACGGCCAGCGCCGCCAGCGCGGGCCCGCGGAAGTCCGGATAGCCGGGCAGGTCGACCAGGTTGAGATGCAGTGGCTGCCCGTCGCGGGTGCAGTCGATGCTGGCGATTGCCGCGTCGATGGAATGGCCGCGGCGTTTCTCGATCGGGTCGAAGTCCGAGGCGGTGCTGCCGCGTTCGATGCTGCCGGCGGCCTGGATCGCGCCGCAGGCCTGCAGCAGGGCTTCGAACAGCGTGGTCTTGCCGGCGCCGGGATGGCCGGCGAGCGCGACGTTGCGGATGTGTTGTGTCGAGTAGGGCATGACGGCCGTTCCCTCCCTGTCTGGCGCGCGCCGGGAAGGCGCTGGGCGCGGGACGGCCGGGAGCCGGCGGGCAAGGCCCGGCCCTGCGGCCGACCGCATGGCGCCGACATGGCTGTCCGCGGGAGGAACACTGCCTTCCGAGCATTCGCTCGAGGGGCGGTCATGGCGGGCGCCCACCTTAGCGCCTCGCCGCCGCACGCGCGCGTTGCGACGCAGCACGGCTGCACCTTACGGGCCGGTCACGTGTTCCGGGCTACGCTTCGCCCTTTGACGGCGAAGGAGCGATAGCGATGGGTATCTCACGCAAGGCCAGCGCGCACTGGGAAGGCGACCTCAAGAGCGGGCGCGGCAGCCTCACCACCCCGGCCAGCGGCCTGCTCGACGGCACCCGCTACGGTTTCAACAGCCGCTTCGGCGACGAGAAGGGCACCAATCCCGAGGAGCTGATCGCCGCCGCGCACGCCGGCTGCTTCACCATGGCCCTGGCGGCCAAGCTGACCGAGGCCGGCCACCCGCCGCAGTCGCTCGATGGCAGCGCCGAGGTCGACCTGTCGATGGATGGCGGCCCCGCGGTCAGCGCCATCCGCCTGCGGATGCAGGCCCGGGTGCCGGGTCTGGACGAGGTGAGGTTCCGCGAGATCGCCGAGGACGCCAAGCAGAACTGCCCGGTCTCGCGCGCGCTGAGCGCGGTGCCGATGACCCTGGAGGCCGAACTGCTTGGCTGAGCCCCCCGGTCCGGTCCTGATGGTCCACGGCGGCGGTGGTGGGGCCTGGGAGTGGGCGGTCTGGCGCGGGGTGTTCGAATCGGCCGGACTGCGCGTGGACGCCCCCGACCTGCAGCCCGCCGCGGGCGGGCTGGAAGCCACCGGCCTGCAGGATTACCTCGCACAGGTGCGTGCGGCGCTGGAGGCGCTGCCGCGGCCGCGCGCTGTGGTGGGTGCCAGCCTCGGCGGTCTGTTGGCGGCGGCCTGCGCCGACGCGGCCGACGCCCTGGTCCTGGTGAACCCGCTGCCGCCCGCGCCCTGGCATGTGCAGCTGCCCGCGCGCGAGTGGCCGGCGGTGGTGCCCTGGCAGCGCAACGCGCGCCTGACCGGCACCCGCGCCGCCTTGCCCGATGCCGACGAGGCCACCGCCCTGTTCGCATTCCGCCACTGGCGCGACGAGAGCGGGCGGGCGATGCGCGAGGCCCAGGCGGGCCTGGCGGTGGCGCGGCCGGGCTGCCCGGTCCTGTGCATCGCCTCGATGGTGGACGAGGACGTGCCGCCGGCGCTGACCGCGGCGCTGGCCCGCGAATGGGACGCATCGCTGCTGCGCGCGCAGGCCGTCAGCCATGTCGGCCCGCTGCTCGGGCGCGGCGCGGCGGACTGCGCCGCCCAGGCGCTGGCCTGGCTGTCGGGCAGGTAAATGGTCGGACGCGGGGGCGACCAGTCCGGCGGATTCAGCGCCGGGTCGGCCCGTGTCCCCTAGCGTGTCGGTCGCGCCGCCCTGGTTCCGGCGCAGGGGTCGCCCCATGGCATCTTCGACGTTCTCCGGCTTGGCCCTGGCCACCGCCCTGCTGCTGTCCGGCCCGGCCCTGGCGCAGTACGACGACGGCCGCTACGGCCCCGCGCCCTATGGCGACTACAGCCACCGCAGGCCGGTGCAGGACGTCAATCGCGAGCCGGTGCCGTACCCGGCCGCGCAGGACGGGTACGACTGGGCGCGGGTGGTGCGGGTCGACCCGGTGTTCGACGACGGCCGCCAGGCCGGCGACCCGCGCTGCCACACCCGCCGCGACGATGGCTATGTCTACGACGATGGCTATCGCAACGATCCCTATCGCAATGACGGCTACCGCAACGATGGCTACTACCAGGGCGACCGCAGCTATCGCGACGGCGGCTACGGCCGCTCGCGCCGCGACGAGAACGGCAGCATGGTGGCGACGGTCCTGGGCGGCATCGCCGGCGCGGTGCTGGGCAGCCAGGTCGGCGGCGGCGGCGGCCGCTACGTCGGCACGGCGGTCGGTTCGATGGTCGGCGGCATCGCCGGCCGCGGCATCTACGAGGCCAGCCGGCGCGAACGCGATGGCTATGTCACCGTCTGCGAGCCGGACCCGTACCGGCAGACCAGTGGCGGCTATCCCGGCGACTGGCAGCGCGGCGTGGAGCGCTACGACGTGACCTACGAGTACGCCGGGCGCCGCTACACCACCCGCACCAGCTACCACCCCGGCGACCGCATCCGCGTGCGCGTGGACGTGCGACCGGAGTGATCCTTCGCATCGCATCGCGGCGCGGCGCGGCCGCGTGCGATGGCGCGCGCTGCCGCTACCAGTCGATGGTGCCCTCGATCACCGTCTGCACGCGTCCGCCCGACCAGACGTCGCCGGCGGCGTCCACCTGCAGTTCGATGAGGGCATCGAAGCCGACCTCGCGGCCCTGGCTGACGCGGTAGCGGCCCTGGCGCCCGGGTAGGGCGTCGCGCGCCGCCAGCCACGCGGCCAGCGTTGCGTTGGCCGCGCCGGAGGCGGCGTCCTCGAAGCAGGCGGTCTGGCCCACCCAGGCGCGCACGGCCAGTTCGTAGCCGGGCGCCGCGCTGCGCGCGAACACGCACAGGCCCATGCTGTCGGTGGCGTGGGCGAGGCGCTCGATCGCCGCCCAGTCCGGCGTGGCGCCGCGCAACTGGGCCTCCTCGGCCAGCTCGGCCAGCCACCAGCGACGGCCGCCGTCGAGCAGCGCAGGCGGCAGCGCGCCCGGCGCCAGTCCGGCCAGCGCGGCCTGCAGCTGGGGGTGCCCCGAATCGGCCACCTCCAGGATCCTGGCGCGCGGGGTGCGCACCGCGATCGTGCGGGCCGGACCCTGCCCGTGGACGCGCAGCGGCAGTTCGCCGGCGATGCCAGACTGCACCAGCAGCCCGTCCCGCGGGGTTGCGAGGCCGGCGTGCAGCACCGCGTGGGCGGTGCCGACGCTGGGATGCCCGGCGAAGGGCACCTCGCGGCGCGGGCTGAACATGCGGATGCGGTAGTCCGAACCCGGCGTGGTGGCCGGGAACACGAAGGTGGTCTCGGGCAGGCGCGTCCAGCGCGCGATCGCCTGCATGGCGGCCTCGTCCAGGCCCTGCGCGTCCAGCACCACGGCCAGCGGATTGCCGGCGCCGGGGCGGTCGGCGAAGACGTCGAGCTGGAGGAAGCGGCGTTGTGTCATGCGGGTGGCGGCCTGCGATTGGATAGAATCGGGAGATTGGCCCGCCCGCCTGGCGGACGGGGCCGCCCGTTATACCGGAACCGACCATCTCCATGCCCCTTCCCTCGACCGGCGCGGCCCCCTGGGTCGTGCTCAAGTTCGGCGGCACCTCCGTGTCGCAACGCCACCGCTGGGACACCATTGGCCGGACGGCGTGCAAACGCGCGGACGAGTGCGAAGGGCGGGTGCTGGTGGTGGTCTCGGCGCTGTCGGGCGTCACCAACGAGCTGACCGCGATCGCTAGCGGCAGCCACGACAGCGCCGCGCGCGTGAGCGCGCTAGTCGCGCGGCACCTGCGCTTCGCCCGCGAACTCGACCTCGATGCCGAGGCGGTGCTGGAAGAGCGGCTGGCCGGGTTGCAGGCGCTGGCAGGCGACGCGCGGGCGGCCGCGCGGACGCTGGACTGGCAGGCCGAAGTGCTGGCCCAGGGCGAACTGCTGTCCTCGACCCTGGGCGCGGCCTACCTGCGCGCGCAGGGTCTGGACCTTGGCTGGGTGGACGCGCGCGACTGGCTCGATGCGATCGAACTGCCCAACCAGACCGACTGGGCCAAGCGCCTGTCCGCCTCCTGCCGGCGCGAGGCCGACGACGACTGGCGCGCTCGGTTCGCCGCGCAGGCCAGCCGCCTGCTGATCACCCAGGGCTTCATCGCGCGCCACGGCGACGGCGGTACGGCCGTGCTCGGCCGCGGCGGCTCGGACACGTCCGCGGCCCTGTTCGGCGGACTGCTGCGCGCGCGCGGGGTCGAGATCTGGACCGACGTGCCGGGCATGTTCACCGCCAATCCGCGCGAGGTGCCCGATGCGCGCCTGCTGGTGCGGCTCGACTACGCCGAGGCCCAGGAAATCGCCACCACCGGCGCCAAGGTGCTGCATCCGCGCGCGCTGGGGCCGTGCCGGGTAAGCGGTGTGCCGATGTCGATCCTCGACACCGAGCGTCCCGAGCTGCCGGGCACGCGCATCGACGGCGATGCCGCGCCGGTGCCCGGGGTCAAGGCGATCAGCCGCCGCGACGGCATCGTGCTGGTCTCGATGGAAACGGTGGGCATGTGGCAGTCGGTGGGATTCCTGGCCGACATCTTCGAGCGGTTCCGCCGCCACGGCCTGTCGGTGGACCTGATCTGCTCGGCCGAGACCAACGTCACCGTCTCGCTGGACCCCAGCGACAACCTGGTCAGCACCGACGTGCTGGCGCGCCTGTCCGAAGACCTCGCCCAGGTCTGCCGCGTCAAGGTGATCGCGCCCTGCGCGGCGATCACCCTGGTGGGCCTGGGCATGCGCTCGCTGCTGCACAAGCTGTCGGACGTGTGGGCCACGTTCGGGCGCGAGCGCGTGCACCTGATCTCGCAGTCGTCCAACGACCTCAACCTGACCTTCGTGATCGACGAGGCGGACGCCGACGGCCTGCTGCCGGTGCTGCACGCTGAACTGATCGATTCGGGAGCCATGCCTGTGTACGAAACCGCTGTGTTCGGGCCGCGCTGGAAGGACATCATCGGCACCGCCCGTGCGCGTCCGCTGCCGTGGTGGCTCGGCGAGCGCGAGCGGCTGCTGGCGCTGGCCGGCGAGGGCACGCCGCGCTACGTCTACCACCTGCCCACGGTGCGCGAGCGCGCGCGCCAGCTGCTGGCGGTGGAAGCGGTCGATCGCCGCTATTACGCGATCAAGGCCAACTCGCATCCGGCGATCCTGCGCACCCTGGCCGACGAGGGCTTCGGCCTGGAATGCGTGTCGCTGGCCGAAGTCGGGCACGTGCTCGACAGCGTCCCCGGCTTCGACCCCGGGCGGGTGCTGTTCACCCCGAGCTTCGCGCCGATCGACGAGTACGCCCAGGCCTTCGCCCTGGGCGTGACCGTGACCGTGGACAACTGCGAACTGCTGGCGCGCTGGCCGGAGGTCTTCAGGGGCCGCAGCCTGTGGCTGCGCATCGATCTGGGCCGCGGCGACGGCCACCACGAGAAGGTGACCACCGGCGGCAAGGCCTCCAAGTTCGGCCTGGCGGCTGGCCGCGTCGAGGAGTTCGCCGACCTGGCGCGGAGTCTGGACGCGCCCATCGTGGGCCTGCACGCCCACCTGGGCAGCGGGGTGGAGACGCGCGAGCACTGGCGGCAGATGGTGGACGAACTGGCCGGATTCGCGCGCCGCATCGGCACGGTGGAAGTGCTGGACATCGGCGGGGGCCTGCCGATTCCCTACGCCGCCGACGACGAACCCTTCGACCTGGAGGCCTGGGGCGCGGGCCTGGCCGAGGTGAAGGCGATCCATCCGGCCTGGCAGCTGACCATCGAGCCGGGGCGTTTCCTGGTGGCCGAGGCGGGCGTGCTGCTGACCCGCTGCAGCCAGGTGGTGGAGAAGGATGGCGTGCGCCGCGTGGGCCTGGATGCGGGCATGAACGCGCTGATCCGGCCGGCCCTGTACGACGCCTGGCACGACATCGCCAACCTGTCGCGGCTGGAGGAGGGCGAAACGGTGGGCTTCGACGTGGTGGGTCCGATCTGCGAATCGAGCGACATCTTCGGCCAGCGGGTGAAGCTGCCGGCCTCGACCGCGCCGGGCGACGTGATGCTGGTGGCCGATGCCGGCGCCTACGGTTACACCATGGCCAATACCTATAACCTGCGCGCCCTGCCGGCTGAGGACATCATCGAATGAGCGCGTGGGTATTCGACCGCGACGCGATCGCCACGTTCCGCTTCGTGCGCTGCGGCTTCGACGCCGACAGCGGCGTCGCCCGGCTGGTGTACGCCTTCGACGAGGGCCCGGAACTGGTCGAGACGGTGACCCTGCCGGGCGCGCCGTTCACGCTGGAACCCACGCGCGCGGCCGCGGCGGATCGGGCCCTGCGGCTGCTGCACCTGGTCGCCGGGGTGAGCTATTACAAGGCCGCGGCCGGCGCCGCCATCCGCATCGAGGGCGAAGGCATCGATGCGGCCACCGCGAAGCTGCTGGACGAGGTCTACCTGCAGGGCCTGGGCGAGTTCGCGTATCGCAATGGCCTGGACCTGCACGGCCGCATCGCCTTCCCGGCGGCCGCCCCGGCTGCGGCCGCGCCGGTCCTGGGCCTGCGCGAGCATGCGCTGGTGGCGATCGGCGGCGGCAAGGATTCGCTGGTCAGCATCGAGGCGCTGCGCGCGCTGGGCGTGCCGCAGACGGTGAGCTGGATCGGCGGTTCGCAGCTGATCCGCGCCTGCGCCGAGCGCACCGGCCTGCCGACGCTCAACATCGGTCGCCAGCTGGCGCCGGAGCTGTTCGAATACAACCGCCTGGGCGCGTGGAACGGGCACATCCCGGTGACCGCGGTGAACTCGGCGATCCTGGCCTTCGCCGCGGTGGTGCTGGGCGTGGACCAGGTGGTGTTCTCCAACGAGCGCTCGGCCAGCTACGGCAGCCTGATCGAGGGCACCGGCGAGGTGAACCACCAGTGGTCCAAGGGCTGGGGCTTCGAGCAGGCCTTCGCCGCGCACCTGCGTTCGCACGTGGCGGCGGACCTGCGCTACTACTCGCTGCTGCGACCGCTGAGCGAGCTGGCGGTGGCGCGGCAGTTCGCCAGGACCGACCACTACGACGCCTGGTTTTCCAGCTGCAACCGCAATTTCCACCTGCTGGGCGAGCGCCCGGTGAACCGCTGGTGCGGCATCTGCCCCAAGTGCCACTTCGTGTTCCTGGCGCTGGCGCCGTTCATGCCAAAGCCGCGGCTGGTGAAGATCTTCGGGCGCAACCTGCTCGACGATGCCGGCCAGCAGGGCGGCTACGACGCCCTGCTCGAATACCGCGACCACAAGCCCTTCGAATGCGTGGGCGAAGCGCGCGAGTCGCGCGCGGCCATGGCCGCGCTCGCCGCGCGCCCGGAATGGCGCGAGGACGCGATCGTGGCGCGCTTCGCCCGCGAGATCGCCCCGCAGCTGGGCCCGGACGCACCCAACGTGGCCGCGCTGCTGGCCATCGACGAGACCCACGGAATCCCCGCGCCGCTGTGGGAGCGACTGCGTGAACGCTTCGCCGCCTGACATCGCCTCGCTCGCGGGCCGCCGCGTGGCGCTGTGGGGCTGGGGCCGCGAGGGCCGCGCCGCATACGCGGCGCTGCGCGCGGCGCGGCTGCCAGCGGCTGAGCCGGGCGGCGCGGACACGTATCCGCCGGCGTTGACCCTGTTCTGTTCCCAGGAGGAGGCCGCCGAGGCGCGCGCGCTGGGCGATCCTGCGCTGCGGGTGGAGACGGAGGCCACAGCCGGGCGGTTGTCGACCTTCGACGTGGTGATCAAGTCGCCCGGCATCAGCCCCTACCGCGCCGAGGCGCTGGAGGCCGCCGGACGCGGCACCCGCTTCATCGGCGGGACGGCGCTGTGGTTCGCCGGCCACGGCGGCGCGCGCACCGTGTGCGTCACCGGCACCAAGGGCAAGAGCACCACCTCGGCGCTGCTGGCGCACCTGCTGCGCGCGGCCGGCCACCGCACCGCGCTGACCGGCAACATCGGCCAGCCGCTGCTGGAGCTGGTCGCCGGCCAGGCCGACTACTGGGTGGTCGAGCTGTCGAGCTACCAGACCCGCGATGTGGCGGTCAGCGGGGCGCGGCCCGACGTGGCCCTGGTCACCAACATCTTCCCCGAACACCTGGACTGGCATGGCGGGCAGGCGCGCTACGTGCAGGACAAGCTCTCGCTGGTGCGCGAGGGCAGGCCGTGCCTGGCGGTGCTCAACGCGGCCGATCCCACCTTGGCCGCGCTGGGCCGGGAGCTGCCCGGGCAGCGGGTGCTGTGGTTCGGCGACGGGGCGGGCTGGCACCTGCGCGGCGACATGCTCTGGCGCGCGGACCGCAAGATCCTGGACACCCGCGCGCTGCCGCTGCCCGGGCGCCACAACCGCGGCAACCTGTGCGGCGTGCTCGCCGCGCTCGAGGCGCTGGGCCTGGACGCCGAGGCGCTGGCGCCCGAGGCCGCCGGCTTCCAGCCGCTTCCGCACCGGCTGCAGAGGCTCGGGGTGCGCGACGGCATCGAGTACGTCAACGATTCGATCAGCACCACGCCCTACGCCAGCCTGGCGGCGCTGGAAGTCTTCCATGGGCGCCGGGTGGCGATCCTGGTCGGCGGTCATGACCGCGGCCTGGACTGGGACGGTTTCGCCGAGGCCATCCGCGGCCATCCGCCGGCGGCGATCGTGACCATGGGCCAGAACGGTCCGCGCATCCATGCGCTGCTGGCCGCGGTGGCCCCCGACGCGGGCTTCGCGCTGGGACAGGCCGCAGACCTGGCTGGCGCAATCGAGCAGGCCCGCGCCGCCCTGGGCGGCGAGGGCGTGATCCTGCTCTCTCCGGGTGCGCCGAGCTTCGGGGCCTACCGCGATTACGCCGAGCGCGGCCGGCACTTCGCCGCCCTGGCCGGCTTCGACCCGGCCGCGATCACCGCCATTCCCGGGATCGGCATCGCCTGAGCGCCCGCCATGGGCGGGCACCGCGCCGCCGCCGGTCGGGTGCCTGCACCGGCCGCGACTTCGTGCGCTAGGCTGCCGGCTTTCCGCCCGGAGTCCGACCATGCAGCGCTTTCCCGTGTTGTCCGCCGTGCTTGCCTCCGCGCTGTATGCCGGTTCCGCCGCCGCCGCGATGAAGGCCGATCCGGTCGAATGGACGGTGGGGGAGGACAGTTTCAGCGGGTTCCTGGTGTACGACAATTCGGAAGGCGACCGGCGCCCGGGCCTGGTGATGGTGCCCAACTGGATGGGCGTGACCGAGGACGCGGTGGAGCGCGCCCGGGAGCTGGCCGGCGACGACTACGTGGTGCTGGTGGCTGACGTCTACGGCAAGGACCGGCAGCCCGCGGACCAGCAGGCGGCCGGACGCCTGTCGGGGGCACTGCGGGGACCGGACCGCTCGGCGCTGCGGGCGCGCATGCAGGCGGCGGTCGATACGCTCAAGGCGCAGGCCGGCAAGGCGCCGGTCGATCCGGCGCGCATCGGCGCCTTCGGATTCTGCTTCGGCGGCTCGGCGGTGCTGGAACTGGCACGCAGCGGCGCGGACCTCGCCGGCGTGGTCAGCCTGCATGGCGGCCTGGCGCCGGGCGCGCAGTCGCCGACCGCCAGGCGCGTGTCCGCGCCGGTGCTGGTGCTCAACGGCGCCGACGACCGGGCGGTGGACGATGCGCAGATCCTGGCCTTCGAGCAGGAGATGGACGCGGCCGGCGCGGACTGGCAGTTCGTCGACTTCAGCGGGGCGGTGCACTGCTTCGCCGAACCCTCGGCGGGCAACGATCCCTCCAGCAACTGCCGCTACGACGAGCGCGCGGCGCGGCGCGCCTACCGGATGATGGAAGACTTCTTCGAGGAAGCCTTCGGCGCGGACTGAGCCGCGGCGGGCGCGCTCAGTGCCCGCGTTCGACCGCGTAGCGGGCCAGGCCACGCAGCGCTGCCAGCGCCTCGTTGTCCGGCAGGCCGTCCAGCACGGCCTCGGCCGCCGCGGCGTACTCGCGCGCGCGCGCCAGGCTGTAGCCCAGGCTGCCCGCCGATTCGATGGCCGCCATCACCTCGGGCATCGCCCCGGTATCGCCCTGCTCGATGGCCTGGCGCAGGCGGGCGCGGGTGCCGGCATCGGCATGGGCCATGGCATGGATCAGCGGCAGGGTGGCCTTGCCCTCGGCCAGGTCGTCGCCGAGGTTCTTGCCCAGGGCCTCGGCGTCGCCGCTGTAGTCGAGCACATCGTCGGCGATCTGGAAGGCGTAGCCCAGGTGCATGCCGTAGTCGTACAGCGCCTGCTGGGTGGCCGCGTCCGCGCCCGAGGCCAGCGCGCCGAGCCGGGTGCCGGCGGCGAACAGCACCGCGGTCTTGCGCTCGATCACGCGCAGGTAGGCGGCCTCGTCGGTATCGGGGTTGCGTACGTGCAGCAGCTGCAGCACCTCGCCCTCGGCGATGCGGTTGGTGGTGTCGGCCAGCAGCCGCATCACCGCCATCTCGTCGAGCTCGACCATCAGCTGGAAGCTGCGCGAGTACAGGAAGTCGCCCACCAGCACGCTGGGCGCGTTGCCCCACAGCGCGTTGGCGGTGCTGCGGCCGCGGCGCAGGTCGGATTCGTCCACCACGTCGTCGTGCAGCAGGGTGGAGGTGTGGATGAACTCGATGATCGCCGCCAGCTGGTGGTGGCGCGGGCCGACCGCCCCGGTGGCCCGCCCGGCCAGCGTCACCAGCATGGGGCGCAGGCGCTTGCCCCCCGCCGAGACGATGTGCTCGGCGATCTGGTTGATCAACACCACGTCCGAGGCCAGGCGCCGGCGGATCAGGGCGTCGATGGCGGCCATGTCGCCGGCGGCCAGCGCCTGGATGGCGGGCAGGCCGGGGACGGAGGTGGTGGCGGCGGCGGTGGCGGGGGACTGCATGGCGGATCCGGACAGGGCAGGCGGCGATTATACGGAGCGGCGCGGGGGCGCCGTGCGGGCGCTGCGGCGCAGTCCTACGCGGTGGCGGGGCGCGGGCCGACGCCCCGGGTGGCCGGGCTATAATCCAATGCCCCTCGCCGGGTCCGCCGGCGACATCTGAGGAACACCATGGCCCGCGGCATCAACAAGGCGATCCTTGTCGGCAATCTCGGCAACGACCCCGAAACCCGATACACCCAGGGCGGCATGGCCGTCACCAAGGTCAGCCTGGCCACGACCTCGGTCCGCAAGGACCGGGACGGCAACAACCAGGAAAAGACCGAGTGGCACCGGGTGACCTTCTTCGGCAAGCTCGGCGAGATCGCCGCCGAATACCTGCGCAAGGGTTCGCAGGTCTACGTCGAAGGCCGGATCACCTACAGCGAGCACACCGGCGACGACGGCCAGAAGCGCTATTACACCGACATCGTCGCCGACGAGATGCAGATGCTCGGCGGCCGCGGTGAAGGCGGTGGCGGTGGCGGTGGCGGTGGCGGTGGCGGTGGCGGCTACGAGCGCGCCCCGCGTCCGCAGCGCCCGCAGCAGTCGGCCCCGCGCCAGCAGCCGGCACCTTCGCGCCAGCCGCCGCCGGTGGACGACTTCTCCGACGACGACATCCCGTTCTGAGCCCGGGTCCCCCCGCCGGAGACGCGTCGCGCCGGCTCAGGCGTTGCGGCCGGTTACCCCCCCTAGAGAAGGAGATCAGATGCCAACCTGGCTTGTCACCGGCGGAGCCGGTTTTATCGGCGGCAACTTCGTCATCGATGCAGTATCGCGCGGCGTGCGCGTGGTCAACCTGGACGCGTTGACCTACGCCGGTAACCTCGACACGCTCAGGGGACTGGACGGCACTTCCGACCATGTCTTCGTCCATGGCGACATCGGCGACCGGGCCCTGGTCTCGCAGTTGCTGGCCGAACACCGGCCCGATGCGGTGGTGAACTTCGCGGCGGAAAGCCATGTGGACCGTTCGATCGACGGGCCGGGCGCGTTCGTCCAGACCAACGTGGTCGGCACCCTCGGGCTGCTGGAGTCGGTGCGCGATTACTGGAAGTCGCTCGAGGACGACGCCCGCGACGCATTCCGCTTCCTGCACGTGTCCACCGACGAGGTGTACGGCACCCTGGGCGAGACCGGCAAGTTCACCGAGTCCACGCCTTACGCGCCCAACTCGCCCTATTCGGCGTCGAAGGCCGCCTCGGACCACCTGGTCCGCGCCTTCCACCATACGTACGGCCTGCCTACCCTCACCACCAACTGCTCCAACAACTACGGCCCCTACCATTTCCCGGAAAAGCTCATCCCGCTGGTGATCGCCAAGGCGCTCGCCGGTGAGCCGCTGCCGGTCTATGGCGATGGCCGGCAGGTCCGAGACTGGCTGTTCGTGGCCGACCATTGCGAAGCGATCCGCACCGTGCTGGCCAAGGGCCGGGTCGGCGAGACCTACAACGTCGGCGGCAATGCGGAGAAGCAGAACATCGAGGTGGTGAAGGCGATCTGCGCCCTGCTCGACGAGCGCCGCCCGCGCGCCGATGGCGCGGCGCGCGAGACCCAGATCCGCTTCGTCGCCGATCGCCCGGGGCATGACCGCCGCTACGCGATCGACGCCTCCAAGCTGCGCGACGAGCTGGGATGGGAGCCGAAGTACAGCTTCGAGCAGGGCATCGCCGAGACCGTCGACTGGTACCTGGACAACCAGGACTGGGTCGATCGCGTACTCGACGGCAGCTATCGACTGGAGCGGATGGGGGCGGCGGCATGACCGTGCGCAAGGGCATCATCCTCGCCGGCGGCTCGGGCACGCGTCTGTATCCGATCACGCAGGCGATCAGCAAGCAGCTGCTGCCGGTGTACGACAAGCCGATGATCTACTACCCGCTCAGCGTGCTGATGCTGGCGGGCATCCGCGAGGTGCTGATCATCAATACCCCGCATGAGCAGCACCTGTTCCAGGCGCTGCTGGGCGATGGCTCGCAGTGGGGCATGCGCATCGAGTACGCCGTTCAGCCGAGCCCGGATGGGCTGGCCCAGGCCTTCCTGATCGGTCGGGACTTCCTGGCTGGCGCGCCCAGCTGCCTTGTGCTGGGCGACAACATCTTCCACGGTCCCGGGCTGACCGACATCCTCAAGCGCGCCGACGCGCGCGAGACCGGGGCTACCGTGTTCGGCTACTGGGTATCGGATCCGGAGCGCTACGGCGTGGCCGAGTTCGATGACAGCGGGCGCGTCGTGGGGCTGGAGGAGAAGCCAGCGGAACCCCGTTCCAACTACGCGGTCACCGGCCTGTACTTCTACGACGGCCGTGCCAGCGATTTCGCCAGCACGCTGCAGCCGTCGCCGCGTGGCGAACTGGAAATCACCGACCTCAACCGCCGCTACCTCGATAGCGGCGAACTGCACCTCGAACGCCTCGGTCGGGGCTACGCCTGGCTCGACACCGGCACTCACCAGTCGCTGCTGGAGGCGTCCAACTACATCGAGACGATCGAGGCGCGCCAGGGGCTGCGAGTGTGCTGCCCCGAAGAGATCGCCTGGAACAACGGCTGGATCGACGAGGCGCAGCTGGAGGCCCTGGCGAAGCCGCTGGCCAAGAACGGATACGGCAAGTATCTGTTGGGCCTGGGCGAGCGGGGGTTCGTGCCGTGAAGCTGATCGAAACGGATCTGCCGGGCTGCGTGATCATCGAACCCAGGGTGTTCGAGGACGAGCGCGGCTTCTTCTATGAATCCTTCAACCGCGACCGGCTGGCCGAGTACGGGTTGTCGCCCGATTTCGTGCAGGGCAACGTGTCGTGTTCCGCGCGCGGCGTCCTGCGCGGCCTGCATTACCAGCAGCCGAACCCGCAGGGCAAGTACGTGTCGGTCCTGGAAGGCGAGGTCTGGGACGTCGCGGTCGATATCCGTCGCGGGTCGCCGCACTTCGGCAAGTGGACGGCGGTGCTGCTCAACGCGGAGAACAGGCGGCATTTCTGGATTCCGGAAGGCTTCGCGCACGGCTTCGTCGTCCTGAGCGAGCGCGCGGTGTTCAGCTATCTGTGCACGGCCACCTACGACCCCGCCGCCGATGCCGGTATCCGTTGGGACGACGCGGAGCTGGCGATCGACTGGCCCGTGGCCGAGCCGCTGCTCTCGCCCAAGGACGCCAAGGCGCCTTTCCTCGCCGACGTCGCACCTGAGCGCCTGCCGGTTTACACCCCATGAGGGTGCTGCTGTTCGGCGCGAACGGGCAGGTCGGCCATGAACTGCGTCGCGCCCTCGCGCCGCTTGGCGAGGTGATCTGCGCCACGCGTTCCGGGACGCTGGCGGACGGCACTGCATGCAAGTCCGCCGACTTTGATGTCCCGCAGGCGCTGGCCCCCATGGTGGCCGCGCTGGCGCCCGACGTGGTGGTCAATGCCGCGGCCTATACGGCGGTGGACCGGGCCGAATCCGAGCGCGAGGCGGCCTTCCGTGCCAACGCGCTGGCGCCGGGCGAACTCGCCGGGGCTTGCGCGCGCACTGGCGCGCTGCTGGTGCATTACTCGACCGACTATGTGTTCGACGGGCGCGGCAACAGGCCCTACCGCGAGGAGGACCCGACGGCGCCGCTGGGCGTGTACGGGGCCAGCAAGCTCGCCGGCGAACAGGCGGTCGCGGCCAGTGGCGCACGCCACCTGGTGTTGCGCACAGCCTGGGTCTATGCGAGCCATGGCCACAATTTCATGCGCACGATGCTGCGTCTGGCGCGCGAGCGCGACGAGTTGCGGGTGGTCGCGGACCAGGTGGGGACCCCCACCCCGGCCGCGCTGATCGCGGACGCCACCGCCCAGGTCCTGGCGCGCCCGTTCGACGGGTCCGGCATCCGCCATCTGACCGCCAGCGGCGAGACCAGCTGGCACGGGTTCGCCTCGGCGATCATCGCGCGCGCGGTCGAACTCGGCCTGGTCGAGCGCGCGCCGAAGGTGCTGCCGATCAGCACGGCCGATTACCCCACGCCGGCGCCACGGCCGGCCTACTCGCGCCTGGACTGCGCCCGTCTGGAGCGGGAGTTCGCGATCGAACTGCCGGACTGGAGGCACGCACTCGAGTCCGTCCTGGTGTAGCGTGGCAGCCGGCGCCTCCGGGGAAGGGGGGCGCCACCGGCTCCGCGTTGGCGGCGCCGGATCCACGACAGGGGGTGGGTCCATGTTGAAGCGGACGCTGGCGATCTTTTTCGTTGGCCTGTTGGTCTGTGCGCCTGGCCTGCGCGCCGCGCCGCCGGCAGTCGATGCGTTCATCGAGGAAGGCGGCGTCCGCGACATCAAGATCTCGCCCACCGGCGAGTACCTGGCGATGTCGGTGCGCAAGGACGGCCAGACCGGCATCGCGGTCCTGGCCCGTGCCGACAACCGGGTGCTGTCGGCGATGCGGTTCGGCCGCGATACCCATGTCCACGATTTCTGGTGGGTCAACGGCGAGCGCCTGCTGATGTCGATGGCCGAAACCTTCGGCACGCGCGACGACCCCGTGCCCACCGGCGAGCTGTACGGCATGAACGCCGATGGCGGCCGGCGCGAACTGCTGGTCGGCTACCGGGCCGTCGGGATGCAGACCGGCAGCAGGATCGGGGTGAAGAAGGACGGCAACCTGGTCGCCTACCTCGTCGATCCGCTGCCGGAGGACGACAAGCACGTCCTGGTCTCGGTCCATCCGTTCGGCAAGGACCCCTTCGCCAGCGTCCATCGCATGAACGTATACGACGGACGCCGGGTCCGCATGGCGTGGGCCAATCTGGTGCGAGGCGACTTCCTCACCGATGGGCAGGGGCGGGTGCGGTTCGCCTTCGGTTCCGAGGCCGACAACTACAGCCAGCTGCTGCATCGTCCGGAGGACGGCGCGCCCTGGGAATCGGTCAACCACGAGCGTGTCAGCGATCGCGTGGAGACACCGCTCGGCTTCGCTGCCGACGATGTCACCGCCTACCTGCGCGTCTCCCGGCCGGCCGGGCCCGACCGGATCGTGGCGATGGACACGCGCACCGGCAAGCGCCGGGACGTGGCGCATGGCGAAGTCGATCCGCGGCCGGTGTACCTGGATGGCTGGAAGCAGCCGGTCGGCGCCTGGTACCACGGCCCCAGGCCGAAGCTGGCGTTCTTCGACGAGGCGAGCGACGAGGCGCGCCTGCAGCAGGCCCTGCAGCGCTCGTTCCCCGATGCGATGGCGAGCGTGCGTTCGGGCTCGCGCGATGGCAGGTACCGGGTGGTCCTGGTGGAGAGCGACATCGATCCGGGATCGTTCTATCTGTTCGACACCCAGGACATGCGCGCGAGCCTGATCCTCGCGCGGGACGAGCAGATCGATCCGCGACGCATGTCGCCGATGCGGCCGATCCGGTTGCAGGCCCGCGATGGCCTGGAACTGCACGGCTTCGTGACCGTGCCCGCCGGTTCGGAGGGCAAGGCCCTGCCCATGGTCGTGCTGCCCCATGGCGGGCCGTACGGCGTGTTCGACCACTGGGGCTTCAACCACGAAGTCCAGCTGCTCGCATCCGCGGGCTATTCGGTGCTTCAGGTCAATTTCCGCGGCTCTGGCAACTACGGCCGGGCCTTCCGCCAGGCCGGCGCCCGCCAGTGGGGCGGCACGATGCAGGACGATGTCACCGACGCCACGCGCTGGGCGATCGGGCAGGGGATCGCCGACCCCGACCGCATCTGCATCTACGGCGCGAGCTACGGGGCCTACGCGGCCCTGATGGGCACGGTGCGCGAGCCGGACCTGTACCGCTGCGCGATCGGCTATGTCGGCGTCTACGACCTGCCGCTGCTGCATCGCGAGGACACGCGCGCGGGCCGTTCGATGGCGACCTTCGTCCGCGACTGGATCGGCGACGACATCGACGCACTGGCGCAGGCCTCGCCGGCCAGGCGCGCGGCGGAGGTGCGGGTGCCGATCTTCCTGGCCGCGGGTGGCGAGGACTTCATCGCCCCGATCGAGCACACCCGGCGCATGGAAACGGCCCTGGCGAAGGCGGGCGTGCCGGTCGAGGCGCTGTACTACCCCCGCGAAGGCCACGGTTTCTACGAAACCGCGCACCGGCGCGAGTTCTATACCCGGGTGCTGGCCTTCCTGGACAGCCACATCGGACACGGGCAGCGCTGACGCGCACGCCCGCCCGGCGCGCACCCGATGCCGCCGGGCGGCGCTGGACTTGGACACCGGCGGCCGCTAGCGTGGCGCATCCGCGCGCAGAACCGGGATCCGTACCATGGCCGAGAACGGCGTTCCCCAGCTCACCTTCCGCGCGGTGCTGCTGGCCATCGTGCTGGCGGTGGTGCTGTCCGCGGCCAACGCCTACCTGGGCCTGTTCGCCGGGCTGACCGTCGCCACGGCCATCCCCGCGGCGGTCGTGTCGATGGGCGTGCTGCGGCTGCTGGGCGGCGGCAGCATCCTGGAAAACAACATCGTCCAGACCGGCGCCTCGGCCGGTTCCTCGATCGCGGCGGGGGTGATCTTCACCATCCCGGCGCTGATCATCCTCGGCTACTGGGACGACTTCCGCTATTCCTGGGTCCTGGCCATCGCCGGTCTGGGCGGGCTGCTAGGCGTACTGTTCTCGGTGCCGCTGCGCCGCTCGATGATCGTCGAGGAGCCGCTGCCGTTTCCCGAGGGCAAGGCCGCGGCGGAGGTGCTCAGGGCCGGCGAGAATCCCGGTCCGGGCCTGCGGATCCTGGCGGTCTCGGCCGCCATCGGCGCGGCGGTGAAGGTGGCGGCCTACAGCGGCATGCGGCTGATCCCGGACACCGCCGCGGGCGCGACCTTCTTCGGCCGCTACCTGGCCTACATGGGCACCAACCTGTCGCCGGCGCTGCTGGGCGTGGGCTACATCGTGGGCCTGAACATCGGCATCGTGGTGCTGTCGGGCAGCGTGCTGTCCTGGCACATCGCCATTCCCGTGTACGACGCCTTCTTCCTGGGCAGCGATCCCGCGCTGGCGACGAGCCTTGCAGGTGCCGGTGCCGAGGAGATTGCTGGCGCGATCTGGTCGGCGAAGATCCGCTACCTCGGTGTCGGCGCCATGCTGGTGGGCGGGGTGTGGACGCTGTTCTCGCTGCGCAAGTCGCTGCTGTCGGGGGTCCGCAGCGGAATCGCCGCCGCGCGCGCGGGCAGCGGCCACGGCCAGCTGCCGCACACCGAGCGCGACCTGCCGATGAAGTGGATGCTGGTGGCGCTGGCCGCGTTCGTGGTGCCGCTGCTGCTGCTGTACCAGGCCATCGTGGGGCTGTGGCTGGTCAGCATCCCGATGGCGCTGATCATGATCGTGGCCGGCTTCCTGTTCGTTTCGGTGTCGGCCTACCTGGCCGGGCTCGTGGGCTCGTCCAACAACCCGGTCTCGGGGATCACGATCGCCACCATCCTGTTCGCTTCCGTGGTGCTCCTGCTGCTGCTGGGCGACAACGGCCGGGCGGCGGTCGGCGTGGGCGGGGCGCCGCTTGGCGCGGTGGCGGCGATCATGATCGGCGCGGTGGTGTGCTGCGCGGCCGCGGTCGGCGGCGACAACCTGCAGGACCTCAAGGCTGGCTATATCGTCGGGGCCACGCCGTGGAAGCAGCAGCTCATGCTCGGCATCGGCGCGTTCTCGTGCGCGCTGATCATGGCGCCGGTGCTCAATGTCCTGGCCGAGGCCTACGGCATCGGCGCGCCCACCGCCCAGCATCCCAATCCGCTGTCCGCGCCGCAGGCCACGCTGATGGCCTCGGTGGCCAAGGGACTGTTCGGAGGCGAACTGCCCTGGGGCGTGATCGCGATCGGCGCGGTGATCGGCGCGGCGATCATCGCCCTGGACGAGGCGCTGCGCGCGCGCGGCAGCCGCTTCCGCGTGCCGGTGCTCGCCGCCGCCATCGGCATCTACCTGCCGCTGGAACTGATGGTGCCGATCTTCCTCGGCGGCCTGCTGGCCTACCTCGTGGAGCGGCGGCACGGCCTGGCCGGACACCACGACGAGGCGGCCCGCGACCGGTTGCACCGTCCCGGCACGCTGTTCGCGGCCGGGCTGATCACCGGCGAGGCGCTGATGGGCATCGCCGTGGGCGTGGCGATCTACGCCAGCAAGGACCGCGACGTCCTGGTGTTGCCGGAGCGGTTCCAGCAGGGCGGCCTGGTGGGGCTGGGCGTGCTCGCGATCGTGGGCTGGCTGCTGTACCGGACCGGCGCCCGCGCCCGCCCTGCGTTGGGCAGCGTGGAGCCCGGGCCGCGCTGAACGCGGAAGCTGACGCTCCGGGGGCATGACTTCGCGCCTTTGCGTCGCGCAGGCGTGAACGCCTACCATCGGGCCTTTCCTTGCCGGAGAGATCCGATGTTGCTGCGCCACGCGCTGCTGCCGCTTGCCCTGCTCCTTGCCGTGCCCTCCCTGGCGCAGGCGCGGGGACTCGATGTCCGTGATCTGGTCAAGCTCGACCGCGTGTCCGCGCCGCTGCTCTCGCCCGATGGGCGGGTGGTGGTGTTCTCCCAGCGCAGCGTGGACGCCGACCTCAAGGCCAGCACCGCCCTGTACGCGCGCAACCTCGTCACCCGCGACGCCGCGCCGCCGCGGCGGATCACGCCCGAAGGCTGGAGCGTCAACTCGGCGCAGTTCTCCAGCGACGGACAGACGCTGTATTTCCTGAGCGCGCGCGACGGGACCCAGCAACTCTACGCCATGCCCGCCAAGGGCGGCGAGCCGCGCCAGCTGACCGACTTCGTGCTGGACGTGGAGAGCTACCAGCTCTCGCCCGACGGCACGCGCGTGGCGTTCAGCACCGGCACCTTCGCCGAATGCGCGGCCGACCTGGCCTGCAGCAAGCGCAAGCTCGACGAGCGCGCCGCGGACAAGGCGAGCGGGCGGCTCTACGACCAGCTGTTCGTGCGCCACTGGGATACCTGGCGCGACGGCCGCCGCAGCCGCCTGTTCGTCGCCGACCTGCCCGCAGCCGGTGGTGCGCCGGTCGCCAGCGCCACCCTGCTCAGCGGAGCGCTCGACGGCGATATCCCGGGCAAGCCCTTCGGCGATGCGGGCGACTACACCTGGTCGCCCGATGGCGGACACCTGGTGGCCAGCGTGCGCATCGCCGGCAAGGACGAGCCCTGGTCGACCAACTTCGATCTCTACCGCCTGCCGCTCGACGGCAGCGCGCCGGTCAACCTCACCGCCGCCAACAAAGCCTGGGACGCAGGCCCGGTCTACAGCGCCGACGGCAGGACCCTGTTCTACCGCGCGATGAAGCGCCCCGGCTTCGAGGCCGACCGCTACGCGATCATGGCGATGGACGTGGCCAGCGGCCGCTCGCGCGAGATCGCGCCCGGCTGGGACCGCTCGCCCAGCAGCCTCAAGCCCTCGGTCGACGGCAAGTCGCTGTACGTGGCTGCGCAGAGCGTCGGCGAATACCCGCTGTTCCGCGTCGATATCGACAGCGGCGAGGTGACAGAAGTGGTGGGCGACGGCAGCGTCTCGGCCTTCGACGTGGCGGGCGACACGCTCGCGCTGACGCGCAACACCATCGACAGCGGCGACACCCTGTACGTGGCGATGGGCGAGGGCCAGGGCCTGCGCCAGATCACCCCGACCGCCGCCGAGCGCCTGCCGGACGTCGAGTTCGGCGACTACGAACAGTTCACCTTCAAGGGTGCCGGCAACGAGACCGTGCACGGCTACGTGGTCAAGCCCGCCGGCTTCGAGGAAGGCAAGACCTATCCGGTGGCCTTCCTGATCCACGGCGGGCCGCAGGGCAGCTTCGGCAACGGCTGGAGCTATCGCTGGAACCCGCAGACCTACGCGGGCCAGGGCTTCGCGGTGGTGATGATCGATTTCCATGGTTCGACCGGCTACGGCCAGGCCTTCACCGACGCGATCACCGGCGACTGGGGCGGCAAGCCGCTGGTCGACCTGCAGAAGGGCTGGGACGCGGCGCTGGCGAAGTACGACTTCCTCGACGGCGACCGCGCCTGCGCGCTCGGCGCCAGCTATGGCGGCTACATGGTCAACTGGATCGCCAGCCAGTGGAACGGCCCGTGGAAGTGCCTGGTCAACCACAACGGCGTGTTCGACACGCGCTCGATGGGGCTGGTGACCGAGGAGCTGTGGTTCACCGAATGGGAATTCGGCGGCACCGTCGCGGCCAATCCGCAGGCCTACGAGAAGTTCAACCCGGCGCGCCACATCGACAAGTGGAAGGTGCCGATGCTGGTGGTGGCTGGGCAGAACGACTTCCGCGTGCCGCTCGACCAGAGCCTGTCGAGCTTCACCGCGCTGCAGCGGTCCGGCATCGACTCGCAACTGCTGTACTTCCCCGACGAGAACCACTGGGTGCTCAAGCCGCACAACAGCATCCTCTGGCACGACACCGTCAACGCCTGGCTGAAGAAGCACACCGGCCAGTGAGTCCCCGCGAGGCCGGCCCCAGCCGGCCTTGACCTTATCGCGATCGCGCGGGTCCGCCGCGCGACATACCGGAGCTTTACATGGCGCTCGAGAACGCCGGTCCGTCCGACGCACTGATCACCAACGACATCGTCGTGTTCGGCCTGATCGCGGCCACGCTGGGCCTGATCTTCTGGCTCGCCAGCGGCCCGACGCCGTTCTGGCGCAAGTTCTTCACCTGGGTCCCGGCGCTGCTGCTGTGCTACTTCGTGCCGGCGATCTACAACACGGTCGGCCTGATCGACGGCAGCCAAGGCGCGATCTACAACCCGATCGGCAGCCGCGTGCTGTTGCCGGTGGCGCTGGTCCTGCTGACCATGACCATCGACCTCAAGGGCGTGCTCCGGCTCGGGCCGCGGCTGCTGTTCGTGTTCTGCATGGGTACGCTCGGCATCGTCCTGGGCGCGATCGTCTCCTTCCAGCTGTTCGAGTGGATCAAGCCCGACGTAGTCGCCGGGGACGTGTGGAAGGGCATGGCGGCGCTGGCGGGCAGCTGGATCGGCGGCGGCGCCAACATGGTGGCGATCCGCGAGGTGTATGGCGTTGACGCGACGCTGTTCGGGCAGTTCGCGGTGGTCGACGTGGCGATCGCGAACCTGTGGATGGCCACGCTGCTGTTCCTGGCCGGGCGCGCGGCGAGCATCGACGCGCGCAGCGGCGCCGACACGCGCGCCATCGACGAGATGAAGACCCGGCTCGAGGAGTACGAGGCGGCCAACGCGCGGATCCCGACCCTGACCGACCTGATGGTGATCATCGGCATCGGCTTCGGCATCGTCGGGCTGGCGCATGCGGTGGCCACTCCGGTGGCGGCATGGTTCGGCGCCAACGTGGCCAACGCCGCGCGCTTCAGCCTGGACTCGAGCTTCGTGTGGGTGGTGGTGGGTTCGACCGTGGCCGGCCTGCTGCTGAGCTTCACCCCGGTGCGGCGCATGGAGAACGCGGGCATGGCCAAGATCGGAAGCGCCTGCCTGTACTTCCTGATCGCGAGCATCGGCATGCAGATGGACTTCATGCAACTCGCCGACCGCCCTTGGTTGCTGGCCCTGGGCGCGGTGTGGATGGGCGTGCACATCCTGGTGCTGTGGGGCGCCGCGCGCCTGGTACGCGCGCCGCTGTTCTACTTCGCCATCGGCTCCCAGGGCAACATCGGCGCGGCCGCGTCGGCGCCGGTGGTGGCTGCGGCCTTCCATCCCAACCTGGCGCCGGTGGGCGTGCTGCTGGGCACGGTGGGCTACGCCACCGGCACGATCATCGCCTACTGGCTCGGCCAGGTGCTGCGGATGATGGCGGGGGGCTGAGCCTGTATCCTGCGCGGCTGTCACAGGCCATGGACCGGAGCCGCGCAGGACAATGGAGCTGACCATCCTCATGCCCTGCCTCGATGAGGTCGGGGCCATGGCGGCTCCCCGACGGGTGCCGCGTTGAACCGTCTCCTCGCCGAGCCGCTTCGCCGCAAGCTGGCTTTCCTGGTATCGGGGGTGGCTGGCTTTGTCCTGTATTACAGCGCCAGCCTGGTGCTGGTGCGGCAGGCGCATGTCGGCCCCGGGGTGGCGGCCTGCCTGGGCGTGCTGGTCGCGATCGTTCCGACCTTCCTGCTGCAGCGGCACTTCGCCTTTCGCGACAGGGGACCGTTCTGGCCGGCGCTGACCCGCTACTGCGCGCTCCAGGCCTTCAATGCCGCGGCCACAGGCCTGCTTGCGGGCCTCGGCCAGGTCGTGGGGCTGGCGGATGCGCTGAACTTCCTGCTGTCGGGCGCGACCGTGGTCGTGGTTTCGTACCTCGCGTTGAACCACCTGGTCTTCCGTCACCACGCGGGACGGTGAGACGCCCGCCTCAGCAGCAGCGGAAGCCGCCGCGCCCGCCGTAGCGGGCTTCCTGGCGTTCGCGGAAGAAGGTGGGGTAGTCCATCGGTTCGCGGTCGGGGTGGCACTCGAGCATGTGTCGCACGTAGTTGTCGTAGTCCGGCACGCCGCAGCACAGGCGCGCGGTCTGCACCAGTCGCCGCCACAGCACCTTGTGGGTGGCGAAGTGGTCGAGCGGCACGAGTTGGCCGGCCATCACAGGTACCTCTGCATCTGCTCGGCCGTCAGCGCCACGTAGGGTGTCTCGCGGTCGGTCCGCACCGCGCTGGCACGGGCGCGGCGGATGGCGCCGATCGAATACACCAGCACGCTCAGCACCACCAGCAGGAACAGCGCGGTCAGGCCCGCGTTGACGTAGTTGTTGAACATGATCTGGGACATCCCGCGCAGGTCCGCGGACGGCGCGATCAGCTGGCCCTGGGCGATCGCCGCGCGGTAGCGGTTGGCCTGCGCCAGGAAGCCCACGCCCGGATCGGGGTCGAAGATCTTGATCCAGCCGGCGTAGGTGGTGCACACCAGCAGCCATACGGTGGGGATGATCGACACCCAGGCGTAGCGGTCCTTCTTCATCTTGAAGATCACCACCGTGCACAGCATCAGCGCGATGCCGGCCAGCATCTGGTTGGCGATGCCGAACAGCGGCCACAGCATGTTGATGCCGCCCAGCGGGTCGGTCACGCCCTGGTAGAGGAAGTAGCCCCACAGCGCGACGCAGCCGGCGGTTGCCAGCAGGTTCGGGCCCCAGGCCTCGGTCTTGCGCATGGCCGGCACGAAGTTGCCGAGCAGGTCCTGCAACATGAAGCGGCCGGCGCGGGTGCCCGCGTCCACCGCGGTGAGGATGAACAGGGCCTCGAACAGGATGGCGAAGTGGTACCAGAAGGCCATCATGCCTTCGCCCGGCAGGACCGCGTGGAAGATCTGGGCGATGCCCACTGCCAGGGTCGGCGCGCCGCCGGCGCGTGAGAGGATCGAGTGCTCGCCGATATCGGCGGCGGTCGCGGTCAGCACTTCGGGCGTCACCACGAAGCCCCACTCGGACACCACCCGCGCCGCGGTGGCCGGATCGGTGCCGATCAGGGCGGCAGGGCTGTTCATCGCGAAGTACACGCCCGGATCGATGATCGAGGCGGCGACCATCGCCATGATCGCCACGAACGACTCCATCAGCATGCCGCCATAGCCGATGTATGGCGCATGCGCCTCGTTGGCCAGCAGCTTGGGCGTGGTGCCCGAACTGATCAGCGCATGGAAGCCCGAGACCGCGCCGCAGGCGATGGTGATGAACAGGAACGGGAACAGCGAGCCTTTCCAGACCGGGCCGGTGCCGTCGGTGAACTGGGTGAGCGCTGGCATCTTCAGCTCCGGCATCACGATCAGGATGCCGATGGCCAGGCCGACGATGGTGCCGATCTTGAGGAAGGTGGAGAGGTAGTCGCGCGGCGCCAGCAGCAGCCACACGGGCAGCACCGCCGCCACGAAGCCGTAGCCGATCAGCATCCAGGTGATCTGGGTGCCGGTGAAGGTGAAGGCCGGCCCCCAGGTGGGATGCGCGGCGATGTCGCCGCCGAACCAGATCGCCGCCACCAGCAGCAGGATCCCGACCACCGAGATCTCTGCGATCCTGCCCGGGCGGATGTAGCGCATGTACACGCCCATCAGGATCGCGATGGGGATGGTCGCGATGACGGTGAACATGCCCCAGGGACTCTCTGCCAGCGCCTTCACCACGATCATCGCCAGCACCGCCAGGATGATGATCATGATCAGGAAGGCGCCGAACAGCGCGACGGTGCCGGGGATGCGGCCCATCTCCTCGCGCACCAGGTCGCCGATCGAGCGCGCGTCGCGGCGGCTGGAGATGACCAGCACCATGAAGTCCTGCACCGCGCCGGCGAGCACCACGCCGGCGATCAGCCACAGGGTGCCGGGCAGGTAGCCCATCTGCGCGGCCAGCACCGGGCCGACCAGGGGGCCGGCGCCGGCGATGGCGGCGAAGTGGTGCCCGAACAGGACGTGCTTGTTGGTCGGGACGAAGTCGAGGCCATCGTTGCGCAGCACCGCGGGCGTGGCCCGGGTCGGATCCAGTTCGAACACCCGGCGGGCGATGAACATCCCGTAGTAGCGGTAGGCGACCAGGTAGATCGAGACCGCCGCGATCACGATCCACAGCGCGTTGATCGGCTCGCCGCGCCGCAGGGCGACGGTGCCCAGGCAGAAGGCGCCCAGCAGCGCGATCAGGGCCCACAGGATCTTGCCGGCTGCACCATTCATGAGGCGACTCTCCGGGAGGACAGTGTGTTTGTACGCCTATCCCGGGCCGCCGCCAACTGGGGCCGAAAACCGTGAACTGCGCCCCGCTACAGCCAGCGCACCCGTCGCAGGTAGCGGTACAGCAGGCCCACCACCAAGGCCACGACCAGGATCAGCACGGGGTAACTCCAGCGCCCGTCCAGCTCGGGCATGTGCCTGAAGTTCATGCCGTACCAGCTGGCGATCAGGGTCGGCGCGGCCAGCAGGGCGGCCCAGCCGGCGAGGCGCTTGACCACCTCGCCCTGCGACTGGGTGACCAGGGCCTGGTTCACCGTCAACGCGGTGCCCAGCATGTCGCGCAGGACTTCGATGGTCTGGTTGATGCGCACGCTGTGGTCGAGCACGTCGCGCATGTACAGCCGCACCTCGTCCGGGATCAGCGTGCTGGTGCTGCGCGCCAGCTGCGACAGCACGTCCTGCATCGGCGCGACATTGACCTGCATGTAGGTCAGCTCGCGCTTGAGGTCGTAGAGGCGGATCACGGTGGAACGGTCGAAGGACTCGCTGACGATGTCCTGCTCGAGCGCCGGCAGGGTGGTCTTGAACTCGTTGACGATCGGCAGGTAGTTGTCCACCACCGCATCGAGCACCGCGTACAGGCAGAACGAGGGGCCGAGCGCCAGCAGGTCGGGGTCGCGCTCGACCCGGGCGCGCGCGCCGGCATGCGACAGCGAGGGACCGTGGCGCACGGTGACCAGGTAGCGCGGGCCGAAGAACAGGTGGGTTTCGCCGTAGGCGATCTTCTGCGCGACCACCTGGGCGGTGCTGGCGACGATGAACAGGGAGTTGCCGTAGGCCTCCACCTTGGGCCGCTGGTGCGCCTTGTGCGCGTCCTCGACCGCCAGGTCGTGGAGGCCGAACTCCTCCTGCAGTTGCTCCAGCACTCCGTCGTCAGGCTCGTACAGGCCGATCCAGACGAAGCTGCCGTCATCGCGCGCGAGTACGTCGCTGATCTGTTCCAGTGGCACGTCGTGCTGCGCGCCCTGCGGGCCGTAGACCACGCAGTTGACGACGCTCGGCGGGTTGAAAGGGGAGTCGGGCATGGGGGCATCCTGCGCCCGCGCCGCCGCGCGGGCAATCATCCCGCAGCAGAGCGGTGGCCCAGCGCGCGAGGACGCCGGGCGCCTGGCCGCCACCGGGCGCCAACTGGAGTTGCAGGCGTTCGTGCGCGCCCGCCTCGCGCGTCTCGATCACGATGTCCTCGCGCCGGTGGAGGTCGTCGGCCTGCGCACCGTTGAGATAGGCCTGGGCGGTGTAGCGGCGCCCAGGTTCCGGGAACTCCAGCGCCACCTCCAGTGTGCGCGGGGACGCGTCGGTCACCGCGCACGCGTACCGGTCGTCGCCGCGCGCTCGCGCCGGGCGCGGGCCAGGGAGTCGCGGCTCTCGCCGTTGAGCGCGCGCGTGGCTCCCTGTCCACCGGCGCGTCGGCGATGAACTGGGACGGGCACGGATTGGCATTGCCGCGCGAGATGTCAGGCGGGCCTGCGTCTCCCCAGTGTCCAGGCCAGCGCCACGTGCACCGGCAGCAGCAGGGCGATCCAGTGCGCGTTGCGCTGCGGCTGCAGGCTCAGCACGTACACCGACAGCGCGGCCGCGGCCAGCGCCACCATCGTCCAGGCCAGCCAGCGGAACAGCGTGCCCGCGGGGCGTCCGCGCGCCAGCCGCCAGCCGCCCGGCAGCAGCAGCAGGGCGATCGGCGGCAGCAGCAGCAGGTTCTGGTTGGCCCAGGCGAAGCGGTGGTCGGTGAAGCCCCACAGGAACAGCATCAGCAGTCCCAGCACGCCGGCGAGCGTCCAGAACGGCAGCGCCAAGCCGGCGAGCAGGGCGGGGCGGGAACGCCCGAGCATGCGGATGCCCAGCGCCAACGCAAGGCCCGCGATCAGCCAGGGCCACCAGGGCCGGGGCAGGTCCGGCGGCTCGGGCGCCAGCCGGTGCGGCAGCACCTGGTCGGTCTGCGCCACCAGCGGCCGTCCGTCCGCGCGCTGGATGCCGGCCAGCGCCTCGGCCAGGCGCATCGGCACGAACGCGTCCTGCCAGCGCGAGTTGGGCCGGTCCGAAGCCGGCCCCAGGCCGAGGTCGAAGCCCAGCCACATCCAAGGCGCCGGCGTGGCGAGGCGCACCGCATCGCCGCGGTAGGTGTTGCCGCGCGAACGGCTGGCCAGTTGCCGCTTCAGCTGCCCGTCGAGCGCGGTGTCGAGCGCATCGCGCACGCGCGTGGAGCAGTTGTCGGTGAAGTAGTCGTAGCGGTAGGTCGCGTTCTCGGGCCGCGCGTTCTCCGCGAGGGCCTCGGCCAGCCGCTGCGCCTGCGCCTCGTCCAGGTCCAGCCACTGGATCGACACGCCGCGGCCGGTCTCGTGGTAGTAGGCCAGGTCCTGCGACAGGGGCAGGGCGACCAGCCGGTAGCGCATGTCGCCGCGCACGAAACGCGGGACGAAGTCCGGCTCTTCAAGGTCGAAGTAGCCGAAGTTGTAGGACACCGGTTCGGGCAGCGCCGGGTCGTCGACCACGATCGCGTTGTGGCCGAAGCGCTCGAAGAAGATCTCGCCCGGCTGCATCGTGGCCACCCCGATCCGCGGCGCGGCCTGCACGCCCGCGGCCAGCACCAGCAGGAGCGCCAGCAGCATCGATCGCGCCGCCGCGAGGGCAGGTGCCAGGTGCGGACCCCGAGGCGCGAGGGCCGCGCCCGGGCGTCCGGACTCAGCCGTCATCGGGCTCGCCGTGCACGCTCACGTGCAGCGCGTGCAGGCGGCGCGCGTCGGCGCGTGCAATACGGAAGCCGAAGCGGCCCAGGGTCAGTTCCTCGCCGGCCTCGGGCAGGTGCCCGATCTCCGCGGTCACCAGGCCGCCGATGGTGTCGTACTCGTCGTCGTCGAAACCGGCGCCGAAGCGCTCGTTGAAATCGGCGATCGGGGTCAGCGCGTCGACCACGTACTGGCCGTCGGCCTGCGCCGAGATCAGCGCGTTGGGATCCTCGGCGTCGTCATGCTCGTCGTCGATCTCGCCGACGATCTCCTCCAGCACGTCCTCGATCGTCACGAGTCCCGCCACGCCGCCGTACTCGTCGATCACGATCGCCATGTGGTTGCGCGACTGGCGGAACTCGCGCAGCAGCACGTTGAGCTTCTTGGATTCGGGGATCAGCACCGCAGGGCGCAGCAGCCTGTGCACCGAATCGGGGCCGTTGTCGGCCACCACGCCGCGCAGCAGGTCCTTGGCCAGCAGGATGCCGAGGATTTCGTCCTTGTCCTCGCCATGGACCGGGAAGCGCGAATGGCCGGACTCGACCACCTGCTTCATCAGGTCCAGGAGCTTCGCTTCGGCCGGCAGCGCCACCATCTGCGCGCGCGGCACCATGACATCGCCCACGCTCATGTCGGACACCGCCAGGGCGCCCTCCATCATCCGCAGGGTGTCAGCCTCGATCAGGCCGTCGGACTGGGTATCGCGCAGCAGTTCGACCAGGTCCTGGCGCGTGCTCGGCTCGCCGGAGATGGCCGAACTCAGCCGGTCCAGCCAGCTGCGCCGTTTCTCCGGGATTTCGAAGGTGCCACTACTACTGTCGTCCTCGGACATTTGAGTCGGTTTCGGGTCTGACCATCGCCCACGTGGGCGGCGGTCGAAGTCTAACCGCTCCGCGCCCGCGCGCCCAAGTCCGCGGCCGGCCCGTCGGCGCGCGCTGCGTTCAGCATGGCCACGCTGCGGGCGCGCCAGCGGTTCAGGTGGCCGGCCCCCGGGCGAGGCGGGCGCGTCGCGGAGTTTTCCGACAGGCCGGCGCGGACAAGGGCGGGCGACGGCACCGGCCAGAGTCGCCATGCTCACCCCGTACCAGCCCATCCACGTCAAGGAGGACGTCGCATGCTGACATTCCCGCGTCTTGCCGCAGCCCTGCTGCCGGCCCTGTTGCCCCTGGGCGCCGCTGCCCTGGACCGTGGCGGAGGGTATGGCGATGCCGGGGAGTATTTCCGCACCGACGCCCAGTACGAGGCCTGGTTCAATCTCAGCCGCGGCCTGGCCCGCGATTTCGACATGATCTGCGGCGACACGTTCTGCGAAGGCGAGTACAGCAACATCCAGGCGCTGCGCTTCCGCTGTTCGGTACACCGGGACGACGGGCGCATCGGCCAGTGCGTGTGGGTGTTCGCCGCCAGCCACGAGGAGATCGCCCAGACAAGCGGCAGGATCGGCGTGCAGCGGGCGTTCTGGCAGTGCCGCACGCCGCTGCTGCCGGGCACGACCATCGACGCGCTGCTGCAGGCCCTGGACGTGGACGAGCCTCTCTACGCGCCGCTGCCGGGCAGCTCGCGCACGGTGATGGACGGGCTGATCGACTGCCTCTAGCCAGGGGTGGGCGGCGCGCCGCCGGTCCTTAGGCCTCGTCGATGGCGTAGGGATCGGCGATGCCCAGGCCGGCCAGGATCTCGCGTTCCAGCTGTTCCATGGCCTCGGCCTCGCGGCTGTCCTCGTGGTCCCAGCCCAGCAGGTGCAGAACGCCGTGCACGGTCAGGTGGGCGTAGTGCGCCGACAGCGGCTTGCCCTGCTCCTGCGCTTCGCGCGCCACCACCGGCGCGCAGATCACCAGGTCGCCCAGCAGCGGCATGCGCACGCCCGGCGGCAGGCCCTCGGGCAGGTCGGCCGGGAAGCTCAGCACGTTGGTCGCGTAGTCCTTGCCGCGGTAATGGCGGTTGAGCGCGCGGCCCTCGGGCACGTCGACGATGCGGATCGACAGGTCGGCCTGGCGGATGCGGCCGGCCAGCGCGGCGGCGGCCCAGCGGCGGAAACTGGTGGCGGCCGGGATGCCCTTGCGCGGGATGGCATAGCCGACGGCGACGTCGAGACGGATGGGACCCTTGGTCATGGCGACAGTCTAACCGCGCGGCCGCGCACGGTCGCGGCAGGGGCGCGTGGCGGCCGGGGCGGTACGCCAGGCTTCGCGGCTGAGTCGTCGCCCCCCGGCGCGGCGAGCCGCGCCGCGCATCGCATCGCAGGGCCGGCGCCCCGCCTTTGCGGCGAAGCGGTACGGTGCGCGCCCAGGCCATGCCGGCGGCGCACCCGTGCCCCCCGTCCTAGCCCGAGGGTGGGGTCTCTGCGTTGTCCGCGTCGCGGCGGTCGTAGGCATCGACGATGCGCGCCACTAGGGGGTGGCGGACCACGTCGCGCGCCTCGAAGAAGGTGAAGCTCACGCCGCTGACGTCGCGCAGCACCTCGATCGCGTCCTTGAGTCCGGACTTCACATGGCGCGGCAGGTCGATCTGGGTCATGTCGCCGGTGACCACGGCGGTGGAGCCGAAGCCCAGGCGGGTCAGGAACATCTTCATCTGCTCGATGGTGGTGTTCTGCGCCTCGTCCAGGATCACGAAGGCATCGTTGAGCGTGCGTCCGCGCATGTAGGCCAGTGGCGCGATCTCGATCACGTTGCGTTCCAGCAGCTTGAGCACCTTCTCCACGCCCAGCATCTCGTAGAGCGCGTCGTACAGCGGGCGCAGGTAAGGATCGACCTTCTGGCTCAGGTCGCCGGGCAGGAAGCCAAGCTTCTCGCCGGCCTCCACCGCCGGGCGTACCAGCACCACGCGCTGCACGCGCGATTCGTTGAGTGCGTCCACCGCCATCGCCACGGCCAGGAAGGTCTTGCCGGTGCCGGCCGGACCGATGCCGAAGTTGATGTCGTGCTGCGAGATCGCGTGCAGGTAGCGCGCCTGGTTGGCGCCGCGTCCGCGGATGGTGCCGCGCTTGACCCGGATCGCCACGTCCTGCGGCGAGGTGTCGCCGGCGCGGTCGACGTTGGCGTCGTTGAGGCGCAGGTTGATGGCGGTGCTGTCGAAGCTCTCGCTGGCCGCCTCCTCGTAGAGGTCGCGCAGCAGGCGCTCGGCACGCGCGACGGCGCGGGCGTCGGCGCCCGCCACCCGGAACACGTTGCCGCGGTTGGCGATCTCCACGCCCAGGCGCAGTTCGATCTGGCGCAGGTGGCTGTCGAAGGGGCCGCTGAGGTTGGCCAGCCGCTCGATGTCGGGCGGGTCGAGGGTGAAGTCGTGCTGGGTCTGTTCGGTCATAGGGCGCGGAGGGTACCGCAGTAGGCGCGCGGTTCGGGTCGTGGAACGTTCACCGGCCGTTCCGCCATTAATTGATCGATCAATTAATATTGCGCGATGTCGACGAAACCGCCGCCTCCAGAGGCCACCGCTGCACGCCGCCGCAGCCCCGGCCGCCCGCCCGACGAGACCGACCGTCGCGCGCTGGCGCTGGACGCGGCCCTGGCCTGCTATGTGCGGCGCGGTATCGCGGCGACCACGCTGCGCGATATCGCCGGCGCCGCCGGAGTGACTCCGGCCCTGCTGCATTACTACTTCGGCGACGCCGCGGCGCTGCGCGAGGCGGTCATCGCCGAGCGGCTGATGCCGGTGTTCGTCGAGGTTCGCGACCTGCTGCTCGGAATGCCCGAGGCGCCCCTGCGCGAGGTGCTCACCCGCTTCGTCGACGCGCTGTGCGACCTGGTGCGGCGCCACGACTGGCTGGCGCCGCTTTGGATCCGCGAGGTGGTCAGCGAAGGTGGCAGCCTGCGCGATCTGCTGGTGCAGCGCCTGGCGCCGCAGATCGCCGGTGCGCTGGCCGCGCGTTTCGCCGCCGAGCAGGCCGCGGGCCGGCTCAACCCGGCGATCGACCCGCGCCTGCTGCTGGTCTCGGTGCTCGGCCTGAGCCTGTTCCCCGCGGCGGGCATCCCGATCTGGCGGCAGATCTTCGACAGCGACGCGCTCGGCATCGACGATATCCGCGAGCACGCGCTGGCCCTGATCCTGCGCGGACTGGAGCTGCCCGCATGAGCAGCCTCCGCCGTCACCGCAGGGGCTGGACTGCCGCGCTCCTCGTCGCCGCCGCGCTGCTGGCGGGCTGCCGCCAGGACGTGCCGCAGGCGCTGGGCACGCTGGAATACGACCGCATCACCCTGCCGGCGCCGGCGGCTGAGCGGGTGGTGGAGATCGCCGTGCGCGAGGGCGAGCAGGTGGAGGCCGGCGCCCTGATCCTCAGCCTGGAGCAGGCGCGGGGCGACGCCCAGTTGGCGGCCGCGCAGGCCGAGGTCATGCGCCAGCGGGAACTGCTGGCCGAACTGCGCAACGGCGCGCGGCCCGAGGACATCGACCAGCTTCGCGCCAGCCTGGCGCAGGCGCAGGCCCAGGCGCGCGATGCCAACGCCTATCTCGCACGCCTGCAGCCGCTCGGCGCCCGGCAACTGGTCGCGGCCGCCGAACTCGACCGGGCGCGTGCGGCAGCCGCCAGCGCCGATGCCCAGGTCGCGGCGGCGCGCGCGGCGCTGGCCGAAGCCGAGCGCGGCGTGCGGCCCGAGCAGATCGCCCAGGCCCAAGCGGCGCTGGCCGCGGCGCAGGCGCAGGAGCGCGCGCAGGCGGTCAGCACCGGCAGGCTGGCGGTCCTCGCGCCCCGCGCCGGACGCATCGACAGCCTGCCCTATCGCCTGGGCGACGAGCCGGCCATCGGCGCGCCGCTGGCGGTGATGCTGGTGGGCGAGGCGCCCTATGCGCGCGTGTACGTGCCCGAGCCGCTGCGTGCGGACGTGCAGGTCGGGGACGCGGCCACGGTGCGCGTGGGCGCGCGTGGCGAGCGCAGCTATCCCGGGCGGGTGCGGATGATCCGCAGCGACCCGACGTTCACTCCGTACTACGCGCTCACCGGCAAGGACGCCGCGCGTCTGAGCTATCTGGCCGAGGTGCAGCTGGAAGGCGAGGGCGTCGGTGGGCTACCCGCCGGCCTGCCGCTGCGGGTGGAATTCGGCCCGTGAGCGCGGCCCCGGCGACGGTCGTGCAGGCGGACGCGGTCGACGGCCACGGCGCGGCGATCCGCGCGCGCGGCATGGTCAAGCGCTTCGGTGGACTTGTCGCCGTCGACCATGTCGACCTCACCGTGCCGCGCGCCCATGTCTACGGCTTCCTCGGGCCCAACGGTTCGGGCAAGTCGACCACGATCCGCATGCTCTGCGGCCTGCTCACGCCCAGCGCCGGGCAGATCGAGGTGCTGGGCCTGCAGGTGCCAGAGCAGGCCGACGCGCTGCGCCTGCGCATCGGCTACATGACGCAGAAGTTCTCGCTGTTCGAGGACCTCACCGTGCGCGAGAACCTCGAATTTCTCGCCGCCGTGTACGGGCTGTCGCGTGCCCAGACCCGGGAGCGGGTGGACGAGCTGCTGTCGCTGTACCACTTCCAGGACCGGCCGCGGCAGCTGGCCGGCACCCTCAGCGGCGGGCAGAAGCAGCGCCTGGCGCTGGCCGGCGCGGTGATCCACCGCCCCGAGCTGCTGTTCCTGGACGAACCCACCAGCGCGGTGGATCCGGAGTCGCGGCGCGAGTTCTGGGAGAAGCTCTTCGAGCTGGCCGATGCCGGCACCACCCTGCTGGTATCCACGCACTACATGGACGAGGCCGAGCGCTGCCATCGCATCGCGATCCTCGATCGCGGCGTGCTGGTCGCCGATGGCGCGCCGGGCGAGCTGGCCGGCGCGCTGAGCGGGCGCAGCGTGGAGGTGCATGCCACGCATCCGCGCCACGCCCGGCAGGTACTGGCGGGCCTGGCCGGCGTGCTCAGCGTGGCGCAGATCGGCAACAGCCTGCGCGTGCTGTCCGCGCCCGGCCACGACAGCGCCGCGTCGGTGGCGCGCGCGCTGCGCGAAGCGGCGCTCGAGGCCGAGGTGAGGCCGTCGCAGGCCAACCTCGAGGACGTGTTCGTGGCCGCCACCCGTGGTCGTGCCGACGCCGGAGACGGGCGGTGAAGTCCTGGCGGAGGCTCTGGGCGGTGGTGCTCAAGGAGCTTCGCCAGGTCCGTCGCGACCGCATCAGCATGGCGATGATCGTCGCCATCCCGGTGATCGACCTGCTGCTGTTCGGCTATGCGATCAACTTCAACCCGCGCAACCTCGACGCGGTGATCGTCGACCAGGCCAACACCTCGGCCTCGCGCGCGGCGGTGATGGACATGCGCGCGACCGGCATCATCGAGATCACCGGCGTGGCCGACAGCCCCGCGCAGGCGATGGACCAGCTGCGGCGCGGCCGGATCAGCGCGGCCATCGTGCTGCCGCCCGACTACGAGCGGCGCCTGGCCGACGGCCGCCCGGCGGTGCAGGTGATGGTCGACGGCACCGATACGGTGGTGCAGGCGGCGGCGGTGCAACTGGCGCAGCTGCCGCTGGAAATGGTGGGCGGCCACCGCCCGCAGGCGCCACCGGCGCAGATCGAGGTGGTGAGCTTCTACAACCCCGAACGGCGCTCGGCGGTAAGCATCGTGCCCGGGCTGATCGGCATCATCCTGACCATGACGATGACCATGTTCACCGCCATGGCCGTGGTGCGCGAACGCGAGCGCGGCAACATGGAACTGCTGATCGCCACGCCGCTCAGCCGCGCCGGGCTGATGATCGGCAAGGTACTCCCGTACGCGGTGATCGGCCTGGTGCAGACAACGCTGATCCTCGCGCTGGGCGTGTGGATGTTCGACGTGCCGCTGCGCGGCAGCCTGCTGGACGTGTACGTGGCCGCGCTGCTGCTGATCCTGGCCAACCTCGCCATGGGCCTGCTGATTTCCACCCGCGCCAGCACCCAGTTCCAGGCGATCCAGATCACGATGTTCGTGTTCCTGCCCTCGATCCTGATCTCCGGGTTCATGTTTCCCTTCGCCGGCATGCCGGACGTGGTGCAGTGGGTCGCGGAGGTGCTGCCGATGACGCACTTCCTGCGCCTGGTGCGCGGCATCATGCTGCGCGGCGCCAGCCTGGCGGAACTGTGGCCCGGGGTGCTGGCGCTGCTGGGCTTCACCCTGCTCACGATGACGCTGGCGATCCTGCGCTTCCGCAAACGACTGGACTGAACGGCGTCGCCGGCGCCGGGCCATCCCCGGCTGCGGCGCGTGGCGGTCGGCGCTAGGCTGCCGGTGGCGCGGCGGCATGCGCGCCAGGTTCGTGTCCTTCGGAGGCACGCGATGCACAGTGATCCCGGCAACGGACCGGGTCCGTCCGGCGCGGCTGGCGCCCGCCCCCTGTCCGGCGTGCCCGGGGCGGCCGTGGACGCGTCCCCGGCCGGACGCGAGCAGGCGATCCGCGAGGCGCTGGCGGCCAACCCGCAGGCGCTGGCGGCGCTCGACCGGCTGGTCGCGAACCTCGCAGGCGATGGCCTCGGGGACGCGCGGTGGCTGCAGGCGCTCGAGGACTTCATGGCCGCGCCCAACGCCGCGACCGCGGCCTACATCGAGGGGCGGATCGCGCAGGAACGGGGAACCGATCCGGCGCGCACACGCGCGCTGCTGGCGCCAGAGGCCGGCACGCTGACCATCGACGGCCAGGTCCATGCCATCGACCGGGGAGTGCTGCTCGACGCCGATGGTCGCCGCGTCGGCCGCATCACCAACGACGGTCTGGTCCGGCTCCATGGCCAGGCGCCGGCGCGCAGCGTCTACGCCGACCTGGCCGCGCGCGTGCTGCTGCGCGAGCGCGTCGACGGCCGTCTCGCGACCCTGCTCGACCTGCATCCGGCCGGGCGCCTGCACCTGCTTGACGAGCCCGGCGTCCATCCCGATCTCGCCCAGCGGGTGCGCCGCACCCTGGTGCGGACCCGGGAGGAGGGCATGTCCATGCAGGTGAACCAGGTGTATCGCCCGGTCGCCGGGCAGGACCGGCTCTACGCGCAGGGCCGCACCGCGCCGGGAGAGATCGTCACCCGTGCGCGCGGCGGCCACTCCTGGCACAACTACGGGCTGGCGGCGGACGTGGTCTTCAGCACGCCCGAGGGCGAACCCGACTGGCCGGACGCGGCCAACTGGACCCGTTACGGCCAGATCGCCGCGGACCATGGCCTGACCTGGGGCGGCACCTGGAGTACGCCAGACCGCCCGCATGTGGAGTACCACCCGGGCCTGGGCGCGGGCGATGCTGGTGGACTCATCGACACATACCGCCGGGGCGGCCTGGAAGCGGTGTGGGAGCGGATGGGCATCGGGCGCCGGCCATGATCGCGTGCCGCTGGCGCTCCACCTGCACGGCATGACCTGCCCGGGACCGCATCTCCGGCCCGTCGCGGAGCCCGGGCTTCTCGCAGTCCTGGACCTGTCGGCCTGGCTGGTGGGGGCTGTGGTTCGACGGGCAGCGCTGACTCGGCCGCGGCGGCAGCACCGATGCCGGCCGGGAAGGCGGGCAACTGGTCGATCCGCGCCCGCTGCCCGGGGCCGGCGCGGTCGCCTTCGCCTGCGCATCCCCGCCTGGCCCTGGGCGGCGGGGACGAGGCCTGCGCGCATCGCCTCGATGGCGGTTCGGATGCCGCCGGCCGGGACGACCGTCGCCTCTCCGCGGCAGCCGGGTGACCGATCTGGGTGTCGCGCCCGATGGCGCGCTGTGGGTGGTGGCCGATGTGCCTGTTGCGCGGCGGAGCGGCGGCGTGCCGCGCCGCGGGCGTGCCAGCAGGCCACCTGCTGGCCGTGGATCGCGAGGGTGCGGCGGGGGGCGGGATACCGGCATTCGCACGGCGCCGGCATGTTGCGCCGCCAGGTCTGGCTGGAGGCGCGTTGCGCGGTGGTCGGCGTCGCGTCGATCCGTTGCCGGCGAGCATGGCCGGGGCGGACGCCGATCCGGGCGCGCCGCTGGGCCGTCCCGGCCTGCGTCCGCCGCGCCAGGATGCGCGCGCTCTGGCCCGGCGGCTGCCGCAGGTGCCCGGCCGGTGCTGACGGGGACCGCGCCGTGGTGGCCCCCCGCGGAAGGACGCTCGTGGGTGCTCGAGGGCGCCCAGGGACGCACCCTGTGGCGACGCGCGCAGCCCTGAGCCGAACGGCGGGCCCGCGGGCGAGACGCGCGCTAGAGGCCCGTGACGCGTCCGCGCAGCGAGTTGCTCATCGCCTCGGTGATCGCCACGTCCACGAACTGGCCGACCAGCCGCGGCGGCGCCGGGAAGTTCACCGAACGCATGTTCTCGGTCTTGCCGGTGAGTTCGGCCGGGTTCTTGCGCGAGGGTCCTTCCACCAGGACCCGCTGCACGCTGCCCACCATCGCCTGCGAGATGCGCGCGGCATTGGCGTTGATCGCCGCCTGCAGCCGCGACAGCCGCGCGTGCTTGGCCTCGGCCGACACGTCGTCGGGCAGGTCGGCGGCGGGCGTGCCGGGGCGGCGCGAGTAGATGAAGGAGAAGCTCTGGTCGAAACCGACATCCTCGATCAGCTTCATGGTCTTCTCGAAGTCGGCCTCGCTCTCGCCGGGGAAGCCGACGATGAAGTCGGAGCTGATCGAGATGTCCGGCCGCACCGCGCGCAGCTTGCGGATCTTCTGCTTGAACTCCAGCGCCGTGTAGCCGCGCTTCATCGCGGCCAGGATGCGGTCGCTGCCCGACTGCACCGGCAGGTGCAGGTAGTTGGCCAGCTGCGGCACGTCGCGATAGGCCTCCACCAGCGAGTCGGAGAACTCCAGCGGATGCGAGGTGGTGAAGCGGATGCGCTCGATGCCGTCGATCTGCGCGATGGTGCGGATCAGCAGCCCCAGGTCCGCCAGCTCGTCGCTGCCTTCCATCGCGCCGCGGTAGGCGTTGACGTTCTGGCCCAGCAGGTTGACCTCGCGCACGCCCTGGGCGGCCAGCTGCACGATTTCCACCAGCACGTCCTCGAACGGCCGGCTGATCTCGGTGCCGCGGGTATAGGGCACCACGCAGAAGCTGCAGTACTTCGAGCAGCCTTCCATGATCGAGACGAAGGCGCTCGGCCCTTCGGCGCGCGGCTCGGGCAGGCGGTCGAACTTCTCGATCTCGGGGAAGCTGATGTCGACCTGCGGGCGCTTGAGTTCGCGGCGGGCGCGGATCAGTTCCGGCAGGCGGTGCAGCGTCTGCGGCCCGAACACCAGGTCCACGTAGGGTGCGCGCTTGACGATGGCCTCGCCTTCCTGCGAGGCAACGCAGCCGCCGACGCCGATGATCACGTCGCGGCCGTCGGCCTTGAGCGCCTTCCAGCGGCCGAGCTGGCTGAACACCTTTTCCTGCGCCTTCTCGCGGATCGAGCAGGTGTTGACCAGGACCACGTCGGCTTCCTCGACATTGCTGGTCAGCTCCAGGCCCTCGCTGGCGGCCAGGACGTCGGCCATGCGTGCCGAGTCGTACTCGTTCATCTGGCAGCCGTGGGTCTGGATGAAGAGCTTGCCGCCGGTGCGGGCGGGCGCGGTCGCGGCGGGGGCGCCGGCGTCGCTGAGGATGTCGAGTCGGGTCATGGCGGGTCCGGGGCGCGGTGCTGAGTCCGGGCCGGAAGCGGTGGATGTGCTGAATAGTGTAAGCGGTCACGCGTCCGCTGCCGGAGGCGTCTCGCGTTAGATCCCCCGGAAACTGGCAGCCGGATGTGAAACGGTGGACACTGCACGCATGAGAGGGGGATGGGGACTGGCCGCGATCCTGGGGCTGGCGCTGCTGGCGCCGGTGGCTCCGTCGTGGGCGGGCACCATCTACCGCTGCGATGCCGAGGACGGCACCCGCAGTTACGTGAGCAAGCGGGTCAAGGGCGCCAGCTGCGTGGCGGTGAGCAACTACAGCGGCGCCCGCTCCGGCGCGCCCGCCGCGCCCAGGGGCGCGGGCAGCGCCTCGCCGGCCAACCGCGTGGCCGGGTCGCCCGCGTCCATCGACCGCAACCCGCCGGCCACCTTCATGGGCGGCGCCACCGCTGGCACCACGGCGGCGACGGCCGCCGCGCCCAAGGCGACCACGGCCGCCGCCGCGCCGGCGGCGACGCGCCGCCTGCAGCAGGGCCAGGTGTATTCCTACGTCAAGGACGGCGTGCGCCACTACACCAGCCAGAAGCCGAAGGGTGCCGGCGCGAGCGCGGTGCGCACCATCAACTACAGCTTCTTCGAGACCTGCTACGCCTGCGCGCCGCTGCCCGGCGTCAACTTCGGCAACGTGCGCCTCAACACCGTGGCCTACGCCGACGAGGTCAAGGCCGCGGCCGCGGAGTTCGGGGTGGAGGAGGCGATCGTGCGCGCGATCATGCACGCCGAGTCGGCCTTCAACCCCAATGCGCTCTCCCGCGCCGGCGCCCAGGGGCTGATGCAGCTGATGCCGGCCACCGCGCGCCGCTTCGGCGTCACCAACGCCTACGACCCGGCGCAGAACATCCGCGGCGGCGTCGAGTACCTGGCCTGGCTGCTCAAGCGCTTCAACGGCGACCTGACCCTGGCCGCGGCCGGCTACAACGCCGGCGAGGGCGCGGTCGACCGCCACAAGGGCGTGCCGCCCTACAGCGAAACCCAGCGCTACGTGGTGCGCGTGGCCCAGCTGGCCGAGCGCTACCGCGGCCACCTGGCCGCGAACTGACCCCCCGCGGGTTGCCCGCGCGGCGGGCGCAACGGCACCGCGGCCGATGGCGTGGTGGCCCCGTTCGCGTGGCCTGGTGCGCGCCCTGGCGGTCCCGTCGGGCGCCGCGTAAACGCCTGATCCGGCTGGGGACATCGCGTCCGGCGGAGGCAGACGTTGTCGCCGCGTTCAGCGTTCCGCTACACTTCGTTGTTCTCTGCGCCCGCCTTGCGGGACCGGGCGCATGCGTTCCACCTCACAAATCAGCTACCCAGCAAGTTTCGCGGAGAGCCGGATGGCCAACGAAGCGGTATACGACCCCGACAACGGGGCACCCGACCACCTGGGCCGGCGCAGGTTCCTGACCGCCACCACGGCGGTCGTGGGCGCGGTGGGGGCCGGTTTCGCGGCCGTGCCGTTCATCAAGTCCTGGAACCCCAGCGCCCGTGCCCAGCTCGCCGGCGCGCCGGTGACAGTCGACATCAGCGCATTGCAGGACGGCCAGCGCCTGATCGTCGAATGGCGCGGCCAGCCGATCTGGATCGTGCGCCGTTCGCCGGCGATCCTGGAGGCGCTGCCCACGCTGGACGACCAACTGCGCGACCCGATGTCGGAAAATCCCGACCAGCAGCCGGCCTTCATCCAGCAGGAGAGCCCGCAGCTGCGCTCGATCAAGCCCGACATCTCGGTGCTGGTCGGCCTGTGCACGCACCTGGGCTGCTCGCCTGAGATGGTCGCCGAGATCCGTCCGGAGCCGTTCGACGCGAACTGGAAGGGCGGCTACTTCTGCCCCTGCCACAAGTCGAAGTTCGACATGGCCGGCCGCGTGTACCAGGGCGTGCCCGCCCCGACCAACCTGGTGGTGCCGCCGCACCACTTCTCGGACGACAACACGATCGTCGTCGGCGTCGACCCCGGAGCGGCATGATGTCCAACATGATCCAACGCACCGCCAACGGCGTGTGGGACTGGTTCACCCTGCGTGCGCCGGGCTTCTCGCCGTTCTACCGCAAGCACATGTCGGAGTACTACGCTCCGAAGAACTTCAACATCTGGTACATCTTCGGCGTCCTGTCGATGGTGGTGCTGGTCAACCAGATCCTGACCGGCATCTTCCTGACGATGCACTTCAAGCCGAGCGCGGAGGAAGCCTTCGCCTCGGTCGAGTACATCATGCGCGACGTGGAGTGGGGCTGGCTGATCCGGTACATGCACAGCACCGGCGCCTCGCTGTTCTTCATCGTCGTCTACATCCACATGTTCCGCGGGCTGATGTACGGCTCGTACCAGAAGCCGCGCGAGCTGGTGTGGATCCTGGGCATGCTGATCTACCTGGTGCTGATGGCCGAGGCGTTCCTGGGCTACGTGCTGCCGTGGGGCCAGATGTCGTTCTGGGGCGCGAAGGTGATCATCTCGCTGTTCGGCGCGATCCCGGTGATCGGCAACGGCCTGACCGAGTGGATCATGGGCGACTACCTGCCCTCCGACGCCACCCTCAACCGCTTCTTCGCGCTGCACGTGATCGCGCTGCCGCTGGTGCTGCTGCTGCTGGTGGTGCTGCACATCGGCGCGCTGCACGAGGTCGGGTCGAACAACCCCGACGGCGTGGAGATCAAGAAGGGCCCGAAGGGCAACCGCTGGTCCAAGACCGCGCCCGCCGACGGCGTGCCGTTCCACCCGTACTACACGGTGAAGGACAGCTTCTACGTCTGCTTCTTCCTGATCGTGGCGGCCTTCATCATCTTCTTCGCGCCTGCGTTCGGTGGCTGGTTCCTCGAGCACGACAACTTCACCGAGGCCAACCGCCTGGTGACGCCCGAGCACATCAAGCCGGTGTGGTACTACACGCCCTACTACGCGATGCTGCGCGTGGTGCCCGACAAGCTCGGCGGCGTGCTGGTGATGTTCGGCGCGATCGCGATCCTGTTCGCGGTGCCGTGGCTCGACCGCGCCAAGGTCAAGTCCTACCGCTACCGCGGCCTGATGTCGAAGGTGCTGCTGGGCCTGTTCGCGATCAGCTTCATCTGGCTGGGCAAGATCGGCGCCGGCCCGGGTACCGACCCGGTCGAGACCATCGTCGGCCGCTTCCTGACCGCGTTCTACTTCCTGTTCTTCCTGACCATGCCGCTGTGGACGGCGATCGACAAGACCAAGCCGGTGCCGGAACGGGTGACGACGCATGACTAAGACCTTGATCACCCGTTTCGCGGCCTTCGCCGGCGCGATGCTGCTGTCCTTCTCCGCCCTGGCGGCGGGAGGCAGCGCCAACCTGCAGCAGGCGGGTACCGACCTGAGCGACCGCGCATCGTTGCAGCGCGGCGCCCAGGTGTTCATGAACTACTGCTCGGGCTGCCATTCGCTCAAGTACCTGCGCTACTCGCGCATGGCCGAAGACCTCGGCCTGAGCGAGGAAGAGGTCATGGCCAACCTCGACTTCACCGGTGCCAAGTTCGGCGAACACATCGTGTCCTCGATGCCGGCCGAGCAGGCGGTGAAGTGGTTCGGCCAGCTGCCGCCGGACCTGAGCCTGATCAGCCGCGTGCGCGGTAGCGACTGGGTCTACACCTACATGAAGTCGTTCTACCTGGACGACACGCGCCCGCTCGGCTGGAACAACACGCTGTTCCCGAACGCCTCCATGCCCAACCCGCTGTGGAAGCAGCAGGGCCTGCAGCATGCGGTCTTCTCCGAGCAGGATCCGGTGACCGGCGAGGCGGTGGTCGAGCGGCTGGAGGTGTCGTCGCCGGGCACCCAGACTGCGGCCCAGTTCGACCAGACCGTGCGTGACCTGACCGCGTTCCTGGAGTACGCCGGCGAGCCGGCCGCGCTCAAGCGTCAGAGCATCGGCGTGTGGGTGATCCTGTTCCTGGCGTTCCTCACGCTGCTGGCGTGGCTGATGAAGAACGAGTACTGGCGGGACGTGCACTAACCGGCGTTGCGGTGAGGGCGGGCGGCCGGACAGTGGCGGCCCCCGCCTGGCATCGTCGGGGCGAGAACCGGGCGACCGCCTGCGACGTGCGGGCGGCGCCATGCGATCGGCGGATTCCGGTCGCGGGAGAAGCCGTTGATGGCAGCGAGTCCACGTATGCGCAATGCACTGACCCTGTTTTCGTCCGTCGATGACGTGCTGTGCCATCGGGTGCGGCTGGTCCTGGCCGCCAAGGGCGTCAGCTACGACCTGGTCCCGGTCGACGCGCAGAACCCTCCGCCCGACCTGATCGACCTCAATCCCTACCACTCGGTGCCGACCCTGGTCGAGCGCGACCAGGTGCTCTACGCCGCGAGCGTGGTCAGCGAATACCTGGACGAGCGCTACCCGCATCCGCCGCTGATGCCGGTCGACCCGCTGTCGCGGGCGAGGCTGCGGCTGGCGATGCTGCGCATCGAGCGCGACTGGGTGCCGGAGGTGCAGACGATCCAGGGCGGCAGCCGCGCGCAGGCCGAGGCCGCGCGCAAGCGGCTCAGGGAACTGATCACCGCCGCGGTGCCGCTGTTCCGGGCCAGCAAGTTCTTCCTCAACCCGGAAATGAGCCTGGCCGACTGCGCCATGGCCCCCATCATCTGGCGCCTGCCCGCGCTCGACGTGCCGTTGCCCAAGGACGGCAAGGTGATCGAGGAGTACGGCAACCGGATCTTCCGCAACCCCGGCTTCATGCGCAGCCTCACTCCCCAGGAGAAGGCGCTGCGCGAGTTGCCCGACTGAGTGCGCGACGCGCGCGCACTGGCGCTTGCCAGCGGCGCGCGTGGTGCCGCACCCTAGGCGCGATGTCAGACTCTCCACCCCCGATGACCAGCCACCGTCCGTACCTGTTGCGGGCGCTGTACGAATGGATCGCCGACAACGGCATGACCCCGCACATCCTGGTGGATGCGCAGTACCCGGGCGTGCGCGTGCCGCCGCACACCGTCAAGGACGGCCGCGTAGTGCTCAACATCGCAGACCGCGCGGTGGCCAAGCTCGAACTGGACAACGAAGCGGTGCGCTTCACCGCGCGCTTCGGCGGCGTCAGCCATCCGGTCTACGTACCGGTGTCCGCGGTCCTTGCCATCTATGCGCGCGAGACCGGACAGGGCATGGCCCTGCCCGAGGACAATGCGCCGGCGCCGCCCACCGACGACGATCCGTCGCCCGACGAGCCGCCCAGCGACGACGGTCCGCGGCGCGGCGCGCACCTGCGCGTGATCAAGTAAGCGGCATCGCCCCGGCGCGCGCCATGCGCGCCTCGCCGACGCGCAGGTTCAGTGCAGCGCGACCACCTGGGCCGCGCGCGTGGGGCCGCTGAAGCGGACCAGTTCGTCGCCGTGCAGCACCAGCTGTCCGACGTGGCGCTGCACGCCGTCCTCCGAATACTCGAAGCGGAAGCTGCGCTCGAGGCCCAGTCGCCCGTCGGCGTGCCGGCGCAGGCGCAACCCGCTGGCGTGCACGCTCTGGTCGAGCCAGATCACGCCGGCGGCCTGGCAGGCATTGCGGCCCAGGGCGGTGGCGCGTTCGGCGGAAGCGCGGGCGGCGTTCCACCAGGCGTAGCCGGCGGCGCCGGCGATCATCAGGGCGATCAGGACGGGGAAATCGGGCATGGCGGCAATGTGGCGTTGGCGCGGGCGGATTGCAATCGCCGCGCGCGATCCTAGCCGCCCGGCGGCAGCCCGAGCTTGAGCGACAGGTCGATGGCGCGCAGGTGCTTGGTCAGACCGCCGACGGAGATGCAGTCCACGCCGTCCAGCGCGATGGCGCGCACCTCGTCCAGGCCGACCCCTCCGGAGACTTCCAGCGGGACGCGCCGGTCCTCGGGCGCCGAGCGCACGATGGCCACCGCCTCGCGGCGCATGTCAGGGGCGAAATCGTCGATCAGGATGCGCTCGCAGCCCGCCGCCAGCGCCTGCCGCAGCTGTTCCAGGGTTTCGACTTCCACGATCAGCGGCAGCGCCGGCTGCGCGGCGCGCGCGGCGGCGATCGCGGCGGTCACCGAGCCGAACGCGCGGACATGGTTTTCCTTGAGCATCACCGCGTCGTAGAGGCCCATGCGGTGGTTGCTGCCGCCGCCGGTGCGCACGGCGTACTTCTGGGCGGCGCGCAGCCCGGGCAGGGTCTTGCGGGTGTCGAGGATATGCGCGCCTGTCCCGCGCACGGCCTCGACGAAGCGGGCGGTGGTGGTCGCGGTGCCGCACAGCGTCTGCAGGAAGTTCAGCGAGGCGCGCTCGGCGCTGACCAGGCTGCGCGCGCGTCCCTCGAGCGTGGCCAGCACCGTGCCGGCCGCCACGCGCTCGCCTTCGGACACGCGCCAGTCGATGCGGACATGCGGGTCGAGCGCGCGATGGCAGGCGTCGAACCAGGGCCGGCCGCAGACCACGGCCTCTTCCTTGCACAGCAGGTAGGCCTGGTCGGCGGCGTCGGGCAGCAGGGCCGCGGTCACGTCGCCGCCGCCAAGGTCCTCGGCCAGCGCACGCGCCACGTCGGCGGCCACCAGGGCCGGGTCGACGGCGGCGTGGCCGCAGCGGCTCATGCCTTGGGGAAGTCCGCAAGCTGGCCGGTGGCCAGGGCCTCTTCGGCCAGCAGCACCGGGATGCCGTCGTCGACGCGATAGACCAGCTTGCGGTCGTGCGTCACCAGGGCTTCGCGCAGCGGCTGGGACTGCGTCGCCCCGTCGACCCGGTGCAGGTGGCCGGCCGCGGCGGCGGCGTTGAGCGCGGCCAGGCCGGCGGGCTCGAGCAGCGCCAGCGGTTGCCGGGTCGCGGGACAGACGAGGAGGTCGAGAAGCTTGCGGTCCATGGCGGGAAGGCGATCGGATGAACCGCTAGAATACGTCTTTAGGTCCGGGGACGACGAATGTCCGATTCACCTGCAAGCCCGCTGGTCGGCGTCGTGATGGGCTCGCGCTCCGACTGGGAGACGATGCAGCACGCCGTGCAGAAGCTCGAGGCGCTCGGCATCCCGCACGAGGTGCGCGTGGTCTCGGCGCACCGCACGCCCGACGTGCTGTTCGACTATGCCGCCACGGCGCGCTCGCGCGGGCTGCGCGCGATCATCGCCGGCGCCGGTGGCGCGGCCCACCTGCCGGGCATGCTGGCCTCCAAGACCCCCGTGCCGGTGCTGGGCGTGCCGGTACAGAGCCGCGCGCTCAACGGCCTGGACTCGCTGCTGTCGATCGTGCAGATGCCCGCGGGCGTGCCGGTCGCCACCTTCGCCATCGGCCAGGCCGGCGCGACCAATGCGGCGCTGTTCGCAGCGGCCATGCTCGCGCCCGGCGATGTCCAGGTCGCGGCCGCCCTGGACGCATTCCGCCAGCGCCAGACCGACGAGGTCATCGGCGCCGACGATCCGCGCCGGTGAGCGGGCGATGACCACGGTCGGGATTCTCGGCGGCGGGCAGCTCGCGCGCATGCTGGCGCTGGCCGGCGCGCCCCTGGGGTTGCGCTTTCTGGTGATGGACACCGTCGCCGACGCCTGCGCGGGGCAGTTCGCGCCGCTGCTGGTGGGCGACTATCGCGACGAGTCCGCGCTGGCCGAGTTCGCCTCGCGCATCGACGTGGCGACCTTCGACTTCGAGAACGTGCCTGCCGCCAGCGCCGAGTGGCTGGCGCAGCGCGTCCCGGTGCATCCGGGGCCGGAGGCGCTGGCGACCGCGCAGGACCGGCTGGCGGAAAAGACCCTGTTCCGAGAACTGGGCATTCCCTTGCCCGAGTTCGCCGACGTGCCCACGCGCGAGGCGCTCGACGCGGCGGTCGCGGCCATCGGCGCGCCGGGCATCCTCAAGACGCGCCGGCTGGGCTACGACGGCAAGGGCCAGTACCGGATCCGCACGCTGGGCGATGTCGGGCCGGCCTGGGACGCGCTGGGCGCGCAGGCCCCGAGCGTCGGCCTGATCTACGAGGCCTTCGTGCCGTTCGAGCGTGAGCTGAGCGTGGTGGCGGTGCGCGGCCGCGACGGCGAGTTCCGGACCTGGCCGCTGACCGAGAACTGGCACGTGGACGGCGTGCTGTCGGCCAGCCTGGCGCCGGCCGCCTGCGAGCCGGCGCTGACCGCGCAGGCCCACGCGCATGCGCGCAGCCTGGCCGAGCGCCTGGACTACGTGGGCGTGTTCGCGCTGGAGCTGTTCTGCCGCGACGGCGTGCTGCTGGCCAACGAGATGGCGCCGCGCGTGCACAACTCCGGGCACTGGACCATCGAGGGCGCGGAAACCTCGCAGTTCGAGAACCATCTGCGCGCGGTGCTGGGCCTGCCGCTGGGCGACACGCGCATGCTCGGGCATGCCTGCATGCTCAACTGGATCGGCGAGATGCCCGAGGCCGGTGCGGTGCTGCGCGAGGCCGGCGGCCACTGGCACGATTACGGCAAGCAGCCGCGGGCCGGACGCAAGGTCGGGCACGCCACCCTGCGTGCGCCCGATGCCGAGGCGCTGGCGGCGGCGCTGGCGCACGTGGGCGCGGCGCTGGGACGCGACGCCCAGGTCGAGCCGGTGATCGCGCGGCTGCGCGACTGAGCTCCAGCCTGCGCGGGCCGGCGCGCTCAGCCGCCTCTGCGCAGGCGCGTGGCGACCACGTTCCAGTCCACCAGCGCCCAGAACGCGGCCAGCTGGCGCTGGCGCGCATCGTCGTACTCCAGCGGCAGCGCATGCGGCCACAGGCAGCAGGCCAGCAACGGGGTGTCGTCGCCGGTGACCGGCGTGGTGGACTGCGGGGTGGCCAGGATCGCCAGGCGGCCATCGCGACGCTGCACCAGCCACAGCCAGCCGGGTCCGGCGAGCCGGGTCGCGGCTTCTCCGAAACGCTCCCGCAAGCGCCGCGTATCGACGAAGGCCTGCGCGATGGCCTCGGCCACCGCGCCACGCGGCTCGCTGGCCGTCTCGCCGTTCGCGCGGCGCAGCCCGGCCCAGTAGAAGTCCTCCGCCCAGGCCTGTGCGGCGCGCGCGGCCAGCGCGCCACTGGACTCGCGCGCCAGGGCGGCCAGGTCGGGTGGTGCGTCCGGCGTGCAGGCGGTGCCCAGCAGCGCTTCCAGTGCGTCGAGTCCGGCCTGCTGCGCGGCGCGGTGGCGCTCCACCGCTTCGATGGACAGGTGCGGGGCGAACGCGGCGGCCTCGCAGGGCAGCGGCTGGAGTTGGATCGGCATGCGGTGCGTCTGGTCCGGTGGGGTGGGGACGCGGCATACAATACGCGACCGATCACAGGCCGCGCGCCCGCGAGGGTGCGCCGGTCGCCAAGGAGCCGCCGCATGACGCCGCTGGACCGCATCAAGGCCGAAGTCGAGAACCATCCCGTCGTGCTGTTCATGAAAGGGACGCCCAAGTTTCCGATGTGCGGCTTCTCCAGCCGGGCGATCGAGGTGCTCGACGCCGCCGGCGCCAAGGGCGTGCACACGGTCAACGTGCTGGCCGACCCCGAGGTGCGCGCCAACCTGCCGCGCTTCTCGAACTGGCCGACCTTCCCGCAGCTGTTCATCCACGGCGAACTGATCGGCGGCTGCGATATCACCCTGGAGCTGCATGAGAGTGGGGAACTGGCGCGAATGATTGCCGAGGTGCAGAAGGCGTGAACGCAGTGCAGGACAACGCCCCGGGCCCGCGCCTGGACGGACAGGCCGTGCTCATCACCGGCGCGCATGGCGGGCTGGGCCGCGCCGTGGCGCAGGCCTGCGCCGCGGCCGGCGCCACGCCCGTGCTGCTGGGGCGCAAGTCGCGCCGGCTGGAGCAGGCGGCCGATGCGATCGAGCGCGCCGGGGGGCAGGCGCTGCTGTATCCGATGGACCTGGAGGGCGCGGCGCCGGACGACTACCTGGACCTGGCCGCGCGCCTGGGCGAGGGCGTCGGCAGGCTCGACGGCCTGGTCCATTGCGCGGCCGAGTTCGCCGGCCTGACCCCCCTCGAGCACACCGACCCGGCCGCGTTCGCGCGCGCGCTGCACGTGGACCTGACCGCGCGCTGGTGGCTGACCCAGGCCTGCCTGCCGATGCTGCGCGCCGCCGACGCGGGGACGGTGGTGTTCGTGATCGACCCGGCACCCTGCCAGTCGCCCGCGTACTGGGGCGGCTACGGCATCGCCCAGCACGGGCTGGAGGCACTGGTGACGATGCTCGATGCCGAGACTTCGTCGACCCCGCTGCGCGTGCGCGCGCTGCGGCCCGGCCCGATGCGCACCCCCCTCAGGGCGCGCGCCTATGCCGCCGACGCCGACCGCGTGGCCCGTGACCCGGCGGTGTTCGCCGCCGACTGCATCGCCCTGCTGGCCGCGCCATGACGATCCTGCAGGCCGCGCTGCTGCTGTTCCTGATCCTGGATCCGCTGGGCAACATCCCGGTGTTCCTGAGCATGCTGCGGCGCCTGGAGCCGCGGCGCCAGCGGATCGTCCTGGCGCGCGAACTGCTGATCGCCCTGGCGGTGCTGATGCTGTTCCTGTGGGCGGGCAAGTACGCGCTGGAACTGATGCACCTGCGCCAGGAGGCGGTGGCCATCGCCGGCGGCATCGTGCTGTTCCTGATCGGCATCCGCATGATCTTCCCGCCGCCCGAAGGCCTGATGGGCGAGATCCCCGGCGGCGAGCCCTTCATCGTGCCGATGGCGATCCCGCTGGTGGCCGGGCCGTCGGGCATGGCCGCCGTCATGCTGATGGGCAGCAAGGAGCCCGAGCGGCTGGGCGAGTGGAGCCTGGCGCTGCTGCTGGCCTGGGTGGCCACGGCGGCCATCCTGTTCTCCGCGACCTCGCTGTACCGGCTCCTGGGTTCCCGCGCCCTGACCGCCCTCGAACGCCTGATGGGCATGCTGCTGGTCGCGATCTCGGTGCAGATGCTGCTCGACGGCCTGGCCGGCTACCTCGGGCTGGCCCCTCCGGCGTGATGTTGCCCTGCAGCAACAAGCACTTGCCGCGACTACCTGCCTCGGCCGTTAAATCCAGCAATGTCAAGCACTTCCAGTGCTCGGCAGCTGTCTTAACGCTGTCATCAGCAACCTTTAATGTGTTAATCTAGAGTTAACCCGGACATCCCTTGTCAACGTGGCGTGATGATTGCCATGCGCAGGCGTCCGGGCCATGAACGACTTCATCACTACCCCCGCACCGAGGCAATTCAATGACCCACCGCAACCGGATCCGACTGTCGAAACTGTCGATCGGTCTGATCGCCGCGCTCGCCGCAGCGCCCGTATTCGCGCAGAGCACCTCCGCCGGCGTCGGCGGCCTGGTGACAGACAGCAGCGGCCAGCCCGTCGCTGGTGCGGAGGTCGTCATCACCCACGTGGAGTCCGGCACGGTCAGCCGCGCCACCACCGATGCCAGCGGCCGCTACAACGCCCGCGGCCTGCGCGTCGGCGGCCCGTACGAGATCACCATCACCAAGGCTGGTGAAGGGACCAAGAACGAGGACAACGTGTTCCTCGCGCTGAACCAGGTGAACACGGTGAATGCGGCGCTGACCGGCGACGTCACCACGCTCGGCACGGTCACCGCGATCGGCGTGGCCGGTTCGGACGTCTTCAGCACCACCAAGATGGGTACCGGCAGCAACGTGACCCGCGAGATGATCGAGGCGCTGCCCTCGGCCAACCGCAACATCCAGGACTACATCCGCCTCGACCCGCGCGTCGCCCAGGTCGACAAGGTCGACGGTGCGATCTCGGCCGGTGGCCAGAACTCGCGCTACAACGTGATCCGCATCGACGGCATCAGCTCGGGCGACCCCTTCGGCCTCGAAGCGAACAACCTGCCGACCAACCGCCAGCCGGTGTCGATGGACGCGATCGAGGAGATCAGCGTCGACCTGGCCAACTACGACGTGACCGTCGCCGGTGGCACCGGCGCCGTCGTCAACGCGGTGACCAAGTCCGGCACCAACCAGTTCACCGGCACCGTGTACTACACGCTGCGCGACAAGGACTGGGTGGGCGACGACCGCGACGAGGACGGCGGCGGCAAGTTCTCCGGCTTCGACCAGGAAGAGACCTACGGCCTGACCGTCGGTGGCCCGATCATCAAGGACCGCCTGTTCTTCTTCGCCAACTACGAGAAGTTCACCCGCACCGCGCCGGGCACCAGCTGGGCGGGCACCCCGTACGGCATGGGTCGCATCACCGACGCCGACATCGCGCGCGTGCAGGCTGCGGCGCAGCGCTACGGCTTCGACGCCGGTGGCCTCGAGGGTCCGGCCAACAAGACCAACGTCGAGGAGTACGCGGTCAAGTTCGACTGGAACATCAACGACGACCACCGCGCCACCTTCCGCTACAGCAAGATGGAAGAAGTGGTGCCGAAGTTCCCGGGCATCGGCTCGGGCAACATCTCGCTCAGCAGCCACTGGTACGACCAGGTGAAGTCGTTCGACAGCGTCGTCGGCGAGCTGTTCAGCGACTGGACCGAGAACTTCTCGACCGAGCTGAAGGTCTCGCGGCGCGAGTACAACTCGGTGGCCGCTCCCTACGCCAACCTGCCGTACATCCGCATCAACGGCTTCGACAACAACTCCAACCTGCGCTTCGGCACCGAGCAGAACCGCCACGTCAACGTCGTCGAGACCGAGCAGCTGAACCTGTTCGGTGCGGCCAACTGGTATCTGGGCGACCACACCGTCAAGTTCGGCTTCGACCACGAGACCAATGACGTCCTGAACTTCTACGGGCGCGACCTCAACGGCGTGTGGACGTTCGAGAACCTGGAAGCGTTCGAAGCCGGCACGCCTTCCCAGTACCAGCTGCGTGCGCCGTTCCCGGGCGGCAGCTACGACGACATCCCGGCCGCGTACAAGATGAAGAACACCGGCCTGTTCATCCAGGACACTTGGGCGGTCAACTACAACCTGACCCTGAACCTGGGCGTGCGCTACGACAAGCCCTCGTTCGGCGGCCGTCCGATCTACAACCCGCGCATCGAGGAGCTGTACGGCCTCGACAACTCCAACACCATCGACAGCGGGCTGGTGCAGCCGCGGTTCGGCTTCAACTACACCTTCGACAGCGATCGTCCGACCCAGCTGCGCGGCGGCGTGGGCCTGTTCCAGGGCGCGTCTCCGAACGTCTGGCTGGCCGGCGCGTTCCAGAACACGGGCCTGAACTTCTCCGAGTACAACCTGCGCGGCGACGCCGTCCCGGCTTTCGATCCGAGCGTGCCGCCGGCCATTCCCGCGACCCCGGGCAGCGTTCCGCTGATCGTGGCCGACATCATGGAGCCGGGCCTGAAGCTGCCGTCGGTGTGGAAGGCCAACCTGGCGTTCGACCACGAGCTGCCCTGGTACGGCATCGTGGCCTCGGCCGAGGCGCTGTTCACCAAGAACAAGGACGCGCTGTGGTTCGACCGTCTTGATGTCGGCACCCCGACCGCCGTGGGCATGGACGGGCGCCTGATCTACTGGAACGCCGCGGGCCTGGATCCGGCCAACACCGGCCGCTTCGGTATCGAGCACGGCACCAACGGCGCCGGCAACCGTGCCAACAAGCCGCGCGACGTCAACCAGGCGATCGTGGTGCGCAACAACTCCGAGGGCAGCGCCCAGCAGTTCACCTTCAGCCTCAGCAAGCCGATGCTGGAGAACTGGTCCTGGACCCTGGGTTACACCTACACCCATGCCACCGACTTCAGCCCGGCCACCAGCTCGCAGAACTCGTCGAACTGGAACAACACGCTGGTCTTCCAGACCAACGTGCCGGAAGCCTACAACTCGCGCTATGCGATCAAGGACCGCTTCACCGGCATCCTGACCTGGCAGAAGGCGTTCTTCGGCGACTACCGCACCACCGCCTCGATGTTCTACGAGGGCCGTTCGGGTCGTCCGTACAGCTACATCTTCTTCAACGACGTCAACGGCGACAGCGCGGCCACCAACGACCTGTTCTACGTGCCCAATGGTCGTGGCGACGTGCTGTTCACCGGCGGCGCGGCGATGGAGGATGCGTTCTTCGAGTGGCTGGCCAACGAGGCGCCCGAACTGCAGCGCTACGCTGGTGCTGTGGTGCCGGCCAACGCGTTCCGCGCCAGCTGGGTCAACAGCTTCGACGTGCGCGTGAGCCAGGAACTGCCGGGCTTCTTCAAGGGCCACAAGGCCGAGGTGTCGTTCGACATCATGAATATCGGCAACCTGCTCAACAAGGACTGGGGACAGATCAACGACTACGGCTTCTACGCCACGCGTCGTGTCGCCAACTACGCGGGCATCGATCCGGCCACGGGCAAGTACGTGTACAACTTCGGCACGCCCGACAGCGAGTCGCTGAACGAAGTCAACAACGACGGCGTCAACACGGCGGTCTCCCGCTGGTCGGTGATGCTGGGCCTGCGTTACAAGTTCTGATCCTGCGTCAAGTGAAGCAAGGAAGCGGCCGGGGAAACCCGGCCGTTTCCGTTTGCGGGGCCGGCTGCGCTACAGTCTCCGGCCAGAAGAGAGACCGAAGATGGAAGAACGCACGAACGAAGCGGCAGCGACCTCGCTGCCCGTGGTGAGCGCCCGGATCTACCCGCGCGGCGCCCTGGACATCCTGTCGCGCGACGAGGTCGCGCGCCTGCGCGACGCCTCGGCCGGCGGCATGCATGAACTGCTGCGCCGGTGCGCGCTGGCGGTGCTGACCAGCGGCAGCGCCTCCGACGACCCGCGCGCGGCCCAGGAGCTGTATCCCAGCTTCGACATCCAGGTGCTGCAGCAGGACCGCGGCGTGCGCATCGAACTGATCAACGCGCCGGCGATGGCCTTCGTCGACGGCCAGATCATCCGCGGCGTGGCCGAGCTGCTGTTCGCGGTGGTCCGCGATCTGGCCTGGACCGCGATCGAGATGGGGCCCGACTTGGGCGCCGGCCCGCAGGCCTCGGCGGCGTTGACCGACGCGGTG
>Ga0233369_1000057_pt1 | contig 56903 bp, 51 predicted proteins | sample ElkDunMinimDraft_26_FD_191537 | JGI IMG/M metagenome (GOLD analysis project Ga0233369, IMG submission 191537) | Fecal eukaryotic communites from dung pellets of Tule Elk in California, USA - Elk Dung D16 | ecosystem: Host-associated > Mammals > Digestive system > Large intestine > Fecal | place... | reverse complement strand
CTCATGTACGGCGACGTGGCCCTCGACGGCACAGGGCCGGTGGACGACGGTGCGCTCCAGATCGCGGTGCGCTACCTGACCCCGCACAACAAGTGGTCGATCCACTCGGAGTACCAGGACAACCTCCTCATGCTGTCGTTGTCGCGCGGCGGTCCGACGGTCTGGATGAGCGTCGCCGACGCCGAGCGGATCGAGGTCGCCGACAACGACTGGGTCGAGTGCGACAACGCCAACGGCGTCTTCGTGGGTCGCGCGATCGTGAGCCACCGGATGCCCGACGGCGTCGTGTACGTGCATCACGCGCAGGAGCGCACGATCGACGTCCCGAAGTCGCAGAAGACCGGACGGCGGGGCGGGATCCACAACTCCGTCACGCGTCTCCTGGTCAAGCCGACGCACATGATCGGCGGCTACGCACAGCTCTCGTACGCGTTCAACTACCTCGGCCCTACCGGCAACCAGCGCGACATCGTCTGCACGGTGCGCAAGCGCACGGCGCCGGTGCGCTACTAGTCCGCGGCACGACGGCAGCAGGAGGAGGGGCCCGATGAAGGTCATGGCACAGGTCGCGATGGTGATGAACCTCGACAAGTGCATCGGGTGCCACACGTGCTCGGTGACGTGCAAGCAGGCGTGGACCAACCGTGCCGGCGTCGAGTACGTGTGGTTCAACAACGTGGAGACCCGGCCGGGGCAGGGCTATCCGCGCCGGTACGAGGACCAGGACCGCTGGCGCGGCGGGTGGGTGCGCAACCGGCGGGGCCGGATCTCGCTCCGTACCGGCAGCCGGGGCCGGCGCCTGATGAGCATCTTCGCGAGCCCGGTCCAGCCGGAGCTGTCGGACTACTACGAGCCGTGGACGTACGACTACGAGAACCTCACGCGCGCCCCGCTCGGGGACGACTTCCCGGTCGCTCGCCCGAAGTCGCTCATCACCGGCGAGAACATGGCGATCACGTGGTCGGCGAACTGGGACGACAACCTCGGCGGCGGACCGGCGGGGGCGCTGCAGGACCCGATGGTCGAGAAGGTGCGCCGGGAGTCGGAGGACAAGATCCGCTTCGACCTCGAGAACACGTTCATGTTCTACCTGCCCCGCATCTGCGAGCACTGCCTGAACCCGTCGTGCATGGCGTCGTGCCCGAGCGGCGCGATCTACAAGCGGTCCGAGGACGGCATCGTGCTCGTGGACCAGGACAAGTGCCGCGGCTGGCGGCAGTGCATCACCGGCTGTCCGTACAAGAAGATCTACTTCAACCACAAGTCGGGCAAGGCGGAGAAGTGCACGTTCTGCTACCCGCGGGTGGAGGTCGGGCTCCCGACGGTGTGTGCGGAGACGTGCGTCGGCCGGCTGCGCTACATCGGTGTCTTCCTGTACGACGCCGACCGTGTGACGGAGGCGGCGTCGGTCGAGGACGACCAGGACCTGTACGAAGCCCAGCTCGACCTGATGCTCGACCCGGAGGATCCGCGGGTGGTCGCAGAGGCACGAGCGCAGGGGATCCCGGAGGACTGGATCGCCGGCGCGCAGCGCTCGCCCGTCTACGCCTTGGCGAAGAAGTACCGGATCGCGCTGCCGCTGCATCCGGAGTACCGGACGATGCCGATGGTCTGGTACGTGCCGCCGCTGTCGCCGATCGTCGACCTGCTCGCCGAGCAGGGGCACGACGCGGAGGACCCGGGCACGCTGTTCGGGGCGATCGAGGCGCTGCGCATCCCCGTCGAGTACCTCGCGGAGCTCTTCACCGCCGGCGACACCGAGCTGGTGACCGACGTCCTGCGCAAGCTCGCGGCGATGCGGTCGTACATGCGGGGCATCAACCTCGGCAAGGAGCCGGACGGCGCGATCCCGGCCTCGGTGGGGATGACGCAGGAGTCCATGTACGAGATGTACCGCCTGATGGCGATCGCGAAGTACGACGAGCGCTACGTCATCCCGACCGCGCACACCGAGCAGGCGCACGACCTCGAGGAGCTGGGGTGCTCGCTCGACTTCGACGAGGGGCCCGGCATGTACGAGTCGGGCTCCGTCGGCGAGGCGAGCGGGCGGCCGGTGCCGATGGCGGTGGAGTCGTTCCACGCGCTCAAGCAGCGTCAGAGCACCGACACCATGGCGGCCCCCGACCCGGGTCGCAGCGGCCAGGTGAACCTTCTCAACTGGGACGGTCGTGGCGCTCCCCAGGGGATGTTCCCGCCGCTGTCGAGCGACGGTGAGGGGACGTCATGACCGACCGTCGCGTCGCGTACCGCAGCGCCGCGCTGCTGCTCGCCTATCCCGACGAGCGGCTCGTCGAGCGTCTCCCCCTGATTCGTGCGGCCCTCGAGGAGCAGGCCGCCGGGCGGGGGAGGGCCGCACGGCGTGAGCCGTACACCCACCTCCTCTCCTCCGTGGAGGTCGTCGAGCAGACACCCGTCGACGTGCTCGCGCGGCGGTACGTCGAGGTCTTCGACCTGGACCGCAAGCACCCGCTCTACCTCTCCTACTTCACCGACGGCGACACGCGGCGTCGCGGGGAGGTCCTCGCGGGGTTCAAGCAGACCTACCGCGACTCCGGCCTCGTCGTCAACACGCACGGCGAGCTGCCCGACTACCTGCCGATGGTGCTGGAGCTCGCGGCCCACGATCCTGAGCGCGGGCTGGCGCTGCTGGAGCGCTACCGCCCGAGCGTGGAGCTGCTGCGGCTCGCGCTCGAGCAGGCCGCCGAGAAGGACGAGGCGGCGAGCACGCCGATGCCGTGGGTCCACGTCCTGCACGGGGTGTGCGCGACGTACGACGGCCCGGGACCGCAGGACCGCGCCGCCGCGATGGCGATGGCGGGACCGCCGACGGAGACGGTCGGTCTCGACTCCTACGACCCCCGTCTCCTGCCGCTCTCGGAGTCCGGAGGTGCTCGATGAGTGTCGTGCTGTGGGGTGTGATCCCGTACCTGGTGCTCGCCGTGTTCGTCGGCGGCCTGATCTGGCGCTACCGGTACGACCAGTTCGGCTGGACGACGCGCTCGTCCCAGCTGTACGAGTCGAAGCTGCTGCGGGTCGCCTCCCCGCTGTTCCACTTCGGCATCCTCGTCGTCGTGATCGGTCATGTGGTCGGTCTGCTCATCCCGGAGTCGTGGACGGACGCGATCGGCGTGAGCGAGGACGCCTACCACGCGATGGCGCTGTCGCTCGGGGCGATCGCGGGGTTCGCGACGCTGGTCGGGGTGGCGCTCCTGATCTACCGGCGCCGCAAGACGGGTCCGGTGTTCATGGCGACGACCAAGAACGACAAGACGATGTACGTCGTGCTGCTCGCGGCGATCGTCGCCGGACTCGCGACGACCGTGATCAGCGTCTTCGACACCAACGTCACCGACTACCGGCACACGGTGTCTCCGTGGTTCCGCTCGCTGTTCGTCCTCCAGCCCGACGTCGACGCCATGTCGGCTGCGTCCACGTCGTTCCAGGTGCACGCGCTGGTCGGGCTCGCGCTCTTCGCGATCTGGCCGTTCACGCGGCTCGTGCACGCGTTCACCGCCCCGCTGCACTACCTGTTCCGCCCGTACATCGTCTACCGAAGCCGCGACGACGTCCCGGCCGCGCGCGCTCCGCGCCCTGGCTGGGACCCCGTCGGAACGCCCGACCGCGATCGCTGAGTCAGGCCGAGGACCCTACTGCTGCGTCACTTGAGACGAGGACCGCGATGACCACCGCCACCGAGCTGCCGGCGCTTCCGAAGGCCCCCCAGACCCGCAACCTGATCCTCGCCACGTGGGCGTTCGCCATCAGCTTCTGGGCGTGGAACCTCATCGGTCCGCTCGCGGCCCGGTACGCCACGCAGATGGACCTCAGCGCGACGCAGAAGTCGTTCGTGGTGGCGGTCCCGGTGATCGTCGGCGCGCTCGGCCGGATCGCCGCCGGCACCCTGACGGACAAGTTCGGCGGCCGTCTGATGTTCACGGTGCTGCTCGTGCTGTCCGCGCCGTTCGTCGTGCTGGTCGCCGTGGCCGGCAACGCTGACTCGTACCCGCTCCTGGTCGTCTTCGGGTTCTTCCTCGGCATCGCGGGCACGACGTTCGCGGTGGGCATCCCGATGGTGAAGGCGTGGTTCGAGAAGCCGCGTCAGGGTTTCGCCACGGGGCTGTTCGGTGCCGGCATGGGCGGCACGGCGCTGTCGTCCTTCTTCACGCCGCGCTTCGTCGAGTGGTTCGGCTACACCGTGACGCACGTGATCATCGCCGCCGCGCTGCTCCTCACCGCCGCGCTGTGCTGGTCGCTCATGCGGGACTCGCCGCGCTGGACCGCGTCGAACCAGCCGGCCGCCCCGAAGCTGCTGGCCGCACTGAAGGAGCCCGTCACCTGGCAGATGTCGCTGCTGTACGCGATCGCGTTCGGCGGCTTCGTCGCCTTCTCCACGTACCTGCCGACCTATCTCGGCGACGTCCTGACCTACGGGTACGACCTCACGGCCGCAGGGGAGCGTACGGCGGGGTTCGCCATCGCCGCGGTGGTCGCGCGGCCGGTCGGCGGCACCCTGTCCGACAAGCTCGGGCCGCGCCTCGTCACGTTGGTCTCCCTCGCCGGGATCGCGGTGATGGCCGTGGTGCTGTCGCTGCGTCCCGAGCCGGAGTGGCCCGCCGGGATCGCGTTCGTGCTGATGGCGGTGTTCCTGGGTCTCGGGTCGGGATCGGTGTTCGCCTGGGTCGCCCAGCGGGCGCCGGCGGACAAGACCGGCTCCGTGACCGGCATCGTCGGTGCGGCCGGCGGGCTCGGCGGGTTCTTCCCGCCGCTGGTGATGGGCGCGACGTACAACGAGCAGGACCACACGTACACGACAGGGCTCCTGCTGCTCTGCGCCGCATCTGCGCTCGTGTTCCTCTACACCGCGATCGGGATGCGCGACCGTCCCGCCGGTCGTCGCAAGGCGACCTAGCGCGGGGTCAGGCGGCGCGGACCTGCTCGAGGATCACCTGCGCCACGAGGTCCGGCTCGTCGAGCATCGGTACGTGCCCGGCGCCGGGCAGCGCGACGTGCGTGACGGTCGGCAGCTGAAGGCGGGCACGGGCGGCCTGCGACGGGAGGAGGACGCGGTCCTTGGTCCCCCACGCGATGGTGGCCGGCACGGCAGGCATCCCGCGGTAGGCGTAGCGGACCCCGGCCCGCAGCACCCGGTTGAACGCCGTGCACCGGCGCAGCGCCGTGATGTCGCCGAGGAACACGTCGGAGGAGATCCGGTGGCCCTGCGTGTGCAGGCTCGCGAGCGCGAGGCCGCGCGCCCACTGGTGCATGGCGATCCGCTGGACGACCGGCGTCGGCAGGAACGACGACATCCGGATCGACATGAGCACGACGAACGCCCAGAGGCGGCCGGTCTCGGTCCAGAAGCCGGCCGGCGAGAGCGCGGTCGCGCTCCGGACCGAGCCGCGGGCGGCGAGCTCCAGCGCGATCGCTCCGCCGAGGGAGTTGCCGGCGACGTGCGGTCGAGCGAGGCCGAGGTCGGCGAAGAACGTCTCCAGCGCTTCGGTCAGGTGCTCCATGCGGTCGGGTCCCTGTCGAGGCAGCTGGCCCGAGGCGCCGAACCCCGGGAGGTCCAGGACGATGACGTCGTGGTGCGAGGCGAGCCGTTCGACGACCGGGCTCCACGCCTCCTTGCGATGGCCGATGCCGTGGATCAGGACCAAGGGCTCGCCCGTCCCTCGGCGGCTGTAGACGATGTCTGCCATCGCTGTCTCCCGTCATCCCCGATGTGCCATGCGGCATGTCACGCTCGCCGGGATCGTAACCCACCGGGAGCGGGGAGCACGAGGGTTGACAATGATGACAGTTCTACTGTCACAATCTGAGGGTGACCCACGCCACGTCCTCCTCCGCCACGTCGTCCGCCGTCCCGCCCTCGCGGGGTCCGCTCGCCGGCCTCCGGGTCGTCGAGATCGCGGGCATCGGCCCGGGACCGTTCGCCGCGATGCTGCTCGCCGACCTCGGTGCCGACGTGCTGCGTGTCGACCGGGTCGCGCCGGGCGGACTGGCGGTGCTGCCGCAGGACAAGGACCTCCTCGCGCGCGGTCGGCGCTCGGTCGCCGTCGATCTCAAGCATCCGGAGGGCGTCGGCGTCCTCCTCGATCTGGTGGAGCGTGCGGACGTGCTGGTCGAGGGGTTCCGGCCCGGCGTGGCGGAGCGGCTCGGCTTCGGTCCCGACGTGTGCCTCGCCCGCAACCCCCGTCTCGTCTACGGGCGGATGACCGGCTGGGGGCAGGACGGTCCGCTCGCGCCGAGCGCCGGCCACGACGTCAACTACGTGGCGGTCGCCGGCGCGCTGGACCCGATCGGCCGCGCGGGCGGTCCGCCGCAGATCCCGATCAACCTCCTCGGCGACTTCGCGGGTGGCTCGATGTACCTCGTCGTCGGTGTCCTGGCCGCGCTCGTCGAGGCGCGCGAGTCCGGGCGCGGCCAGGTGGTCGACGCCGCCATCGTGGACGGCGCGGCGCACCTGCTCACGATGGTGACCAACCTCCAGCAGGTCGGTGCCTGGAACGACGCCCGAGGCACGAACCTCCTGGACAGCGGCGCCCCCTTCTACGACGTGTACGAGACGTCCGACGGCCTGTGGATGTCCGTCGGCGCCCTCGAGCCGCAGTTCTACGACGAGATGGTCAAGCTCCTGGAGCTCGACGACCTGCCCGACCGGTTCGACCCCGCATCCTGGCCGCAGCTGCGGGAGACCTTCGCCTCGCGGTTCGCCGAGCGCACCCAGGCGGAGTGGGCCGCGCTGTTCGACGGCACCGACGCGTGCGTCGCGCCCGTCGTCCCGATGCGCGACGCGCCGAGCCATCCCCACCTCGCCGCCCGCGGCACGTACGTCGAGCACGAGGGCGTCGTCCAGGCAGCACCCGCACCCCGCTTCTCGCGTACGCCCGCGGCTCTGGGCCGTACGCCCTCCAAGCCCGGTGCGGACACCCGAGAGGCGCTCGCCGCGTGGGGGATCGACGACGTCGACGCCCTCCTCGCCTCCGGCGCCGTCGTCCAGCGCGACCCGTCCTAGACACGACCTCACGAAGGATCCTCGATGCAGCGCAACATCTTCACCCAGGAGCACGACGACTTCCGGGCCGCGTTCCGCACGTTCGTCGACAAGGAGATCAAGCCGTACCACGCGCAGTGGGAGATCGACGGCATCGTCTCGCGCGACATGTGGCTCGCCGCCGGCAAGCAGGGGTTCCTCGGCTTCATGATGCCCGAGGAGTACGGGGGCGGAGGGGTCAGCGACTTCCGCTACCACGCGATCATCGACGAGGAACTCGCGAGCGCCCACGCCAGCGGTGTCGGCTTCCCCCTGCACGTCGACCTGGTGTCCGGCTACCTGCTGTCGTACGCGACGGAGGAGCAGAAGGCGCGCTGGCTGCCGAAGTTCTGCTCCGGGGAGTCGATCGCCGCGATCGCGATGACCGAGCCCGGCACCGGGTCCGACCTCCAGTCGATCGCCACCACCGCGATCGACCAGGGCGACCACTACCTCGTCAACGGCCAGAAGACGTTCATCTCCAACGGCATCCTCGCCGACCTCGTGGTCGTCGCCGTGAAGACGGATCCGGACGCGGGGGCGCGCGGTGTCTCGCTCATCGTCGTCGAGCGGGGCATGGAGGGTTTCGAGCGCGGCCGCAACCTCGAGAAGCTCGGCCTCAAGGCGCAGGACACCGCGGAGCTGTTCTTCACCGACGTGAAGGTGCCGAAGGAGAACCTCCTCGGCGAGGAGGGCAACGGCTTCGTCTACCTGATGGAGAAGCTGCCGCAGGAGCGGCTCGCGATCTCCGTGGCCGCCGCGGCCGCGTGCCGTGCGGTCATCGACCTGACGCTCGAGTACGTCAAGGAGCGCAAGGCGTTCGGGCGTCCGATCGGCTCCTTCCAGAACAGCCGGTTCACACTCGCCGAGCTGGAGACCGAGGCACAGATCGCCCAGGTCTTCGTCGACCGCTCGATCATGGAGCTGAACGCCGGCACGCTCACCATCTCCGACGCCGCGATGGGCAAGTGGTGGACGACCGAGGTCCAGAAGAAGACGGTCGACAAGTGCCTGCAGCTCTTCGGCGGGTACGGGTTCATGGCGGAGTACCCGATCTCCAAGGCGTACGCGGACACCCGCATCCAGACCATCTACGGCGGCACGACCGAGATCATGAAGGAGATCATCGGCCGCACGATGGGGATCTGAGCGGCTTCGAGGTCGCTTCGCGAGCGCGGACCCGACAGGATGGCGCCATGAGCGACAGACCGCAGAGGACCGGAACGATCGTCGTCGGCAGCGACGGCTCCGCGGGCGCCCGTCGTGCCCTGCACTGGGCCATGGCCGAGGCGGACCTGCGAGGGGCGGCCGTCCAGGTGGTGGTCACCGTCGATCCGCAGGGCTCGTCGGTGACGTCGATCCCCGACGGCGAGCGGATCGTGCGCGAGACCGAGGAGGCGGCCACCCTGCGCGACGGTGACGCCGAGGTCTCCGTGGGGCTGCACGAGGGCCGACCGGTCGACGTGCTGCTGTCGGTCGCGGAGGGCGCGCAGATGCTGGTCATCGGCAGCCACGGCACGTCGTCGATCAAGCACAACGCGCTCGGGTCGGTCAGCGACGTCCTCGCCCGTACCGCGCCGTGCCCCGTGGTGATCCTCCCCATGGGCGCCGCCTGACCTCCCGCGCCGGCGACGTGACGAGCCACCGCGACAGGGAGGCGACCGTCTATCGTGCGGGAATGCCCCAGTCAACGTCCGACCGGATGACGGTCGAGCAGCTCGCGGAGCGGGTCGGGATGACGGTCCGGACGATCCGCTTCTACGCGGGTCGCGGCCTGATCCCCCCGCCCTTGCGCGAGGGGCGCAACGGGTTCTACGGGCCTGACCACCTGGCCCGCCTCGAGCTGGTGCGCGAGCTCCAGGCGCACGGGTTCACGCTGTCGGCGATCGAGGGCTACCTCGAACGGCTCCCGGCGAGCGCCTCGCCGGCCGACGTCGCGCTCCAGCGCACGTTGCTGGCGCCATGGTTGTCCGACCTCCCGGAGACCGTCGCCCGCGACGTCCTCGAGGTACGGGCGGGGCGCCCGTTGAGCGACGACGACGTCGAGCTGCTCGTCGCGATGCGGGTCGTCGAGCCCACGCCGGACGAGGACGTCTTCCGGGTCTCGCCCGCCCACCTCTCCGTCGGGGTGGCGATGATCGACCTCGGGCTCCCGCTCGACGCGGCGGTCGAGGCCGAGCGGCTCTTCGAGTCGCACGCGCGCGAGATCGCCCGCGAGCTGACCGACATCTTCCGTCAGAAGGTCCTGCCGCACTACCGCGCGAGCGGCGAGTCGGCCGAGGCGATCACGGCGATGGTGGAGCGCTTCAAACCGCTCACGGTGCAGGCGCTGGTCACCGCGTACGAGAGCGCCGTCAACGAGACCAAGCGGGAGACGGTGCGTCGCCGGACGTAAGGTGTCGGGCGCAACCACCCACGTCCGCTCGTCGCTGAGGAGGCGTCATGCCCGCCGCGCCCACCTGGTTCTCCGACGCCCTGGCGACGCCGTACGACCGGCGCGATGTCGTCGTCGAGGGAGCCCGTGTCACCTACCGCGCGTGGGGGAAGCCGGGGGCGCCGGTCCTCGTCCTGGTGCACGGCGGTGCGGCGCACGCCGGCTGGTGGGACCACGTCGCCCCGTTCCTCACCGCCGCCCATCGTGTCGTCGCCCTCGACCTCTCCGGGCACGGCGACTCGGACCGGCGCGACACCTATGACCTGGAGACGTATGCCGCGGAGGTGCTCGCGGTCGCCGAGGCGGAGGCGGCGGACACGTCCGAGAAGCCGTGCGTGATCGGGCACAGCATGGGCGGCTTCGTCGCCCTGACGGCGGGGCGTGACCACGGCTCTCGCCTCACCGGGGTGTGCGCGGTCGACTCGCCCGTCAAGCAGATGTCACCCGAGGCGCGTGCGTGGCGCGAGTCGGGCCGGAATGCGCCCGGCAACAAGGTGTACCCGTCGCGGGAGGCGGTCGTCGCACGCTTCCGCCCGCTCCCCGCCGACGGCGCGACCCTGCCGTACGTGCAGGACCACGTGGCGGAGGAGTCTGTCCGGGAGGTCGACGGCGGTTGGACGTGGAAGTTCGACCCGCGGGTGTTCTTCGGCGCCCAGATGGAGCCCGAGGAGCTGGCGGAGGCGGTGTGCCCGACGGCGCTGATCCGGGGCGAGCGCGGCCTCGCGACCACGGACATCACGACGACTGTCGCCGAGCGCCTCGGCGGCCACGTGCCCGTCACCGTCGTCCCCGGCGCGGGCCACCACATCATGCTCGACCAGCCCGTCGCCCTCATCGCGGCGCTGCAGTGCCTCGTCGGCGAGTGGCGGCGCCCGCCCCGTCCGTGACGCTGCTCGGCTGATTGGCACCGTGACAGTCGCGCTGTCATAGTGGTGTGGGTATCATTGACACCGTCGTTACTCACAAGTAACTTTTATTGCGACAACTGCTCTGCCGGGTCGTCAACGAACGAAGGACCGCCATGACTGAGGCATTCATCTACGACGCGATCCGCACCCCCCGTGGGCGCGGCAAGAAGACCGGATCCCTGCACGAGGTGAAGCCCATCAGCCTCGTGACCGGGCTCCTCGAGGAGGTCCAGACGCGCAACCCGACCCTGGACGCCGGACAGGTCGAGGACGTCGTCCTCGGCTGCGTCACTCCCGTGGGTGACCAGGGCGCCGACATCGCCAAGACGGCCGCGCTCGCCGCCGGGCTGCCCGACACCGTCGCCGGTGTCCAGCTGAACCGTTTCTGCGCCTCGGGTCTCGAGGCGGTCAACCAGGCCGCGCAGCGCGTCCGCTCCGGCTGGGAGGACCTGATCCTCGCCGGTGGCGTCGAGTCGATGAGCCGCGTGCCGATGGCGACCGACGGCGGCGCCTGGGCGATGGACCCCAAGACCGCGTTCGACACCGACTTCGTGCCGCAGGGCATCGGCGCCGACCTCATCGCGACGATCGAGGGCTTCACCCGCACCGACGTCGACACGTACGCCGCGGAGTCGCAGGCGCGTGCCGCGAAGGCGATCGCCAACGGCTACTTCGCCAAGTCCGTCGTCCCGGTGACCGACGTCAACGGCCTCACGATCCTCGACCACGACGAGTTCGTCCGCCCCGGCACGACCGCCGAGTCGCTGAGCAGCCTGCCGCCGTCGTTCGAGGCGATCGGCAACTTCGGTGGTTTCGACGCCGTCGCGCTCGAGAAGTACCACGAGGTCGAGAAGATCAACCACGTCCACCACGCCGGCAACAGCTCCGGCATCGTCGACGGCGCAGCGATCGTCGTGATCGGCAACGAGGAGGCGGGCAAGCGCAACGGACTCACCCCGCGTGCGCGCATCCTCGCGACGGCCGTCTCGGGCTCCGAGCCGACCATCATGCTCACCGGGCCTGCTCCCGCGACCCGCAAGGCGCTGGCCAAGGCCGGCCTCGAGGCGAGCGACATCGACCTGTACGAGATGAACGAGGCCTTCGCCGCGGTCGTCCTGCGGTTCATGAAGGACATGTCCGTCCCGCACGACATCGTCAACGTCAACGGTGGCGCGATCGCCATGGGCCACCCGCTCGGTGCGACCGGCGCGATGATCCTCGGCACCCTCGTCGACGAGCTCGAGCGTCGCGACCAGCGCTACGGCGTCGCCACGCTGTGCGTCGGCGGCGGCATGGGCATCGCCACCGTCGTCGAGCGTCTCTGACCCCCTCGTCCCCCGACTCACACACGGAGCACATTCAATGACTGACAACACTGTGCCGTCGGCGGCCGAGGCCGTCCGTTACGAGCGTGGCGACGACGGCATCGTCACCCTGGTCCTCGACGACCCGACCCAGAGCGCCAACACGATGAACGCGGCGTACCAGGCGTCGATGGCCAAGGCCGTCGAGCGACTGGTCGCCGAGTCGGCCGACGTCGTGGGCGTCGTGGTCACGAGCGCCAAGAGCACGTTCTTCGCCGGCGGCGACCTCAAGCTCATGACGCAGATGACCCCGGCCGACGCCGAGGCCGTCTTCACCGAGGTCGAGGCGATGAAGGCGACGCTGCGCACGCTGGAGACGCTCGGCAAGCCCGTCGTCGCCGCGATCAACGGCGCCGCGCTCGGTGGTGGCCTCGAGATCGCGCTCGCCACGCACCACCGCATCGCCGTCGACGGCCGCTACGAGATCGGCCTGCCCGAGGTCACCCTCGGCCTGCTGCCCGCAGGCGGTGGCGTCACCCGTACGGTGCGCATGTTCGGGCTCCAGAAGGCACTCATGGAGGTCCTCCTCCAGGGCCCGCGCATGAAGCCCGCCCGCGCCAAGGACACCGGCCTGATCGACGAGATCGTCGCGAGCCAGGACGAGCTGATCCCGGCCGCGAAGGCGTGGATCCTCGCGCACAAGGACGACGCCGACGCGTACACCCAGGCCTGGGACAAGAAGGGCTACCGGATGCCGGGCGGCACGCCGTCCTCGCCGAAGCTCGCGCAGTTCCTGCCCGCGTTCCCCTCCAACCTGCGCAAGCAGACGAAGGGCGCGCCCTACAAGGCGCCGCGCAACATCATGTCGGCAGCCGTCGAGGGTGCACAGGTCGACTTCGACACCGCCTCGCGGATCGAGTCGCGCTACTTCGTCGAGCTGGTCACGGGCCAGCAGTTCAAGAACATGACGCAGGCGTTCTTCTTCGACCTCAACGCCATCAACGCGGGCGGCTCGCGTCCCGAGGGCGTCGAGAAGACGAAGGCCACCAAGCTCGCCATCCTCGGTGCGGGCATGATGGGCGCCGGCATCGCGTACGTCTCGGCCAAGGTCGGCATCGAGGTCGTGCTCAAGGACATCTCGATCGAGGCCGCCGAGAAGGGCAAGGCGTACAGCGCCACGCTGCTCGACAAGCAGGTCGAGAAGGGCCGCATGACCCCGGAGGCGCGCGACGAGATCCTCGCCCGCATCACGCCGACGGCGGACTACGCCGACCTCGAGGGCTGCGACTTCGTCGTCGAGGCCGTCTTCGAGTCGGTCGACCTCAAGAAGCAGGTCTTCGGTGACCTCGAGCCGGTCGTGAAGCCGGACGCGCTGCTCGGCTCCAACACGTCGACGCTGCCGATCACCATCCTCGCGGACGGCGTGAAGCGTCCCGAGGACTTCATCGGGATCCACTTCTTCTCGCCGGTCGACAAGATGCCGCTGGTCGAGATCATCGTGGGCGAGAAGACGTCGGACGAGGCCATCGCCCGCGCCCTCGACTACGTCAAGCAGATCAAGAAGACCCCGATCGTCGTCAACGACAGCCGCGGCTTCTTCACCAGCCGCGTCTTCGGCACCCTCACGATGGAGGGCGCCGAGATGCTCGCCGAGGGTCTCGACCCGGTGGCGATCGAGCGCGCTGCGACCACGAAGGGCTTCCCGGCCCCGCCGCTGGCGATGATCGACGAGGTCACGCTGACCCTCCCGCAGAAGATCAACGGCGAGGCGAAGGCCGCCGCCGAGGGCGAGGGCAAGGCGTTCCCCGACAGCCCGGCGATGGACGTCATCAACGCGCTCGTCGCTCAGGACCGCAAGGGCAAGGCTGCCGGCGCAGGGTTCTACGAGTACCCGGCCGACGCCAAGAAGCACCTCTGGGACGGCCTCGCGCAGTTCCGCAAGGAGGGCGCGGAGATCCCGTGGGAGGACATGCAGGAGCGGTACACGTTCATCATGGCCATCGAGACGGTCCGCTGCCTCGAGGAGGGCGTGCTCCGTACGGTCGCCGACGCCAACATCGGCTCGATCTTCGGCATCGGCTTCCCCCCGCTGTACGGCGGTGCCCTGCAGTACATCAACGGGTACGAGGCGGCTGACGGCCGCATCGGCGTGAAGGCGTTCACGGAGCGTGCGCAGGAGCTCGCCGAGGCGTACGGCGAGCGCTTCACTCCGCCGGCGCTGCTGCTCGAGAAGGCGTCGAAGGACGAGAAGTTCGTCTGACCGGCCACCGCGAGCCGCTCGGCACCGCAGGGCCCCGGGACCTCCTGGTCTCGGGGCCCTCGTGCGTCGTGCGCGGACGCGTGCGCCAGGTGAGCAGGAGGGCGAGGGCGAGCATCAGCTCGATGATGTCGCCACCGAAGTACATGAGGCTTCCCGCCGCCTGGAGCTGACTGGCCGGGGCGTCGACCTTGACGAACAGGCCGGCGTAGAGCAGCTGTGACACTGTCGCGTGCACCGCGATCGCGATGCCGAGGACGACCAGGCGTACGCGCACGGTGGCGCGTCCAGGCGCGGGGTCCGGACCGGCGATGACCCACGCGAACAGCACCCCGGCGAGCAGCATGTGGAGGTGGACGGCCATGTGCACGGCGGTGCTGCGGGTGCTCAGCGCGTACAGCGGGGTGAGGTAGAGGACGAGCAGTCCGCCGCTGTTGAGCACGAGGGCTACCGACGGGCGGGTGAGCACCGCGACCGGACGGGACCGTAGGGCGCGGCCCAGCCGGCGGGCGCCAGGCAGCGGCAGCGTCCGCAGTGCCAGCGTGACCGGCGCTCCGAGGACGATGCCCAGAGGGGTGAGCATGGCGAGCAGGAGGTGCTGCGCCGCATGTCCCGAGAAGCTCGCGTCGGCGGAGCCGTCGACCGGTGGCGACAGCGAGAGTGCGAGCACCAGACACCCGCCGACGAACATCACGGTGCGTCCGGCAGACCAGCCCCGGCGTCGCCGCTCCGCGGTCGCCGCCGCCGCGTAGACCACGGCGGCGAGCGCGGCGAGGACCATCGGGCCCGTGGCGAGGACGACCTCCACCGCATCGCCGAGGGTGCTGCCGTCGTGGGACGGACCGTGACTCAGCAGGGGGCCGGCACCAGCGAGAGGGACCGGACTCATGCCCGCCCGCGCTCGCGCGCGGCATCGGTGAAGGTGGCACCTCGCTGGACCAGGTACCCGACGACCACCAGGAGCGCGCCGAGGGCGAGGAAGCCCAGGTCCCACGCGAGCTCGTTCGGCCCGCCACGCACGTGGTGGATCCCCAGGATGTGGTGGTCGATGACGCCCTCGACGAGGTTGAAGACGCCCCATCCCGCCAGCACCCAGCCCCACAGCGCACGGGACGCCCAGACCCGTCCGCGGGAGTGCTGGACGCGGGAGTAGAGCATCGCCAGACCGACGAGCACCATGACCCACGTGAACGTGTGGAAGACCCCGTCCCAGACCGTGTTCATCTTGAGGCCGTGCACCGTGTCCGCGGGGTAGTAGGGCACCCCGATGTTGTCGGTGTCCGTCGACGTCAGCATGTGGTGCCACTGGAGCAGCTGGTGCAGGAGGATCCCGTCGACGAACCCGCCGAGCCCGATCCCGAGCACCAGCCCAGGGCGTCGGAGGGAGGGGGGGCGTGCGGACCGTGCGAGTGACTCGCTCGTCACCGTGGACGTGGTCATGCTCCTCCCTCCGACGAGGCACCTGTACCCGGACGATCCCACCGCCATGCACGGAGATTTTGACGCGGTCTGCGCGAGATGACGGTCGAGCGGAGCCCAGCCGGGGCGGCTCCGACTTGCGGCACCGGGATCGGCGTGCGTTTCATCGTTCATGGGGGCGCACCGGACGTCGTTGACCGCGCAGCTCTTCCGGCGCATGCCGGTGGGCCGGCGTCCGCAGACCGAGGGTGGCCTCAAGCGGACCATCGGACTCGTCCAGCTGGTCGGGTTCGGCGTGGGGGCGACGGTCGGCACGGGCATCTTCTTCGTGCTGACCGAGGCGGTCCCGGTCGCCGGGCCCGGGGTCGTCGTCTCCTTCGTCATCGCGGCGGTCACCGCCGGTCTCACCGCGCTCTGCTACGCCGAGCTCGCGGGCAGCGTCCCGGTGTCGGGCTCGTCGTACTCCTACGCGTACGCGACTCTCGGCGAGGTGGTCGCGATGGTCGTCGCGGCCTGTCTCCTGCTCGAGTACGGGGTCTCGGCGTCCGCGGTGGCCGTGGGGTGGTCGGAGTACCTCAACCAGCTCCTCGACAACCTCTTCGGCATCCGGATCCCGCACGCGCTCTCGTACGCGCCCGAGGCCGGCGGCGTCGTGAACCTTCCTGCGATGGTGCTCGTCGCCCTGTGCGCCATGCTCCTGATCCGGGGGGCCAGCGAGTCGGCGACCGTCAACACGATCATGGTCGGCATCAAGGTCGGGGTGCTCATCCTGTTCATCGCGATCGCGGCGACCGGTTGGAACAGCGACAACCTCTCCGACTTCGCCCCGTTCGGTGTCGCGGGCATCCAGGCGGCGTCCGCGACGATCTTCTTCTCCTACATCGGGCTGGACGCGGTCTCGACGGCCGGTGACGAGGTGAAGGATCCGGCGCGGACGATGCCCCGCGCGATCATCCTCTCGCTGATCATCGTGTCGACGCTGTACGTCGCGGTGGCGGTGACCGCGGTCGCGGCCCAGCCGTGGGAGGACTTCGAGGGACAGCAGGCGGGGCTGGCTCAGATCCTGGAGGACGTCACCGGGTCGACGTGGCCGAGCACGGTGCTGGCGGCGGGCGCGGTGATCTCGATCTTCAGCATCACGCTCGTCGTCATGTACGGGCAGACACGCATCCTCTTCACGATGGGTCGAGACCGGATGCTGCCGCCGATCTTCGCGCGGGTGAACCCGCGGACCCTCACCCCCATCCCGAACACGATCATCGTCGCCGTCGTGGTGGCCGTGATCGCAGGGCTCGTCCCTCTGAACTGGCTGCTCGACACCGTGAGCATCGGGACGCTGGTCGCCTTCATGGTGGTCTCGCTCGGCGTCATCATCCTGCGCCGGCGTGCTCCCGACCTCGAACGCTCGTTCAAGGTCCCGCTCTACCCGGTCCTGCCGCTGCTGTCGATCGCGGCGTGCCTGTACGTGATCAGCGGGCTCGCCCTCGTCACGTGGATCGTCTTCCTGATCTGGGTCGCGGTCGTGCTCGCCTTCTACTTCGCGTACGGGTTCCGTCGCTCGACGCTGCGCCAGGACGTGGACGACGAGGAGGTGGCACCGTGACCGTCGTCGCGGGGGTCGGCCCGGACGGACGCGGCCTGCACGCCGTGCATCTCGCGGGGCGCATCGCCGCGTCCACCGATGAGGACCTGCTGCTGTGCTGCGTGGTCGCCGACTCCTGGAGCCGGGGGAGCGTCATGTCCGGTCCGGACGCCGACTGGCGCCGTCACCTCGAGGCGATGGCGTCCGAGGTCGTCGGGGAGGCGCGAGGCGTCCCGCCGCCTGAGGTCGCGGTCGACGCGGTCATCACGACTGCGCGGTCGGTCCCGCGCGAGCTGGTCGCCCAGGCCGAACGTGCCGAGGCGACGATGCTCGTCGTCGGGTCCGCCCGCGACGCGCTCATGGGGCACGTCGCCCTCGGCAACATCAGCACCTGGTTGCTGCACCGTGCCTCGCTGCCGGTGGTGCTCGCACCGCGGTCGTTCTGGTCCGAGCCGACCGACCGCCTCGAGCGCCTCGTGCTCGCGGTCGACTCCGACGAGGCGGTGGACGCCGCGCTCGACGCCTCGACACTGCTCGCACGGCACGCCGGCGTCGGTGTCGCCCTCGCGACGTTCGGCGTACGACGGCTGCCGGCGCTCCCGGACGGCGGAGGGCGCCGGGCCGACAACGCGGTCTACGAGGCGTGGCGCGAGAGCATCGACGCCATGCACGCGCGCGCCGCGTCGCTCGTCGAGGCGAGCGGCGTGACGGTGACCGACAGGATCGTCGCGGTCGCCGACTCGTGGCGCGGCGCCGTGGAGAAGGTGCACTGGCTCGAGGGCGACCTGCTCGTCATGACCTCGAGCCGCGAGGGCCCGGTCCGCCGGATCTTCCTCGGATCGAACGCACCCCGCATCATGGGTCACGTGCCCGTGCCCGTCCTCACGCTTCCCCGGAGGTAGCAGTGCCCGTTGTCGACCGCCGCGTCGTCCTCCCGGCGCCGGCCGCACAGGTGTGGGCACGTGCCACGACCGTCGAAGGGATCGCCTACGAGCTCGCGCCCTGGCTGTCGATGACGGTGCCGCCCGGTCTGCGCGGCAAGACTCTCGCCGATCGCGACGACGTCCTCGGCGAGCCCCTGGGCAAGGCGTGGGTGCTGCTCGGAGGTGTGCTCCCGGTCGAGTACGACGACATGACACTCGTCGACGCCGGTGACCTGTGGTTCCACGAGCGCTCGCGCATGCTCACCCTCGGTTGGTGGGAGCACCAGCGTTCGGTGCGTCCCCTCACCGAGGACGCGTGCGAGGTCCACGACGTCCTGACCTTCGCCGTGCGCCGGGGGCTTGCCGCACTGCCAGGCGCGGACGCGTTCACGACGCGGATCGTGGACGCGCTCTTCGCGCACCGGCACCGCCGGCTCACCGCTGCGTTCCCCCGCGCGTGAGGGTCAGGCGCCGGCGCGACCTGGGCGGAACCGCGCCCGTCGCGCCGCCCGCCGTTCCCCGTCGTCTGCCGCCCACAGCCGGATGAGCTCGTCCTCGACGACCTCGCTGACCCGGCGGCAGAATGCCTCCGGTTCCCGAGCGGAGTCTGGCCTCTCGGCAACGACGCGGTCGACGGTGCCGTCCTCGACGAGCGCTGCGACACCGACCCGTTGGGCTCGAGCCATCTCGGCCGCCCGGTCGGGCACCCGGTGCACGATCGCGCTCGCGCCCTCCGGCGGCAGGGGAGAGAGCCACGCGTGCTGGGCCGCGACGACGCGGTCGGCGGGGAGCAGCGCCAGCGCGCCACCACCGGTTCCCTGTCCCAGGAGCACCGTGAGGGTGGGCACGGGGAGCGTCACCATGTCGGCGAGACTGCGGGCGATCTCTCCGGCCAGGCCGCCCTCCTCCGCGTCGACCGACAGTGCCGCGCCCGGGGTGTCGATGACGCTGACGAGCGGGAGCCCGAGCTCTGCGGCCAGCCGCATGCCGCGCCGTGCCTCGCGAAGCGCGTCGGGCCCGAGCGGACGGTCGGCGGTCTGCGCCCGGCGGTCCTGACCGAGAAGCACCGCGGGTGCCGTCCCGAAACGGGCCAGCGCCAGCACGAGTCCGTGACCGGCTTCGCCCTGACCGGTGCCGTTGAGAGGGACCACGTCGCTCGCACCGTGGCGGAGCAGGGCGCGGACGCCAGGCCGCTCGTCGCTGCGCGAGGCGAGGACCGACTCCCAAGGATCAGCCGCGCCTTCGGTGGCCGAGTCGCCAGCGCCTTCGGCGGTCGAGTAGTCCGAGCCGCTGGGCGAGGACGTCTCGAGACCCGCCGCGGACGGGCGTGGCGTCTGCAGGATCCGCAGTGTCCGGTCGACGATCCCCGCCAGCTCTGCCGGAGGCAGCACGGCGTCGACGATCCCGTGGGCGTAGAGGTTCTCCGCCGTCTGGACGCCGTCGGGGAACGGCTCGCCGTACAGCGCCTCGTACACGCGCGGGCCGAGGAACCCCAGGAGCGCCCCTGGTTCCGCGACCGTGATGTGACCGAGCGACCCCCAGGACGCCATCACGCCGCCCGTCGTGGGGTGGCGGAGGTAGACGAGGTACGGCAGACCGGCGTCCTTGTGCGCGCAGATCGCCGCGGTGATCTGGACCATGCGCACGAACGCCGGAGTGCCCTCCTGCATCCGCGTGCCGCCCGACACCGCGGCCGCGAGCAACGGGAGGCGTTCAGCGGTGGCGCGCTCGACGGCGACGGTGAGGCGTTCGGCCGCAGCGACGCCGATCGACCCGCCGAGGAACGCGAACTCCCCGACCAGCACCGCGACCCTGCGCCCGTGGATCGTTCCCTCCCCGGTGACGACGGACTCGTCCGTCCCGGCGCGCTGGGTCGCACGGGCGAGCTCGGCGGCGTACTCGGGCGTCAGGTCGCCGCGGACGACCGGTACGTCCCACGAGCGGAAGGAGCCGCCGTCGAGCACCAGGTCGATCAGAGCATGCGCGCTCAACCGGGTGCTCACGCCTTCCCCTCCACCGCCGCGCGTGCGTCGCCCGCCTCGCAGGCGTCGAGCCATGCGGCGACCGATGCGTTGTGCTGTCCCAGGCGTGGAGGAGCCATGTGTGTCTCGCGGGCGCCGGCGTACGGGTTGTCGTCGAGCCGCAGTGCGGGGCCCGGGAGCGAGACCGAGCCGAGGCTCTCGTGCTCGACGTCGATGAGGAGACCCTGCGAACGCGTCTGGTCCCACGTGTAGACGTCGTCCAGCGTGCGCACCTTGCCGGCCGGGACGCCGGCCTCGGCAAGTCGTGCCAGCCACACCTCGGCACCCTCGTCGGCGAAGCGTTCCTCGATCAGCGCGGTCAGGTCGTCGCGAGCGCGCACGCGCTCAGGGTTGCTCGCGTACGGCGCAGCGGCGGGGTCCAGACCGATCAGCGGCGCGAACCGTGCCCACAGCCCCTCGCTGCCGACCGCGATCTGGACCGGGGCGTCGGCCGTCCGGAAGAGACCGTACGGCGAGATCGACGGGTGGTGGTTGCCCATCCCGCGCGGCACCTCGCCGGCGACGGTGCAACGGGTGCCCTGGAAGGCGTGCACGCCGACGATGCTCGCGAGCAGGCTGGTCCGGACCACGCGGCCACGCCCGGTCGTGTGGCGCTCGTGCAGCGCGGCCACCACCCCGTACGCCGCGTTCATCCCGGCGAGCAGGTCACCGATCGGGACTCCGACCTTCGTGGGCTCCTCGGGCGAGGGACCGGTGAGGCTCATCAGACCGGCCTCGCCCTGCGCGATCTGGTCGTACCCGGCCCGCCCGCCCTCAGGACCGTCGTGACCGAACCCGGTGATCGAGCAGACCACCAGGCGGGGGTTCAGCGCGTGGAGGCGCTCCTCGGAGAACCCCAGCCGTGCAAGGACCCCGGGACGGAAGTTCTCCAGCAGCACGTCGGACTGGCGCACCAGCCGGGTCAGGAGCTCCTTGCCGGCGTCGCTCTTGAGGTCGGCGGTCACCGACTCCTTGTTGCGGTTGCACGACAGGAAGTACGTGGACTCCTCGTCGCCGGGCTCCCCGACGAACGGCGGACCCCACCCGCGGGTGTCGTCCCCGGTGGGTGACTCGACCTTGACGACGCGTGCTCCGAGGTCGCCGAGCATCATCGCGGCGTGCGGGCCGGCGAGGGCGCGAGTGAGGTCGAGGACGACGATGTCGGACAGCATGCGGTGCTCCTGGTCTCGCAGGTGGGCGGGAAGTGGCGCGGGTGGTGGTCGGTCGGGGGTCACGGGCGGTGGGCAACGGTGAGCTCCCACGTCTGGGTGAACCAGACGTCGTCGGCACGCTGCGTCGGTCCGAAACCGGTGGGCTCGCCGCCGGCGAGCTCGTCGGCGAACGCCTGCCGGACGCGGTCCGCGCGGTCGGGCGGGGTGAGGGACTGCGCCAGCCACGGCTCGAGGGGTCGCTCGTACGTCCGCCGGTCGGTGCGGTCCACCACGGCCCCGAGGGCGTGGAGCCAGGCCGCGACCTCGCCGAGCACGGGGGAGCGCAGGTGGGAGTCGTCGCGCCAGGTCTCGAGGGCGTCCTGCCGGGCCGCGAGCACCGGGTCGGTCGACGACGCGAGGTCGTGCACGACGAGGCGGCCGCCCGGCCGACAGGCCTCGACCATCGTGCGCAGGACAGCGGTCGGGTCCGGAACGTGGTGGAGGGAGAAGCGGGTCACGGCGAGGTCGATGCTCGCCGCCGGCACGACCGGGAGGGTCGCGTCGCCGAGGACGAAGGTGACGTTCGCGAGGCCCTCGGCCTCTGCCGCCGTGCGTCCGCGCGCGAGCATGGCCGGGGTGGTGTCCACACAGATGACCTCGGCGACGTGCGGGGCGAGGGCGCGCCCCACGAGGCCGGTGCCCGAGGCGAGGTCGAGGCACCGGTCCTCCGTACGGGGCTGAGCCGCATCGACGATCCAGGTCAGCGCGGAGGTGAACGCGGCGTTGAGTGCGGGCTCCTCGAAGGTGTCGGCCTGGGCGGTGAAGGACGCCCGGAGGCGGGCGGCGTGGTCGCCGCCCGCCTCGGACGCGTCTCCGGACACCGTCGGGCTCACGTCGTCGGGAGCACGAGGATCGCCCACGTCAGCAGGGGAGCGATCACGACGATGGACATGCCCCACTGCATGAGGCGCTTGAACACCATCTCGCGCTGGCTCTCGTCCGAGTTCGCGACGATCAGGGCCCCGTTGGTCGAGAACGGGCTGCAGTCGACGACCGAGCTCGAGATCGCGAGCGCGGCGATGAGCCCGATCGCGCTGACCTGGTCGGTGAGGAGGAACGGGACCGCGAGCGGGATGAGGGCACCGATGATGCCGGTGGTCGAGGCGAACGCGGAGACGACCGCCCCGATGAAGCAGATCAGCAGGGCTGCGACGAGCGGTGCGCCGACGTCCGCGACGCGGTCCCCGAGCCAGGTGACGACACCGTGGTTCTGGAGCAGGTTCACGTAGGTGACGATGCCTCCCACGAGCAGGATGGTGCCCCAGCTGATCTTCTCGACGGCGCCGCGCGCCGACGGCGGGAAGAGCAGGGTGAGGACGACCGCCACGGTGAGCGCCGTGAAGCCGACGTCGAGGTCGAAGGCGAGTGCGCCGACGATGAGCGCGAGCAGGCCGAGGAGGGTGGTGGAGCGCTCGAGGTTGAGGCGGGTGTCGTCGTCCGCGACGTCGAGGTCCTCGCCACGGCCGAGGCCCTGCTCGACCACGGATCCGGGTGTCCCCGACACCGAGCCGCGCGTCGCTGCGCTGCTCGCGGCCCCTGCGGTGGCGCCGATCTCGGCGAGGGCTCGCTCGTCCTTGCCGCGGCGGATCAGCTCGCGGCCGCCGAAGACGACGTAGGTGATGGAGGCGACGAGGGTCGCGGCGATCATCGCCGACAGGAAGAGGAAGGTCGGGCTGCCCTCGAGGTCGTTGGAGTCGACGACGCCGTTGGTGATGCTGCCGAAGATGCCGATCGGCGAGAAGCTTCCGCCGGTCGCACCCTGGACGACCATCATGCCCATCATCACGGGGTGGATGCGGTAGCGGTGCGCGAAGCCCATCGCCACCGGTGCGACGATCGCGACCGCAGCAGGGCTCACGGCGCCGATGCCGGTGACGACGGCGCAGACGAAGAACATCGCCCACGGGACGAGGGCCACCCGGCCTCGTACGGCGCGGACGGCGCCGTGCACGATCCAGTCGACCGTGCCGTTGTTCTTCGCCAGCGCGAAGAGGTAGGTGACGCCGACGAGGATGACGAACAGGTCGCCGGGGAACCCGGCGATGATCGCGTCCGTGTCGTCGCCGAAGACGCTCAGGCCCACGATGAATGCGGCCACGAGGGCAAGGGCGCCCATGTTGATGCTGCGTACGGTCGCGATCAGGAAGACCAGCGCGAGCGCGGACAGCGCGACGATTTCGGTGGACACGGGGGCCCCTCTCACGGGTGTGGGTCGGCATGTGGCCTAGGCCACAGGTTCAGTGGCCTAGCCTCTGGTCCACTCGCGTGATTGTCAAGTACGCTCCCCCTATGAGCACGTCCGACGGCCAGCGCGGACCTCGTCGTGTCGCGCGTCCGAGGTTGTACGAGCACCTCGCTCAGCACATCGCGGACTTCATCGAGGCCCAGGGCCTGGTCGCAGGCGACCGCCTTCCGCCGGAGCGCCAGCTGGCCCGCGATCTCGGGGTCAGTCGCGCGACGCTGGCCCAGGCGCTCGCCGCGCTCGAGACCCAGGGCCGGGTCGAGGTGCGCCATGGCGTCGGTGCGCTCGTCCGGCAGGCGCCGGTCACCCAGGACCTCTCCGGACGGATCGCGACGCATCCGCGTTCGGAGGTCGCCGCTGCCCGTGAGGCGGTGATGGTGGGGGTCGCTCGCGCGGCGGCGAGCCATCCGCAGAAGGCCATGCGGATCGCGATGCTCGGCGACGACGGCACCGTCCCGACCTTCGACGAGGTCTGGCGGTGCGTGCGCCGGCTGGCTGGCAACGGCCTGCTCGCGGAGCTCGACGACATGCTCGCGGTCCAGTGCCCCGAGCCCGAGGAGACCCCCGCCCTCCGGGCACGGCTGGAGGACCTCGCGACCGCCGTCGTGCGCGGCGATCCCGACGCGGCCGCTGCCGCGTGCACGGGCCTGCTCACCACACCGAGGGAGACTGTCGGCCCGGACCTGGCGGGCGAGGCGTTCGTCAGCTGACGGGCGGTCCGGTCCGGATCAGGTGGTCCCGCGCACGACGAGGCTCGTCGGCAGGACGATGCTGCGCGGCTCGTCGGTCCCTGAGGTGCCGAGCGCGGTCAGCAGCATCTCCGCCATCTCGCGACCGAGGAGGTCGGCGGGCTGGTTGATCGTCGTCAGCGGCGGATCGCTCATCGTCGCCATCGGCGAGTCGTCGAAGCCGACGACGGCGACCTCGGACGGGACGGCCCTGCCCGCCTCGCGCAGCGCCCGCAGTGCACCGAGCGCCATCGGGTCGGAGGCCGCGAACACCGCGTCGACGCCCGGCTGGCGCGCGAGCAGCGCCCGCATCGCGCGCCAGCCGCCGGGCTCGGTGAAGTCGCCCTCCTCGACCAGGTCCGGGTCGTACGTGAGTCCGCCCGCCTCCAGCGCCTCGCGGTAGCCACGCAGACGGTCACGTCCGGCCTGCATGTCAGGCGGTCCCGCGATCGTCGCGACGCAGCGATGCCCACGCGAGAGCAGGTGGGCAAGGGCAGTGCGCGCGCCCCCGACGTTGTCCACGTCGACGTAGCTGGCGCCTTCGACGCCCGGCGGCCGACCACCGTGGACCAGGACGAGCCCGCGGTCGCGCAGCTGCTGCGGCAGGTCGTCCCCCTCGTGCTGGGAGAGCAGGAGGGCGCCGTCGACGTGCTGCGGGCTGAGGTACGCCGCGGGCTCGTCGCGGCGTTCGGACGGGCCGTGGACCAGCACGAGGACGAGCTGGCGGTCGCGTTCGTCCATCACCTGCGAGATGCCCCGGACGACCCCGGCGAAGAACGGCTCGCTGAACAGCCGCTCCTCGGGCTCGGAGATCACCAGGGCGATCGCGCCCGTACGGCGGGTGACCAGCGAGCGGGCGGCCTGGTTCGGAACGTATCCGAGCTCGGCGACGGCCTTCATGACCGCGTCACGGGTCTGCGGGGCGACCGAGGGGGAACCGTTGATGACGCGAGACGCCGTGCCCCGGCCGACGCCGGCGAGCGAGGCGACCTGCTCGAGCGTCGGTCGCTTGCCCGCCTCCGGCCCACCCGTCATGCGTCCAGTATCCCGTCCCGATGAGCCGCGAGGAGTGCGGAGTACCAGTGCGCGCTGTCCTTCGGCGTCCTCGCCTGGGTCGCGTAGTCGACGTGCACCAGGCCGAAGCGTTTCGCGTAGCCCTCGGCCCACTCGAAGTTGTCCATCAGCGACCACGCGAAGTAGCCCGCCACCGGGACACCGTCGGCAGCCAGACGCGCCATCGCCTCCAGGTGCCCTTGCAGGTACGCGACCCGTTCCGGATCGTGGACCTGTCCGCCGACGGAGACGACGTCGTCGTACGCGGCGCCGTTCTCGGTGACGTAGATCGGGGTCTCCGGGTAGTCGTCGTGGACGCGGCGCAGCACGTCGTACAGGCCCTGCGGGTCGACCTCCCAGCCCATCGCGGTCGTCGGCAGGCCCCGCTTGCGGAACTCCACGGACGCCGTGCCCGGGTATGCGCCCGGAGCCACCATGTGGCGCGTGTAGTAGTTGATCCCGAGGAAGTCCAGCGGTGCGGCGATCACGTCGGTGTCCCCGTCCTGCACGAACTCGAGCGCCGACGTCGTGCGGACGTCCTCGACGACGTCCGCGGGGTAGCCGCGCCCGAACACCGGGTCGAGGAACCACCGGTTGGAGATGCCGTCGACGCGGCGCACGGCGTCGTCGTACGCGGCACGGTCCGGTCCGTCGTAACCCTCGGGGAGGGCCGGCGACGTGGGATAGAGGTTGAGCGTGATGCCGAGCGGGGTGGTGGGCGACGCCGCCCGGATGGCCTGGGCGGCGAGGCCGTGCCCGAGCAGCAGATGGTGCGCGGCGGCCAGCGAGGCGGCGCCGTCGGTGCGGCCCGGTGCGTGGATCCCGTTGCCGTAGCCCAGGAACGCCGAGCACCAGGGCTCGTTCAGCGTGATCAGCCCGTGGAGCCGGTCACCGAGGGCCTCGGCGACCGTGCCGGCGTACTCGGCGAACCGTGCCGCCGTGTCGCGCTCGGGCCAGCCTCCCGCCTGCTCGAGCTCCAGCGGGAGGTCCCAGTGGTAGAGCGTGGCCCAGGGAGCGATCCCTCGGTCGAGCAGCGTGTCGACCAGCCGGTCGTAGAACGCCAGCCCCGGCGCGTTCACCGGGCCCGACCCGCCCGGCTGCACGCGCGGCCAGGAGATCGAGAACCGGTACGCGCCCAGGCCGAGGTCGCTCATGAGCTCCACGTCGGACGGCATGCGGTGGTAGTGGTCGACCGCGACCTCGCCGGTGTCGCCGTTGACGACCCGTCCCGGCTGAGCGGCGAACGTGTCCCAGATCGAGGGGGTCCGTCCGTCCTCGGCGATCGCACCTTCGATCTGGTAGGCCGCGGTGGCGGCACCGAAGACGAAGTCGGACGGGAACGACGATGCGAGCGTGGTGAGGGGATCGGTGACGACGTCGGTCATCCTTTGAGCCCACCTTCCATGATTCCGCCGACGATGCGGCGACCGAAGAGGATGAAGACCAGGACGAGCGGCACGGTGGCGAGCAGCGTGCCCGCCATCACCAGCGCCTGGTCGGTGTAGTAGCCGCCCGAGAGCCGCGAGAGCGCCACCTGGACGGTCGGGTTCTCGGGAGAGAGCGTGAGGTAGGGCCACATGAAGTCGTTCCAGCGCTCCATGAAGGTGAGCAGCCCGAGGACCGCGACAGCGGGCCGCATCGCCGGGAAGACCACCTGCACGAAGATCCGAAGCGTCGACGCGCCGTCGACGCGGGCGGCCTCGATCAGCTCGTCGGGGATCGCCTGGCTGACGTACTGGCGCATGAAGAACACGCCGAATCCGGTGACGAGGAACGGCAGGACCGCCGACCAGAGCGTCCCGGCGAGGCCGATCCAGCCCATCAGCATGTAGAGCGGGACCAGCCCCAGCTGGACCGGGACCATCATCGTGCCGATCACGGCGAGCAAGAAGACGTTCTTGCCGCGGAAACGGAGCTTGGCGAACGCGAACCCGGCGAGCGACGAGAGCGTCACCACGGTGATCGTCGCGACGACCGAGACCATCAGCGAGTTGAGGAGCGACTGCGCGAACACCACGTCGGGGTTCTCGAAGACGCGGGTGACGTTGTCGCGGAGCTGGTCTCCTGGGGTCAGCGGCGGAGGGGTGCTCGTGATGTCGCTGTTGGGTCGCGAGGCCATCACGACCATGTAGTAGAGCGGCGCGATCGAGGCCAGGACGACGAACGACAGGACGAGGTACGTCAGCGGGGATGCCTTGCCGATCCGGCGGCGGCGTCGTCGGACGACGGGCTCCGGCTCCTCCGGCAGCGGCACGACCCGGGCGGCCGCCGGGATGAGAGGTGTGGTCATACGAGGCTCCTCAGTCGACCGAGCGGATGCGGCGTACGAGCAGGGAGTTCACGAGCGAGACGACGACGATGATCGCGAACAGGATCCAGGCGACGGTGGCGGCGTAGCCGAACCGTTGACCCGAGAACGCCTGCTCGACGACGTACATCGCGCTCGTCTGGAACTGGCGGGTGTCACCGCCGGTGATCGCGTTGGCGCCGGGGTTGAACAGCAGCGGCTCGGTGAACAGCTGGATGCCGCCGATGGTCGCCACCGTGACGACGAACATCAGGGTGGGCCGGAGCATCGGGATGGTGATCGAGCGGAACTGCCGGACCGCCGAGGCGCCGTCGAGCCGCGCGGACTCGTACAGCTCCTTGGGGACCGCTTGGAGGGCGGCCAGCAGGATGAGGGCGTTGTAGCCGGTCCACCGCCAGTCGACCATCGTCGCGATCGCGAGCCACGACGGGAGGCGGTCCTGGTTCCACGCGACCGGCTCGATTCCGACCAGCCCGAGGAGCCAGTTGATGATCCCGAAGTCGCTCGAGAACATCATCGCGAAGATGATCCCCACCGCTGCGATGGACGTCGCGGTCGGGATGATCACGCCGACCCGCCAGAACGTGAGCGACCGGAGGCTGGTGTTGAGCACCTGCGCCAGCGCGAGCGCCGCGATGATCTGCGGGATCGTCGCGAGCACGAAGATCCCGAACGTGTTGAGCAGGCTGTTCCAGAAGTACTCGTCAGCGACGAGCTCGCGGTAGTTGGCGAACCCGACCCACCCCTCGTTGCCGCCCAGCAGGCTCCAGTCGTGCAGTGAGACCCAGAGGGTGTAGCCGAGCGGGAAGAGCCCGAAGATCCCGAAGAGCACGAAGAACGGGGCGATGAAGAGGTACGGTGCGCCGCTGATGTCGAGCCGGGCGAGCCGATCTCGCAGGTGCATGGGGAGCTCCTGGGTCGAGGGGGCGGACAGGGGTGGCAACGTGGTGCCCGCGTCGCGGTAGGGGTCGCGGCGCGGGCACCACGGGCACGGGGGTCGTGAGCGTCAGCCCGCGACCTTCTCGGCGTCCTTGACCGCCGTCGACCAACCGTCTGCGGAGCTGCGCTTGCCGTTCTCCACCGCGCGCATCGCGTTCTCCACGGCGTCACGGACGGGCTGGTTCTTCGCGCCGAGGAACACCGGCTCGAGGTTTGCCGCACCGGCGACGAACAGCTGACCGACAGGGGCGTCGTTGAAGTACGGGTTCGTCGCCTCCTGGAGCGCCGGGTCCTCGTACAGGTTCGGGTTGGACGGCAGGTTGCCGACCTCCTTGAACGCTGCCAGCTGGCCGTCGGCGCTGCTGAGGAACTTCACGAGCTCGACCGCGATCTCCTGGTTCTCGCTCGACTCGGGGACGCCGAGCCAGGAGCCGCCCCAGTTGCCGCTGCCGCCGGGCACCGTGGCGATGTCCCAGTTGCCGGCGTTCTCCTCGCCGGCCTGGTCCTTGATGTAGCCGGTCATCCACGCGGGGCAGGCGATCGTCGCGAAGTTGCCGTTCTTGAAGCCGGCGTTCCACTCCGGCGAGAACGACTTGAGCTCGGCGGAGATGCCCTTCTCGTCCATCTCGAGGGCCTTGTCCCAGGCCGCCTTGACCGCGGGGTTGCTCTCGATCACGAGGGAGCCGTCACGATCGAAGTACGTGTGGTCGGCGCTCTGCATGAGGATCGAGTTGTAGGTGTTGGTGGCGCTGTCGATGAACCTCGCCTTGCCGTCGCCCACGCCGGCCTGGAACTTCTCGCCGGTCGCGATGAAGTCGTCCCAGGTCGGCCACAGCGCGCTGACGGCTTCGCGGTCGGTCGGCAGGCCGGCCTTCTCGAAGAGGTCGCGCCGGTAGCACATCGCCAGTCCGCCGACGTCCGTCCCGAGGCCGATCGTCGTCTTGCCGTCGGCGGTCGTCGCGCCCTCGAACTTCCAGGGGAGGTACTGGTCCTGGAGGTCGTTGGCCCCGTGGTCCTGCAGGTTGACGAACTTGTCCGCGCTGGCGAGGAAGTTGACCGCCTGGCCTTCCTCGATCGCCACGACGTCACCGGCGCCGGTCCCGGCGGCGATGCGCTGGATGAGCGCGTTGTTGTACTTGCCCAGGTCACCCTCGGCGGTCTCGACGATCTTGACGCCGGGGTGCTCCTTCTCGAACTGCTTGTAGAGCTCGGTGTACCCGAACTTCCCGAAGAGGTTCACGCGGAGCGTGACGTCCTCTCCGGACTCGTTGCCGGAGTCCGAGCCGCCACATGCGGTGGCAAGCAGGGACATGCTGGCGAGCGCGGCTGCTCCGACCAGCCAGCGCGAACGGCGTGTGTGTGACACGGTGACCCTCTCCTTCGCCGCTCCCGCTAGTGGGAGCGCTCCCACGCACTGTGTCCCGAGTCACACGTGGGGGTCAAGAGTGATGGGAGCGCTCCCAACACTCGTTACTCAACTGTAATCTGCAAGCGGTCCGCCGCCTCGTCGGCTGCCGCGCCCGAAGGTAAGCGGGCGCTCGGTACGCTCTGGCGCATGACCGTACGCTCGCGCGACCGTGTCCTCGTCACCGGTGCCGCCTCCGGGCTCGGCCTCGCCCTGGTGGCGCGGCTGCTCGAACGGGACTGCCGCGTCCTCGCGACCGACGTCCACGCCGAGCGCCCGGACAGCCTCTCGGCGCTCGGGGCGACCACCCCGGGCGGCGGCTCGCTGACCTACCGTCGGCTCGACGTCCGCAGCGACGAGGAGTGGGAGTCCGCGCGCGAGTGGGTCGAGGACGCCTGGAAGGGCATCGACGTCGTCGTCAACAACGCGGGCGTCGCCTCCGGCGGCCGGATCGAGCTCACGACCAGCGAAGAGTGGGAGTGGATCACCGAGATCAACCTCCTCGGCGTCGCCCGCGGCTGCCGGACGTTCGTCCCCCTGCTGAAGCAGCAGCGGTGGGGCACGATCGTCAACACCGCGTCGGCCGCCGGCCTCGTCCACCCGCCACGCATGAGCGAGTACAACGCCGTCAAGGCAGGGGTCGTCGCGCTGAGCGAGACCCTTCGCTGGGAGCTGGAACCGTACGGGGTGGCGGTCTCGGTGGTCTGCCCGTCGTTCTTCCGGACCAATCTCGCCGACTCGATCCGAAGCGCGGACCCGGACGCCCGCGCGTCCGCGCGAGAGCTGATCGACGGATCCAAGCGCAGTGCAGACACCGTCGCTGTGGAGGTGCTGCGCCAGCTCGACGCCGGGAAGCACCTCATCCTGCCCGACCGCGAGGCCCGCATCGCCTACGCGGCGAAGCGGTTCGTGCCGTCGCTGTACCGCGCTGCGATGCTGCGCACCGCCCGCAAGGCCGCTGCCGAGGACGAGGCTCGTGGTGGTCCCCGCACAGCGGGCGCACAGGTGCGGCGATGAGCGCGATCCACCTCGTCCGTCACGGCCAGGCCTCGTTCGGCTCCGACGACTACGACCGGCTGTCCGAACGCGGGTACGCGCAGGCTGTGGCACTGGGTCAGTCGTGGGAGGCCTCCGGCTTCCTGCCCACGTACGCGGTCGCGGGGGCCATGAAGCGGCACGCGCAGACGGCGATCGCCGCGCTCGACGCCGCCGGCCCGTCCGACGGCTACGACGTGGACGCGGGCTGGGACGAGTTCCCGCACGAGTCCGTCGTGGAGGCGTACGCGCCCGGCGTCGTCAGCGAGGACCCGAAGGAGTTCCAGAAGATCTTCGTGTCCGCCGTCTCCCGGTGGGCCTCCGGCGAGCACGACGACGAGTACCCGGAGCCGTACGCGCACTTCACGTCGCGCGTCCTGGCTGCGTTCGACCGCCTCACGGGGTCGCTCGGACGCGGCGAGAGCGCCGTGGTGTTCACCTCCGGTGGCCCGCTCGCGGTCGTGGCCGCCCACCTCCTCGCGGGCGACGCGCCGACCTGGACCCCGCAGGCCCAGGCCCTGTGGCCACGCCTCAACACGGTCGTGATCAACGCCGCCGTGACGACGGTCGTCACCGGGACCTCCGGACGCACGCTGCTGTCGTTCAACGAGCACACGCACCTGCCGTCCGATCTCGTCACCTACCGCTGAACCTTCCGACCGCTGAACTTTCCGACCGCTGAACTTTCCGACCGCCAGGAGACCCCGTGCGCAAGACGATCCTCATCACCGGCGCCAGCTCCGGCCTCGGTGCAGGCATGGCCCGCGTCTGGGCCGCCAAGGGCCACGACCTCGCCCTCACCGCACGTCGTGTGGGCCGGCTCGAGGCGCTCAAGGCCGAGCTCGAGGCCGCGCACCCGAGCATCCGGGTCGTCGTGCACGCCCTGGACGTCACCGACCACGAGCAGGTCTTCGCCGTCGTCCGACGGGCCGCCGAGGACCTCGGCGGGCTCGACCGCGTCGTCGTCAACGCCGGCCTCGGCAAGGGAGCCCGGATCGGGACGGGCGGGTTCGCGGCCAACCTCGAGACGGCCGAGACGAACTTCGTCGCCGCCCTCGCGCAGTGCGAGGCCGCGATGGAGCACTTCTACGCACGCCGCTCGGGCCACCTCGTCGTCGTGTCGTCGGTCTCCGCCATGCGCGGCATGCCGAGCTCGATGACGACGTACGCGGCGACCAAGGCCGGTATCGCGCAGCTCGCGGAGGGCATCCGTGCGGACCTCGTGAACCGCAAGGGACACGACATCGCCGTCACGACCGTGTTTCCCGGCTACATCGCCTCCGAGATGAACGAAAAGGTCGAGCAGAAGCCACGGCTGATGGTGGGCACGGAGACCGGCTCACGGGCCCTCGTCGCCGCGATCGACAGCGAGAAGCCCGAGCGGATCGTGCCGCCGTGGCCGTGGCGCCCTCTCGCCTTCGTTCTGCGTCACGCGCCGCTGGGGATCGTCCGCCGCATGGTCTGACCCCGCGCGGGTACGCCCTCGGTGACACCGACCTCGGGGACGGTGACGAGTGGCCGAGGGTCCACGCCGCGATCACCTCCAGCGAGATCGCCTCGAACCTCGTCGGGGTCGCGAAGCCCCTGGCGGCGCGGCCGCTCCCCGTCCCTCCGTCGTGACGCGTGGTTCGATGGGGGCATGAACGACGCCGATGCCCCCGACGCAGCCGCTGTCGACGCCGATCCGTCCGACGGGTCGGCCCGAGCGATCGCCGCTGCCGACGCGCTCGGTCTCGCGTACACGGTGACGCGGCACGGACGGGTGGGTTCGCTGGAGGAGGCGGCCGCCGCCCGGGGGATCGAGCCGAGCGCGCTGGTGAAGACCCTGGTGGTCCGTGTGCGCGACGGCGACTACCGGTTCGTGCTGGTCCCCGGTGACCGTGAGATCGCGTGGCCGAAGCTGCGCGCGCTGCTCGGGGTGAACAGGGTCTCCATGCCGGACGCCGGCACCGCGAAGGCCGTCACCGGGTACGAGCGCGGCACGATCACGCCGCTCGGGAGCACGACGGCGTGGCCGGTCGTCATGGATGTGGGCATCACCGGTCAGATCTCCGTCGGCGGTGGTGGCCACGGCATCGGGGTGACCGTCGACGCCGACGCGCTCGCCGAGGCCGTGGGAGCCCAGCGCGCCGACATCAGCGAGTAGCGTCCGCCGTCCCGTCGGTCTCCGTCCCGTCGGTCTCCGTGTCGCCGGTGTCTCGCGCGGCGTCGACGAGCACCTCGAGCTTCGCGCGGGGGAAGCCGGCGAGACCGGCCAGCACGTCGAGCGGCACCTCCGAGGCGATCGGGTTGCTCGTGAGCGTGGCGCCGCGCTCGCCGAACGCCGTCGCCAGGAGCGGACCGCCGACCGGGTCGGCACCCCACTCGGCCACGGTCGACTCCGCCGTCAGCGGGGTGCGGATCGGGTCTCCTTCCACCGTGACGGTGACGCTGCGGCGCAGGTCGGCCGAGGACGCGCCGATCGACACGGTGAACGTGCCGGGCTCGACGACCCAACGACGCAGGCCCGGGTGCCAGTAGGCGAACGCGCGGGGGCCGAGCTCCAGCGTGACGCGTTCGGACGCGCCAGGGTCGAGGCGGACCTTGGCGAACGCCTTCAGCTCGCGCGCCGGCCGTGCCACGGGGGCGTCCAGGTCGCTGACGTAGACCTGCACGGTCTCCGATCCCGTACGCCCACCCGTGTTCGTGACGGTGACCGACACCGTCGCCGTGACGTCCTCGCCCGAGCCGGTGACCTCCACCGAGAGATCGCTCTGCGCGAACGTGGTGTAGCCGAGGCCGTGACCGAACGGGAAGGCCGGGGGGATGTGCTTGACGTCGTAGTAGCGGTAGCCCACGAACACGCCCTCGCCGTAGCGGGAGTGGCCGAGGTGGCCGGGGAAGTCGAGGTACGCGGGTGTGTCCTCGAGCCGGAAGGGGATGGTCTCGGCCAGGCGCCCTCCCGGCTCGGCACGACCGGTCAGCAGGTCGGCGACGGCCGAGCCGACGGCCTGGCCGGCGAGCCAGGTGTCGAGCACCGCGGGCACCTCTCGCGACCACGCGACGGGGGTGACGATGCCGCCGTTGGCCAGCACCACCACGACGCGAGGGTTCGCGCCGACGAGCTCCTGGACGAGCTCGACCTGGCCGGGCGGCAGGTCGAGGTGGGTGCGGTCGTAGCCCTCCGACTCGTACGACTCGGGGAGTCCGAGGACGCACACGACCGTACGGTTGCCCCGTGCCGCCTCGACGGCGGCCGTACGCAGGGCGCGGTCCTCCTCCGAGGAGCCGTCGAGGGTGTAGCCGGGCTCGAACGGGACGTCGTCGGCCCACGCCTCCCGCAACGCGTCGAGCGGCACGTCCACCTGGGTCGGGTTCACCCGGGACGAGCCCGACCCCTGGAACCGCGGAGTACGTGCGAGCTCGCCGACGACGAGCAGCGCGCCCGACCCGCTCAGCGGGAGCAGCGGCGCACCACCGACCGGGTCGTTCTTGAGCAGCACCGACCCGGCGGCTGCGGCCTCGCGGGCGAGCGCGTGGTGCGCGGCGTGGTCGACGTCGAGGGCGTCACCGTCGCTCGCCACCTCACCGCCGGAGGCTTCGGCCTCCGCACGGTCGACCAGCGCGAGCACGCGGCGTACGGCGTCGTCCAGCACGGCCTCGGGGAGCGTGCCGGCGAGGACGGCGTCGACGACGGTGTCGTCGTCCCCGAACGGCGGCATCGCCAGGTCCGTCCCTCCGCGCAGCGCGGCGGCGCGGTCGTGCACGGCACCCCAGTCGGACACCACGACGCCGTCGAACCCCCAGGCGTCACGCAGCACCTCGCGCAGCAGCCAGGCGTTCTCGGTCGCGTACGTGCCGTTGATCTTGTTGTACGAGGCCATCACCGTCCACGGGTCGCCGGCGGTGACGACCCGCTCGAAGGCGGCGAGGTAGATCTCGTGCAGCGTGCGTTCGTCCACGTCTGCCGACAGGCGCATGCGGTCGGTCTCGGCGTTGTTCGCGGCGAAGTGCTTCACCGAGGCCCCGACGCCCTGCGACTGGAGCCCGCGGACGAACGCGAGGCCTAGCTCGCCCGACAGGTGCGGGTCCTCGGAGAGGTACTCGAAGTTGCGTCCGCACAGCGGCGAGCGCTTGATGTTCACCCCGGGAGCGAGCACGACGGACACCCGTTCGGCGCGGGCCTCGCGGGCGATCGCCTCCCCGACGCGCCGGACGAGGTCGGGGTCCCACGACGAGCCGAGCGACGTCGCTGTCGGGAAGCAGGTCGCGGGCACGCTCTGCCCCATGCCCAGAGAGACCCCGGGTTCGCCTGACTGCTTGCGGAGGCCGGTGGGTCCGTCGCTCATGAGGATCGACGCGATGCCGGCCTCCTCGACCGGCTGCGTGTGCCAGAAGTCGCCCCCGGAGGTCAGCGATGCCTTCTGCTCCAGGCTCAGGCGTCCTGCCGCGTCTCCCGCACCCACCGAGTCGTCCCCTGCCATCGTGCCCCCATCGACGTGTGGATCTGCGGCGACTGTAACCACCGGCGCGGGTTTGCGCAGGTCAGCCGCTCACCAGCGGTTGCGCGCCTCCTCGGCCCAACCGACCAGGCCTTCCAGGGCCAAGGTGGTCCCGTCGTCAGCGCGCGCGGTGCCCGTCCACGTCCCGAACGCCTGGTGCGTGCGGTTGCCGAGGACCACCAGCTCGGTACTGCTCTCCCGCACGTGCTCGGGGACGAGCGTCGCGTCCACCCCGTCGCCCGTCACCCGCCACGGTGCGTGCCAGTCGTCGCGGTCGTACGACCAGGTGAGCGCGGCGCCGATCTTGTGGACGGTGCCGTCGACGACGATCGCGTTCTCGGTCGCGCCGGTGCCGTCCGTCCAGCCCCCGCCGAGCTGGACGGCGTTGCCGCGCGGCCCGGAGCCGGCGCCCCAGTTCCACGTCATGCGGTACGGCCACACGCCTCGCCCGTGGTCGAGGACGCCGTATGCGTCGGTCACCGCGTGCGGTGTGCCGTCGATCGTCAGCGTGCCGCTCACGGGGCGGGCGAGGTCCTTCACCGTGTACTGGAACCGCCGCCCGCTCCACGGCACGACGACGCCCATCGACTCGTGGCCGGCCGGCTGCTCGACGGACAGGGCGAGCGTGATCTTCGGTGAGGTGGCGCGGATGGTCGTCGGACCGGTCGTGCCGGCGGCAGGCTGGTCGATGTCGACGAGGAAGTCCTTCGCGACCGCGGCCACCCGTCCGGTCGCGGCCCGGTCCGGCAGGGCGACGCCGCGCCCCAGCGGGACGGTCACGTCGTGCCGCCACTCCTGAGTGCTGCGCCGGTCCAGGACGTACAGGCCGTGCACCGCTGCGTAGTCCAGCGACGACAGCTGGATGCCGATCACGTGCGTGGGGGACACGATGCCCCAGTACTCCCAGCGCTTGGTCCGGCCCCAGCCACGGAGGTTGGCGCGGTGCAGCGGGTGGCGCGTCCAGCCGACGGCGTCGGGGTTCAGTCGTCCGTCGGGGCGGCAGAGGTCGACGGGGCTGGTGATCTCACGCTCGGGCATGGCGTCACGGTAGTGCGCGGGTGGCGCGGACCGGATCGCCGACGTGGAGCATCCCGAGCGCGGTGGGGACCATCCGTACACCGAACCAGGTGAGGCCGTCCCACCTGCGGTGGCGCGACAGCGTACGGATCGGCTCCTTGCGGTGCTCGCGGGTCACGGGGTCGATCATCGTGATCGCGCAGCGGTCGCAGATCTCGGCGAACCGGAACGGGACCTCGCCGAGCATGACGGTGCGCCAGCCGTCCTCGGCGAAGGCGGCCAGCTCTGCCGGGTCCGCCTCGACGACGACGTTGGGGCGGAAGCGGTCCATCGGGACGGGGGCCGGTTCGGGACCCCCGGCGATCCACGCGTTCAGCTGGTCGAGCGAGGGTGTCGTGGTGAGCAGGATCGGCGCGGTGTCGGCGAGCGTGAGCGGCTCCGCTCCGGTGCCCCCGTGCGACAGGGACATCGGCCGGCTGGTCGGATCCTCCTGCCACACCAGACGGGCCTGCGTGCCGACGGCCTTGGAGATCCACGCCTCGGCGTCGGCGCCGGCGTACCGCAAGGTCTGCTGGCGCGAGACGCCGACCGAAACCTCGGATCCGTCCACCGGCCGGCGCACCGCGAGGTCGGGCAGCCCGTCGGCACGCAGGAGCAGACCGTCGGCCGTCGGGAGGGCGCGGACCCCCAGGATCCGGTCGTGGGCGAGAGCGTCGATCTTCGTGCCCTGCGGACCGACGACCGCCCACCGTCGGTCGCCTTCGAGGCCCCAGGCGTCGACGGTCGCACGGTCCACGTCGTAGGCGGCCGTGGACTTGACGGGATAGAGGTGCAGGGAGGAGATGCGCACGGAAGTCAGGGTAGGGGACCGGTTCGGGTGGCTCCGGGGAACGGCCGACGCGCCTGCCCTGGCACGACCGGGGTAACAAACAGACAGGGTTGACTGTTTGTTACTTCGGCGTCCATGATGAGCACGTGACCGCGACCACTCGGACGACCCAGGGCGAACGCAGCCGCCTCATGCGCCAGCGGCTGCTCGAGGCGACCGTCGAGTCGCTGGTCGACGTCGGCTGGTCCGGGACCACGACGACCGTCGTCTCGCAGCGGGCGGGCGTCTCGCGCGGGGCACAGCTGCACCACTTCCCGAGCAAGCAGGCGCTGGTCATCGCCGCCGTCGAGCACCTCACCGAGCGCCGCCGCGACGAGATGGCCTCCGCCGTCGAGGAGCTCCCGGCCCAGGGGCGGACGAGGGCGGTCCTGGACGTGCTTGCGGCACAGTTCGTCTCGCCCGTCTTCTTCGCCGCCCTCGAGCTGTGGGTCGCCGCCCGCACCGATCCCGAGCTGCGCGACGCGGTCGGGCCCCTGGAGCGACGCGTCGGCCGTGAGACCCACGCGTACGCGGTCGACCTGCTCGGCATCGACGACAACCGCGGCCGCAACCGGCAGCTCGTGCAGGCCACGCTCGACCTGCTCCGTGGCCTCGGCCTCGCCGCCTCACTTTCCGACGACACCGCACGCCGCACGTCGATCCTCGACGCGTGGGCGATCACCCTCGACACCGAGCTGGAGCGCTGATGAGCACCGACACCCCGCCCGCCACGACGCCGGACCCGAGCCGCAGTGCGGTCCTCGAGTCCGTCCTCGCCGACCTGGAGGCCGAGAGCGACCAGCTCGACGCGATCGTCGCCGGGCTCGACGACGACGGGTGGACCACCGCGACGCCTGCGCCCGGCTGGGACGTCGCCCACCAGGTCGCGCACCTCCACTGGACCGACATCGCCTCGCTGGCGGCGATCGAGGGCGGCGAAGCCTTCGCCGCGCACATGAAGGGCGCCATCGAGAACCCGACCGGCTACGTCGACGCCGAGGCCGACCGGCTGGCCGCGCTCGCACCCCAGGACCTGCTGTCCGCCTGGCGCGACGGCCGCCAGCAGCTCGCCGCCGCGCTGCGGGCGGTGCCCGACGGCGAGAAGATCGCGTGGTTCGGGCCGCCGATGAGCCCGGCCTCCATGGCGACCGCCCGGCTGATGGAGACGTGGGCGCACAGCCGCGACGTCGCCGAGGCGTTCGGCATCGAGCTCCCGCGCTCGGCCCGCGCCAAGCACGTGGCCAACCTCGGCTTCCGTACCCGCGGCTTCGCCTACCTCGTCCGCGGCCGCGAGGTGCCGTCCGTGCCGGTCCGCGTCGAGCTGGTCGGCACCGACGGCGAGACGTGGGCCTGGGGACCGGAGGACGCCGAGAACCGCGTCACCGGCGACGGCTACGACTTCGCGCTCCTCGCCACGCGCCGCCGTACCCGCGACGACGTCGACGTCGTCGCGCACGGCGCCGCCGCCGAGGAGTGGCTCGACATCGTGCAGGCGTTCGCCGGTCTTCCCGGGCCCGACCCCCAGCCGCTCGCGGCACGCCAGGGCGGGGAGGGAGCGGCATGATCCGCATCGGCAACTGCTCAGGCTTCTACGGCGACCGTCTCGCCGCGATGCGCGAGATGCTCACCCAGGGCGACCTCGACTACCTCACCGGTGACTACCTCGCCGAGCTCACCATGCTCATCCTCGGCCGCGACCGCCTCAAGGACCCGTCGCTCGGCTACGCGAAGACCTTCGTGCGGCAGATGACCGACTGCATGGGCCTGGCGAAGGAGCGCGGCGTCCGGATCGTGACGAACGCCGGTGGCCTGAACCCCGCCGGGCTCGCCGAGAAGCTCCGCGAGATCGCCGCCGAGCAGGGTCTCGACGTGGTCGTCGCCCACGTCGAGGGCGACGACCTGCGCCCGCGCGCCGACGAGCTCGGACTCGTCGGGCACGGGGGTCAGGCGCCGATCACCGCCAACGCCTACCTCGGCGCGTTCGGCATCGCGGCCGCGCTCGACGCCGGCGCGGACGTCGTCGTCACGGGGCGCGTCACCGACGCCTCGGTCGTGGTCGGCCCCGCGATCCACGCGTACGGCTGGGGGCGCGAGGACCACGACGCGCTCGCCGGTGCGGTCGTCGCCGGACACGTCATCGAGTGCGGCGCACAGGCCACGGGCGGCAACTTCTCCGGGTTCGCCGCGCTGGACCCGAAGGTCATGCTCCACCCCGGTTTCCCCATCGCCGAGGTCGCCTCCGACGGCAGCAGCGTCATCACGAAGCACGAGGGGACGGGGGGCGTGGTCACGGTCGACACGGTCACGGCTCAGCTCGTGTACGAGATCGGCGGACCCGCGTACGCCGGACCCGACGTCGTCGCCCACCTGGACTCGATCACTCTCGCGCAGGAGAGCGAGGACCGGGTCTCCATCTCCGGGGTCACGGGATCCGCTCCTCCGGCGACCACGAAGGTCGCGCTCAACTCCTTCGGCGGGTTCCGCAACAGCGTGGAGTTCGTCCTGACCGGTCTCGACATCGAGGCGAAGGCCGCACTGGTCCGGCTGCAGGTCGAGGACGCGCTGGCGCAGTCGCCGGCAGGGATGCCCGACGAGGTCGTCTGGGACCTGGACCGCACGGACTCGGTCGACCCCGAGACGCAGGGCCGCGCCACCGCGCTGCTGCGCTGCCACGTGAAGTCCCTGTCTCCGGACCCGGTCGGTCGCGCGTTCTCCTCGGCGGCGGTCGAGCTCGCGCTCGCCTCGTACGCAGGTTTCACGGTCACGCGTCCGCCGGCCGCAGGCACGCCGTACGGCGTCTACACCCCGGCGTACGTCCCGCAGAAGACCGTCCCGCACACGGTCGTCCTCGCCGACGGGACACGCATCGACGTCCCGTCTCCCGCCGCTTCCGCCCTCGCGAGCCACTCCGCGCGCGCTCGCGAGTCAGTTCCCGCGCAGTCGCGAGAGGATTCCGGGCCGTCGGTGGCTCGCGAGCACACGCAGAGTGGCTCGCGGGTGCCGCTCGGCCGGGTCGTGCACGCCCGCAGCGGTGACAAGGGCGGCGACGCCAACGTGGGTGTCTGGGTGCGCGGCGACGTCGCCGACCCGGACGCTGCGTACGCGTGGCTCGTCGACCTGCTCGACGCCGACACGTTCACCGCCCTGATCCCCGAGGCGGCCGGGCTCGACCTCGAGATCCATCCGCTGCCCAACCTGCGCGCCGTCAACGTGGTCGCCCACGGCTTCCTCGGTGACGGGGTCGCTGCGTCCACCCGTTTCGACCCGCAGGCCAAGGCGCTCGGCGAGTGGCTCCGCGCCCGCGTGGTCGATGTTCCCGAGGAGCTCCTCCCATGACCGACGCCCCGTACGACGCCTGGGCGACTCCGGAGCGCACCGCCCTCCGCGACGCCGTCACACGCTTCACGACCACCGAGATCGTGCCCCACCTCGCGGGGTGGGAGGACGACGGCGAGATCCCGCGCGAGCTGCACAAGCGCGCCGCCGACGCGGGCCTGCTGGGCATCGCGTTCCCCGAGGACGTCGGTGGCCAGGGCGGCGACATCGTCGACATCTCCGTCGTCAGCGAGGCGATCATCGAGGCCGGTGGCTCGTCCGGTCTGATCGCCGCGCTCTTCACCCACGGCATCGCGCTGCCGCACCTCGTCAGCGCCCACCGCATGGCACCGACCGAGCGGACCGCGGCGCTGGTCGAGCGGTACGTCCGCCCGACGCTGGCCGGGGAGACGCTCGGCGCGCTCGGTGTCACCGAGCCGAGCGGTGGCTCCGACGTCGCCAGCCTGCGCACCCGCGCGGTGCGCGACGGCGACGCGTACGTCGTGAACGGCGCGAAGACCTTCATCACCTCCGGCGTGCGCGCGGACTTCGTGACGACGGCCGTGCGGACCGGAGGTGACGGGTTCGGCGGCATCTCGCTGCTCGTCGTCGACAAGGGAACGCCCGGCTTCACGGTGCAGCGCCCGCTCCGCAAGATGGGCTGGCACTGCTCCGACACGGCCGAGCTCGCCTTCGACGACGTGCGCGTCCCGGCCGAGAACCTCGTCGGCGACGAGAACGGCGGCTTCGTCCTCGTCATGCAGCAGTTCGTCAACGAACGCCTGAGCCTCGCGGTGCAGGCGTACGCCACGGCGCAGCGTGCGCTCGACCTCGCCGTCGGGTACGCCAAGGAGCGCGAGACGTTCGGGCGTCCGCTCAACGGCCGCCAGGTGATCCGGCACAAGCTCGTCGAGATGCACCGCGCGACCACGACGGCACGGACCTACACGCGCACCGTCGTCGAGCGTGCCGCCGCCGCGTCCGCGGGGGCGGACATCGAGCCGATGCGGCTCGCCGCCGATGCGGCGATCGCGAAGAACGACGCCGTCGCCGCGTGCGAGTTCGTGGTGAACGAGGCGGTGCAGATCCACGGCGGCATGGGCTACATGCGCGAGTCGGAGGTGGAGCGCCACTACCGCGACGCGCGCATCCTGGGCATCGGCGGCGGCGCCACCGAGGTCATGAACGACCTGGTCGCCAAGATCCTGGGGTTCTGATGGCCGCGATGTACTCCGAGTTCGCAGACGGCGACTGGTCGTCGCTGCGCAGCGCCCGCATGAGCCGCCAGCGGCTCGTGGGTGAGCCGTTCGCGTCGCCGGTCGACGCGGTCGAGCGGCTCACCGCGGTGCAGGCTCAGGAGTACGTCGATGCCGGCTGGGCGCTCTCGCAGCGCAGCGAGGGCGCCCCGACCGCGAGCGAGATCGAGGCGCTGGTCGCGCGGGGCGAGATCCTGCGGACCCATGTCCTGCGTCCGACCTGGCACTTCGTCCGTCCGTCCGACGCCCGGTGGATGCTGGAGCTGACCGGGCCACGCGTCGTCCGAACGATGGCGTCGGCGTGGCGGGCGACCGGCCTCGACGATGCGCACGAGCGTGCCCGGGTCAACGACGCCGTCGGCGAGGTCCTCGGCGGCGGCGAGCACCTGACCCGCACGCAGCTCTCCGAGCGGCTCGAGGCCCGGGGCATCGACACGACGAAGCGGATCACCTTCATCACGCTCGCCGCCGAGCTGGACCGGGTCGCGATCAGCGGGGCGCCGCAGGGCAAGAAGCAGACGTTCGCGGCGTTCGACGATCGCGTCCCTGCCAGCGACCCCCTCGACCATGACGAGGCGGTCGCCCGGTTGGCCGAGCGTTACCTGCGTGGGCACGGCCCGGCCACACCGCACGACCTCGCGTGGTGGGGCGGCCTCACGGTGGCCGATGCACGTCTCGGGTACGAGGCGGCGGGCGCGGTGTCGTCCGAGCTCGAGGGGCTGACGTACTACGAGATCGGTGGTCTCGATACGCCCTCGCCCAGGGGCTCGGGCTCCTCGACCAGCGGGGGTGCGGGCGGCTCGGGCAGCCATCTGCTTCCCCCGTACGACGAGTACCTCATCTCGTACAAGAACCGCCAGGCCGTCGACGCGAGCGAGGACTACACCCGCGAGCCGATCGAAGGCCTCTTCTTCTGGGGCCTCGCGGTCGACGACGGGCGCGTCGTCGGCGGCTGGAAGTGGTCGCGCCCCACCCGCAAGGCAGATCCCGCGAGCGCCACCCTGACGCTCCTGACCGACACCATCTCGGCCGTCCGCGACAGGTTCGCGGCCCAGGCCGAGCGTTTCTCCCGATACCTCGGCACTCCCGTCGAGCTGACCATGGAGGCACCACGATGACGACGACGGTGGACACCGCGTCACCCGCGTACCACGAGAACCGCGAGGCGTTGCTCGAGAAGGTCGACGACCTCGCCGAGCAGCACGCGAAGGCGCTCGCCGGCGGCGGTGAGAAGTACGTCGCCCGCCACCACAAGCGCGGCAAGCTCCTGGCGCGCGAGCGCATCGAGCTGCTGCTCGACGAGGGCGCGCCGTTCCTCGAGCTGTCGACGCTCGCGGCGTGGGGGACCGACTTCCCCGTCGGCGGCTCGCTCGTCTCCGGGATCGGCGTCGTCGAGGGCGTCGAGTGCATGATCATCGCGAACGACCCGACCGTGAAGGGCGGGTCCAGCAACCCGCTCACGGTGAAGAAGGGCCTGCGCGCTGCACAGATCGCCGCCGAGAACCGGCTCCCGACGATCAACCTCGTCGAGTCCGGCGGTGCCGACCTGCCGACGCAGAAGGACATCTTCATCCCCGGCGGTGCGACGTTCCGCAACATCACGCAGTCAAGCGCGGCGCGCGTGCCGACCGTCGCGCTGGTCTTCGGCAACTCCACCGCCGGCGGCGCGTACGTCCCCGGGATGAGCGACTACGTCGTGATGGTGAAGGAGGGGGCGAAGGTCTTCCTCGGCGGGCCGCCGCTGGTGAAGATGGCGACGGGTGAGGAGTCCGACGACGAGTCGCTCGGCGGTGCAGAGATGCACGCGCGGGTCTCCGGCCTCGCCGACTACCTCGCCGTCGACGAGTACGACGCGATCCGTCTCGGCCGTCAGATCGTGCGCCGGCTCAACTGGCGCAAGCAGGGTCCGTCGCCCAAGCCCTCGTACGCCGAGCCGGTCTTCGACCCCGAGGAGCTGCTCGGCATCGTCCCGAACGACCTCAAGACGCCGTTCGATCCGCGCGAGGTGATCGCCCGCATCGTCGACGGGCCCGACGCCGCGTCCGGCGGAGTCGGCGGAGCGGACGGCCGTCCGCAGTTCGACGAGTTCAAGCCGCTGTACGGGTCGTCGCTGGTGACCGGGTTCGGCCAGATCCACGGCTACCCGATCGGCATCCTCGCCAACGCCCAGGGCGTGCTGTTCAGCGAGGAGGCGCAGAAGGCGGCCCAGTTCATCCAGCTGGCCAACCAGACGGACACGCCGCTGCTGTTCCTGCACAACACCACCGGCTACATGGTGGGTGCGGAGTACGAGCAGGGCGGCATCATCAAGCACGGTGCGCAGATGATCAACGCCGTCTCCAACTCGACGGTTCCCCACATCTCGGTCGTCATGGGCGCCTCGTACGGTGCCGGCCACTACGGCATGAGCGGCCGTGCGTACGACCCGCGGTTCATGTTCAGCTGGCCCAACGCGAAGTCGGCCGTCATGGGCCCGGCGCAGCTCGCCGGCGTGATCTCGATCGTCGCCCGCGGTGCCGCCGAGGCCAAGGGCATGCCGTACGACGAGGACGGCGACAAGCAGATGCGCGCCTTCATCGAGAAGCAGATCGAGGAGCAGTCGCTGGCGTACTTCACCTCCGGGATGCTCTACGACGACGGTGTCATCGACCCGCGCGACACCCGCACCGTGCTCGGCATCTGCCTGAGTGCCATCGCGAACGCACCGATCGAAGGGGCCCGTGGCTACGGGGTGTTCCGGCTGTGACCGGCTCGACAGGTGCCACCGACGACCGCCGTACGACCAACGGAGAGAGCAGCATGATTCAGAAGGTCCTCGTCGCCAACCGCGGCGAGATCGCACGCCGCGTCTTCGCGAGCTGTCGCGCCCTGGGCATCGCGACCGTCGCGGTGCACTCCGACGCGGACGCCGACGCCCCGTTCGTCACCGATGCCGACGCCGCGGTACGGCTCCCCGGCAACGCGCCCGGCGAGACGTACCTGCGCGGTGACCTCGTCATCGCCGCGGCCCACGCGACCGGCGCGGACGCGATCCACCCCGGCTACGGCTTCCTCTCGGAGAACGCGGAGTTCGCGGCCGCCGTCCGCGACGCCGGTCTCACCTGGATCGGTCCGGACCCGGACGCGATCGCGGCGATGGGCTCGAAGGTCCGGTCCAAGGAGCTGATGGCCGCCGCGGGTGGCCCGGTCGCGGGGATGCTCGAGCCGGAGGCGATGACCAGCGCCGACCTGCCGCTCGTCGTCAAGGCGTCGTCGGGCGGCGGAGGGCGCGGCATGCGGGTCGTCCGCGACCTCGCGGCGCTGCCCGCCGCGCTCGAGCAGGCGGCTGCCGAGGCCGGGTCGGCCTTCGGGGACACGACCGTGTTCGTGGAGCACTACCTCGAGCACGCGCGCCACGTCGAGGTCCAGGTCATGGCCGACGTGCACGGGACCTGCTGGGTCCTGGGCGACCGTGACTGCTCGCTCCAGCGCCGCCACCAGAAGGTCGTCGAGGAGGCGCCCGCGCCGGGGCTCGCCGAGGCGACCCGGGCGGCGCTGCACGACGCGGCCCGCGCCCTCGTCAAGCAGGTCGGCTACACCGGTGCCGGCACCGTCGAGTTCCTCGTCGAGGAGCGGTCCGACCGCGACGCGCTCATCTCCTTCCTCGAGATGAACACCCGCCTCCAGGTCGAGCACCCCGTGACCGAGGCCGTCTCCGGCCTCGACCTCGTCGCGCTGCAGATCGCGGTGGCCGAGGGCCGGGCGCTCCACGAGGCCACCGGTCTCAGCGAGCCGCCGCCGGTCCGTGGGCACGCGATCGAGGTGCGCCTCTACGCCGAGGACCCGGCAGACGGCTTCGCGCCGCAGACCGGCACCGTACGCGCGTTCGACGTGCCGGGGACGGCGGAGCGCTTCGCCGGTCCCCGCTCGTACGGGCTGCGGCTCGACTCGGGCATCGAGGCGGGCAGCGAGGTCGGCATCCACTACGACGCGATGATCGCCAAGCTCGTCGCGTACGGCCCCGACCGGGCGTCGGCGACCAGGATGCTCCGCGGTGCCCTGGACCGCGCCAGGATCCACGGCGTCGCCACCAACCTCGACCTCCTCCGGGGGATCCTCGCTGCTCCGGAGTTCGGTGACCCCGCCTCCCTGAGCACGCTGCTCCTCGAGGCCCGGCTCGACGACTGGTCGCAGGCGCGCAGCTCCGACGCGGTCAAGCGCCGGTACGCGGTGGCTGCGGCGCTCGCGTCCGCCACCGCGGCGTCGGAGTCCGCACGGGTGCTGTCACGCATCCCGGCCGCATTCCGCAACGTGCCCTCCCAGCCGGTCACCGCCACGTACACCGTCGGTGGCGACGAGGTCTCGGTCGCCTACGCGTCCGTGCGGGGCCGGCTCGCCCCGGTGGGCGACGACTCCGGTCTGACCGCCGCGAGCGTGGCGACCGACCGGGTCGTGCTGGTGCACGAGGGCATCGAGGAGGCGTACGACGTCGTGCTCGGCACCGGCGTCGTCGACGTCGACGGACCTCAGGGGCCGCTCGACCTCACGGTCGTCCCGCGGTTCGTCGACCCGGCGGACCAGGTGGCGGAGGGCTCGCTCCTGGCGCCGATGCCGGGGTCGGTCATCTCGGTCGCCGTGGAGCAAGGACAGCGGGTCACCAAGGGCGACGTCGTCCTCGTGCTCGAGGCCATGAAGATGCAGCACACCATCACCGCGCCGGCCGACGGCGTCGTCACCCAGCTCGCGGTCGCAGCAGCCAGTCAGGTCGAGTCCGGCGCCGTGCTCGCCGTGATCGAGGAGCCGGCCGACCAGAACGTCGAAGGAGACCCCGCATGACCACCACCGCATTCGCCGAGTCCGAGGAGCGCCAGGCGCTCCGCAAGGCGGTCCGCGACCTGGGGCGCAAGTACGGTCGCGACTACTTCAACACCGCGGCGGCCGAGGGTCGCAAGACCACCGAGCTGTGGGCCGAGGCCGGCAAGCTCGGCTACCTCGGTGTCGCCGTGCCCGAGGAGTACGGGGGCGGCGGTGGCGAGATCGGCGACCTCGCCGCGGTCTGCGAGGAGCTGGCCGCGACCGGCAGCCCGCTGCTGCTCATGGTCGTGTCGCCGGCGATCGTCGGCACGATCATCGCGCAGTACGGCACGGACGAGCAGAAGCAGCGCTGGCTGCCCGGCCTGGCCGACGGGACCAGCACCTTCGCCTTCTCCATCACCGAGCCGGACGCGGGCTCCAACTCGCACAAGATCATCACGACGGCCTACCGCCAGGAGGACGGCAGCTGGCGTCTGAGCGGCGGCAAGACCTACATCTCCGGTGTCGACGAGGCGAGCCACGTCCTCGTCGTCGCGCGGACGGAGGACCACAAGACGGGCAACCTCAAGCCGGCGCTGTTCCTGGTGCCGACCGACAGCCCTGGCTTCACGTTCCAGGAGATCCCGATGGGCATCGTCAGCCCGGAGAAGCAGTTCACGCTCTTCTTCGACGACGTCGCCCTCCCGTCGGACGCGCTGATCGGCAGCGAGGACGCCGGGATCGAGCAGCTCTTCGCGGGCCTCAACCCCGAGCGCATCATGGCGGCCTCGTTCGCGACGGGCACGGCACGCCTCGCGCTCGAGCTCGCGACCGAGTACGCGAAGACCCGGCAGGTCTGGAAGGCGCCGATCGGCGCCCACCAGGCCGTGGCCCACCCGCTGGCGCAGACGCACATCGAGATCGAGCTCGCGCGCCTGATGACCCAGAAGGCGGCTGCGCTCTACGCGGCCGGCGACCACATGGGCGCCGGCGAGGCCGCGAACATGGCGAAGTACGCGGCCGGCGAGGTCGTGTGCAACGCGGTGGACCGGGCGATCCAGACGCACGGCGGGAACGGTCTCGCGGAGGAGTACGGCCTCGTGCAGATGCTGGCGGCGTCACGCCTGTCGCGCATCGCGCCGGTCAGCCGCGAGATGGTCCTGAACTTCGTCGCCCAGTTCTCGCTCGGGCTGCCGAAGTCGTACTGATCCCGCAACGTCGATCCACCACGCCATCGAAGGAGCACCACCCATGACGGAGCTCGTCCACCTCGCGGTCGCCGACCAGGTCGCGACGATCACGCTGGACAGCCAGCACAACCGCAACGCCCTCTCGGCGCAGCTCGTCGGCGAGCTCGTCGGGCACCTGGAGACGGCCGCTGCGGACCCGGACGTCCTCGCGGTCGTCATCACCGCCGCGGGACCGGTGTTCTGCTCGGGCGCCGACCTGTCCGAGGCTGCCGGGGGAGGGATGGTCGAGGGCGCGAAGGGCCTCGTCGCGCTCCAGCGTCTCATCGTCACCCTGCCCAAGCCGGTCGTCGTCCGCCTCCACGGTCCCGTGCGTGCCGGTGGTCTGGGGATCGTGGGCGCGGCCGACGTCGTGGTGTGCGCCGACGACGTCACGTTCGCGTTCACCGAGGTACGTCTCGCCCTCGCGCCGGCCGTGATCTCGTTGACGACGCTCGCGCGGATGTCGCCGCGTTCGGCGTCGAGAACGTTCCTCACGGGTGAGAAGTTCAGCGCCGCCGACGCGGTGGCGTACGGACTCGTCACCGAGACGGTCCCGGCGGACGCGCTCGACGAGGCGCTCGAGCGGGTGCTCGTCGGGCTCCGCAAGGCGTACCCACAGGGCCTGCGCGAGACGAAGGCGCTCCTCAACGCCGACCTGGTGGCACGCATCGACGCGCACGGCGACGAGGTCGCCGAGCAGTCCGGACGTCTCTTCGGGTCGGACGAGGCGCGCACCGCGATGCTGGCGTTCCTCAACCGCAAGAAGGGCTGAGCTCGCTGCTGGCCCTCGCCCCCGCGATGTGACGGCTTAGCCACGTCGTTCGGCGCAGGAACGGTGGGCAACGCGTCACATCGTGGGGCCCACGCGTGGGCACGGCCGGTCCCCCGTCCGGTCGTGCCCACGCTTCCGTCCCCCGACGGCGGCTTGCTGGACAGCCTATTCGAACGTATGTACAGCGGTCAACCGGGTTCTCCGGCGATCTTCACCGGGCCGGCCGATCGGACTGGTCCAGCTGGTCGAGCAGGTCCACCGCTGCCCGCGTGTAGTCGCTGATCCAGCGGTCGTGGATGCGTTTGATCGGCAGCGGCGCCAGGGCGAGGTGGCGTTCGCGCCCGATCTTGCGGCCGGTGACCAGGTCGGCACGCTCGAGTACGCGCAGGTGCTGAAGAACCGTGGTCCGGTCGAGCGTCGGCAGGAGCGCGCAGAGCTCGCCGGTCGTCCGGGTGTGCTCGCGAAGGAGGTCGAGCATGTGGCGTCGCGTCGGCGAGGAGAGTGCCTTGAAGACGAGGTCGTCGTCGGGGGGGTTGCTCACGACCGATGACATGTTGTAAAAATATCACATGACTGACGACACTCTCCAGGAGCTGCGGTTCACCGTGTCCGGCCACGTCGGCAGGCCCTGCACCGAGGTGTACGAGGCGATCGCCGACCCGGCGCAGCTCTCCCGCTACTTCACGACGGGCGGCGCCCGCGGACGACTCGAGTCCGGCGCGACCGTCATGTGGGACTTCGCCGACCACCCGGGTGAGTTCCCGGTCACGGTCGTCGAAGCCGTGCCGCCCCGGCTCATCGTCATCCGGTGGGACGCCCAGGCCTCGGCCGCCGACGACGGCCGGACCACCACGACGTTCGAGCTCGAGCCGGTCGACGGCGGCGCGCGCACCCTGGTCACGATCACGGAGTCGTCGTGGCTTCCGACCGGGACGGGGGCGAAGAACGCGTTCGGCAACTGCGAGGGTTGGACGGGCATGCTGGCCGCCCTCAAGGCGTGGGTCGAGCACGGGATCAACCTGCGCGAGGGCTTCTACGCCTGACCTTCGCGGCCGCCTCGGACCCCTCGAGCGGGGCCCCCGAGCGGCACTCGTGACGTGACCCCGGTCACCGTTAAGTTACCCCTCATGCCGACCGCCGATCGCCAGACCCCGGTCGACCAGGCCGACCTCGATCGACTCGCCTCCGAGTACGACGAGGAGAGGCCGTCGCGGCGGTTGTCTCCCCACTGGGACCAGGCGATGACGGTGTGGTGCTTCGCCGTCGCGGTGTTCGTGCTCTGGCAGGTCTTCTGGCCGCTTCGCCAGGGCAACCAGTACTACCTGATCGTCTTCCTCGGCGTCACCCTGCCGCTCGCCTTCCTCCTCTACCGCGGGTGGGCGCGCCGCAGCACCGACGGCCTCGACGATCCCGGGCCGGTGGACTGGGTCCTCGCGGGAGCCGCGCTGGTCGTCGGGCTCTATCCGGTGCTGCCCTTCCCCGAGTCGGGCGCCGGCGGCGGCGGGTTCACGGCGTTCCTCGACCGTCAGGGTGCCCTTGACCCCCTCGACGTCGTCGCCGGGCTCGTCCTGCTGCTCCTCGTCCTCGAGGCGACGCGCCGTACGACCGGCTGGGTGCTGCCGGTCGTGTGCGCGGTGTTCCTCGCCTACGCCTACTACGGCGGCTTCCTGCCGATCGACTGGGTCATCTCGCACCGGGGCCAGGACATCGACCAGATCATCAACGCTCTCTACAACGAGGCCAGCGGCTTCTTCGGCGTGCCGCTCGACGTCGCGGCGACCTACATCGTGCTCTTCACGATCTACGGCGCGGTGCTCGACCGGATGGGCGCCGGCAGGTTCTTCGTCGAGTTCAGCTTCTCCCTGTTCAAGAAGTCGGGCACCGCGCCCGGTCGTACGGTCGCGACCTCCGGCTTCCTGCTCGGCACCGTCTCCGGCTCCGGGACGGCGACCGCGGTCACCCTCGGCTCGTTCGCGTGGCCGATCCTCAAGCGCGCCGGCTATCCGCGCGAGGCCGCGGGCGGCATGCTCGCCGCGTCCGGGATCGGCGCGATCCTGTCGCCGCCCACGCTGGGTGCGGCGGCGTTCATCATCGCGGAGTACCTCGGCGTCTCCTACCTCCAGGTGCTCGGCTGGGCGCTGGTCCCGACGCTCCTCTACTACCTCGGCATCTTCCTGGCGGTCGAGATCGACGCCCGTCGGTTCGGGGCACGGCGCGTCGACGTCGACATCGACAGCCCGTGGGCCCTGCTCGGGCGCTTCGGCTACCACTTCGTCAGCCTCGGCGTGATCGTGCTGTTCCTCGCGATGGGTGTCCCGCCGTTCAAGGCCGTCGTGTACGCAACTGCGGTGGCGGCGTTCTTCGGGCTGCTCGAGGCGGTGCTGTCGCGTCGGACGTTCGTCACGGACCTCGAGGAGGACCCGAGGACGACCGAGAAGCTCCCGCTGGGCGACTCGGTGCGCGACTACGCGACCCGCCTGTTCACGGCGCTCGCGACCGGCATCCGTGCCGCCGTCCCGGTGATCGCGGTGTGCGCAGCCGCCGGCGTCATCACGTCGACCATCGCGAAGACGGGTCTGGGTCAGGTGCTGTCGGACCTGCTCGTGGACGCCGCGGACGCGCTGGCTCCCAACCAGGCGTCGCTGATCGTCCTCAGCGCGCTGTTCTCTGCCGTGGCGATCATCGTGCTCGGGCTCGCCGTGCCGGTGACCGCGTCCTTCATCCTGAGCTGGATCATCATCGGGCCGGCCCTGATCAGCCTCGGCGCCGAAGGCCCCGAGGTCGCGATGTTCATCTTCTACTACGCGGTGCTCTCGGAGGTCTCGCCGCCGACCGCGCTGGCGGCCGTCGCGTCGGCGGCCATCACCGGCGGCAAGGTGATCGCAACGATGTGGCAGGCCTGCAAGTACACGTTGCCGGCCTTCCTCGCGCCGATGGCGTTCATCATGACCGACAACGGCGCAGCCCTTCTTGGCCGCGCGCCGTTCGTCGACGTCGTCTGGGCCACCGTCGTGGTCGGGCTCGCGGTGGCGGCGCTCGCCGTGGCGACGTCGGGCTGGATGTTCGGGCCGACCCGTCGCCTCGAGCGGCTGCTCTGCGTCCCGGCCGCCCTGCTGCTCCTCTATCTCGTCCCGGTGTCGATCGCCGTGGGTCTCGCGCTGCTCACCGCTGCCGTGGCCCTGCACGTGGTCGGCCGTCGGGGGAACCCTCCGACTCCCACCACCACACCCATCACCCAGGAGTGAACCACGACATGCGACATACCCGTACCCTTCTCGCCACGTCCGCGCTCACCGCGTCTCTCGCCCTCGCGGCTTGTGGCGGCCAGCAGGACAACACGCAGTCCGACAGCGATTCCGAGAGCTGCGACGCCGGCTCGGGCCGCATCGGCATCGCCACCGGCAACTCGACCGGTGTCTACTACGTCGTCGGCGGCGGCCTGGCGCAGATCATCAACGACGAGACCGACCTCAAGGCCACCGCAGCCGAGACGGGCGCGTCGGTCCAGAACGTGCAGCAGCTCGTCGCCGGCGACTACGACCTCGCATTCTCGCTCGCCGACACGGCCGCGGACGCGGTCGAGGGCACCGGCTCGTTCACGGAGAAGCAGGACGTCTCCTCCATCGGGCGCATCTACCCGAACTACACGCAGGTCGTGGTCCGCAAGGACGCGGGCATCAGCGGGATCGAGGACTTCAAGGGCAAGCGCATCTCGACCGGCTCGCCGAAGTCGGGGACCGAGGTCATCGCCCAGCGCCTGATCGAGACCGCGGGGCTCCAGCAGAGCGACGTCTCGGCGCAGCGCCTCGACCTCACCAAGACCGTGGACGGGATGAAGGACGGCTCGATCGACGGACTGGTCTGGTCCGGGGGCCTTCCCACGCCGGCGATCACCGATCTCTTCACCTCGATGGGCGACGACGTCGAGTTCATCGACATCACGCCGCAGCTCGAGGCGCTCCAGGAGATCAACCCGGTCTACGAGGAGTCGACGATCCCCGCCGACACCTACGAGCTGGACGCCGACGTGCCGACCGTGGCCGTCCCGAACGTCCTGCTCGTCCGCGACGACATGCCCGACAACGTCGCGTGCGCCCTGACGACCCTCGTGTTCGAGGAGACCGACGCGCTCACCGCGGTGCACCCGGCGGCCAAGGACATCGCGATCGAGGACGCGGAGGACTCCGACCCGATCCCCGTCCACCCCGGGTCGCAGCGGGCCATCGACGACCTGAAGTAGGCATTCTCCTCGCGGAGCTGCGCCAGACTGTGTCCGTGCAGCTCCGCGAGGCCGGACCCGAGGACGCCGACGCCCTGACCGCCTGCGAGGAGGCGGCGTACGGCACCGGGCTGGCGCACGTGTTCGGTGACCTGCCGTGGCCGCGCGAGGGGATCTGGCGGCGATGGGTCGACGAGCTGGCTGATCCGGGCGTGACGACCCTCGTCGTGGACCTCGTTGGCGATGAGGACCGTGAAGGCGTTGTGATCCACGCCGCCGACCGTTAACCGGCGTGCCCCTCTCGAGTGCAACAAGTTGCGCCCGAGTCGGGACGGAATCAGGGCGTCCTTCGTGTCGTGCCGCACTGACCTCTGGGCCCGCTAGAGTCCGGCCACACTGGTCGGCCACACTGGTCGGCCTCACTGGTCGGCCACGACGAGATGAGGTCGAAGATGAGAACAGTCCGTTCACTTGCCACCGCGGGGGCGTTGTTCGCCGTCGCGGTCGTCGCACCGCTGACCGCGCAGGCATCGCTTTCGCAGTGCACGGGTAGCAAGGTGTGCGTCTGGGGGAACAACGACTACAAGCTACTGATCGCAGCGCAGGCCCACGGCCAGGGCGTTGTCGACCCCTTCAACGATGCCAACGGTGAGAACAACCAAGCCGACTCGTGGCAGAACCGCTCCAACAACTACAAGGGCTGCCTGTATGACGGAGGCAACGGCACCGGTGCCTTGCTGACCATGGGGATCGCGAGCCGGGACAACGACGTGTCGGTGTTCGATTCGGACAAGGCCTCGAGCATGAGGACCAACCGAGGATGCTGAGCACGGGGGGTCCGGGCCCGCTGGTCAGGACGGTTGGGGTCGAGCGAGAGTTCGTCTCCCCTGCCGAGACCGTGAGGGCGGTTGGTGGAGTCGACTTCGAGGCGGATTCCGGGGAGTTCGTGTGCTTGTTCGGGCACAGCGGCTCGGGAAAGACGACGATGCTCAATCTCCTTGCGGGGCTGGACCTCCCGACCTCAGGTCGCGTCGTGGTGGCGGGGCACGATCTCACGCAGATCAGCGTCGAGGGCCGCATCCGGTTGCGTCGTGACGAGGTCGGGATGGTGCACCAGTCGCACCAGCTCATCTCGGAGTTCACCGCAGCGGAGAACGTCGCGCTCCCGATCGAGGCGCGGGGAACGAATACCGTCGAGGCTCTCGACGAGGCGGAACGGTTGCTCGAGTCGGTGGGTCTCTCCGGATATGGAGGTCGCTACCCCGACGAGCTGAGCGGCGGGCAGCAGCAGCGTGTAGGGATCGCCCGTGCGCTCTCGGGTGGGCGCAAGATCCTGTTGGCTGATGAGCCGACAGGCTCGCTGGACAGCCGCAATGCCGGCGCCATCTTCGACCTGCTGGCGGTGATGTCGAGCAAAGGTATCTTGGTGGTCGTGGCGTCGCACGATCCTGCATGCCGGGAGCGAGCGTCGCGGAGCATCGAGATGCTCGACGGCGTCGTACGCGACGTGGCGTCCCGCGCATGATCGGGACGATTCGGCGACGTCTGCGGTCACGTACTCCCGTCGCGGCCTCCTTCGCGGCGCCGATCCTGTTCATTGCCTTCCTCTTCGCCACCAACAGCTTCATGGATGCGCAGAGCCTGACACCGGCTCAGAACGCCGACGCTGAGCTGGGGAGCGCCTCAGCTGCCCTCACCATGTTCGACGTCGATCTCCGTGCGGGCACCGACGACGGCGACAGACTCCGTGACGCTTTCGAGTCGCAGAGCCCGCGGTTCGGCATGGCGTTGAACGTGATCGACTTCCCGCTCTTCCGAGGCGGCCTGGACGGGGTCTACTACACCGAGAAGGACTGGGACCGCAGCCCCCCTACACGCCAGTTCAGCTTGACGAACGGCAGATGGCCGCGCGAGGCCGGTGAGGTCGTGGTTGCCGGCGCGGGGTCGACGGGCGTGCGTGTCGGCGATGAGGTTCCGACTGCTGGCGCGGCGCCTGATCTCCGCATCGTAGGGCTCGCTCGGACAGAGCTCGACCGCTGGCCGAAGCTGCTGGCAGGCCCGGGGACCTGGCGCCGGCTGGCGGAGGTTCGGGGGAGCGACGGCGAACCGCTGCGGGCCTTTCCCACATTCGAGACGACGCAAGACGACGCGGCAGCGCTGATCGAGGGCATCAACCGGGCTGTGGGATCCACGGTCCGCGCGGTGTCTGGTGAGGGGCCAGCGATCTCCAGGGCGGCGGTCGGTGAACGTGTTCGGACGCGCGCCGAGCTGGAGGCGGAGGCACCCCGTCTGTGGACCGTGCAGTCGCCGCTCAGCCTCTGGATTCCCGGGCTCTTAGCGCTGCCGGCCTTGCTGGTGATGGGATACGTGATCGTCGCGAAGCGACTGGAGCCGTCGGCAAGCGCGGCGATGGCGCAAGGCGTCAAGCGGCGAGACGCCCTGCTCGCGATCTGGCTCGTCCCACTGCCCCTGATCGTGGCTAGCACGCTCGTCGCCGTCGCGGGGGGCACGGCGATCGGGTATGCCGCGGCCTTCTTGGGCGAGGGACGGTGGGGATACTCCGTCACGAATGTCCGCGTTCCGTGGGCCGCTATCGAGGTCAGCGCCGCGGGCGTCGTACTCGGTCTCGCGCTCGGACTCGCCGCGCTCCGGGACCGGATCGTCGTCTCCGGCCGACGCCAACTTTCGGCGGGCACGCGCAGCAGACTGCGTTCAGCTCGGCACTTCGTCGGCGTCGTGTGTGCGAGCATCACGCTCTGGCAGGTGCTGACCTTGCGCGAGCCGAGTGGAGCGATGGCGCTGATCGGCCTCATGGCGCTGACTGCGGCGGCCCTCGGCCCCGAGCTGATCGACGGCCTGCTGCGGGTGATGCCTCGCCGCACCCTGACCCAACGGCTTGTCGCGCGGCAGATCGCGACGAACCGTCAGCGGTTGGCTGTCGTGGCTGGCATCTACATCGTGATCGTTGCTGCGACGGTCGGGATGCTCACCATCCTTTCGAGCGAGGTCGCGGCCGCTCGCGAGCGGCAACCCGTATCGGTGCCTTCCGGAGATGTGCTCCTTGACAGCTTCAGCACCCCGTTCCTGACGCCCGACCCGGCTGTCGTCGCAGCCGTCGAGACGGTGCCCTCGATCAAGCGGGCAGAGCCGATTCAGTTCTTCCTCATCGGCAAGCGAGGCGTGAACCCGTCCACTGGAACCGAGGAGACGATCGGTACGCGAGACGACCGAACGGGAGTGGCGTTCGCCTTCGACTCCGCGGACGATCTCGAGGGAGCGCTCGGCGCCGCGCTGACGTCGGCCGACCGGGACCTGCTCGCCGATGGTGGCGCTCTGGTGATCAACCCCGATCTCGTTCGGGTGGCGCGCGGACAGCTGGCGCTGATCGACAAAGCGACCGGCAGGGGCGTGGCGACCGTGCCGGTACGCATCGTCGATCCCGCGCAGACCCGGTGGACCCAAGCTGTTCCCTTCGTCATGCTGAGAGCCACTGCGCAGGGTCTAGGAATGGCGACGACTCCCGCTGCGATGCTGTTCAAGGACATCTCCGCCCCCGATCGCCGTGCCGCGCGCACGGCTTTGCGCGACAAGGGTCTCGATCCGCGATCGATCGGTGTCTACAAGAAGCCTGCGCCCGTCGTTCCGCCTGCCGCGATCGTGGGATCGGTCGTCTTGCTGGTCGCGTTGCTCGTGGGTGTCTCGGTCCTGGCCACCCGCGCCCAGGTCCGCGCCATGCGGGGGTGGGCCAGCCAGCTCACCCGGGTGGGTGTGCGGCGACGATGGGCAGCCCGAGCCATCAGCCGTCAGCACGCCTGGATCGCCGCGTTGTCCGTGGGCGTCGGGGCCTCAGCCGCGGTCGCATCACTGGCGGTCACCGGCGCAAGAGTCCAGCGGTACGACCTCGTGATTCCCTGGACGCTCATCGGTCTCGTGATCGCGGTGGTTGCGCTCTCGACGATACTCAGCGGGAAGCTCGCCTCGCGGCAGCTCGAACCCACCGAACGATGACGCTTCGACGAGGACTGCTCGCGTCATCCCGCAGCTCATCGCGATCGAGGACGCGGAGGACTCCGACCCGATCCCCGTCCACCCCGGGTCGCAGCGGGCCATCGACGACCTGAAGTAGGCATTCTCCTCGCGGAGCTGCGCCAGACTGTGTCCGTGCAGCTCC
>Ga0233369_1000056_pt1 | contig 57331 bp, 46 predicted proteins | sample ElkDunMinimDraft_26_FD_191537 | JGI IMG/M metagenome (GOLD analysis project Ga0233369, IMG submission 191537) | Fecal eukaryotic communites from dung pellets of Tule Elk in California, USA - Elk Dung D16 | ecosystem: Host-associated > Mammals > Digestive system > Large intestine > Fecal | place... | reverse complement strand
AATAATATTTTATGACCAGACAAGAACTTATCGAGCAGATCAAGGAGAAACGTTCATTCCTTTGTGTAGGTCTTGATACAGATATAACAAAAATTCCTGAACATCTTTTGGGGGAAGAAGACCCTATTTTCACATTCAATAAAGCGATTATAGAGGCTACAGAAGACTTGTGTGTGGCTTATAAACCTAATATTGCTTTCTACGAGAGCTATGGCGTGCAAGGATGGCATTCTTTACAAAAGACATGGCAAATTCTTCCCAAGAATTGTTTTAGTATAGCTGATGCAAAACGTGGTGATATTGGAAATACTTCAAAAATGTACGCGCAAGCATTTTTCGATCAAGCGCAATCTGGAATGTCCTTCGATTCGATTACTATAGCACCTTATATGGGGAAAGATTCGGTTACACCGTTTTTGGATTTCGACGAAAAATGGGCTATTGTGTTGGCTTTAACTTCAAACGAAGGTTCTAAAGATTTTCAAAATTTCACTAATGCAAATGAAAAGCAACTTTTTCAAGAAGTGATAGATAAAGTAAATTGTTGGGGTAGTATAGAAAATCTTATGTACGTGGTAGGAGCTACCCGAGGTGAAGCTTTCTTAGAGATTCGTAAACATGCGCCTGATCATTTTTTATTAGTGCCTGGTGTTGGTGCACAAGGAGGTTCCTTGCACGAAGTATGTAAGTATGGAATGAATAAGGACTGCGGCTTATTAGTAAACAGTACACGCGGAATTATTTATGCTTCCTCAGGAAAGGATTATGCTGAAAAGGCGCGCGAAGAGGCTATTAAATTACAACAAGAAATGGAAAAGGAATTAATTATTGCTGGTGTCATTTAATCAAAAACATAATAAAAAATTTAGTAAGCCAACATATAAAATGTTGGCTTACTTGTAGATAAGATATTTTTTTATATTTTCTTGTTACAATTGACTTTAATTATGTGATGAAAATCACATTTTTTTATAAAAACTTATTTCTTATTGATTAATATGTTTGTGGCCGCTAAAGCTGGTAAATCTAATACTTGTGAAAATTATATAATTTAATGTGAATAAGCTTTTCTTTCTTGTGAAGTATTGTTTTTTAGGAAAATAAATAAACTCTAACCGTTGTAAAAGAATCACTACAATTAGTTGGCAAAAATGTTTATATAGGCTTTTGAAATGTATTTATGTTGTTTATTTGTGTTGTAATTATTACCTAATGTTCTTGGCAAAAGACATTGTTGTGGTAGTAATTTAATTATTAACGCAACTTTAAACTTACGCTTATGGAAGCTTACAGAATCAGGGTAATTGAATCATTGCAATTATTAGGCGAAATTAGGAATCAATTGTTTACACAGATTGTAAATATTGCCTCAGATGGAGAGTTAAAAGAAATTTTGGATGTATTTGAGGAAGGTGATTATTACGATTTTGAAATGGATCAATTTGAAAATTCTTCAGATGTTAATATTATAAAATTAATGCAGCTTTGTAAGAATATTGAAATGGCCTTCGATAGTATTCAAAATGTAAATGCTGTTGGAGACGAAGAAATTTTCCTGTCTGCATCGTAATTATATTCGAGATTTTTATCTATCAAAATAGATTATGGTCATTTGATAGATATATCCAACACTTTTTGAGATATTAGTTGTATTATCTCTAATGATTAGTTATAATACATTTAAAATGAAGATGCCAATCTTATTTGATTGGCACCTTTTATTAACTTATATATCCTTTGACATATTGCTGAGTTATTGGATTTTGAGGATTCATCAATACATCTTCGGTTTTTCCAAATTCTACTACCTCACCGTTATAAACGAATATGATATAGTCTGAGACACGACGTGCTTGACGAAGTATATGTGTTACTAGTACGATTGTATAATCTTTCTTTAAATCGATTAATAGGTTTTCAATAGTTTGTGTGGATATAGGGTCCAATGCTGAAGTACTCTCATCACCAAGTATTATTTCGGGCTGAACAGCCAATCCACGTGCTAAACACAATCTTTGTTGCTGACCAATGGATAATCCTGTTGCCGAACTATCAAGACGATCTTTTACTTCATCCCAAAGTCCCACATTTCGGAGTTGAGTCTCTACAATTTGCTCCAACACCTTTTTGTTTTTCTCGCCATGAATTTTAGGACCATAAGCTACATTCTCAAAAATAGACATGGGTAGAGGGAATGGTCTTTGCGAAAGCAATCCCATTTTCTTACGTATATGTGTGACTTCAGCATCTTTCGCGTAAATATCTTCACCATTTACCAAAACCGAACCTGTAACATTCACTTCTTTGGAATCATCCATCAGACGATTTAATGTTTTCAGTAATGTAGTTTTACCACAACCTGATGGACCAATAATAGAAGTAATTGAATTATTGGGAAAATCAAGATTGATATTCTTTAATATATGTGCTCCTTCGATATGTACATTCAAATCCTTGATTTGAATATGTGGTGTATTGGGAAGGACTATATTTTGTGTTTCTTTTGTTTCGATGCTAGAATGTGCGTGCATATGACAATAATAAGAATGATCAATGTAAGTACTAAAGCAGAAGCGTAGGCTCTACCTTGTACTTCTGGAATAGGACTACTTAATTGAAAAAATATGGCTAATGGTAAAGTTGCTGCTGGTTCATCAATGTATTTTGGTAGATTATCCGAAAAGCCTGTTGTTAATAGCACGCCTGCAACATCGCCTATAGCACGGCCGAATGCCAATAAGATTGCTGTAAAAATTCCTGGTTTGATATATTTGAGTAATACTTTAGCAGTTTCCCAAGTGGTAGCACCCAAAGATTTTGTTACATTTTTTAAATCAATAGGAATAGTTTTCAATAATTCATCTAGTGTCCGTACAACGATAGGAATTGTTAATAGTGTAATAGTAATAACACCACCCAACAAAGAGGCGCGTATACCAAGCCAAACCATAATACTAAAAGCTATAGCTCCGTAAACAATAGAAGGGATACCAAATAATACGTCGAATAATAATTTGGAAGACTTTTCAAGAAATGAACCTTTCTTAACGTACATATTTAGGTACAAAGCGATTGGGATGCCTACTATTGTAGCTAAAACTGTAGAAAGTCCTGCAAGATATAAAGATCCCAAAATAGCATTAAAAATTCCACCACCTTTTCCAATGTAAAATCCACCTTGAGGAGATTGAGAAATCATTTCCCAACTGATGTAGGGCAATCCTTTGTATAGGATAATGCCAATGATTAGAAATAAAGAACCAGTAATACTGATGCCAGAAATTTGCATCAATATCTTAGCGATTTTTTCGCTTCTTAATCTTCTGTTAATATTTGACATTAAGCGTGTTCCTCCAATCTATTTAAAATAATTCTTGAAATGAGGTTAAACCCAAAAATAATTACAAATAGGAGCAATGCTGCAAACATTAACGCCGCGTCATACAATGGAATTGACATCATTTCACCAAAATTATTAGCAATCAAAGCGGGGATTGGATAACCTGCATCAAATAAGGATTGAGGTACTTTAGGTATATTACCACAAACCATCAATACGGCAACCGTTTCACCGAACGCACGTGAGACTGCTAACACGATAGCGGCTATAATTCCAGGTTTCGCTTTGCGCAATACAACTTTTTGGATAGTTTCCCATTTTGTTGCACCTAAGGATAGGGATGCTGCCTTTAGTTCATTAGGGATAGTTTTTAAAACTTCCACCATAATACTAATCATTATCGGAAATATCATTACAGCCAGCACAATGCCTCCTGCAAGAACAGAATAACCAGTGGTGCTTACATTGAATATCGGTGCAATCCATTCTGAAATTAATGGAACAACAAACAATACCCCCCATACACCGTAAAGTACTGGAGGAATTGCTGCCAATACATTCATTAATGGCAATACGGATTTGCGCAATCTATCAGATGCATATTCGACCAAGTAGGTTGCAGCTAGTATACATAATGGAACTGAAATAATTAATGATATGAAGGTAACCCACAATGTGCCCATGATAAAAGGAAGGAAACCGAAATTTCCTTTTTGCGGTGACCAAACTTTTTCGGTTAAGATGGAGAATAAATTCACACTGTCAAGTAAAGGAGAAGCTTTCAGTGCTAAACCAATAATAATTAATACGACCACCGATAACGATATGATTAAAAGTGACCGCGACAGATTTTTGGCAATAGAATCTTTTAGTAATCTAAGTTTCATTATCTGTTTAATTTATCTAATTCGTGTGCGCGTTGTTGATCTGTGAGCGGCACATATCCATTTTCTAATAAATAGCCTTGTTGATTTTTATCCAAAATGAAACGAATGAATTCTTTTATTAGCTTACTATTATTATCATTCTTGATGACAAATAGAAGTTCGCGCGTAGGTGGAGAAGGGTATTTACCCAAAGCGACAGCTTCCGTCAGTTCATCGAGATCTGCATAGAAATTTTCTTCTGGATCAATTTTGCCATTCTTGTTTTGATCGATCGGGATCACTTCAATATTGGCCGTAGTTTTCTTGGTTTGTAGGTCGTATACATAATTAATATTGTTAAAACCTATCGCATTTGGACTATCTTTAATTGCCTGTGCGACGCCCGGATCACCGAATATTCCTACACCTTTAAGATCTTCTTGGGTTTTATCGAAAAATTTAGCCCAGGTTTCTGCTGCTCCAGCCGCGTCAGAGCGTACATAAACTCCTAGAGGAGAATCTGAAAATCTATTATCGATAGCTTTCCAAGTTTTATATCTCGAATGTATAAAGATTTTCTCCAACTCTTCTTGTGTGAAACCTCTTTCTTTTATTAAGTTTGCGTTGGGATGGCTTGAGTTGAAAGTCCCCAATACAGCATCTTTAGCTACGAAAATTGGGTAAGCGCCTTTCTCGACTTCTTGTGGATGCAAATCACGAGACACTAGACCAATATCGGTCATACTCGTAAGTACATCGGCTATTCCTTTTCCTGCACCACCTGCAGAAATATTGAAACGTACATTAGGATGTGATTTTTTGAAATCTTCCCCCCATAATACAACAATCGGGTATAATGCAAATGCCCCAGAAATCGAGATTGTACCCACAAATCCAGTCTTTTCATCATAACCCTCTTTGACTTTAGGTGCGCAAGCACTGCATATAATTGAAAGAATTAATACTTTAGTTAATGATTTTGTTAATTTCATTAATTATATTTACGAATATTATAAAATTAAATATTTCTACAAATATATACTAAATTGGTAGAATATATAGCTTTTATAGCTTTTATTTTTTACCTTTGTACCGTGTTATTTGAAAAAGTAACAGATAGAAGAGATTTAAACGAGGATTGCTACTTACTTTAAACCATGCAAAGTTTTAGAACAGAATTAGAAAACCCAGTTGTAGAGCAAGAGATTATAGAACTCGAGCGTAAGATTAGAGCTTTTCAGGAAGGACAAATTCCAGATGAGAAGTTTCGTTCGTTACGATTGGCAAGAGGAGTGTACGGACAGCGCCAACCGGGGGTACAAATGGTGCGCATTAAATTACCTTTTGGTAAAGTTACTTTTAAGCAAATATTAAAAATTGCAGATATTTCGGATGAATATGCTTCCAAAAATCTGCACTTGACTACACGTCAAGATATACAAATACACTACGTTAGTTTAGATAAAACACCAGAATTGTGGGCTAAATTAGCAGAAGATGATATTACGCTACGTGAGGCATGTGGTAATACTGTTCGTAATGTGACAGCATCGCCTACGGCGGGTATTGATCCATTAGAGCCATTTGATGTATCACCATATGCGCATAAAACTTTCGAATATTTCTTGCGTAACCCGATTTGTGCCGAAATGGGACGTAAAATTAAGATTTCCTTTTCTAGTTCAGACCGAGATACAGCATTCTCTTATATACATGACTTTGGATTTATTCCGAAAGTGAAAATTGTAAATGGAGAAGAGATAAGAGGTTTCAAAGTATTGCTTGGTGGTGGCTTAGGTTCACAGCCTTTATTGGCGCACGAAATCTTTGATTTCTTAGCAGAAGATCAAATTATTCCTTACATGGAAGCGACTTTACGTGTATTTGATCGTCATGGCGAACGCAATAACCGTAATAAAGCGCGTTTCAAATACCTAGTTCAAAAATTAGGTTTGGAAGAAGTATTGCGTTTGATTGAAGAAGAAAAAGTAGCTATCAAAAATAAATCTGTTGTTGTAAACAGAGAAACTATACAGCAGCCTGCAGCGCCAACTTCGGTAGTAACACCTGTAGAACCAATTGATGCCGCAAAATATCAAGTATGGCGCGCCACTAATGTTTTTGAACAAAAACAAAAAGGTTTTTTTGGTGTGTATGTGAAAATTTTGACTGGTGATATTCCGACTTCAAAAGCGAGAGAATTAGTTGCTGGAATCCGCGATCACATTGCAGATGATATTCGTATTACACAAAATCAAAATTTACTTTTCAAATATGTACGTGAGGAGTCATTGCCACACTTGTTTAATTTGTTTACACAATTAGGCATAGCAAATGCTGGTTTTGATAGTACAGCAGACGTAACGACTTGTCCTGGTACGGATACCTGTAATTTGGGTATTTCAAATTCTACCGAAATGGCCCGCGTTATTGAACAATATATCCATGAATTCCATGAGGAATTTGTGTACGAGCAAGATTTGAAAATCAAAATTTCGGGTTGTATGAACTCTTGCGGTCAACATGGTTTAGCACATATTGGTTTTCATGGTAGCTCCGTAAAAGCTGAAGGAAAAGTAGTTCCAGCAGCACAAGTTATGTTAGGCGGAGGTACAATTGGTGATGGTAAAGGTCGTGTCGCAGAGCGTGTTATCAAGGTTCCGACAAAACGTGTGTTGCAAGTAGTTGATTTGGTTTTAGTTGATTACAAACAAAATAGATTAGCGGAAGAAAACTTTCATGCGTATTATGATCGTCAAGGAAAAGACTATTTCTATCGCTTGTTAAAACCACTTTCTGATTTGACTACCTTGACGGCAGATGAGTTTGTTGATTGGGGTCATGAAGGTACATTCGTAACCGCTATCGGTGTAGGAGAATGTGCTGGTGTGGTTATCGACTTAGTGGCTACACTTTTATTAGAATCAGAAGAAAAAATTGAATGGGCTAATAAAGCTTTTGACAATAGTCAATATGCGGATGCAATTTACCATGCCTACAGTGCATTTGTGTGGACTGCAAAAGCTCTATTATTGGATAAAGGTGTCAATGCAAGTACGCAAACTGCAGTTATTAATGAGTTTGATGCACACTATGTGCAAGAAGGACTTTTTTCTTTCCCTACATCATTCGCAGAGCGCGTATTGCAAATAAATAAATATGAACCTTCTAAAGAGTTTGCTGAAGTATTCATCAAGCAAGCAACAGCTTTTTATTATGAAGCTGCAGAACGTAGAGAGTCATTACGCGTAGTAAACAGTTAAGGAGAGGTAGAATGAGTGAAGTGAAACCATTTGTAACACTAGTCGGAGCTGGTCCAGGTGATCCCGATTTGATTACATTAAAAGGTATTAAAGCCATCAAAGAAGCTGATGTAATTCTGTACGATGCTTTGGTAAATGAAGAATTATTAGATTATGCAAAAGAATCTTGTACAAAGATTTATGTAGGTAAACGTGCTGAACGGATGTCTACTTCACAAGATTATATCAATAAATTATTAGTTGACTATGCGTTGACGCATGGTCATGTCGTAAGGTTGAAAGGTGGAGATCCATTTGTATTTGGACGTGGTGGAGAAGAGTTAGATTATATTCGTCAATTTGATATTCCAACGGCTGTTGTACCTGGGATTTCTTCTTCGGTAGGTTTGACTGGTTTGCAACAAATTCCATTGACCTATCGCGGCATAAGTGAGAGTTTTTGGGTGATAACAGGTTCAACTTCAGATGGACTTTTGTCGGAAGATTTACGTCATGCTGTTAAAACTAATGCTACAGTAGTAGTTCTGATGGGTTATTCTAAGTTGCAAAAAATCATTGAATTATATCAAGAAAATGGTAGAGGTAATTTACCAATAGCATTGATTCAAAATGGTTCGTTAGAAAATGAGCGTTTAGCAATTGGTACGATAGATACCATTATGGAGCAAGTTCATAAAAATCTTTTAGGTGTGCCTGCAATTATTGTTTTGGGTGAAGTGGTTGCAAAGCACCAATCTTTCCAAAAGTTAAAACAAGAGATCCAACATTTAGAAGCTTAAATGAATACGCTGTTTCCAATTTTCGTTAAAATGAACCAGATTCAAACCCTTTTAGTGGGGGCTGGACCGGTTGGTTTGGAGAAATTGCAAGCTATATTTCGTAGTTCTCCATTAGCGAAAGTAAAGATTGTTGCGGAACAAATTATCCCAGAAGTTTTTGAATTCATTGCGGATAAAGAAACAATTCAATTAGAGCGACGTAGCTTTCAAGAGTCGGATTTGGATGGAAAGGATTTGGTTGTAGTAGCGAGTAACAATCCTGAATTAAATAAGCAGATTCGTGATTTGACTACAAAACGCCATATTATGTTGAATGTAGCGGATAAACCAGATTTATGTGATTTCTACTTGGGATCTATCGTCCAAAAAGGAAACTTAAAAATTGGTATTTCAACAAATGGTAAATCACCGACAATGGCAAAACGATTAAAAGAATTTTTTAATGAGATATTGCCAGAAGAAATTGACGAAACATTGGAGTTGTTGCAAGAATATAGAAATCAATTGCGTGGTGATTTGGAACATAAGATTAAGCAGTTAAATGCGCATACACAAGAAATAGTAAGTAAGAAATAGGGTATGATTGATCATTTGAGAGCAAGTTTAAAAGGTTTGAATGCTGCACAAATTATCCAATATATCACGGATAATTATGGCAATAGAGCTGTTTTTTCAACATCTTTCGGTATAGAAGATCAGGTGCTGACGCAGTTAATTGATGATGCAGGTGGGAAGATCGATGTTTTCACTTTGGAGACTGGACGTTTATTTCCAGAAACTTACTATGTGTGGAACAGAACTTTAGAACGTTACAAATTACCGATAAAGGCGTATTATCCGCAATCGGCTTTAGTAGAGGAAATGGTCACTAAAAAAGGACCATCAAGCTTTTACGAAAGTGTAGAGAATAGAAAAGAATGTTGTTTCATTCGCAAAATTGAGCCATTAAAACGTGCGATTCAAGGTTACGAAATCTGGGTAACAGGTATTCGTGCAGAGCAATCAGCTAACCGTGAAGATATGGATTTTATTGAGTGGGATGAAGCGAATCAAATTATAAAGATTCATCCATTATTCCAATGGACATTAAGCGATGTGGAATCTCATTTAAAGCAGTATAATGTTCCTTATAATCCATTGCACGACAAAGGATTTCCAAGCATTGGCTGTCAGCCTTGTACACGTGCTGTGGCACCTGGTGAAGATTTTCGTGCTGGACGCTGGTGGTGGGAAGATAAGAGCAAGAAAGAATGTGGCTTGCATGTTACCAGCAAATAAAATAGATACATAAGATAGAAAATATATACGATTAAGGATTAAGAATGGATTATTTAGATCATTTGGAGGCGGAAGCCATTTATATTCTGCGAGAGGTTGCAGGGCAGTTTGAGAATCCTGCACTTTTGTTTTCAGGTGGAAAAGATAGTATTACATTAGTTCATTTAGCGAAGAAAGCTTTTAGACCAGGCAAATTCCCTTTTCCGTTGGTACATATAGATACGGGGCACAATTTTCCAGAAACCATACAATATAGAGATTGGTTGGTGGAGCAATTGGGTGAAAAGTTAATTGTCGGTTTGGTGCAAGAAAGTATTGATCAAGGAAAGGTAATCGAGCAAAAAGGTAAAAATGCAAGCCGAAATGCTTTACAAACGGTTACACTTTTGGATACTATTGAGAAAAATGGTTTTGATGCATGTATCGGTGGTGCACGTCGTGATGAAGAGAAAGCAAGAGCGAAAGAACGTATTTTCTCGGTTCGTGATGAGTTTGGACAATGGGATCCTAAGCGTCAAAGACCAGAACTTTGGAATATCTTTAATGGTAAAATTCATAAGGGAGAGAATGTTCGTATTTTCCCAATCTCTAATTGGACGGAATTGGATGTATGGATTTACATCAAACGTGAAAATATCGCGTTGCCTTCAATCTATTTCAGTCACGAGCGTGATGTAGTGTGGCGCAATGGGCAATGGATGGCTGCAGCGGAATGTTTAAATATTGATTCGGATGATTTGGTAGAACATAAATCTGTGCGTTTCAGAACAGTAGGAGATATGACATGTACAGCTGCTGTAGGTTCTGTTGCTGCAGAATTAGACGATATTATTGAAGAAATCAAAGCTTCAACTGTAAGCGAGCGTGGTGCACGTATGGATGATAAAGTGTCCGAAGCAGCGATGGAAGAACGTAAAAAACAAGGTTATTTTTAAAGTAGATTTATAGATGTTAGAAATGAGATATTAGACTATGTAATTGTCTCAATACTCACATCTCAATACTCAATTCTAAATAAAAATGAATATTCTAAAATTTATCACGGCTGGTTCTGTTGACGATGGAAAAAGTACCTTAATTGGCCGTTTGCTATATGATACCAACTCGATTTTAGATGACCAATTGGAGGCTATCCAAAAGGCGAATCGCAAGAACGATGATGGAACTGTGGATTTGGCAATCTTGACCGATGGTCTAAAAGCCGAACGCGAGCAAGGTATCACCATTGATGTGGCGTACAAATATTTCCAAACGGAAAATCGTAAGTTCATCATTGCGGATGCGCCAGGACATATCCAGTATACACGTAACATGATCACGGGAACGTCCAATTCGGATTTAATTATTATCCTTATTGATGCACGTAAAGGTGTAATCGAACAAACGAAACGTCACTCTTTTATTGCGAAGCTTTTATCGCTAAAACAAGTATTGGTTTGTGTCAACAAAATGGATATGGTGGATTATGCGGAGGATGTATATGAAACTATTAAAGCTGACTATTTGCAATTAGCAAAAAACCTTAAGTTGGAAAATGTTGATTTCATACCAGTTTCGGCATTGAAAGGGGATAATATCGTTGACAAATCTTCCCGTATTGCTTGGTATGAGGGACCAACTTTGTTGGAATACCTAGAGCAAGTGGAATTCGAGGAAAGCAATGTCGATACGTGGCGTTTTCCGGTGCAATGGGTAATCCGTCCACAGTCGGAAGATTATCCGGATTACCGTGGTTATGCAGGACGTGTGATTGGTGAAGGCGTAAAAGTAGGAGAGTCTGTGGTGATTTTGCCTAGCGGTGTACAAACAACCATTGAACGCATAGAATTAGATCAAAATGAATTACAAGCTGCACATGATGGTCAATCGGTGGTATTGCATCTTAAAGATGATGTAGATATTTCGCGTGGTGATTTTATTGTGTCTGCGAATAAACCTGCTCATGCCGAACGCGGATTTGAAGCAAATATCTCATGGTTTGAAAATAAAGCTTTGGATACAAATCAAGTGTATTTATTACAAAATCAAACCAAAGTCACTAAAATCAAAATTCCTGAAGTGCAGTACAAATTTGATGTTAATACGCAAGAACGCATCTACGATGAAGATATCCGTTTAAATGATATTGGTCGTGTATCCGTTAAAGCTGCTGAGGAAGTTGTTTTTGATTTAAACCGTGATTTTCCAGGTAATGCACGTGGTATTATTATCGATCCACGCAATAACCTTACGGTAGGCGCATTGACGGTAGAAGAGTTATTATAATATTTTTTAGATTTTATAAGTCAACCCCCAAATAGTGAAAGCTATTTGGGGGTTGTTGCTTATTAGATGCTTATCTTTTTTTTTATTTACATTTCTAACAAAAATCCATTCATTTCTCTATTAAAAGCTAAAGGATCTTCCAAATTTGGAAGATGTCCGGTGTTTGGTATTTCAACGAAGACTGAGTCTTTAATACCTTGATGTAGCTCTTCCAATAGGTTCTTAGGTGTGATTTTGTCTTGTTCACCGCGGATAACTAGGGTTGGAATGGTTATTTTAGAAAGAAGTTCGGTAGAATCTGTGCGAGAGGCTAGAGCCAGTTGTGAAGCACAGATATTGCGCACGGAATTACGACGAATACTGCTTTTGATTAATTCTATGACCTCTTCGTTTTCTTGAATGGTTTTCTTCGTAAAGAGGTTATCTATAAAAGCAATGGCAAATGGTCTACGACCATAGCGTAAAATCGCTTGTATGCTATCAAAACGTTTTTGTTTGCCTGCATTGTCATCGGCTCTATGGTGCGTGTCCGAAAGTATTAATCCTGCAATTTTTTCGGGGAACAGTTCATAAGCACGTAATGCGATATAACCACCCATGCTCACGCCACAAAGTATCACCTTTTGCAATTCGAGTTTGTCAATGAAAGCTTCCAAATCTTTGGCAAATACATCAATGCTAAAAAATCCATGTCCAGCTGTGCTCAGTCCATGCCCACGCACATCGATGGCAATACCTGTGATATTATCTTCGAGAGATTCGAGTTGATACTTCCAGGAATTTTTGTTGAAAGGAAACCCATGTATAAATATTATGACCTTCTCTTCGGGTTCTGTAGCCTTTTTAATATAGTATGAAAGGTTTATGTCGTGGATCTGGGCTTTACCAGATCGAATTATGCGCTCTGCCATATAAATGTTAGTGAAAATTATTTATTTATGTATCAACAATATACCAATAAATGCGCGTCTAAAGTAGAAAAAATATGAGAAAAAGTTTGAAATAAATAAAAATCTCCTCATATTTGCATCACCAAAACGGAACGACGCACAGTCAGAAAGTCTTGGTAAAAGCATTCCTAGCTCAATTGGATAGAGCGTCTGACTACGGATCAGAAGGTTAGGGGTTCGACTCCCTTGGAGTGCACAGCAAAGCATCTAGTTTTTACTAGGTGCTTTTTTTGTATTAGGATCTTGGGTGATACTGTGTGATGATGGATTGAAGGTAATCTTTATCTATATGTGTATAGATTTCTGTAGTGGTAATGCTCTCGTGACCCATCATATCTTGTACTGCGCGTAAATCTGCTCCACCTTCGACCAAATGCGAAGCGAAGCTATGTCGGAATGTGTGAGGACTTATTTTTTTATTCAAGCATATCTTAGACGCCAAATCTTTGATTATAATAAATACCATAACGCGTGATAAAGGTGCGCCGCGACGATTTAAAAAGACGTAATCTTCACTCCCAGTTTTGATAGGTAGGTGAGGGCGTGCTTCTTCCAAATATATTTTAAGATATTTTCGGGCCTGGTGTCCAATAGGGATTAAGCGCTCTTTATTTCCCTTACCTTCAATTTTGATGAATTCGACTTCAAGATGCAAATTTGAAACCTTCAAATTTATTAATTCACTAACACGGAGTCCACAACCATATAATACTTCTAGCATGGCTTTATTGCGTGTGCCTTCAGATTGCGAAAGGTCAATGGCGTTTATTAGGTTGTCAATTTCTGCTACATCCAATACATCAGGTATTTTACGCTCAAGACGAGGTGTTTCAATTAACGCGGCTGGATTGTTTTCTAGGTTGTATTCCAGCTGTAAGAAATTAAAAAAAGATTTTAGTCCAGAAATAATACGAGCTTGAGAATAGGGGGAAATTTTGAATGCATTTATCCAAACAAGAAAGTTTTGAAAATCTTTAGTCGTTAGTTTTTCTATGGAGATATTGTTGTCTTCACAATATATTTTTATTTTGTCTACATCATTGATGTAGGCGAAAATAGAATTTTTCGATAAATTACGTTCAAAAGCTAAAAATTTTTTGAAATCTCTCAATAAACTATCCCAATCCATCCATAATTCTTAAAAAATGTAAAAAATATATGTTAAAGTTTTTCTTACCAATTATTAATATTTAATTTGTATAATATTTAACGCTCTAAATTAATGAAATTTTTAAAACCTCTTGCAGTAGCATTTTTATTGCCTGCCACATTTGGCTCGTTGCATGCTAAATCTAATTTTAATGCAACGCTTTCTACAGAAGTAAGAAGCATATTAAGTCAAGACACGTTAGCGTGGTCTGCACCTTTACCATTTGATAAAGATGTGAAGGTAGGTAAATTAAAGAATGGATTTACATACTATATCCGCAGAAATACAGAGCCTGAGAAACGTGTAACTATGTACTTAGGTATCAAAGTGGGTTCAATTCTGGAAACGGAAAAAGAAAGAGGGTTAGCGCACTTTTTAGAGCATATGAATTTCAATGGTCTTAAACATTTTCCGAAAAATGAATTAATTGACTATCTACAAAAAGCAGGTGTTCGTTTTGGTTCAGATCTAAATGCATATACAGGTTTCAACGAAACTGTTTACCAATTGCCAATTCCATCGGATGATCCTGAATTATTAAAAAATGGTTTGCAGGTGATGCGCGATTGGGCACAGGATGCTATGTTGCAATCTGACGAGATAGACAAAGAGCGTGGTATAATTATGGAAGAAATGCGTGGTAGTCGTGGTGCTGGTCAACGTATTCAAGACCAGATGTTGCCTTTGTTGTTTAATGGATCATTGTATTCTGAGAGATTACCTATTGGTACAGAGGAAGTGGTTACTGGTTTTGATCACCAACTCATTCGCGATTTCAAAGACCGTTGGTACAGACCGGATTTACAATCCATCATTATCGTAGGAGATATCGATCCGCAGGCAATCGAAAAGGAAGTTGTACGTTTATTTTCGGATATGAAGGTGGTGAAAAAACCTGTTGAAAGAAAAGATTTTGGAATTGATTTGTTAAACAAAAATCAATTCAAAGTAATTACTGACGCAGAAATGCCACAAACTGTGGCACGTATTATCATCAAGCATCCCGATACCAAAGTTAGAACGGTTGCTGACTACCGCACTTCACTTTTAGAAGGTGTTTTCAATCAGGTCATCAATGCACGATTGCGTGAAATTGCGCAAAAACCTGATGCTCCATTCTTACAGTCTATTATATCAATTGATGATTTCATGAATGTGTTTCACAGCATGACGCTTGCCGTTGTTCCGAAGCCAGAGAAATTGGAAGAGAGTATGAAGACTGTGGTGCGTGAACTAAAGCGATTTGAGAAATTTGGTATTACCGAAGGTGAATTCCAACGTGCTTTATCAATGTACAGCAAAGGCAATGAAATGGCGTACCAAGAACGTGATAAAGTAAAATCTGATACATATGTAAACAATTATTTAAGTCATTTCTTGAAAGGAGATGCTGCGTTGAGCGTAGAGGATGAATATCATTTAACGAAGCAATTGTTGCCAACATTGACTCTGAAAGAAGTAGAGGTAATAGGTAATAAATACTATGCAGAAACAAACCGCGACATAATCATTGTTGGTCCAGAGAAGGATAAAGATAAAATGCCGACAGAATCTGTTGTAAACAATTGGCTTGATGCCGTGGGCAAAGAATCTTTAACGGCTTATGAAGATCAAGTTTCTGATTTACCTCTATTATCAGCAGTTCCAGCGAAAGGCTCTGTTAAATCTGTAAAAGCTATTGATGCAATCGGTAGTAAAGAATTGACATTGAGCAATGGCGTGAAGGTGGTTTTAAAACCTACTACATTTAAAAATGACCAAATTCTTATTTCAGCTTTCAGCGAAGGTGGTCATTCGTTATACGATGACAAAGATTATTTCAACGCATCTAATGCCTCGGGAATTGTGGGTGCATCGGGTGTAGGTCAGTTAAACGCTGTTGAAATACGTAAATACCTTGCAGGTAAGAATGTTCGTATTTCGCCATATATCAATGAAAGATTTGAGGGAATTTCTGGAAATACAGATAAAGAAGGTTTAACAACCGCTTTTGAACTGATACACGGTTATTTCACGCAGCCTCGTCTTGATGAGGATATTTTCCAAGGTATCATCGCGCAGACAGTGGCTTCTATGGAAAATAGAGACAGCGATCCAGCATTCGTTTATAGAACTGCAATCAACAAGGCGCTGTATGGTGATAATATTCGCAAAAACAATGCTTCACCTGAACAAATCAAATCTATTTCTAAAGAAAGAACTTTAGAGATTTTCAAAGAAAGATTTGCTGATGCTTCTGGTTTTACTTTCACCATCGTAGGTTCATTTACTGAAGAAGAAATCAAACCTTATTTGGAACAGTATTTAGCATCATTGCCTGCATCGAATAATGTGGAAGAAGCTAGAGATTTGAAGATATTGCCGCCAGCAAAAGGTCTTGAGGTAGTTGTTAGGAAAGGTAAAGAAGAAAAAGCTCAAGTAAGCATGGCTTTCATGGGCGATTACAGCTATTCTGAGGACGAAAACAATAGCATGGACGCTTTAGAATCTGTTCTTACAATCAAATTGTTGGAGCGTCTACGCGAGGATGAAAGTGGAGTCTACGGTACTGGGGCCTCAGCTTCATATTCTAAATTTCCAACGGGCAGATATACGTTCAATATTGGTTTCGGAACAAGTGTAGACAAATACCAAGCTTTGATTAATTCAGCGCTTGACGAAGTAAACAAAATCAAAAAAGATGGTCCTACACAAGTCGATTTAGATAAATTCATTATTGAAAAAACTCGTCAATATGAGTTGGATTTGAAAGAAAATAATTACTGGATGGGTGAAATTTCTGGAGCTTACCGATTGAAAGAGGATCCTACTGCAGTTTTAAAATATTTAGAAGCTGTTAAAAAAGTAAGTGTTTCTTCTGTCAAAGCTGTTGCTGAGAAATATTTAAAAGAAGATCGTTTGTTTAAATTTATTCTTCTACCCGAAGAAAGTAACTAATAAGACACATCTAAATACCAAAAATGCGGAGCTTGAAGCTCCGCATTTTTTTGTTCAAATAATTCGTGAAGTTATCCGCAATGATCAAAATTCGTATTTGCTATATAACACAAAAGCCTTCAAAATATTTTGAAGGCTTTTGTGCTCTATGTTAAGTGGTAAACTTACTTTTATTCGTTTACAACTCCCATTTTACTAAATTTATCTATTCTTTCTGTAACCAATGTATCCGAATCTTTAGCACCTAAAATGGTTAAATCTGCTAAAATCTGAGCTTTTACATTGTTTGCTGCTTCTTCAGGATTTTGGTGTGCGCCACCCATTGGTTCAGGGATAATACCATCGATTAAGCCGTTTGCTAACATATCATTACCCGTTAACTTCAATGCTTCTGCAGCACGTTCTTTATGATCCCAACTTCTCCATAATATCGAAGAACATGATTCTGGTGAGATTACCGAATACCATGTGTTTTCCATCATGTATACGCGATCCCCAATACCAATACCTAATGCACCACCCGATGCACCTTCACCGATTACGATACAGATTACAGGAACTTTCAACACAGACATTTCCAATAGATTGCGCGCAATAGCTTCACCTTGACCTCTTTCTTCAGCTTCTAATCCAGGATAAGCACCCATTGTGTCAATTAAAGTAACAATAGGCTTATTAAATTTTTCAGCCATCTTCATCAATCGCAAGGCTTTTCTATATCCTTCAGGGTTTGCCATACCAAAGTTACGGTATTGTCTTTCTTTGGTGTTTTTACCTTTTTGATGGCCGATTACCATTACAGATTGTCCGCCGATAGACGCAAATCCACCAATGATAGCTTTATCATCTTTTACAGTACGATCACCATGTAATTCTACGAACTCATCACAGATCATTTCGATATAGTCAAAAGTTTGTGGTCTTTCTGGATGTCTTGACATTTGTACTTTTTGCCATCCAGTCATATTTTTGTATATATCTATTTTTGTTTGCTCTAGTTTTTCCTCCAGCTCACGTACCGTAGCACTCATGTCCACTTTAGTTTTCTCAGCTACCTGATTAACTTTTTCTATTTGTGTTTGCAAATCTGCAATCGGCTTTTCAAAATCAAATGACGTATTCATATAAAATAACACTGTAGTTTATTCTGGCTAAGTTACTGTATTTTTTAGTTAAATTAAAACAGTTTTTCAAGCTGCAGTTAATAGTTTGGATTGTTAAAAAATTAGTAGTTTAGCATTTTGCTGAAAAATGTCTATATGAGCACCATGGAGAAAAAAAGAATGAATATTCCTTATGTATTTTTATTAAAAATCATCGCTGTTGTTATTTCATTGACGATATTCATAATGTTTCCTGAAATAAAGGATAAAGAAATACTAGCACAAATGGTAACAGGTTTGAACTCATTTTTAGTGCCCAGTATCATTTTATCTATTCTTCGATTTTTAATTATTTCACTCTATAATGCACGCCATGCAAATCGCTCTGTTAGAGGAAATTTTGTCCTAGGAATTAACCGCTTGACAGCGATTATTAATGCTGTTTTATTCGTCATAGCCGTAATGGTCGCTTTTGGTATCAATCCAGTAGAATTCGTAACAAGTTTGACAATTGTTGCCATGGCTATCGCTGTGTTGTTTAGAGATTATATCACCAACATGATAAGTGGTTTGTTTATTATGTTTTCTGAGCAATTATCCGTTGGCGATAGGATTAAAGTTGGTGAACACAGAGGTCGAATTGTAGATGTAACTTTTGCTAATATTATTTTGCAGAATGAAGAGGATGATATTGTGATGGTACCTAATAATATGGTTTTTACCAATTCGATGGTGAATCTATCTGCACACAGATCAAATCTTTTCACTGTTAAGTTTGAATTACCATTGTATGTAGCTACGGATGTGGAAACGTTGGAAAAGGAAATTCAAAAGACCTTATTAAACCACCCGAATCTTGATGAAGAAAATCTTCCATCATTGCACGTAGTAGAAATAGGGAAGGACTTTGTTCGTTATAAAATAGAATTGTATGCAGTAAGTGCTAGCAATAAATTGCACCGAGTCATTGAAAACGAAATTTTACGTGAAATTTTGATATTCGAGCATTCTCGAACTAAATCATCCTAACTTTTACACTTTCCACGAAGTGGTGAGAGCCTTTCTGAAGAATTAAATCTGCTCTATATTTGGTAGGCAAAATGTTGTTATGAAGATTTGGCTTGTTAATTTCAGTCCAAATCTGAAAGGCCATCTGCTTGCTTTCTTCTAATGTCAAGTTCGCGTATTTATGAAAATAAGAGGAAGGATCTTGAAATGCAGTAGCACGTAGAGACTCAAAACGACTGATATACCATTCGATAATATCTTCTTCTTTAGCATCTACATAGACAGAAAAATCAAAGAAGTCAGAAACGAAGACTTTGTTACTTTGCCCTTTTTGTGAATTTACCTGTAAAACGTTTATACCTTCCACAATTAAAATGTCCGGATTTTGAATGAGTAAAGTATCGTCAGGCAATATATCGTATTCCAAATGGGAATATACGGGAACAATATGAGTTGTAATACCAGATTTTACAGCAGTAAGAAAATTTAATAGTTTCTTGGTGTCGTAACTTTCCGGGAAACCTTTGCGATTTAAAATCCCGCGTTCTGATAATATTTTATTGGGGTACAGAAAACCATCAGTTGTGACTAAAGATACTTTGGGTTTGCTCGGAAGAAAGGAAAGTACTTTTTGTAAAACTCTCGCTGTTGTGCTCTTACCGACTGCTACAGAACCTGCGATTCCGATTATAAATGGTAACTTTTGCTGGTTGCGCTGATAAAAAGCATTACTTGCATTGCGTATTTCATCGTAATTTTTGATGTGAATTTCGATCAAATGAGCCAACGGGAAATATATTTCTTCAATTTCTTCTGTATTCAACGGCTCATTCACAGCATGCATTTGACTAAGATCATTTGAATTCAAACTATGATTGAAGTGTCCATTCAGCCCTTTCCACTCTTCTCTATCAAATTCTTGATACGGACTACTCAATATTTTTTCTTCTTGAATGAATGACATTAGTCTTTTTATTTATTGCGGCAAATATACGACCTTGCGGTAAATATTATGGCAAGTTTTAATATATAAATTAGTCCAAAAGGCCTTCAATAATCAAAGAACCAGTGGCAGGATTGGTTGCTAATGGCACATTGTATAGATCTGAAATACGCATTAACATTTGAATATCAGGTTCATGTGGATGTTTGCCAAGTGGATCTCTAAAAAATATAATCCCAGCTATTTTACCTTCTGCTGCCATTGCTGCAATTTGCGCATCACCTCCTTTAGGGCCGCTTAATTTAAGTTCTACGTCTAATCCTGTTTGAAGAATCAACGAACCTGTAGTACCTGTAGCTACGATATGAGCTTTTCTCAAAAACTCGATATGATCTTTGACAAAACCGACCATTTCCGCTTTTTTTCCGTCGTGCGCTATTATTGCTATCGTTTTCATATTATAATTGATTTAGGTTTTATCCAAAAAATAAATAAGCAAGTACGATGGCCGCAATCAAACCGACCAAATCCGCGATTAATCCACAAACCAATGCGTGCCTGGTGTTCTTGATTCCTACTGATCCAAAATATACCGCTAAGACATAAAATGTTGTTTCTGAAGAGCCCTGAATGATACTTGCCAATCTGCCTTGAAAAGAATCAACACCATACGTTTGCATGACGTCAACCATCAAACCTCTCGCACCGCCGCCACTCAATGTCTTCATCATTCCAACGGGAAGAGCAGGTACAAATTGTGTATCTAATCCTAGAGCAGCAACTAATGAACCAATTCCGTTTACGATGTAATCCATACAGCCAGTCGTACGAAATGCCGATATAGCGACCAGAATAGCTATTAAGAACGGAATAATCATGACAGCAGTAGAAAAACCTTCTTTTGCTCCGTCAATAAATGCATCATATACATTTATTTTCTTTGCTGCGCCATAGGCTATAAACAAAATAATAATAGAAAAGATTAGTAAGCCTCCAATCAAGCCCGTTACTTTTTGCATTTGGTCAGGAGGAAGGTCTTTCAAGCCAAAGTACAATACACACATCAACCCAATGAAGATACTTAGGAAAACGAGTATTGGGAGTTTAAATAAATTGATTTTTTGAAAAGCAGCCACTGCTAGCATACCAGACAAGAAAGAAATAAATGTTCCTATCAGTGCGGGAATAAATATATCTGCAGGATTCTCCGCACCTGCTGCCATACGCAAAGCAATTACAGATGTCGGAATCAGCGTAATTCCAGCAGTATTCAACACCAAAAACATGATTTGAGAATTGGTCGCTGTTTCTTTATCTGGGTTTAATTCCTGCAATTCTTTCATGGCTTTCAAACCTACTGGCGTCGCCGCATTATCAAGTCCCAGCATGTTTGCTGAAAAGTTCATAATAATGGACCCATTAGCAGGGTGACCTTTCGGAATTCCGGGAAATAATTTTCCGAAAAATGGATAAACGCCTTTGGCGAAAACTGAAATCATTCCGGCTTTTTCACCGACTTTCATGATGCCAAGCCAAAAGGTCATGATACCAACTAAGCCAATGGAAAGTTCAGCTCCAGTTTTAGCACTATCAAATAATCCGTTTAAAAGGTTTGAGAAGATTTCTGTATCACCAAAAAATATAAGTTTAATTAAGGCTACTATAAAAGCAATAATAAAAAAGGCAATCCAGACGTAATTTAAGGCCATAAAATATGTATTTCATCGTAAATGTAAGAGTTATCAAGCATTCTCACAATTGACATAAATAGTTTTTGATGAATATACTAAAATTAGCTTTGAAATAACAATGATGCTGGTAAGAAAGACTATAATTAGGATTGTAATGTTTGGATAATAGCTGAAGCTTTTAGCAAACACTCGTTGTATTCATTTTCTGCTTCGGCATCAATTGTAATGGCACCTCCGGTATGAAAAGATAGATATTGCTGGCTTTGATTGTATAAAATAGTGCGAATAATAACGTTAAAGTCAAAATCTCCTGAAGGCGAAAAATAACCAACAGTGCCTGAATAAACACCACGACGAGAGTTTTCGTATCGGTCACATAATTTCATTGCGGAGATCTTTGGCGCGCCCGTCATAGATCCTGGGGGAAATATATTTTTGATTGCTAGGACATCATTTATCTCATTACTTATAGTGCAAGTAATAGTTGAGATGAGTTGATGTACTTGCTTGAAACTATGGACTTCAAGTTTTCGTTCAGCCGCTACAGTTCCAGGAAGAGCGGATCGTGTCATATCATTACGAACCAAGTCTACAATCATCACATTTTCTGCAATTTCTTTGGGATTGTTGCGTAGTTGTTCGATGTTTTCTTGATCTTCTTTAATAGATTTTCCGCGAGGTGCTGTTCCTTTTATGGGTTGAGAAATCAAAGTGTTTTCTCTTTTTGCCAAAAAGCGTTCTGGTGAAGCAGATAAAATAAACTTATCGTTGAGCTTAAAAAAAGTGGAAAATGGAGTAGGAGAAATCGTGTTTAATTTCTGATAAACATCAAATGGATTGATTACGGCATTCTCTGCAAAAAATTCTTGGCACAGATTCACTTCGTAAATATCTCCTCGACGAATATGCGAAATCATATGCTCAAAAGCATCGAAATATTCTTCTTTTGAAAAGCGATGTTGAATGTTAAGTTTTGAAGATGGTACACGAGTCTCTATATCACTTTTAAAATCCAAAATCGCATTGAAGATTATTTCTGGAGAATCAGCGTCTATTTCTACTGAATTTTTTAAAAACTTGATTAGGGTTTTGGGAATAAAGAAATAGCAATTTGGAAATTGGAGTGGATTTGGGAATGATGTCGTTAAATCTTCAATCTGATTCTTTAAATCGTAACCAAAAAAACCAAACATCCACTGCTTAGGATGTTTGGTTTTAAATTTTTCAAGTTCTTCGAAAGTATTTGTATCACTTTCGAAAATATATGTAGCTTCTACAGCTAGAGTAGCTTCAATAGAAGAAAATTCATCTTGATAACCATTTGATTGAAGATAACAAACTTGTTCAAACTGTTGTGCCCAAGCTAACGCTTTAGACTCAAAATCTGGAATATGTACTTCAAAAATGGCTTTTGCCATGTCTTATTTCAATACAATAGTTTGTGTACGATCCGGACCTACAGACAAATATTTGATTGGCACTTCTAATGCTTTTTCTAAATATGCGATGTAGTTTGCTAATGCAGTAGGGATTTCTTCTTTCGTACGAATACCAGTCAAATCTTGGTTCCAGCCTTCGATCTCTTCTAAGATTGGCTCAGGTTTGATAGAATTAATGTCGTATGGCATGTAATCGATTACTTGTCCATCATATTTGTAATGTGTACAAGCATAGATTTTTTCGAAAGTATCTAATACGTCAGCTTTCATCATCACCAATTCCGTTACGCCATTTAACATAATAGCATATTTCAATGCAGGAATATCAATCCAGCCTGTACGACGCGCACGCCCCGTAGTAGCTCCGAATTCATGACCTAATTGACGTAATTGCTCGCCCACTTCATTGTCCAATTCTGTAGGAAAAGGACCGCCACCTACACGAGTACAGTATGCTTTGAAGATACCCAATACTTCACCAATTTTGTTTGGAGCAATACCAAGACCTGTACAAGCACCAGCTGTAGTTGTATTCGAAGAAGTCACAAATGGATAAGAACCGAAGTCGATATCTAATAATGTACCTTGTGCGCCTTCAGCTAATACTTTTTTGCCTTCTTTTAAATATTGGTTTACCAAGTGCTCTGAATCCACATGTGGAATAGATTTGATAAATTCGATAGCAGCTAAGAAAGCATCTTCACGCTCTTGGAAATCTGCGATTTCACCGTGGTGTGAAAGGATTTCTAAGTGTTTAGCTTTCAATTTCTCATAACGTTCTTGGAAGTCAGGTAATGTAGTATCACCCACACGTAGGCCATTACGTCCAGTTTTGTCCATATAAGTAGGACCGATACCTTTCAAAGTAGAACCAATTTTTCCAGCGCCCATTTTAGATTCTGAAGCAGCATCTAATAATTGGTGTGTAGGAAGAATTAAGTGCGCTTTACGTGCTAACACTAATTTTCCGTCACCTACAGGATCGAAACCTGCAGCTTTAAGATTGTCTAATTCTCTTTTTAAAATAATAGGGTCGATTACTACACCGTTACCAATTAAATTTAAAGTCGTTTTATTAAAGATACCTGAAGGAATAGTGTTTAAAACAAATTTCTTGTTGTCAAACTCTAACGTGTGTCCGGCATTAGGACCCCCTTGGAAACGAGCGATCAAATCATACTGTGGACACAATACATCCACAATTTTACCTTTACCTTCGTCGCCCCATTGTAAGCCCAATAGCACATCAACTTGCATAGCGTATTATTTTGAGATTATGATTGAAATTTTGTACAAATTCTATTAAAAAAATAATGTTCGGAAATAGGTTAATCCATTTTCCGAACAAATTTACTATTATTAGTAAAGTATAGAGAATTAAATTTAAATTACTTCGTGTAGCTCTTCTCTTTTCTCCGAACCCTTCATTGCTTGACACGTAGCACAGATGCCATATAGATTTAAAGAGTGGTGTTTAATATCGAATTTTAATAAATCACCAATCATACTTTGAATTTGGTGAATGCGAGGGTCACAAAATTCAACCACTTTATTACACTCAATACATATCACGTGGTCATGTTGTTTATAACCATATGATTTTTCAAATTGAGCCATATTTCTTCCAAATTGGTGTTTAGTCACCAAATCACAAGAAACTAATAATTCTAAGGTATTGTATACTGTAGCACGACTCACACGGTACTTTTTGTTTTTCATGTGGATGTATAGAGACTCAACATCAAAATGATCCGTACGTGAATAGATTTCTTCTAGGATGGCATAACGCTCAGGAGTCTTTCTTAGGTTTTTGTTCTCTAAGTAAGCCTCAAATATTTTTTTTACGGTTTCGTAGTTTTCTCCCTGATTCATATTGTTTTTTGCTCCTAAGCAAATTTACCAAATAAAATATTAATAACGGAATGTTTGCGAATTGTGAGAATTAAATGATTAATTCTCCGATTCATAACGCGTCACGCTCGTTATTCCAGATACCAATTTTAGTCGGTTTATTAAGCTTTCCAATTGTTCAATATTATTGATGTTCACCATAATATTACCTTCAAAAATACCATCGTTACTCGTGATGCTTAAGGAACGAATGTTTACATTGAATTCCTGTGATATGACATTGGTTAATTTATTCACTAATCCTACATCATCAATACCAATAATGCGTATACCTGTAATAAACGAATGTTCAACAAGTGATGATACCCATTTAGCCTTCAATATACGATAGCCATAATTTGCCATCAATTTTGATGCATTAGGGCAGGAGGTACGGTGTATTTTTATACCTTCATTGACTGTCAAAAATCCAAATATATCATCGCCAGGTATAGGGTTACAACATGCCGCTAAGGTATAATCTAGCTTTTGTAAGTCGTCGCCAATTAAAATTGTATCTGCATTCTTTTTGTCTATTTTTTCAACCAGTCCAGATATGTGCGAATTAAAATGATTTGATGTTAATTCGTGCGTTTTTTCGCTAACAACGTATTCTCTTAAGTTTTTAATATCAATTATACCTTTCGCAACGTTGTAGAAAAGGTCTTGTGAGCTTGGGTACTTAAAGAAATTAGCAATTTTGTTGATATTATCCGTATTATACGTCAACTTAAGCGATTTCATTTTTCGCTCTAAAATTTCTTTCCCATCTTCAGCCACACGTCTCTTGTCTTCTTTCAAAGAAGATTTAATTTTAGACTTCGCTTTGGCTGTGACAACAAAATTTAGCCAATCTTCTTTCGGTGTTTGCTTACTCGAAGTGATAATTTCTACTTGATCGCCATTTTGTAAAGGGTGACTGAGTGGCACTAACTTGTGATTTACTTTGGCGCCAATACAGGTTGCACCAATATCACTATGGATTTCGAAAGCAAAATCTAGAGCTGTCGCACTGTTTGGAAGCTGAATTAAAGTACCCTTTGGCGTGAAAATAAATATTTCATCCGAGAATAAATTCATTTTGAAGTCATCCAAGAAATCCAATGCATTTTGTTCTGGATTACTTAGTACGTCTCGTACTTTTTGAATCCATTGATCTAAACCATTATCAGAAGAAGATTCTTTATATTTCCAATGCGCTGCGAAACCTTTTTCTGCGATTTCGTTCATACGTTTAGTACGGATTTGCACTTCCACCCATTGGCCGCGAGGTCCCATTACCGTTGTGTGCAAGGATTCATACCCGTTACCTTTTGGTGTAGAGACCCAGTCGCGCAAACGATCTGGATTTGGACGATACAGATCCGTAATAATAGAATATACTTTCCAGCATTCGGTTTTTTCCTTCTCGTATTCGGTGTCGATTATGACACGAATGGCAAACAAATCATACACTTCTTCAAATGGAATAGATTTCTTACGCATCTTATTCCAAATAGAATGAATGGATTTTGGTCTGCCAAAAACAGTGGCATTTATGTTTTGTTCGAGCAAAAACTCTTTGACAGGAGCAATAAAATCAGCTACAAACTTTTCGCGTTCCGCTTTCTTCTCGTTGAGTTTTTTCGCGATAAATTTGTACGTATCTGGATCCGTGTATTTCATCGACAAATCTTCCAATTCAGATTTAATCGCATACAATCCAAGCCGGTGTGCAAGAGGAGCGTACAGGTAACTTGTTTCAGAAGCTATTTTCAATTGCTTATGGCGTGCCATAAATTCCATAGTACGCATATTGTGCAAACGATCTGCTAGTTTGATTAAGATTACGCGCACATCATCTGCTAATGTCAATAGCATTTTACGAAAATTCTCAGCCTGAATAGAACTATTCGGGTCAAAAACGCCAGATATCTTCGTGAGTCCATCAATAATCTTTGCGACCTTTTTCCCAAATTGTGCTTCTATTTCTTCGAGAGTAATTGAGGTATCTTCGACTACATCATGTAACAAGGAACATACAATAGAAGTCGTCCCTAGTCCAATTTCTTCAGCCGCTATTTGGGCAACAGCTATAGGATGATAGATATACGGTTCGCCAGATTTGCGACGCATATCTTTGTGACTTTCTAATGCTAAATCAAAAGCTTTTCTTATTTCCTGTTTGTCGCCCTTTTGTAGTGTTGGTTTACAAGCTCTTAGTAATGCTCTGTATCGTTTTCTTATTTCTTTGTTTTCCGCTTCAATATCAATCACATATTCTTCCATAAGAACCTCTTAAAAATTTCGAAATCTCCCTCAAAAAAGTTATTTTTATAACATAATGAATAAGTTATATAAAAAGACTCTTATTCATGTCTAAATATAAAGATTAATTCTTTTATTGTTTGAGATAAAATTGAAAATGTTAATGTTTCGTCTACAAAAGATAAGTTTGAGTTTATTTTTTATTTTGCTATTACATACTGTATGTAATGGGCAACAAGCTATGACTCCATTGACTGTACCTCATTATGGTGAGGGAACAGGCGAAACATTAGCATATTACGGAACTACAAAACTCGAAACAGGAGAAGTGTTACCATGGTTTCCTATTGAGACAGTGTTTGTCTATGCAGAACGCAAATGGAAAAGTGTAGCAGATAAGGAGCGTTATTTGCGTCTTAAACGTAATGTTTTACGTGTATTACCATACGCCATCTATGCGCAGAAACGCTATGAGCAATTGGACAGAGAACTTGCGTTAGCCAATTCGAAGAAGGAGGAACGCGCTCTAATCAAAGCTTGTGAACGTGAGATTAAAGAGAAAATTAATAACGAAGTAAAAGAATTGTCTGTCTCTCAAGGGAAAATATTAATCAAACTCATAGAGCGACAAACGGGTAATACAAGTTATGAATTACTCAAAGATATGAAAGGGAGTATTACTGCTTCCGTATATCAAGGTATGGCTCGTCTTTTTGGTCATAATCTAAAAAGTGTCTATAACGCACAGGAAGAGTTTGAAATCGAGAATATAATACGTGAATACGAGGTCATAAGACCTATTAATAAACCATTTCAATAATAGTCAACTATGAGTACAAATACGATATATGATTTTAAAGTTCTAGAATTTTCTGGTAATTATAAGTCGTTATCGGATTATAGAGGAAAAGTATTGTTGATTGTCAACACGGCAAGTGGCTGTTATTTCCGGAAACAATTCAAAACTTTAGAGAAACTTTATCACCAATATAAGGATCGAGGATTTGAAATTTTAGCCTTTCCATCCAATGATTTTGCAAATCAAGAACCACGTACAGGCTCAAATTTGGAGACCTATTGTCGCATTCAAGAAGGGGCTACTTTTCCTGTATTTAAGCGAATACATGTGAAGGGAGATTTCGTGGATCCTCTGTATAAATTTCTGTCACATAAATCAGAGAATGGTGTAGTGGACAGTGTTCCCTTATGGAACTTTCATAAATATTTGGTGGACAAGGAAGGTAAAGTCGTGGACTTCTATTATCCATTTACCAGTCCAACATCTTCTACAATAAACAGACAAATCGAATCTCTTTTAGAAAAGTAAGTCTTTCATTATTCTGTATATTTGAAAAAAAATTAGGACTATGAAATTAGACTTAGTGGTAATGACTGTGCATCCTGATGATGCTGAATTGGGTGCAGGTGGTACCATTGCAAAATATGTTGCTGAAGGTAAAAAGGTTGGTATAATTGATCTGACGCGTGGTGAGTTAGGAACACGAGGTACTGCTATGACTCGCGCTGAAGAAGCGGCCGAAGCAGCTCGCATTTTAGGTGTTGCAGTACGCGAAAATCTTGAGCTTCGTGATGGGTTTTTTCAAAATAATGAAGAATCACAATTAGTTATTATTAAAACAATACGTAAATATCAGCCCGAAATTGTAATTACAAACGCCTTTGACGATCGACATCCAGATCATGGACGTGCTAGTAAATTGGTGAATGATGCTTTGTTTTTGGCTGGCTTGCGAAGAATTGAAACTGAATTGGATGGTTTAAAACAAGAAGCTTTTAGACCAAGATTGCAACTGCAATTGATTCAAGACAAATACATTCAGCCAGATATTGTCTTGGATGTGACCAAATATTGGGATATAAAAGAAAAATCAATTTTAGCTTATAAAACTCAGTTTAACTCATCAGGAGAAGATGATGAACCCCAAACGTATATTTCATCACCAGATTTTATGGAATCAACAAGGGGTAGAGGTCGCGAGTTTGGTAGAAATATACAAGTTCCTTTTGCAGAAGGTTTTACAGCTCGAAAGATATTGGGAGTTTCCGATATTTTTGAATTAAAATAGTATACAAATACAAAGGGATTCCATTTGGAATCCCTTTGTATTTGTATCAAACTATATTGATTACAATTGTTTGTCTAATTTCTCAGTTAAAACAGATTTAGGCACTGCGCCAATTTGTTTGTCAACGATTTCACCGTTTTTGAAGAACAATAATGCAGGGATATTTCTGATACCAAAACGAACTGAAATATCTGGGTTGTTGTCCACATTTACTTTACCTACAACTGCTTTACCTTCGTATTCGTTAGCAATTTCGTCAACCACAGGACCAACCATACGACATGGACCACACCATTCTGCCCAAAAATCGATCAACACTGGTTTATCTGCTTTTAATACAAGCTCTTCGAAGTTGCTATCTGTAATTTCTAATGCCATAATAATACTCTATTTAAATTTATTCAGTAACAAATATAGCTATTTGAAGGGAATATAAACCGTAATGCAATTGTAATAAAATCTATACCCTATCAATTTAATTTATATTTAACGCCTTCCATTTCTTCAATGGTTTCAAGTAATTCGTTGGTGATTTTAATTTTTTTAGACTTCGCAGGCATTTCTACCATGATATTTTCTTTGACATCAACCACCATAAATTTCAATGAACACGTGGCAACTTCACCTTCGGGCACAGTTGATTCGACGAGGTCGTGAATCTTGTGAATCATTTCATCATTAAGTTGATGTAAAGCGATTTGAATAGTGAAATCTTTTGCGAACTTGTCTCGCAATTCAGACAAAAGTTGAATGCTTTTAAGCTCAAAACCCCAGTTGCCAACTTGTCGGAAACGCTCTTGTACTAAGCCACGAATTTGAACGAAATAGCCATCTTCCAAATAACTTTTGAACTTCACGTAATCTTCACCAAAAACAGCAATATCGTAAGAGTCTGAATAATCTTCGATAATAAATGATCCAAAAGGTTTTCCAGCTTTTGAGACGCGATGTGCTGCATTTGCAATGATTCCACCAATTACGATTTCTTTATTTTTGATCTTGTTAAATTCCAATAATACCTCTTCATCGACTTCAGAAGCTTTAACTTTATTTATCAATTGTAATTCTGACACTCTATTTTGACAGAAATGATTTATTTCAAATTTGTAATTGTCGAGTGGGTGAGAGGTAAGGTAAATACCAATCACATCTTTTTCGTATTTTAATTTTTCAATCAGTCCCCACGGTTGGCAAGGTGCTAAAACTGGTTCTGGCAATGCTGTTGCTGCACCACCTCCAAATAATGAAGCTTGTGCTGAACTTTCATTTTCTTTAAAACGTTGCGCAAACTTTACCGCTTTTTCAATTCCAGTTGTGTTGTCTCCATCTTTGAAGAAATATTGTGCACGATGCGTATCAGTAAAGCCATCGAATCCACCGGCATAGGCCAATGACTCAAAAGCTTTTTTATTGGCTGCACGCAAATCAATACGTTTAGCAAAGTCAAATATGGACTTATAGGGGCCTTCGCTGCGTGTCTGCACAATTGTGTCGACCGCACCAGCACCTACACCTTTAACCGCACCTATACCAAATCGAATTGCACCAATTTCGTTTACTGTAAACTTATAATGTGACTCATTGACATCTGGACCTAATACTGTTAAGCCCATTCGCTTACACTCTTCCATAAAAAAGGTCACTTGCTTGATATCGTTCATGTTATTCGATAGTACAGCAGCCATATATTCCGCAGGATAATGTGCTTTCAAATACGCAGTTTGATAGGCAACCCAAGCATAACACGTAGAGTGTGATTTGTTGAAAGCATAACTCGCAAAAGCTTCCCAGTCGGTCCAAATTTTTTCTAAGACTTTTGGACTATGCCCTTTTTCAGCTGCTTGATTTACGAATTTAGGCTTCATTTTATCCAAAACCGCTTTTTGCTTTTTACCCATTGCTTTACGCAAAACGTCGGCATCACCTTTGGAGAAGCCAGCCAATTTTTGGGATAAAAGCATTACCTGCTCTTGGTAAACCGTAATACCGTAAGTTTCTTTTAAGTACTCTTCGCAAGCATCTAAATCATAGGTAATAGGCTCAATTCCATGTTTACGCTTAATAAACGAAGGTATGTACTCCATCGGGCCTGGACGATATAAGGCATTCATGGCGATTAAATCGGCAAATACAGTTGGCTTAAGTTCCTTCATGTATTTCTGCATTCCCGGAGATTCGTACTGGAATACCCCGATTGTTTCACCGCGCTGGAAAAGTTCGTAAGTCAATTCGTCGTCGATAGGAAAGTTGTCAGGATCTAATTCTATACCATGTCTCAAACGAACGTTTGCAACAGTATCCTTGATAAGGGTTAATGTTTTTAACCCCAAAAAGTCCATTTTGAGTAATCCCGCACTTTCAACGACTGAGTTGTCAAATTGCGTAACGTATAAATCCGAATCTTTCGCTAGTGAAACAGGAACAAAGTTTGTAATATCATCTGGTGTAATAATTACACCACAGGCGTGGATACCCGTATTTCGCATCGAGCCTTCTAATACACGCGCTTGCTTGATGATTTCTGCTTCCAATCCAGCACCATCTGCCATCGACTTCAGCTTATTTACAGCTTCAAACTCTTCCGTACGAAGCACTTCCTTCAGCGCTTTCTCATCCATATTAAAGATTTTGTTTAGCTTTAAATTTGGAATAAGCTTCGCAATTTCATTGGTATCAGCCAACGGTAAATCTAGTACACGTCCAGTATCTTTAATCGATGATTTGGCAGCCATTGTACCATACGTAATTATTTGCGCAACTTGAGATGCACCGTATTTATCAATTACATATTGCATCACACGACCACGACCTTCATCGTCAAAGTCAATATCAATATCGGGCATCGATACACGGTCTGGATTCAAGAAACGCTCAAAAAGTAAATCGTACATAATAGGGTCTAAGTTTGTAATACCCAAACAGTACGCTACAGCTGAACCAGCCGCTGAGCCACGTCCTGGACCTACAGAAACGCCCATTCTTCGAGCTTCTGCGATGAAATCCTGTACAATTAAGAAATAACCGGGATATCCAGTACGTTCGATTGTTTCTAACTCAAAGTCCAAACGTTCTGTAATTTCTGCAGTTAATTCTTTGTATCTTCTTTTGGCACCCTCGTATGTTAGATGGCGAAGGAAAGCATTTTCTCCTCTTTTTCCACCATCAACATCATCTTCAGCGTGTATGAATTCATCTGGAATTTCGAACTTCGGTAGAAGTACATCGCGGTAAAGTGAATAAATCTCCACTTTATCAATTACTTCTTGAATATTGATTATGGCATCAGGTAAATCTGCAAATGCCTTTTTCATTTCATGCGAAGATTTGAAATAATATTCTTGGTTTGGTAAACCAAAGCGAAACCCTCTACCACGACCTACTGGTGTGGTGAGCTTTTCACCGTCTTTTACACACAATAAAATGTCATGTGCGTGTGCATCAGCTTTATTTACGTAATAAGTATTATTGGTAGCGATTAACTTGACATCATGTTTTTTAGCAAGTGAAATAAGCGTATCATTCACACGGTTCTCATCTTCTTGACCGTGACGCATGATCTCCATATAAAAATCATCGCCAAATTGTTCCTTCCACCAAAGAAGAGCTTCTTCGGCTTGATTCTCGCCAATATTTAATACCTTATTTGGCACTTCACCTTGCAAATTTCCGGAAAGTACAATCAAATTTTCCTTATACTGTTCCACAACTGCTTTGTCAATACGTGGGACGTAATAAAATCCTTCCGTATATGCGATGGAAGCCATTTTGGCTAAGTTATGATATCCAGCTTTATTCTTAGCTAAGAACACAACTTGATAACCATTGTCCTTACGAGTTTTATCTTTACGGTCTTCACAAATAAAAAATTCACAACCTACGATTGGCTTTATTGGTTTGGCCGTTGGTTCTTCACCAGCTTCAATTGCTTCTTGATTTTTAGCCTCTACCTCTTTATTGTGACCAAGAACTTTACTTACAAAATGAAATGCCCCCATCATATTTCCATGATCAGTCAACGCTACAGCTGGCATATTGTGTTTCGCTGCTGCAGAAACTAGATCACCAATAGAAATGGTTGATTGCAATACAGAAAATTGTGAATGGTTGTGCAAATGTGCAAATGTTGCTTCTTGTAATGCTTCTAATGTCTCAGAATCTACTTCAATAATAGAAGAAGATTTCTCTCGGCTACGGATAGCATCTGAAGCTGCTTTGAGGTTTACATGTTTTAGTCCAACTGTAGGAATAACAGAAGGATTATGTTTTTTAAAATCTACAAAATAACCTGTATCAACTTGCAGTTCTTCGGCCGTAAAGACTTCACGACGTACTAACTCAAAAAAACAACGTGTAGTCGCCTCCACATCGGCTGTTGCATTATGTGCCTCAGCAAATGGAACACCAAACAAATAGGAGTGAAGTTCTGTTAAGTTCGGTAATTTAAATCGGCCACCACGTCCTCCGGGTAACTTTAATAATTCAGCGGTAACCTCTGTACAGGTGTCAAGAACCGGCATCTGGGACATCGGCGAATCCACAGCATAGCGATAAAACTCACAGCCCATGATGTTCAAATCGAAGCCAATATTTTGGCCTACTACAAATTTAGCTTTGGCTAATGCTTCGTTGAATTTTACCAATACTTCTGGTAAAGGTACACCTTGTTCTGTAGCTAATTCTGTCGAAATACCATGAATTTTCTCAGAATCAAATGGTATATTAAATCCATCGGGTTTGATCAAATAATCTTGATGTTCGATTAGATTACCCATTTCATCATGCAATTGCCAAGCTATCTGAATACATCTAGGCCAATTGTCTGTATCTGTGATAGGCGCATCCCAACGTTTTGGTAAACCTGTTGTCTCGGTATCAAAAATTATATACATATCTCTTACTCTTCCTCGCTTGAACAAACAAAATTACTCAAACTTACCTGCATTTTTTAGATAAATTTCAATAGGTAACTCTTAGGTTTTGTAATTCAATATAGTAAAAATTAACAGAGTTTTATAAAGGACTAAATTTAAAATTTATCAATTTATATGACTTGATTTGCAACAAAGGAATTGTAGTATTAGTATTATTTTTTGTTTCAAACTCTTTATAACAAAATAAAATTAATGCTTGTTTCTTAAAACAATATGTAAGATATAGTTTTTAATAATTTCATTGAAAAATTTGTATAAATACATTTTTAGTATAATTATATACCATATTACAATTTTTTGACAATTTATTGGTGTTTTTAAAAACTAAAATCATTTATAATTGTATAATATTATACTAATTTACTTTTATAAAACACATTTAATATGGAACTCAATTTATTAAATTTTTCAAAACGCTTTTTAGCAGTATCTATGGTTGGATTATCTTCATTTCTAGTTTCATGTTCGGATGATGAGATTATTGTTGAGGAGAATAGTTCAATTGTTGATGTAGTGGTTGGGTCTGCTAATTTCTCTACATTAGAATCAGCTGTAATAAAAGCTAATTTATCATCAGTTCTGAATGGAAATGGGCCATTTACAGTATTTGCGCCAGATAATGAAGCTTTTAACGCTTCTGGGGTTACCTCAAGTGTTATTCAGGATTTATCATCAGATCAGCTTAAAGAAATTTTATTGTATCATACTTTGAGCTCAAAAGTTAATTCTGCCAGTATTCAAACAGGATCGAATATCGCAGTAGAAACTGCTAATGGTGACGACGTGTACATCACAAAAAATAGTAATGGTGTATTTGTAAATGGCTGGAAAGTTAAACAAGCTGATATTATGGCGAGCAATGGGGTTATACATTCTCTAGAACGTGTGTTGATGCCTGCTGCAGGGAACTTAGTAGAAGTCGCGCAGGCAAACGCTAACCTTAGCTATTTGGTTGCAGCTGTTTTGAGGGCAAGCCAAGGCACAACAAATGTCGCACAAGTTTTAACATCAGCAGGACCATTTACTGTATTTGCTCCAACAAATCAAGCGTTCATTAATGCTGGATTTCCTACGATAGCAGCTATTGAGGCTGCTGATCCTAATACTTTAGCTAGTATTTTGACATATCATGTTCTGTCTGCGCGTGCTTTCTCCTCTGATCTTACGAATGGACAAAGTCTGACTACTGTCAATGGCGGTACATTATCTGTAGCATTGGGAACGACTGCCACAATTAAAGGTAAGGCAAATACGACTGCATCAGCAATTACATCGGTAAATATTATGGCAAGTAATGGTGTTGTTCATTTAATAGATCAGGTGTTACTACCTTAACAAGTAGTTTTTCATAATTTATAATAGTGCTTCAAGGCGAACAATTATTTGTTCGCCTTGTTATTTTTTAATCTATTGATGGTAAGCATAAAATTATATATTCAAAAGTTATTTGGACATAATTATATATCTACAAAAGAGATTTATGCCGCAATATCTAGTTCAGTTTTATAAATGCTGGAGAGTTCAATGAAAAGCATTTCAATAAAAAAAAGCATTTCTTATGAAATGCTTTTCTCTTTTTTCTGTGCTTTTTCTTTCTCTTTTCGTTGAAAGTCTGCGACCTCTATAATTCGCGGAATACTGCTCTTTGGCGCCATATGGCGTAATTTTTTGAGTTTTTTGCGGTAGCGAATAGCCCTAAATGTTCGATTATCTTTGTACAAGTTCCAGTTCATCAGTAATACAGACACCAGCACAATGCCTAAACCTGCGATTTGAAGGATGGTGACTTGATGATCCGAGAAAAAGTAAACTAACGCTAGTGCTACTATTGGATTGACATAAGCATAAGTACTAACTTCTGTTGCTGGTCTTACTTGTAATAACCAAATATAGGAGCTAAATGCCAAAATTGATCCCATCAACACGAGATAAATCATAGCGCCCCAATCAGCGGAATGTACCTGTGTATAATCAAATGTGCTGTATTCGCCTTTTATGGATGCCACTAGCGTAAACGCAATACCTGCCGTCACCATTTGCCAAGCTGTTTTGACCATTACATTTAGTGATGGTTCTTTCTTTTGGTCGGCAGATCTTGGTTTTTGATTGTATTTAGAATACAAAGATCCAATCGTCCAACCAATCGTGCCAAGAACTAATACAACCATGGCTGTGATATTCTGAGATCGTTCTTCGGCAGGAATGGTGTCTGTCATTAGTTGTTCCGCAAAAAGCATAACTACCCCTGCGAAGCCGAAAGCGAGCCCCAATAATGTGGGTATACTAGAGAAATTTTCTTTCCATTTTGGCTTGTCCAAAACAATAAACCATATCGCAGTAGCGGCGGATAGGATAGATACAATGCCACTAGATATATATTGCTCTGACCAGATAATAGCTGCCATATCCACAAAAAGCAATAAGAATCCAATAAAAACGGCTTGCTTGATTTCAGCTCTGTTGAAAATCGTATAGCCTCGCAATTTGCAATAGCCCATCAATAATGTACCAGCTATTATAAATCGTATAGATCCCAAGACAAATGGTGGAAAAGAGCGTAAAGCTTCCTCAATAAAGAAAAAAGTAGAACCCCATACGATATATACAATCGCGTAGGCTGCTATAATTTTGGCTAAGGATGCTTTTTTTTCTTCCATTATGCGTTTGGATTTGGAATAACTAATTTTTGCTCTTCTTTTACGGTTTCTAACACAATCGTGGTGCGTGTGGATATGATACCTTCGATTTTTCCTAACGTATTACGCATTAAATCCACCAAGCCAGCAGCGTCATTTGTGCGGACTTTGATTAGATAGCCATCATCACCTGCGATATCGTGCACTTCTTGTACTTCTGGAATTTCGGCTAAGGTGTAAGCGACACCTTGCTCGCCAATGATATCCGAAGTTTTGATAAAGATGAAAGAAAGTAAATTTTGATCTAATGCAGATGGATTGATCTTTGCATTATACTGTAGAATTACTTCTTTTTGTTCTAATTTTTTAACACGCTCCAAAATAGCTGAAGGCGCCATGCCCAATTCGCGCGCTATGTCCGCATTATTTGTACGGGCATTGTTTTGCATAATGCGCAATATTTGGTAATCAATGTTATCGAGTGAAATTTCTATTTTTCCCATAATTCTGCAAATTTACTAAATATCAGAATATAATTCAAATAATAATTTAAAATAAAGAATATAATTCAGTGGTGGGTATAATGTTTTTATTGCAGTTTAATAAGTAGTTGTATAATTTGGTTTGCGTTTTTGTGCGTTATTTAAAAATAAACACGAAAAAACATAAATATTTACCTGCAATTACTATCAAAAATAACATACTTTATGTAGATTTGTTATGTTATTGCTCATTTTTTACCAAAAGTATGTTACTGTCTTTAGAAAAACTGAATATTGAATTAGAGGGGGAGTTGTATTTTCAAGAAAACAATCCTAAACACCAAACTATATTAGTGGCTTATTCAACAGATGCCTCTGTGTATCAAGAAAAACCATTAGCCGTAGCTATACCACATACGAAGTCAGATTTGCTTAAATTAATTGCTTATGCAAATGCAAACCTTGTGACCTTGATTCCGCGTACTGCTGGAACTTCACTAGCGGGACAAGTGGTCGGAAAAGGCATTGTGGTGGATGTATCTAAGTTTTTCAACCAAATACTAGAAGTTAACGAAAAGGAACAATGGGCGCGCGTACAACCAGGCGTTATTCGTGATGATTTGAATGCTTACTTGAAAAATTTTGGATTAATGTTTGGTCCCGAAACTTCTACTGCAAATCGTGCAATGGTGGGGGGAATGATCGGCAATAACTCATCGGGTTTGCACTCAATTGTCTGGGGCGATACACGAGAAAATCTATTGGAAGCATATGTTTTGTTGAATGATGGTGCAGAGGTTATTTTCAAGGAGTTAAATCCCCAAGAATATTTTGCTAAGTTAGCTCAAAAAGATCGTGAAGGCGAAATTTATCGTCAACTGAACGACATCATCACCAACAAAGAAAATATTGAAATTATAAATTCGGGTTATCCGAAAAAAGATATTACCCGCCGAAATACAGGCTATGCGCTAGATTACTTGGTAGATACGAACCAACCCTTTAACCTGTGTAATTTGTTAGCTGGCTCGGAGGGGACAATTGGTATTGTCACGGAAGCCAAGATCCAATTAAGACCGTTACCGCCAAAAGAAATCGGCTTGTTGTGCGTGCACTTCGCGGATATGGTCGAATGTATGCATGGAAATGTTGTCGCATTATCGCATAATCCCGAAGCATCAGAATTGGTCGACAAATATATATTAGATTTTACTGTAGGACATCCAACCTATCAATATAACCGCTTTTTCATTCAAGGCGATCCGCAAGCGTTGTTAATCATAGAATTCAGAGCGGATTCTGAAGAAGAAATTATTCGTCTGGCTGATGCTCTGAAACAAGATCTAATCAGCAAAGGATTAGGCTATGCTTATCCATTGGTATTGGGTGCTACGCAATCGAATTTGGTATGGGATGTCCGTAAAGCTGGGCTTGGTCTGATACGTAATCTCCCTGGAGATGAGCAACCTGTCAATTTAATAGAGGATTGTGCGGTGTCTCCGTCGGATCTGCCAGCCTATGTCGCTGATGTACAGCAATTATTAAAGGACGAGGGTGTTCATGCTTCGTACTATGCGCATGCAGGAGCAGGCGAATTGCATATTGAGCCTTTTGTAAATCTAAAATCTCCAGAAGGTCGTCGTCAATTTCGTTCTATTTTAGAGAAAACAACAGATTTGGTGTTGAAATACAATGGTTCATTGAGTGGTGAGCACGGTGATGGACGATTACGCGGTGAATTTATCGGAAAAGTATTAGGTGAGAAGGTATACGCCTTGTTGCAGGATGTGAAAAATATCTTCGACCCTAAAGGAATTTTCAATGCCAATAAGATTGTCAATACGCCACCAATGGACACGTCCTTACGCTATGATAAAGTTGTGGATGGTAAAGAAATCAAAACATATTTTGATTTCACAAAAGATGAAAGCATTCTGCGTTTAGCAGAGAAGTGTTCGGGATCGGGCGATTGTCGTAAGACGGAAATTTCAGGTGGTACAATGTGTCCTTCGTTCATGGCTACACGTAATGAGAAAGATACGACACGTGCACGTGCCAATATGTTGCGTCAGTTTTTGACAAATTCGACAAAACAAAATCGTTTTGATCACGAAGAGATCAAGGAAGTGATGGATTTGTGTTTGAGCTGTAAAGGTTGTAAAACAGAATGTCCATCGAGTGTGGATGTTGCTAAGATGAAAGCGGAATTTCTACAGCATTATTACGATGCGAATGGCGCGCCGTTCCGTTCGAAAGTCATTGCTAATTTTACGAAATCCCAACAATTGGGCTCATTAGTAGCACCTTTATACAACTTTTTCTCACAAAATAAATTTACGTCAGGTATCATCAAGCAATTTGTTGGTTTTGCGCCTTATCGTTCATTGCCTGAAGTTTCGGGCACTACATTGAAACAGTGGTTGAAGAAACAAAATACACCGACATCTAAGCGCAAAGTGTATTTGTTCTGTGATGAATTTACGGATTATAACGACACTAGTATTGGACAAACAGCCTACAAGCTATTGACGGCTTTGGGTTATGAAGTTTTATTAGCGCCGCACAAAGAAAGTGGACGTACGTATTTATCAAAAGGTTTCGTGAAAGCCGCGAAGAAACTGGCGAATACGAATGTGTCGATGTTGAAAGATAAAATATCGGCAGAGACGCCATTGTTGGGCGTTGAGCCTTCAGCCATAATAACTTTCCGTGATGAGTATTTGACGTTGGTAGACGCAGATTTGAAACTTGATGCACAAAAAATTGCAGCTAATACTTTCATGGTAGATGAATTTTTAGCGCAAGAAATCGATAAAGGTCACATTCATGCGGAGCAATTTTCGGCAGAAAAGCAACATATAAAACTACATGGTCACTGTTACCAAAAGGCTTTTCATTTGGTTGGATATACAGAAAAGGTATTATCACTTCCTTCAAATTACACGGTGGAAGTAATTCCTTCGGGCTGTTGTGGTATGGCAGGATCATTCGGTTACGAGAAGGAGCATTATGAAATTTCGATGAAAGTAGCGGAATTGGTATTGTTGCCAGCTGTTCGATCAGCGAATGCGGATACAATTATTGCGGCAGCAGGTACTTCGTGTCGTCACCAAATTAAAGATGGTGCAGCGCGTAAATCGTATCATCCAGTCGAAATTTTATATAATGCTTTAATTAAATAAAACTTTATTGTAATTTGAATGCTTTAACTAGTAAAGTAAAACTATGAAAGCTATAAAATCCATATTTGCGACAGGCGTAATCACTGCTTTGATTTTATCGAGTTGTGGTAATTCCACTAATTCGGAGAAGTCTGGCAATACAGCCCCTTCTTTAGAGAAATTAACAAACGACAAGGCTGCAGTCAAACAACAGTTGTTTTTACGTATTGTGGATGAGTCTCAAACAGATTCGTCACATGTGTATGTTGCAAAATCAGTTTTTGAGCAAGATACGGTAGGTTTGCAAGTCGAAGTTCTCAAAAATATCACACCAGGTGTGAATGGACAAGGTAGACCTGTAGAAGATGGATTTGTAAAAGGTGCGATCAAACTGTCTTCAATTGGCGCAGAATCGGATGCTTTAGTGAAATCTTTAGCAACAATCTTTGGAGCGGAATCTGCTGGAGCTTTCGCGAGTTCAACCATCTTACCAACAGTATTCTCGTCGAACACAGTAGCTGTAGATTTAAGTACAAAGTCTACGTATAGCTTTAAATTATTCTTTGACAATGCTGTAGCTGAACCAGCTGAAGTGTTTGCAACATTGGATTTGTATAAAAGATCTTTTGAAATAGGTGAAAAAGACGCTTCGTACAGAACTGGATTACTTTCTGCACTAGAAGGAAAATAAAATATTCAAACTGTCTGCTATATTATAATGTGATTTCGATTTTATTATGGAATCTATTTTGGATAGCAGACAGTTTTTACTTATATACATCTTCATAAATAGCTTTACTCAATAAGTTAATTGCTTCTTCCGCTTCAGTTTCTGTTAAGTGTGCAAACCCCAAGCGCATTCCCGTTAGATTTTGATTTTGGTACAATAAATAATTTGGAACAGTAAGAGCTTTCGATAGACAATATTTTGCAACAGATAATAATGGTATTTGCTTGCTAAATTGAATCCAAAATGCCAATCCCATTTCTGGTTTTTCAAACTGAAGATTTTTTTCTAGATATTGTTCCAAGAGCAAAGAAAAATTATCCCGACGCTTATGGTATATTTTAGTCAATTTTTCGAGTTGTCGTAGTAGAAATCCTTCTTTGATGAATTCTGCTAATGTTTCGTCAATTAAGTAAGTTGATGTGGACTGACTTATTTTTTTAACTTTTGAAAGTTCCGTAATCAAATTTTCTGGAGCAATAACAAATCCGAGATCATAAGGATGTGGCAATAAATTCTTAAAAGAATTTACATAAATAACCCAACCTTGTGCATCTATACTTTTTAAGGTGTTTGGCGGCGTCTTTGTGTACACGAAATCCGTATTATTGTCATCTTCAATTATTGCAAATTGATATTGTTGGGACAAAACCAGCAGCTTACTTTTGTTAGTTTGTGATAGAGCAGTAGTCGTTGGGTATAGGCTATTTGTTTGTAAGTAAAGTGCACGAATTGTCTCGTTTTGAAGAATTTCTTCCAAATGATGTATATCAATTCCTTGCGAATTTGTCTTGACTGTGATTAAGTCCACTCGTCTTTCTTTTAACTTCATATTGACTTCAAAATTGCCAAATTGTGGGACAATAACTTTGTCGTTTGGTCTAAGGAGAGTGTGAAAAATATTTTGAATAGCCAGTTGATTATTCTGAAAAGTGACTATTTGATTTGTTTGAATGGCTAATCTTTTTGTAATATATAAGTAGTTTTGAAGTTGATTTTTCAAACTCTTACTTTCTGTATATAAATCTTTGTTTAGCTGTCTAGAAGTGCTTTTCTTGCTAGAAACTGCACTGAAAATTTGATTTAAACTTTTTAAATTATTTAATCTATAATCCGGAGTTCCGTCGGTAAAATACAAATCCGTCTGTATGGATTGATAAGGTGAGTCCAACACATAATTTGTCTCTACAGGGAATGCAGTTTTTGTAGGTGTGTTGGTTGTCTCTATGAGTTGCTGTGTTTTAGATTTTATCTTTTTAGACGAAACAAAAGCACCCTTTTGAGATATAATATCTACCCAACCTTGAGCAGAAAGCTCTTCGTATGCAGCTACTGTAGTTTGGCGATGAACATACAGTTTTTCGCTTAATGTCCGTGTTCCTGGAAGTTTTTCGCCAGTTTTAATAGCTTTGGTATGAATAGCATTAATGATCCCATGCGCAATTTGTAAATAAAGTGCTGTGGAATCTTGTTTATTTAATCTTATAAAAGTGAGTATACTTTGTAAAACTGGACTAATCATTATATTTAAACTGGACTAAGTTATTTGACTCGAAAGATAGCACTTTTGCTGCACTAAAAATAATTATTAGCTATATGCAAATGTATAAATCGAGTTTAATTCTTTGTAGCGTTTTGTTAGCACAAAGTTCTTTTGGTCAGGAAAATAAAATTTCACGTACGGATTCTATTTCCGAAGTTGTAATAGCAGAAAATAGGCTACAAATTCCATTTAACGAAAGAAATAAGAATATAGAAATCATTACAAAAGAAGAAATTTCCAAACTTTCTGTGAAATCTGTAAATGAGGTGCTTGCCTATATGAATGGCGTGGATGTCCGCCAGCGTGGGCCTTTTGGTACACAGGCAGACATAAGTATCGACGGAGGCACGTTTGAACAAGCTTTAATTTTGCTGAATGGCATAAAAATTTCTGATCCGCAGACTGGTCATCATACCATGAATATTCCGGTAGCCTTGGATGCTATCGAGCGCATTGAGGTATTGCGTGGGCCTATGGCGCGTGTATATGGTATTAATGCGCTTACGGGTGCGATTAACATCGTGACGAAATCTTTCACGAATAATTCGCTGTCTGTACATTTACAAAGCGGTTCTTCTTTTGAAAATAAAGAAGAGGGGGATGGGAAAGGAAAATATTGGGGTGGAGGAGCTCAGGTCGTTGGTCAAGTCGGAAATGAGCAATTCCACAATCTGATTTCTTTCTCCACCCAAAAATCCAATGGACAACGTTATAACAGTTCCACAGAAGATATACGTGCATATTATCAAGGTGCATTTGAGGTAAATAAATCAAACTCATTAGATTGGTCAGCTGGTTATATTGCTAATGAATTTGGTGCAAACGGTTATTATGCTGCGCCAGGCGACAAGGAATCCTATGAATTGGTAAAGACTTTTTTGGCTCATTTTTCCACAAAACATTATATAGGTGATAAGTTTTACATCAGCCCACGGGTTTCTAATCGATATAATACAGACGATTACCGTTATTACCGAAATGATCTGAGTAAAGCGCGCTCAGAACATAAGAACAACGCTTTGTCATTCGAGTTGAATAGTAGATTGACTACGTATATTGGTGATTTTGGACTTGGATTGGAATTGCGAGACGAGGATATTAAAAGTACGAATTTGGGTAATCACGATCGCGAAAATTTTGGTTCTTATTTAGAATACAGAACTACATTGCTTCCGAAAATTACGTTGCATTTGGGTGCTTACAGTAATTATAACAGTCAGTATGGTTGGGAATTATTTCCGGGGGTAGATGTAGGTTATCAATTTGTTCCAAATTGGAAATTGAATGTAAATGTAGGTAAAAGTCAGCGTGTACCATCTTTTACGGATTTGTACCTCAAGCAACCAGCTAATATTGGGAATCCTGAATTACGATCGGAATATGCTTGGCAGTATGAGTCATCCTTGCAAGGTAAAATAGGTGAAACACAGTTTGAAATACGTTACTTTTACCGTGATATTAATGATTTTGTAGATTGGACTAAGAATGCTGGAAATACTACTGATCCTACTGAAGTCAGTAAAATTCCCTATCAACCTTCAAATTTAGGAAATCAGAAGATGCATGGTGTTAGTGTTTCTGTGAGTCGTACGTATATTTTACAACAAGACAGAACACTAAAGTATAGTTTGGGTTACAATAATCTATCGCCGGAAGAGTTGACGTATCAAACTGGAATTATTTCGAAATATGTGCTAGAGAGTTTGAAACATCAAGCTTTGCTTCGAATAATCTATAGTGCGCCATATTGGGAGTTTAGTACGGGTAATCGTTGGATTAAACGGGAACTAAATGATCCCTATTTTGTATCGGATGTAAGATTAGGTTACAAGTTGAAGCAGTGGAACGTGTATACAGATATTACGAATATTGCAAATGCTTCATACCAAGAATCAGGAGCTGTTGTGATGCCGAAGCGATGGTTCACTTTGGGGCTTAGATACGCTTTATAGAGTCAAAATACCTATTCATTGGTATTATTTGCTTGTGGTTTTATTCGTAGGTTTGAATAGTTTAAAAAGCTACTACCAATAAATTATAAGTTTAAATTATTTTAAACAAAAAAGCATCTGAATTTCAGATGCTTTTTGTATGTAAAGACTGGTTTACTTATTTAATAAATTTACCAACTTCTTGCGCTAAGTCAATGATTTTGTTTGAGTAACCCCATTCGTTGTCGTACCAAGATACTACTTTCACGAAGTTGTCATTCAATGAAATACCAGCTTGAGCATCAAAGATTGAAGTACGTGCATCACCTAAGAAATCTGAAGAAACAACTTCATCTTCTGTGTAACCCAAAATACCTGCTAATTCGCCTTCAGAAGCTTCTTTCATCGCTTTCTTAACGTCTTCATAAGAAGCGCCTTTTTCTAAACGAACTACTAAATCTACTACTGAAACGTCAGCTGTAGGTACGCGGAAAGACATACCAGTTAATTTACCTTTCAATTCTGGTAATACTAAACCTACTGCTTTAGCAGCACCTGTAGAAGAAGGGATAATGTTTTGGTAAGCACCACGTCCACCTCTCCAGTCTTTCACTGAAGGACCGTCTACCGTTTTTTGTGTAGCAGTTACTGCGTGAACAGTAGTCATCAAACCTTCAATGATACCGAATTTATCATTCAATACTTTAGCGATAGGCGCTAAACAGTTTGTAGTACATGAAGCGTTAGAAACGATATTTTGATCAGCAGTCAATTCTTTGTGGTTTACACCCATTACGAATGTAGGCGTATCATCTTTAGCTGGAGCTGACATGATAACTTTTTTCGCACCTGCATCAATGTGCTTTTGCGCAGTGTCTTGCGTTAAGAAAAGACCAGTAGATTCGATAACAACATCAGCACCTACTTCGTCCCATTTTAAGTTAGCTGGATCTTTTTCAGCAGTCACACGTATAGTATTACCGTTAACAACTAAGTTGCCATCTTTTACTTCTACAGTGCCATCAAATTTACCGTGCGTAGAATCATATTTCAACATGTAAGCCATGTAATCTGGTTCTACTAAATCGTTGATACCTACGATTTCGATATCAGCACGATTCACAGCAGCTCTGAAAGCTAAACGACCAATACGGCCAAATCCGTTAATTCCAATTTTCATTTTCTTAATTTTTATTAATGTAATATTTTATTAGATTTTGTATAGGTTCTTTATTTATTGTTTGAATATTTAAATGGTACTCTTTCGCAAACTCCATAAGCCACTCTTGGTAATTGTGGGCTACAGATCCCGTCAAACTTATCGGAGAATCAGGATATTGATCCAATAAAGGCAATATATAGGTAGTGATAAAGAGATCTATGCCGCGCTTAATGATGTTAGATAAGTACGTGTCATAGCGATTTTCATAGAAGAAATCCGCAAACGATGTCAGAAAAATATTCGGATTAGGGTTATTATACAGCTTTTCTAAAATGTACTTTCTATCCAAATTGTATTTATCATCTATTTTTTCGCGAAAACCTTGAGGCATGGCGTCTGTCAAATAATCGCGTAATACTTGTTGCGCGATCCAGTTTGTCGATCCTTCGTCAGCTAAGATATAACCCAATCCATAATTGTTGGGTATAATTTTTTTGCCTGTGTAGTACGCCGCATTTGATCCAGAACCCATAATTGCTACGATGCCTTTTTCATCGCCAAAAGTAGATAGGGCAGAGGCATCCAAGTCATGCGCTGCTTTTACTTTTGCATTTTTGAAAAAATTAGAAAAGACGCGAACTATCTTATCCTGTCGCTCTTTGGAAGATGCCCCAGCACCGAAAAAGAATATTTTTCGAATCTTTTCGGCATTATAAAGCAAATCTGTGTTTTTATTCAACAATTGATTGATAAAATTTTCATCCTGAATATACGAGTTTATACCAGCAGTTCGAAAACCGTGTAACAGTCTTCCTTTTTCGGCAAGTCGCCAATCAGCATATCTCGATCCAGTGAAAATTACTAAAATCATATGGAATATTATTTGTTCATAATGTTTGCGATTTCTAACAATTCATCGTCCAACTTGAACTCTTTATTGTTTAACGCTTCTTCTAATGGAGTTATTATCATTTGGTTGCCACGGATACCAATAGTGCCACGCGTATTGCCTTTCAACAATTCATTTACAGCAGTATATCCCATGCGTGTAGCGAGTACTCTGTCGAAGCTCGATGGAGAACCTCCACGTTGCAAATGCCCTAAGATACTAACTTTTATGTCAAGATGATTAATTTTTTCTTTTACAATTTTTGCTACATTGTATGCACCACCATTTTTATCACCTTCTGCGATGATGACGATCATAGATGTTTTTTGGCGTGCTTCCGCAAACTCCAATTCTTCTATTAGGTTGTCGATACCCGAATTTAATTCAGGCAGTAAGATGGATTCTGCTCCTCCACCTACACCGGCATTCAATGCAATACATCCCGAATCTCTACCCATTACTTCTACGAAGAAAACGCGATTGTGCGAGGACGCTGTGTCACGAATTTTGTCAATAGCCTCGATTACGGTATTATTTGCAGTATCGTATCCTAATGTATAATCTGTGCCGTATAGATCGTTATCAATAGTTCCTGGTATACACATTACAGGAATGTCAAATTCTTTAGAGAAAAAATCTGCACCAGTAAAAGTACCGTCACCGCCGATAGCCACCAAAGCATCTATTCCTTCTGCTTTAAGATTTTCGTAAGCCTTTTGTCTACCTTCTTTGGTCTTAAATTCTAAGCAACGAGCTGATTTTAATATTGTACCACCCTTTTGTATGATTGAACTTACTGAGCGACGGTTCATGTCTACAAAAGAACCATCGATTAAGCCTTGATATCCATGATAAATTCCAGTAACAGCTATATTGTTATAAATAGCAGTTCTCACTACCGCTCTGATTGCGGCATTCATGCCAGGTGCGTCACCACCTGATGTAAAAACTCCAATTCTTTTAATATTTTTCAAAGTAATTTAGATTAAGTTCCCACGAATATAATGTGTATTTTTTACACTATTAAATATTTATGGATATTTTTTTGTTTGTTTGGCAATTTTTATTCATCTTGTCGCTGTTAATCAAGATTATCCTATGAAGAATATGTGTGATTAACTTTCACTGTATTATTTATTATACAGTATTTAGGAATTAAAATTTAATAATGTAAGTGAGTCGATTTCATATAAATCGTCATTTATAATTGTAATAATTAATAGGGCAAATCATGTTATCATTTTTTACAGTTGATTGTTTGATCTTCACTTTTCATGAAGGTAAATTGAAGGTCTTATTGAATGAAAGAAATGAATATCCTTACCGTGATTGGTGGGCTATGCCTGGTTATTTTGTGGACAAACAAGAAGAGATGGAACAGGCTGTAAATCGTATTGCTTACGAACATACGGGACTAAAAAACATCTACTTGGAGCAATTGGCTGCCATGGCAGGACTAAAACGTCACCCTGAAGGACGTATTCTTACCGTGGCGTATATGGCATTAGTTCGCTATGATGATGTCAAGAATAAGGTGAAGCCAGTCACAAATTACATGCGTCAAGCTAAATGGTTTGATGTGAATGATGTCCCAGAATTAGCTTTTGACCACAATGACATCCTAAGTTTGGGTCTTAAGAAACTGAAACGTAATTTGAATTACTCTACAGCACCATTCGAATTATTACCCGAAAAATTTACTTTAACACAGTTGCAACAAATATACGAAGCTATCTTAGGGGAGACGTTGGACAAACGTAACTTTAGAAAGCGTATGAGCAATTTGGGTTATCTCAAAGAATTAGAAGAATTTCAAACGGGCGTTTCCTATCGCGCTGCCAGATTATACAAACTGGATAAACGTAAATTCTTGAAACTGTTTACCTAACAGTTTATAAACTAAACAAAACTTTTTTGTCAAGGAATTGTATTTTTTTAATGCAATGCTACATTCTATTTAAACCTTTTGTATTTTTGAACATTCTTTTGTAAAAGTCAAAAGTTAAAAATATAAAATGGATAAAAGAAAAGAGGAAATTATTGAGGTTGCAATACGTCGTTTTTCGCATTATGGTTTTTCAAAAACTACCATGAATGAGATTGCGGATGACGTAAAAATCACAAAAGCGAATCTGTATTATTATTATCCTGACAAGATTGCTTTAATAAAAGATGTGATTTGCTCGATTTCAAATACGTTATTAGCAAAAGAACAGGAGATAGTTAAAAGTTACGATGGCGACCTTTTGGGTAGCTTATTTGCATTATTAGATTTTCGTGCAGAGCATATGCGTAAACATTACATGTTGTATATCAACGAGAATCTTGATTGGATAAGAGATGAATCATTTACAGAATTTATTGAGAAAATTGAATGTAGAGATTTGGAAGTTTTGCAATCGCTCATGAACAAAGCTGTCTTGGATGGAAGCTTAAAGATGGAAAATGTGGACGAGTCTACCGCTATCTTGCGCAGTGTAATAAAAGGCTTAGCGTTGAATCATACGGTAAGGGATATTATTTGTGGAATTCCAAACATTGATAATATCAATAAAATATTAGATAGTCAGAAGAAGGCTGTCAATTTAATTTTTGAAGAACGAATTGTTACTAATATATAAAATGAAAAGGATCAGAATAATAGCTGTTTTATTAGCCGGTCTGTTCAGTGCTTCTTATGCAAGTGCGCAAGAGGTTTTGACTTTACAAGATGCTATAAAATATGCGTTGCAAAACAAAGCCGATGCTAAAAAATCAGCTTTGGAATTAGAGAATTCCGAATATTTGATTGATGAAGTGCGTGCTGGTGCATTACCGCAGGTCAATGCTAGCGGAACACTTACTTATAATCCATTATTACAAAAGAGCGCTTTACCAGCAGAAATTTTTGGAGGGGAGCCAGGTGAAACAATAATGGTAGCATTCGGTCAGAAATGGCAAACAAACGCTGCAGTATCTGTATCACAACAGATTTTTAACCAATCTTTATTCACAGGCTTAAAGGCCGCTAAATCTACTCGTGAGTTTTATCAGATAAATAATACGCTTACAGAAGAGAATCTTATCGAAAAGGTAGCGAATTCTTATTACCAAGTATTTCAGACACAATTGCAACTGAAAACATTAGATATAAACCTTGAAAGCACAAAGAAGACACGCGATGTAATTAAAGGTTTGGTAGATGCAGGTCTTGGTAAGAAAATCGATTTGGATCGTACTTCGGTAGCTGTAAACAATTTAGAATCACAAAGACAGCAAGTATTGAATGCATTAGAATTGCAAGAGAATGCATTGAAATTTGCAATTGGTATGGAAATCACAAAGGATGTTGTGTTGCCAGAAAAGACTTTTGATATTTCGCTAGAGAAAATCTATGAGACTGCCGATGTAAATAGCCGTACTGAAATTGCACTTTTGAATAAACAAAGTGAATTATTAGAATTAAATCGTAAATCCATAGTTTCTAATTATTATCCTTCACTTTCTTTTACTGGTAATTTTGGCTATTTAGGTATGGGAAACATATTCCCGACTTTTGGTAAAGATGGATTCAAATGGTCTAATTTCTCGGGTATAGGGTTGAATCTTTCTATTCCAATTTTTAATGGCGGTGCTACTAAATCTAGAATTAATCAAGCTGATATAGAAATCAGAAAAACTCAAGTAGAGATTGATGACGCCAAATTAGGACTTTCATTGGCAAATGAAAATGCGAAAACGCAAATTAAGAATTCGCTTTTAACAATTAATACGAACAGAAGTAACGTAAATTTAGCTAAAGAAGTATTAGATAATACTAATAATAACTATAAGAATGGTTTAGCTACTTTGACAGAATTGCTTGATGCGGAGAATGCCTATGCAGATGCACAAAACAATTTAAATACAGCTTTATTGAATTATAAAGTTGCTGAAGTTCAGTTGATAAAATCAAACGGGAAGTTAAAAACATTAATAAACGAATAAGACAATAATCTAAATAAGAATATGAAACGTGCTATAATTACGGTAATTATTATTGCTGCGGCTTTAGGAGGTATCTTTGTTATCTTAAATAAAAATAAAGCGAAAAACGAGGCTGTAACTGCAGAAGCAGCTAAAACAAATGCATATGTTGCGGTACGTATTGATACGGCTCGTTTGGATAACATCAATCTTGCCAATTCGGCGAATGGTACTTTCCAACCGAAGCAAGAAGTTACTGTGGGTGCAGAAGCTTCAGGTAGAGTTGTACGTGTGTTGGTAGACGAAGGTTCACGTGTGAGTGCAGGACAAACATTAGCTGTAATCGAAGGTGATAAGTTGAATGTAAATGTGTCTAATGCACAGGCAAACTATGATAATGCACAACAAAATCTGCAACGTTTTGAGAGTGCGTACAAAACTGGTGGTGTGACACAACAACAATTGGATCAAGCGAGATTACAATTTGAAACGGCTAAGAACAATTTGCAAAGTTCAAAATTGACAGCTGGTGATGTAACCATCAAAACTTCGGTAGCAGGTATTGTAAATTCTCGCAAAATCGAGCCAGGTACTTATGTAAGCCCAGGAACTCCAGCTTTTGAAATTGTAAATGTTAGCACGTTGAAATTGCGTGTAAATGTGGATGAGAAAAACGTAGCTGCATTACGCGTTGGCCAGTCTGTTGATATTACAGCTTCAGTTTATACAGATAAAACATATACAGGTAAAATCACATTCATTGCACCTAAATCGGATGGTAGCTTAAATTTCCCTGTTGAAATTGAATTACCTAATGCAGGTGGAGAATTGCGTGCAGGTATGTATGGTACTGCAACTTTTGGTGGTAGTACTTCCGCTAGTACTTTAGTTATTCCTCGTTCTGCTTTTGTTGGTTCAGTGAGTGATAATAGAGTTTTCGTTGCTAAGAATGGTAAAGCTATTGAGACAAAAGTTGTTTCTGGTAGAAACTTTGGTGATAATATCGAAGTGTTGAGCGGACTGAACGCTGGTGATCAAGTAATTATTTCTGGACAAATTAATTTGTTGGATCAAACTGCAATCGAAATTATTAAGTAATTAGATTGAGTAAATAGTAGTTATGAAAATATCTGAAATATCGATAAAACGACCTAGTATCATTTTGGTGTTATTCATCATCTTGACGCTAGGTGGTATATTCTCATACTCGCAGATGGGGTATGAGTTGATTCCTAAGTTCGAAGTAAACGTGATTACCGTACAGACGGTGTATCCTGGTGCTTCACCTACGGAAGTAGAAAATACGGTAACGAAAAAAATCGAAGATGCAGTTGCGTCTTTGGAGATGGTAAAGAAGATTGAGTCTACTTCGATGGAAAATGTTTCTGTCGTGATGATTACGCTGAATAATGGTGCGGATGTCAACTTCTTGTTGACCGATGCACAGCGGAAGATCAATTCGATATTGAACGACTTACCAGACGATGTGAATGCACCGTCCCTGAATAAATTCTCTTTGGATGATGTGGCTATCATGAGTTTGGCGGTGACATCCAATTTATCAGAGAAAGAACTTTACGACTTATTGGATTCTAAAATTCAACCTGTATTTGCGCGTGTAAACGGTGTGGCTAAGGTGGATATGATTGGTGGTGAGGAACGTGAAATTCAGGTAAAAGTAGATCCAGCGAAAATCGAAGGTTATGGGCTTTCATTATCAGCCGTTCAGCAAGCTATTGCTTCGTCAAACTTGGATTTTCCGACAGGTAATGTTGCTTCACAACAAAATAGAACTACTATTCGTCTTGCAGGTAAAGTAACGACTATTGATGAGTTGCGTAATCTACCATTGACTACACCGGCGGGTATAACAATATTCCTGCGTGATATCGCAGATATTCAGGATGGAGTAGCAGAAATTGAGAAGATTGCTCGTGTTGATCGTAAAAACACAATCATGTTGCAGGTATTCAAGCAGTCTGATGCAAATGCAGTAGCTGTTTCTGAATTGGTACGTAAAACGATTGCTGATGTGGATAAAGATGGGAATGTCATCAGTGGTATAGAGAAAGATTATGCAGCGCAGGGTATTAAAATCGATGTAGCAAATGACTCTTCTGAATTTACGTTGAAAGCTGCTGGTAACGTAATCTTTGACTTGGTGTTGGCAATCGTGTTGGTAGGACTTATCATGTTGTTCTTCTTACACTCATTGCGTAATGCTGCGATTACAATGGTTGCTATTCCATTATCACTGATCGGTACGTTCATTGGTTTGTACTTAATGGGATATACACTGAATTTGATGTCTCTATTAGGGCTTTCATTGGTAGTAGGTATCTTGGTGGATGATGCGATTGTTGTTATTGAGAATATTCACCGTCATATGGAGATGGGTAAAAGCAAGGTTCGTGCAGCTTATGATGGAGCAGCAGAAATCGGCTTTACAGTTGTTGCGATTACATTGGTAATTGTGGTTGTATTCTTACCTATTGCGATGTCAACAGGTTTGGTAGCTAATATCTTGGCTCAATTCTGTGTGACTGTAATTATTTCGACCATGTTATCGCTATTGGTTTCCTTTACATTGGTACCTTGGTTGTACTCTCGTTTCGGAAAATTAGAGCATATCAATAAGTATTCTTTTTTCGGCAAAATCATCCACGGTTTTGAGTCTGGATTAGATGCTTTCACGCATAAGATTTCAGATATCTTGAGATGGTCTTTGCGCAGTAGATTGAATAAGTTTTTAACCTTATTGGTTTCAGTTTTACTTTTCGCTGGATCTATATCGTTAGCTGTAATGGGTTATATCGGTTCCGATTTCTTCCCATCTTCGGATAGAGGAGAGTTCATGTTGCAATTTGAATTAGAAAAAGATGCGACATTGGAACGTACGAATGCATTGGTTCGTCAAGCAGAAGATATTTTAGCAAATAAAGCAGAAATCAAAAAAACGATTACGACTGTAGGTCAATCTTCGGACGGTGGTATGAGTGCGGCTACAGGGTCACGTTATAAAGCTGAGATTCACGTTATCATGACGGATGAGGCTAAGAAAGTAACCGATTCCAAAGTGTTCGCTGTAAAATTGCGTAATGAATTGTTGCCAATTTTAATTGGTTCTAAGATTGTCAGTGTGCCAATGGGAATCATGGGGCCTGAGCAAGCGCCATTGAAATTAACGATTATTGGTTCTTCCATCGAAGATGCACAAGAATTTGCCTTACAGGCAGCTGATTTGTTGAGACAAGTGCCAGGTAGTAGAGATGTGAAGTTGACTTCTGAATCTGGTAACCCCGAAATCAGTGTGCAAGTAGACCGTGAGAAAATGACTTCTCTTGGATTGAACGTAGCGTCTGTAGGTATGACAATGCAAACGGCATTCTCAGGTAATACAGATAACAAATTCCGTGCAGGTGATAACGAGTACGATATCAATATTCAATTTGATGACAAAGGTCGTTCGAATTTGGATGACGTTAAGAAATTGAAGTTTATAAACAATTCGGGACAATCTATTTCTTTGGATCAGTTTGCAACGGTTGAATACAGTTCAGGGCCTACATTATTAGAGCGTCGTGACAAATCTCCAGCGGTATCGGTACAAGGTGGTGTGATTGGTCGTCCTACAGGTACAATCGCTGCAGAGTGGGAAGCGAAGTTTTCAGAATTGCCACGTAAAGCAGGTGTAACATACGTTTGGGGTGGTAATATGGAGAATCAATCTGAAGGTTTCGGTACGTTAGGGGTGGCGTTAATTGCTTCTATCTTATTGGTATATTTGGTGATGGTTGCTTTATATGACAATTTTGCAACGCCATTTGTGGTATTATTCTCAATTCCATTATCATTTATTGGTGCATTATTATTCTTGGCATTGACAAATCAATCCTTAAACATCTTTACCATTCTAGGTATTATCATGTTGATTGGTTTGGTGGCAAAGAATGCGATTATGCTTGTCGATTTTGCGAATCACCGTAAAGAAGATGGTTACAATACACACGATGCTTTAGTTGCTGCCAACCATGCACGTCTTCGTCCGATTTTGATGACGACTATTGCAATGGTATTTGGTATGATTCCGATTGCGATGGCTACGGGTGATGGTGCGGATATGAATAGAGGTCTTGCTATCGTTATTATCGGTGGATTGTTGTCTTCGATGTTCTTGACATTGGTAGTTGTACCTGTTGTGTATTCTATTATGGACGGTTTACAACGTCGTTTTAGCAAAGGAGAAAAAATCAACTACGCTGAAGCTATGGTTGCGGATTACGTGCCAAATGAGCATTACGTTGATGAATCTCAAATAAAACACTAATAATTGGATAATAAATCATTAAAAAGGAGGAATTTTTCCTCCTTTTTTTATTGCTGAAAGTCACGGAGTTAGTTTGTAAATAAAAAAATATTGCTATATTCAGCCATAAAAAATTTGGTATTAACGGCTTTTTAGCTATATTTGCATCACCAAAACGGATAAGGTTATACCGCAAAAGTGATGGTTCAAGCATTCCTAGCTCAATTGGATAGAGCGTCTGACTACGGATCAGAAGGTTAGGGGTTCGACTCCCTTGGAGTGCACTTAGTTAACTGAAAGCCTAATTCACATAAGGATTAGGCTTTTTATTTTGTCACAAAATAAACATAATCAAACTATGCTAAACCTTGTATTATTCGGTCCTCCAGGAGCAGGAAAAGGTACTCAATCAGAAAAACTTATTGCTAAATACAATTTGGTACATATTTCTACAGGAGATATTTTTCGTGCACATATCAAGGATCAAACGGAATTAGGTAAACAAGTAAGCCAAATCATTGCAGATGGTAATTTGGTTCCTGATTCGATCACTATTGCGATGTTGGAAGAAGAAATCAAAAAGAACCCGTTGGCAACAGGTTTTATTTTCGATGGTTTCCCACGTACAGTAGCACAAGCAGAAGCATTAGACGCATTTTTGGACAGTATAGATACTTCAATTTCCGGTGTGGTGGCTTTGGATGTGACAGAGGAAGAGTTGACGCAACGTATCGCTAAACGCCAAGAGATCTCAGGTCGTGCGGATGATGCAGCTGATAAATTGCAAAAACGTATTGAAGAGTATTTCAGTAAAACTATTCACGTATTACCATACTACGAAGCGCAAGGTAAATTAACGAAAGTAAATGGTATTGGTGAGATCGAAACTATCTTCGCTGAGTTATCAGCAGTAATCGATAGTTACCAAGCATAAAAAAAATAAATAAGTAATAATACAATATGGCTCAAGGTTCAAATTTTGTTGATTATGTAAAGGTGTGTTGTCGTTCGGGGCATGGTGGGGCAGGTTCTTCACATTTGCATCGCGATAAAACTACCATGAAAGGTGGGCCAGACGGTGGTGACGGAGGTCGAGGTGGACATATTATCCTAAAAGGTTCTTCGCAGCACTGGACATTATTACACTTAAAGTTTAGAAAACATATTATTGCTGCCAATGGGGAGCGCGGTGGATCGGCATTGCGTACAGGTGCTACGGGCAAAGACGAAATCTTGGAAGTGCCTCTAGGAACAGTAGCAAAAGATGCCGAAACAGGTGAAGTAATTTTCGAAATCACCGAAGACGGTGAAACGAAAATCTTAACACCAGGTGGTAAAGGTGGATTGGGAAATAACAATTTCAAATCTGCTACACAGCAAACACCTCGTTTTGCACAGCCTGGTATGCCTGGACAAGAGCAATGGGTGGTGTTAGAGTTAAAAGTATTGGCGGATGTAGGTTTGGTTGGATTCCCGAATGCGGGTAAGTCTACTTTGCTATCTGTCGTGTCGGCAGCTAAGCCAGAGATTGCAAACTATCCGTTTACGACGCTTGTACCGAATTTGGGTATTGTAGGCTACCGTGACAACAAATCTTTCGTGATGGCGGATATTCCGGGTATTATCGAAGGTGCATCTCAGGGCAAAGGATTAGGTTATCGTTTCTTAAGACATATTGAGCGCAATTCGGTGCTATTATTTATGGTGCCTGCTGATACAGATCGTACGATCGAGGAAGAATACAATATTTTGCTGAATGAATTGAAGGAGTACAACCCTGAAATGTTAGCAAAACCACGTTTGTTGGCGATTACCAAATCGGATATGTTGGATGAAGAATTGGAAGAAGAAATGAAGGCGCAATTGCCAGCGGCTATTCCCTATATCTTTATCTCATCAGTTGCAGGTAAGAATATCACCCAATTGAAAGATATGCTTTGGAAAGCCATCAACGAGCAGTAAAAAAGATGCAAATTTACTGCTTTAAGAATCAGTAAGTTTGATTTAAAATACCAGAAAAAATATAAAATAGTTTGCAGAAACGCTCAAAATAGCTATCTTTGCATCACTTCAAACAACGAAGAAAACTTCAAAACAAGAAGTAAGATTCCGTAGCTCAGCTGGTAGAGCAATACACTTTTAATGTATGGGTCCTGGGTTCGAATCCCAGCGGGATCACAAAAAAACCTCACAGAAATGTGAGGTTTTTTTGTGCGATGTGATGAGAACCCAAGGGTTCGATTCAAGAAGGTTCAGGGATCATGTACAAAACCTGTGGAGTAGAAGAAAAATAATCGGATATTTGCATTATTATATTATTCAGATGCACGATTCATTTAAATCTTTAATGCCTCTCATTATTCCAGAAGGGGTTTCCGATTA
>Ga0233369_1000054_pt1 | contig 57464 bp, 52 predicted proteins | sample ElkDunMinimDraft_26_FD_191537 | JGI IMG/M metagenome (GOLD analysis project Ga0233369, IMG submission 191537) | Fecal eukaryotic communites from dung pellets of Tule Elk in California, USA - Elk Dung D16 | ecosystem: Host-associated > Mammals > Digestive system > Large intestine > Fecal | place... | reverse complement strand
GAGACTTCTCTTATAATGTTGGAATAAATGGCGGTTATGCTAAAAATAATGTGCAGTATTCCAGCGATCCTCCAAATACTTTAGATTACCAAAAGCAAATTGGAAAAGTAACTGATGCATGGCTAGTATATTTATATGATGGAATATTCATAGACCAGTCTTCAATTGATGCAAACACTATAGATTATTCCGCATTAGGTCTTCGTGATGGAAGACTATTACCTGGTGACATGAAATACGTTGATTACAATGGTGATGGTAAAATAACAAGTGACGATAGAGTCAGATTGGATAAAAATGGTAGCCCGACCTTTACAGGAGGTATTTCTTTAGGAGCAGATTTTAAAGGATTTGATTTAAGTGTTTTATTACAGGGTGCAACTGGTGGTATGCGAAGAATAGGGCCAACAGAATCTGGTTTAATTGGTAATTATTTAGAATGGAATTATGACAATAGATGGAGTATCGATAATCCGAGTGATGTAGATCCACGTCTAACAAATAGAGGGGATGCATATTTTACAGGAGATAACACTTATTGGGTAAGAAGCACAAATTATCTCAGAATCAAAAATGTTGAACTAGGTTATACACTGCCTTCTACGTTGACTAGCAAAATTGGTTTGAATTCGTTGAGAATATATACAAACGGAATCAACTTAGTAACTTTTGATAAGATAAAAATTTGGGACCCTGAGGCTAATAATAGTACAGGACAGTATTACCCACAATCCCGAATCCTAAATTTTGGTTTAAAAGCCGCCTTTTAAATCTTACTATTAAATAAAGACAAATGAAAATGATATTAATAAAGCAAAAAATCTATATGATTGTCATCTTATTGCTCGCGCTGACATCATGTAGTGACGATTTTCTGAATATTGCCCCAAGAGATCGTTTTTCTGACGAATTAGTATGGCAAGATCCTATTTTAGCCGAAAAATTTGTAAGTGATATTTATAATGTTTTTGAGGCTAGTAATTCTGGATTTACAGAGCAAATGCAAGCATCAGCTACCGACGAATCTATTTGGAATCATACAGATGCGTTTTTACTTCTTAATACTGGTAATATTAACGGTGTTAATCAAGGCTGGGGGGGTACTTCTCGTTGGTGGGAAAGAATGTATGTATACATACGATTTAGTAACATAGCTATTGAAAGATTAACTGATGATACACAAAATGGTATTACAAATCAAACCGATAAAGATAAACTTCTAGCTCAAGCTTATTTCATCCGCGCTTATTGCTATCATCAACTATTGAGATATTATGGAGGTGTACCGCTTATCCTCAACAGTTATCCTTATACAGAAGATTTTGAAACATATCAAATTGAACGTAGCTCTTATGAAGCGTGTGTGGATCAAGTTATAAAAGATTGTGATGAAGCTTTAAATCGTTTAGGTACTAGTGTTTTAGAAAAAGGAAGAGTTAATAAAAATGCTATTTTAGCATTAAAGTCTCGAATGTTAATCTATGCCGCTAGTGATTTGCACGATAAAGATAAATTAACTGCTAAAGTAAAAGACCTAAGTGACTTGAATGAAAAAATAGATTTACTCGCTTACACTGCGGGTTCACAACAAGATAGATATAGATTGGCACAAACTGCTGCAAAAGCTGTAATCGATGCTAGTGCAGGATATAAACTTAATTTGACTGCACCTGTTACCGCTGCACAAGGTAGAATAAATTATAAGAGCATAGCTATGGGTGGTGGCAGTAAAGATCCTAACATAGATGCAACAGCTGCTTCAGAATTATTATTTGCAAGATATTTTATAACAGAACAAAGTTCAGCTCACGCTCGTGATAATGGACCGAATGGATATAACAACTGGGGTGGTAATCAACCTATAGGACTGCTAGTTGATGATTATGAAATGATTGACGGAACCAAGTTCAGCTGGAGTAATCCAGACCATAAAACAGCACCCTATAAGGATAGAGATCCACGTTTTTATGCATCAATATTATATGATGGGGCAAATTGGAAGCCTCGCGATAATCCTGCTGACCCATCTAATCAAATTCAAACGGGTACTTACGACTTACTGCTAGATGGGAAATTGATAAAATATGCAGGATTAGATACTAAACAAGGACCAAAAGAAGCACATAATGGTACTTGGACAGGGTATTATGTAAGTAAATTTATTGACCCAAACCCAGAAATTATTGATGCACAAGCACGTCAATTCGTTCCATGGCCTTATTTTAGATATACCGAAGCGGTATTTAACTATATTGAAGCGAGTATTGAATTAGGGGAAACAACTATTGCTAGAGAGTGGATTAATAAAATAAGATTCAGAGCAGGAATGCCAGCAATTACAACAACTAATCAAAACGAGCTTCGAGAAATTTTTCGTCATGAAAAAAGAATAGAAATGGCCTATGAAGAACAACGATTTTTTGATGTAAGAAGATGGTTAATCGCGGATCAAACATTGGGACGCAAAGTAACTATAGTTGTTATTGAAGGTAAATTCAAAACTGGAAAAACTTTAAGTAATATTTATAAATACGATGAGTCAATTTATAATTATACATATTCTCCACAAGAGTTTAATACTAAAGAAAACAGAGTTTGGAAGAATCAGCTCTATTTCTTACCTCTTTCAAGGGATGAGATTCGAAAGAACGCTAAGTTAGTTCAAAACCCTGGTTACACAGAATAATAAAATAAAACCCTCCAAGAGTTTTGGAGGGTTTTTATTGCTTCAATAAAAGCTTCTAAATTAACCTAAACCTTTTAACCAGTCTACAACTTCTTCACGAGCTTTTCCCAATTTCTGTTGAAGGCGACCCAATAATTCATCGTCTTTACCTTCTTCGTATTTTAAATCATCATCTGTAAGTTCAGCATATTCTTGCTTTACTTTACCCTTCCATTCATTCCACTTTCCTTTTAAATCTAACTTATCCATAGTTCTGTTTTTTAGTGTTTTTGAATAATCTCATTAAAAGAACAACATAAAAGAGCACTTGTTTGTCACAAATCTGTTACGAAATCGTTGCAAATGCTGGATTTAGAAATGGTACTGGTTTTCTTCAAAGTAAAGGTCTAATTTTAAAGTAATAACCATGATTAAAAAATAATTAGTATGACATTCGAATCTAGATATGCTATTGGTCCTAATGAATATAAAAATTTGGATACAAAAGGACTTCGCGAAAATTTTCTAATTGAAAAATTATTTACCGAAGATGACATTCATTTTGTGTATACCCACTATGACCGTTATATGGCGGGAGGAGCTTTTCCTGTAAATAAAAAAGTAAAATTAGAAACCATAGAACCGCTTTTAAAAGAGCCTTATTTCTTATCTAGACGTGAATTAGGAATTATAAATGTAGGCGGTAGTGGTCAGGTGGAGGTAGATGGAGAAGTTTATGAATTGAAAAACAAAGAAGCCCTTTACATAGGAAAAGGCGCTAAAGAAGTTTTTTTTAGCAGCGAAAATTCACAATCACCCGCAAAGTTTTATCTAAACTCGACTCCAGCGCACCACAATTATCCCACAAAAAAAGTAACAAAAGCAGAAGCGAACAAATTAGAATTAGGCACATTAGAAACTGCCAATCACCGTACAATTAACCAAATGCTGTTGCATACTGTTATACAAACTTGTCAGTTGCAAATGGGTATGACAGAATTGAAAACTGGTTCTGTGTGGAATACGATGCCTTCGCATACACATGATCGCCGCATGGAAGTGTATTTCTATTTTGAAGTACCAGAAGGGCAGGCTGTTTCACATTTTATGGGCCCTGTGGATGAAACACGCCACATTTGGATGCATAACGAGCAAGCAGTAATCTCGCCACCATGGTCTATTCACTCAGGTGCTGGTACAAGTAATTATACCTTTATTTGGGGTATGGCTGGCGAAAATATGGATTACGACGACATGGACAAATCCGCAATTACAGACTTGAAATAATGAAAAAGTTAATTTGTTATATCGCATTTTCGACTGCACTTGTCGGTTCTGCTGTTGCCCAAAAGAAGATTGTCATATCTAATCCTTCGGATGAAAACAGAGTAGAATTGATAAGTATTCCATTCTCCAAATTCAGTAAACATTTTGGCGTAGATACGGTATTCACTGTTAAGGACAAATCATCCGGAAAGATCTATTTGCATCAATTGGAGAAAATGGGAACAAATAAAGCGCAGAATGTGCTTATTCAAATCCCTATTTCTTCCGAAGGAAAGCTTGATCTGATTGTCTCAAAAGATAAAGCGCCAGCATTTGCATCTAAAACTTATGCGCGCTATGTTCCTGAACGAAAAGATGATTACGCTTGGGAAAATGATGTCGTGGCTTTTCGCATGTACGGCAAAGCACTGGAAGGTACTTCAGAAGATGCACAAGGAATGGATTATTGGGCAAAGCGCACTGAAAATTTAGTGATCAACAGATGGTATAAAGGAGATGATTACCACAAAGACCACGGTGAGGGATTAGATTATTATTCTGTAGGGCAGACTTTAGGTGCGGGAGACATTGCATTATACCACAAAAATACGATTCAGTTTACGAAGCATTATAGAACGCACCAGATATTGGATAACGGTCCATTACGTACAACATTTAAGCTTGGCTTTGAACCGCAAACTATCGAAGGTCAAGAAATTTCTTTTAGCAAAACAATAAGCATAGATGCGGGGCAGAATTTTAATAAAATTGTCATCGATTTCAATAATAAACAAGCAAACAAAACTCCAGTTGTAGTCGGTATAGCAAAAAGAAATGAAAGCAAGCCAGAGGTAGAATTTGATAAAGAAGATAAAACTTTGGTGTACTGGGAACCCAATATAAATAATGCAGGTCGAACTGGGACGGCTTTAATTCTTACCAATCAAAAAGTACAATATATTGATTCGCATGAGAAGCAATTTTTAGTAAAAACAGAAATCACCAATAACAAACCATTTGTTTATTACAATGGTGCTGCATGGGATAAAGCTGGAAAAATTACTTCTTTTGATCAATGGGAAGATGCGGTGGAAGATTATGCTGAACAAATTCGTAAACCCTTAAAAGTAAAATTGAAATAAACATGTCTATTATAAATTCTTTTGACCTTAGCGGAAAAGTCGCGATCGTGACTGGATGCAAAAGAGGAATCGGAAAAGCTTTAGCAGAAGCTTTAGCAGAAGCTGGCGCAGATATTATTGGTGTTTCTGCAACCCTAGAATTGGAAGGTTCTGTTGTACAGAAATCCATAGAATCTTTAGGTTGCAAATTCTATGCGTATCAATGTGATTTTTCAAAAAGAGATTCTTTATACGCCTTTATAGCGCAAGTAAAAAAAGATCATCCTGTGATTGACATTTTATTCAACAACGCTGGGAATATATTACGCAAACCTGCGGCTGAACATCCAGATGAATATTGGGATGAAATCATAGAAATCAATCAAAATGCACAATTCATTTTGACACGCGAGATTGGAAGAGACATGATTTCACGTGGAAGTGGAAAAATTGTTTTTACAGCTTCATTGTTAACATTCCAAGGCGGTATCACTGTTCCAGGTTACGCAGCGTCCAAAGGCGCTATAGGTTCTTTGACTAAAGCATTTGCCAACGAATGGGCGTCCAAAGGTGTTAATGTAAATGCTATTGCGCCAGGTTATATTGCAACAGATAATACAGAAGCTTTACGTGATGACCCTGAACGCTCAGCGTCGATTCTAGGTCGTATTCCGGCAGGAAGATGGGGTGAGCCTGAAGATTTTAAAGGTCCAGCAGTATTCTTGGCTTCTAAAGCTTCAGATTATGTACATGGCACGATTCTAACCGTCGATGGTGGTTGGATGGGGAGATAAAAAGAAAAGACTGAGCATCGGCTCAGTCTTTCTTATTATAAATATAATCCCTTTTTGTCGATAAATTCTAACACCTTATCCGGTATAAAAAACTTAATATTTTTATTTTCTTTAATCGCTTTGCGAACGAATGTTGAAGACAATTCCATCACGGGCGTATCTGTCATTGTCACCGAAGGATGATTTTTTAAGTCTCCACCATCATATCCAGGTCTTGGATATACGATGATGCGATAATCACGAAGTATGATATCTGCATTTTTCCATTTTAGCAAACCGGCAAGATTATCTTCTCCCATTATCAAGACAAAATCATTATTCGGATACTTCTCTTGCAAATAAACCAGCGTATCGATAGTATAAGATGGTTGCGGTAAATGGAACTCTATATCGCTTGCACGTAGTTTTTCTAAACCTTCAATAGCCAAATTGACCATCTCTAGTCTGTCGTACATATTTCCCAAAGACTTCTTCTCTTTGAAAGGATTTTGTGGGGATACTACAAACCAAACTTCATCGAGTTCGGTAAAATTAGCCATATAATTGGCAATGATTAAGTGCCCTATATGTATAGGATTAAACGAGCCAAAAAATAAACCAATTTTCTTATTTGCCATTATTTAGAAAGAAAATCTAACACCAATTTTTCAGCCTCAGCTTTAGCTTCTTCTAGCTCAAAATTGTTTAATATAACATCAAATTTATCTGCAAAACTTAATTCATGTTCCGCCTTCGCATAACGCTCTTGCAACTTCTCTTCCGAATCTGTTCCTCTACCTGCTAAACGCTCTTTCAAAACTTCCAAAGAAGGCGGATTAACAAAAATAGCCAGTGCTTGTTCTGGAAATTTAGAACGAAGGCGTAAACCTCCAACCACATCGATATCAAAGATTACGTGCTTGCCTAAAGCCCAAATACGTTCAACTTCCGAACGCAATGTGCCATAATATGTACCCGCATAAACCTCTTCAAATTCGATGAACTCTTGCTTTGCTACTTTGTGTAGAAACTCTTCTTGAGATATGAAATAATAATCTTTACCATCTACTTCCTCGCCACGAGGAGCACGCGTACTGGCTGAAATAGAGAACTCAAACTTGTCACTATACTTGCTCAGCAAATGTCTTACAATAGTTGTTTTACCAGCCCCAGAAGGAGCCGAAAAGATGATTAGCTTTCCGCTCATGTTTCTTATAGTACGTTTAGTAGTTGTTCTTTGATTTTTTCTAATTCTTCTTTCATACGAACTACGATTTGCTGTATGTCCGCATTATTTGCTTTGGATCCCAATGTATTAATCTCACGACCCATCTCTTGCGAAATGAAACCTAATTTTTTACCATTAGAATCTTCCGAATTCAACGCCTTGATAAAGTAATTACAATGGCTTTTTAACCTTACTTTTTCTTCAGTGATATCTAATTTATCGATATAAAAAACAATCTCTTGTTCGAATCTATTCTTATCAATATTCTCTTTACCTACAGCATCTTCCATATATTGATTTAGGCGTTCGCGAATCAAAGGAATACGATCACCTTCTACAGATTCTACCTCCGCCATATAAGCCAAGATTAGGTGCACACGTTTTTCTAAATCACCTTTCAAAACTTTGCCTTCGTCTGCACGAAATGCATTGAATTTCGCTACAGCATTATAAAAGGCATCCAGCAACACTTTGCCTTCTTCTTCATCGACTTCATCATCATTCGTCGAAATTACCTCTGGCATATTCAAAGCCAAGCTAAATAGGGAAGCTGTTTCTTCACCTACTTCCGAAGCAATATCTTTTAATTGATTGTAATACTTCTTGAGTAATTCCGCATTGATCGAGGACGCTTTTGCTGTTTGATCGGTGTATTCTGATGAAATCATAACATTGACTTTGCCACGCTCGATAAGCTTACTGCATTCGCCACGAAGCGTCAATTCTTTATCGGATACGACTTTGGGAAGACGTATACTTAGCTCCAAAAATTTAGAATTAAGTGATTTTATTTCGACAGTGTATTTGACCTTCGCATTCTCTTGCGTGCCAACACCATAGCCAGTCATTGATTTTATCATATGCAAAGGTAGGAAATCTATGACTAAAAGTAAATAATTTACGAATAGGCTTTATTTGGAGTTTCTAGCTCTAAAATATTCCACAATTGGTGGCACTAAAGAAATTCCAATTATAGCTAATACGACTATTGAAAAATTCTTCTGAATAAACTGAATTTGGCCAAAGAAATAGCCAGCGAAAAGGAATAATGAAACCCAAATAACTCCTCCGATAATATTGTATTTGCCAAAATGACTATAACTCATTTTACTGATACCAGCTACAAAAGGAGCGAATGTTCTTACTATTGGTACAAATCGTGCATAGATAATCGTTTTGCTACCATGCTTAGCATAGAAGTTTTGCGTCTTTTCTAAATAGGATGGTTTGAATACTTTAGCATTCTCTTTGAATACACGACCGCCAAAGTGCTTACCGATTTCATAATTCACAAAATCACCAATAATAGCCGCAGCTATTAACAACAGCAACATGATCATTATATGCAAATCCGTTTCTGGTTTTGCTAGTAATGCGCCCATCGCAAATAACACAGAATCGCCAGGTAGAAAGGGTGTCACAACCAAACCAGTCTCAGCAAAGATGATCAAGAACAATATTAAGTATGTCCAATATTGGTAATCATTCACAATACTTACCAAATGCACATCAATATGAAGTATAAAATCGAGTAAGCTGTTGATAATTTCCATAGTGTAATAAAACAAAAAAGGAAGCTATTAGGCTTCCTTCTTATTAAAAAATTTCTCTTTTATGACTTCATACACAATCGGCAGTACGGACAGCACAATAATTGCTAATACGACTTGTGAGAAGTTATCACGTATAAATGGGATATTACCTAAAAAATAACCCGCTAATGTAAGTCCAACAACCCAAAGAATCGCACCCACTACGTTATAGGTAATGAATGTACCATAATTCATACGGCCAATACCACCAACAAAAGGAGCTAACGTACGTACAATTGGAACAAAACGAGCGATAACAATAGTTTTGCTACCGTATTTCTCATAAAAAGAATGTGTTTTTTCAATTTGCGCATCGGTAACCATTTGTTTACCAAATAGCTTAAACTTCGTAATACGCATACCAAAGTTCTTTCCAATCGAATAATTAAGCGAATCTCCCGCAATAGCCGCAATAAGCAATAAGCCAATTAACAACCAAACATTCAATTCATTTGGTTGAGCTGCCAACATTCCTGCAGCAAACAACAACGAGTCACCTGGCAGAAAGGGCATAACGACTACCCCAGTTTCCACGAAAATGATTAGAAACAAAATAAGGTAAGTCCAATATTTATAATCATTCACAATCTGAATCAAATGATCATCAATGTGAAGAACAAAATCTATCAAAGAATATATTAAATCCAAAACGAGCTAAAGATTAATTGTAGTTATTCAACATTACAGGCATCACCAACATCAAGATCTCTTCATTGTCTGCTTTCACAGCTGGCACCAAAAGACCTGCACGATTAGGACTACTCATTTCCAACACCACCTCTTCACAGTTCAAATTGTTCAACATTTCAACTAAAAACTTTGCGTTGAAACCGATTTCCATATCGTCACCTTCAAATTGACAGCTCAATCTTTCGTGTGCCTCATTCGAGAAATCTAAATCTTCTGCCGAAATATGTAATTCCGAACCATTGATTTTCAAACGTACTTGATGCGTTGTCTTGTTTGCAAAAATCACTACACGACGTAGAATGTTTAAGAACAACGAACGATCTACAGTTAATTTATTTGGATTTACTTGAGGAATTACCGCTTCATAATCTGGGTAACGCTCATCTACAAGACGACAAATCAAATTGATGCTTCCGAATTGGAAGAATGCATTTGTATTATTATATTCAATAGAAACCGAAGTATCATCCGAAGGCAAAGAAGATTTCAGTAAAGTCAACGCTTTCTTTGGAAGAATAATTGATGTTGATTTCTCTGCACCTACATCTGTACGACGATATCTAACTAATCTATGCGCATCCGTCGATACAAATGTGATATTTTGTTCATTCAATTGAACCAACACACCTGACATCGCAGGACGTAATTCATCATTACTTACAGCAAAAATTGTTTTATTAATCGCTTCAGACAAAATAGAAGAAGCCAATTTTACTGTAGAAACATTATCTACAACAGGAATTTTTGGAAAATCATCCGCATTTTCGCCACTCAATTTGTATTTACCGTCACCTGCACTAATCTCAATAGCTAATGTTTTGGTATCTACAGAAAAAGCCACCGGCTGATCGGGTAACGTTTTTAACGTATCGATCAAAATTTTGGATGGCATCGCTACTCGACCTTCTTCTTTTGCTTCTATTGGCAAAGAAGTAACCATACTTGTTTGTAAATCTGTAGCTGATATAGTCAGCATATTGTCTTTGATTTCAAACAAGAAGTTTTCCAAAATTGGAAGAACAGTGCTACTACTCGAAGCGCCACTGATGGCTTGAAGTTGTTTTAATAAGACTGAAGTGGATACAATGAATCTCATGCTTTTTGCGATATTTTACTTGTATGCAATATTACGTAATTTATATCTAAAATTCGAATCTCTAGCCATCACAAGACTATTATTTATACAATTTTAATTTTAGTACATTTGTGTTGAAATTTTTATGCAATTCAAGGAAATAATAGGACATCAAGAGGTCAAAAATCATCTGCTAAATTCGGTTAAAAATAACCGAGTGAGTCATGCGCAGTTATTTTTAGGTCCCGAAGGATCTGGTTCACTTGCTCTTGCGGTAGCTTATGCCCAATATATCAATTGTGAAAATAAGCTCGAAAATGACAGCTGTGGATATTGTGGCTCTTGTCACAAATATCAACGTCTAATCCACCCAGATTTGCATTTTTCATACCCGTTTTATCCTTCAAAAGATACAGCAATTGCTATTGATGTCTTGCAAGAATGGCGCTCTGCCTTAAGTAAAAATCCTTATTTAGGATTGAATTATTGGCGCGAACAGTTAGACGCAGGAAATAAGCAAGCTAATATTCCGATCAAGGAAGTACATGACATTATCAAAAAACTAAGCTTAAAATCTTTTGAAGCAGAATACAAGGTTTTGATTATGTGGCTGCCTGAATATTTGGATAAAGAAGGAAATGCTTTATTAAAGCTCATCGAGGAACCGCCCGCCAAAACATTATTCCTTTTGGTAGCTGAAAATCAAGAACGCATACTCAATACGATTATCTCGCGGACACAACTTGTCAAAATCAATAAGATTGGACATGACGAGATGAAAAATTACCTCGTAGAAAAACATCAAATAGAAAATTCGGTGGCTAATGAAATTGCCTTCATCGCCGATGGAAATGTGCAAGAAGCGCTGAATCTTTTATCCTATCAAGAGCATAACAGTAATTTTACAAATTTTGTTGAATGGATGCGCGCCATTGTAACCGATCGCGGAGCTGATATTTTGAAACTCAGTGACGACAATCTTGCAAAACTAGGACGTGAAAATCAAAAAAGTTTCTTACTTTATGCTATTAATATAATTCGACAAATCATGTTGATTCAGCAAGGTTTACGGAGTTTAGTATTTTTGAAAGAAGAAGAGCTGAAGTTTGTCGAAAAATTTAGTGAATTATACCTATTTGAACAGTTGACAGAAGCCATCGATTTGTTAGAAAAAACACATTACGGCATCGAAAGAAATGGTAATCCTAAAATATTATTTTTAGATTTATCTTTGCAATTAGTTTTATTGTTCAAATATCAAACGTTCCCAAAAGGGACTCAATATATATAGAAAGAAAAATATGGGATGTGGCAGTTGCTCATCCGGTGGTGGTTGTGGTACGAGCAGCAAATTAGGTACTGTACCTGCAGGCTGTAATAACAACGGAACCTGCATGACCAGCGGATGTAATAAATTAGATGTGTATGACTGGCTTTCCGATATGGATTTGCCATCAAATTATAAACCTTTCAATATAGTAGAAGTTCGTTTCAAAGGATCTCGCAAGGATTTCTTTGTGAACACGGACAATCTTTATCTTGAAATGGGGGAAATGGTCGCAGTAGAACCTTCTACGGGAGGTTATGATATTGGACACGTATCGCTTACAGGAGAATTGGTTCGTCTTCAACTGAAGAAAAACAATGTAAATCCTGAAACAGTAGAGAAGAAAATCTACAGAAAAGCGAATGAAGCTGATGTAGCGAAATACAATGCGGCAAAAGAATTGGAATGGGAAACCATGCATAAGGCGCGTAAATTGGCTTTGGACTTAGGTCTTTCCATGAAAATTTCAGATGTTGACTACCAAGGAGATAAGACAAAAGCAACCTTTTACTATACGGCTGAAGGACGTGTGGATTTCCGTGAGTTAATCAAAAAAATGGCGGAATCTTTTCGTATTCGTATCGAAATGCGCCAAATTGGAATGCGTCAGGAAGCTAGTCGCTTAGGTGGAATTGGTTCTTGCGGTCGCGAATTGTGTTGTTCAACTTGGTTGACAGACTTCAAAACAGTTTCTACTTCGGCAGCACGTTATCAAAATCTTTCCTTGAATACGCTTAAGCTTGCGGGTCAATGTGGTAAGTTGAAATGTTGTCTCAACTATGAATTGGATAGCTACATGGATGCTTTGAAGGATATTCCGAATGATGTAGATCGTATTGAAACACGTAATGGTGTTGCATATCTACAAAAAACCGATATTTTCAAAAAAACAATGTGGTTTTCGTACCCTGGAGCTGAGAGCTGGATTCCTTTGCCTATCAAAAAAGTAAAAGAGCTAGCAGAGCAAAATAAAAAAGGTGAGAAGCCTGAAAGCTTAGATCGTGCTCCTGAAAAAATGGAAGTTGCTAAACCTGTAATTCTAGATTATGAAAATGTTGTCGGCCAAGATAGTTTGACACGTTTGGATGAAAAAAACAGAAAACGCAAGAAGAAAAAGCCTCGTACTAAACAAGCTGTTGTTGCTTCTAAAGTAGAAAATGATAAATCGGTATCTGTACCAGTCAACAAAGAACAAAAGCCTCGACCTGCGCCTAGAGAGCAGAAAAAGGTAGATACCGAAGTAAAGCCTACTGACAACACGCAGAAATCTCCCGAACAAAAGAAAAAAAGGAGATTCAACAATAACCGCAATAGGAATAAATCAAACGACAATAAACAACAAAGTGGTGGTGAATAATTTCACCACCTATATTTTTTATATGAAAAAGTTTTTAGCTTTCTTGGTCGTATGTAATTTGTTTTCTTCATGTACCAGTGATGCCTACTATGAAGAGAATAAAGAAGTAACTGATAGGTCCTGGAATTATAGCCAAGTGCCTTCGTTTGCCGTCAATATCAAGGATAATAAAGCTAAATATGATGTCTACATCAACTTAAGGCATACAAATCTGTATGATTATTCGAATATATACTTGCTATTACACGCAAAGGGAAAAGGTATAGCAGACACCAGCTACCGCAAAGAAATTAAGTTGGCAGAACTTGATGGGAAATGGGTAGGTCAATCTTCTGGCTCCTTATATGAAATACAGTATTTAGCGAAATCTAATTTTACTTTCCCCGATACAGGAGTATATACTTTTGGATTAGAGCAGAATATGCGGGTCAACCCTTTGCCCGAAGTGACTGATGTTGGCATCAAAATCATCAAAAAATGATAACTATTCTACGGTGGATTTTATTACCTTTTACCATAATATACCATAGCATCATTTGGCTAAGAAATCTATTGTATGACAAAGAAATCCTCAAAAGCAAGTCCTTCCAAATTCCAACAATTGTCATCGGCAATTTGGCTATTGGTGGTACAGGGAAAAGCCCATTGACAGAATACCTTATCAAATTACTGAAGGATAAATACAAAATTGCAACACTAAGTCGTGGCTACGGACGCAAGACAAAAGGTTTTAGACTTGTACAAACTACTTCAAAAGCATTTGAAGTAGGAGATGAGCCTTTACAATTTAAAACTAAATTTCCTGAAGTAACTGTCGCAGTTAATGAAAATCGTTGCGAAGGTGTTGAGAAACTACAAGACCAACATGATGTAATACTATTGGATGATGCCTTTCAACACAGAAAATTAAAGCCGGGCTACGCGATATTACTTTTTGACTTTAATTCTTTCAGAAAGCCAATAATCACTTTACCGACAGGTGATTTTAGGGACATTATTTCTTCCACCAAAAGAGCTGATCTTATAATTATTACCAAATGTCCAGATGTTATTACAGACGAACAAAAAGCACATATAGAACATATACTCCGCAAACACAATATAGCACCTATTTTCTATACCAAAATTGGCTATGATATTCCGCGTAATAAACAAGGAGAAGTTTTATCAGAAAAATTGGAAGGTAAAGATATACTATTATTCTGCGGAATCGCAAATCCAAAACCACTTGTCGAATTTTTGGAAAAGAATAGAAATATTGTTCATTTAGTAAAATATCCAGACCATCATAATTTCACGTCTAGTGATTTTGATAACATTAAAGCAAAATTTGATTTCATTCAATCTTCGAATAAATTGATTCTTACAACGGAGAAAGACATACAACGCATAGAAGATAGTGCTTTTCAAAACTATCCTTTATACTACATCCCTATCCATTTGCAATCAGCAGATCATCAACAAACAACCTTTGATCATTTTATAGAAAATTATATTTCTCATAATCTCAATTAAACTATTTCATCAAGTTAGAGTCTAAGTTCAATTATAAACTTAAAAACATTTAAAACTTATGAAAAGTGTAATTACTTTATTAGCATTAGTATTAAGCTTGGGGCTTGCTAATGCGCAACAAGATGGTCCACGTCAGCAACGTACGCCTGAAGAAATGACGAAAATGCAAATGGAACGTCTTACAAAAGAACTAAACCTTACACAAACACAACAAGACTCCATCAAAAAATATGTTTTAGCTTCTTCTGTGGAAATGCAAAAAGTATTTAGTAACGCAGGAGACGATCGTGAAGCTGCAATGAATAGTATGAGAGCTATTCGTGAAAAACAAACTAAAAAGGTGAAAACTTTCTTAAATGAAGAACAAGGAAAAAAATATGATGAGATAGCTAGTCAACGAGGAAGAGGCTTTGGTGGCCAAAGACCAAACAACTAGTAGTACATACATATTAACTAAAGGGCTTATTTCGTTGAAATAAGCCCTTTTTTGTTAAAACATGTTAAATTGTAACAAACCAGATACAATCAACACAACATTTTACCCTTTTCAACAGTTATAGTACTAAATGAATTAATAAAAGAGTAAACACATAAATTTTAAATGCTATGAGAAAATTAATTTTAACAGGTCTAAGCTTTTTATTTGCAATTACATTAACATTTGCACAAGACATTAATCCAGAAACAAAAGCAAAACAAAAAGTCGATGAGCTGACACAAGTCTTGACATTGAATGAAGATCAACAAGCGGCTATATTTACTATAGTATTGGAAAAAGTTACTGCCAAACACGCGATCAAAGCAGACACAACATTAGCTGCTGATGTAGTAAAACAACAAATTGAAGCTGCTCAAGCTACTGCTCATCAAAAAATATCAGAACAACTAAATGATGATCAAAAAGTAGCTTTCGCTAAATATTTAGAAGAGCAAAAAGGTAAAAAAGAAGAAGAGCAAGCTGAACATAAAGAAGAGAAAAAAGAAGAAGGAAACAACTAAAAATCTAATTCATAATTTATTGCAATTTTAGAAATCACTGATTTCATGAATCAAAAAAGGCGGAATTAATTTCCGCCTTTTCATTTTACCACTAAAATTATTTCGTTCCTTCTTACGAAGTTTTTAATTTCTTCTGAATGTCTTGGACATATGTTTTAAACTTCTTGTCCGTTTCGATCAAATCCTCAACTGTTTGGCATGCGTAGATAACCGTAGAGTGGTCACGACCACCAAAGAAGTTACCAATCGTCTTAAGTGAAGATTTAGTGTGATTTTTAGCCAAGTACATGGAAATTTGACGCGCCTGTACGATTTCGCGTTTACGTACTTTTGATTTAACCATCTCTACCGGAACTTCAAAATACTCACATACCAATTTCTGGATATACTCCATTGAAATCTCCTTATGCGTATTCTTAACGAAATTCTTCAGCATAGACTTCGCTAGATTCAAGTCTATTTCTTTCTTGTTAAGCGTAGATTGTGCCAACAATGAAACCATAGCGCCTTCTAATTCACGTACGCTATTATCGATTTGTGTAGCAACATATTCCACAACTGTCTCTGGAAGCTCAATACCATCAGAATACATTTTCTTCTTCAAGATAGCCATTCTTGTTTCCAAATCTGGAATTTGAATATCCGCAGATAATCCCCATTTAAAACGACTTAACAAACGTTCTTCCAAACCAGACAAGTCTTTAGGTGGTTTGTCTGAAGTCAAAATAATTTGCTTTCCAGATTGATGCAAATGATTGAAGATGTGGAAGAAAATATCCTGTGTTTTTTCCTTTCCAGCAAAATTGTGTACATCATCCATAATAATGACGTCCATTGCTTGGTAAAAATTCACAAAATCATTGATTGTATTGTTTTTCAATGAGTCCACGAATTGCTGACAGAATTTTTCACAAGAAACATAGATAACCAACTTATCTGGTAAATTCCTCTTGATCTCATTACCTATAGCTTGAGCCAAGTGTGTCTTGCCTAAACCTACATCACCATATAACATTAACGGATTAAAAGAAGTTCCTCCAGGTTTGTTTGCTACAGCATAACCAGCAGATCGTGCCAGACGGTTACATTCGCCTTCCACAAAATTCTCAAACGTGTAGTTTTGATTCAATTGCGGATCAACTTGTAGCTTTTTAAGTCCTGGAATGACAAAAGGGTTCTTTATATTTTTGTTTAATGCTACAGGGACAGGTATAGACTGCTTTTTGCCTTCAGCACCATTACCATTAGATGGTAGATTAGTTGTATAAGGCGTGTTAGTAGAAGATTTCTCTACTACAATATTATACTCTAATCTTCCTTGTTCTCCTAAAAATTTCTTCACCGTCTTACGTAGGATACCTACATAATGCTCTTCCAACCACTCGTAAAAAAATAAACTAGGCACTTGAATAGTTAAAACGTTCTCCTCCAAACGAACTGCTTTCACAGGTTCGAACCATGTCTTATAACTTTGCGCCGGAATGTTGTCTTTAATCACTTGAAGACAATTATTCCAAACACTTGTATACGTTTTTTCCATTCTTAAATTGTTAATAACTTGATAACCAATTATTGATACAAAAATTGTTTATAACTTTCCCTTTCAACGAAGATGACAAAAATTTCTCACCTAAAAAAGTTAAACTATAAAAAAAATAAAAATCATTAATAATCAATTAGTTAAGTTAAATTTTAATGATCACAGGTTCATATTTTGATGTCAAATCAAACTTTTCCACACCTCTTTAATAAAGATAAATTCAATCAAAAAACAAAACTTTTATTGAGGTTTATTTATAAGCTTGTGGAAAACTTTCTACACCTAAAATAAGTAAAATATTCCATTATATTAAAAGAAAAAGAGCCACAAAATTTGTGGCTCTTTAATTATATTTTTAATACTAAAGCGTTATCCCACTTGTGAATGCGTAGGCAAAGTTTTAACCAACTTTTTACATGTTTCAGAAATTGACTTCGCATCGTATTTACATATATTCCAAAGCTCAGTTTGTTCACCGTGTTCCACAATCTCATCAGGAATACCAAGACGAATTACCTGTGCAGAATAATTGTTATTAGACATGAATTCCAATACCGCAGACCCGAAACCACCAGGTAGTACCCCGTCTTCCACAGTTATTACTTTATTGAATTTTTGGAAAACCTCGTGTAACAAGTCCTCATCAATTGGTTTTACAAAACGAATGTCATAGTGTGCAGGATAAATTCCTTCAGTATTTAATTCTATTATTGCTTTAGCAGCTTCATTACCTATATGACCTAAAGTAATTATAGCAACCTCTTCGCCATCCATTAATTTGCGGCCTTTACCAATAGGCAATGCTTTGAATGGGCGCTTCCAATCAGGCATAACACCATTTCCTCTTGGATAACGAATCACAAAAGGACCCATATCCTCCAGTTGGGATGTGTACATCATATTACGCAGCTCTTCCTCATTCATAGGCGCCGCTATCGTAAGATTAGGTATACAGCGCATAAAAGCTACATCATAAGCACCATGATGCGTAGGACCATCTGCACCAACCAAACCTGCTCGATCCAAGCAAAACACTACATTTAATTTTTGCAATGCGACATCATGAATCACCTGATCATAAGCACGTTGCATGAATGACGAATAGATATTACAAAATGGAACAAGCCCCTGTGTAGCTAATCCTGCACTAAATGTAACAGCATGTTGCTCAGCAATACCTACATCAAATGCACGATCTGGAATCGCATTCATCATAATATTCATCGACGAGCCACTTGGCATAGCGGGAGTTATACCCATTATTTTGTCATTAGCTTCCGCCAATTCCACTAATGTGTGACCAAATACATCTTGATATTTTGGAGGCTGCGGCTTTTCGTAAACCGTTTTCTTAATTTCTCCCGTAATTTTATCAAATAAACCTGGCGCATGCCATTTCGTTTGATCTTTCTCTGCTAGAGAATATCCCTTTCCTTTTACTGTGACAACGTGCAATAGTTTAGGACCATTTATACTTTTTAAATCTTCTAAAGTCTTAGCCAGTTTATTGACATCGTGTCCATCCACTGGTCCGAAATATCTAAAATTTAAAGACTCGAAAAGATTAGCATTCTTCAGAAGAGTACCTTTAATGCTTTGTTCTAATTTCTTAGCCCAACCGTACGCATCAGGACCATTTTTGGATATTTTAGCTAATACAGAAATCAGCTCATCTCTAAATTTATTGTAGCTCTTAGAAGTAGTTATACTTGTCAAATATTCCTTTAACGCGCCGACATTAGGGTCAATAGACATACAGTTGTCATTCAGAATAACCAATAAATTTGATTTCTCAATGCCCGCGTGATTCAAAGCTTCAAAAGCCATACCGCCTGTCAATGCACCATCACCAATGATAGCTACATGTTGTCTATCTGTTTCTCCTTTGTATGCTGAAGCTACAGCCATACCTAAAGCCGCTGAAATAGAGGTTGAAGAGTGACCTACTCCAAACGCATCATATTCACTTTCCTCACGTTTTGGAAACCCCGATATACCACCTAATAATCTATTTGTATGGAATTGTTCTCTACGACCTGTGAGTATTTTATGACCATAGGCTTGATGTCCTACATCAAATACTATTTGATCATAAGGCGTATTTAACACATAATGAAGAGCTACTGTCAACTCTACGACGCCCAAACTCGCCGCAAAATGACCACCATTGACAGAAACTATATCAATAATGAATTGTCTGAGCTCTTTACAAACTTCTTCTAAATCCGATTCTTTAAGCTTTCTCAAATCCGAAGGATAAAGAATATTTTTTAAAAGTGCTCCTGCTTCTATTTGCATACCTTAAAATAAGTTTGAAAATAAGTTACAAAGTAACACATTTATTCCATTAATTGGTATATATATATACAAATAACTGTGACCAATGTTTTAGTTTCCTGTTTTAAAACAATTATTAATTACTAAATGCGTATTTTTGATCCATTATATGGAAGCCACAAATTACGAAATAAAACTCGATCAATTCGAGGGTCCTTTTGACTTGTTGTTGTTCTTTATCGAACGTGATGAGCTCAATATCCATGATATTCCAATCTCCAGAATAACGGACGATTTTTTGGACTATATCCAAAAGATGCATTCCCTGAATATAGAATTAGCGTCAGAGTTTATTTTCGTTGCATCAACCTTGATGCGCATCAAAGCTAAAATGCTGCTTCCTCGTCCTGAATTGGACGAAAATGAGAACGAAGTTGATCTGAAAGAACAACTTGTTCAAAAACTTATACTTTACAAGCAATTCAAAGATGTTTGTGAAGATTTAAAAGTATTGGAATTAAATAGAGAAAAACTACATCAGCGCGCAAATATCACTTTTGATCTCAAACACACCAAACGTCAAATTTCGGAAGAAGAATTAGCTTCATTTGATTTGTACAAATTGATGATGGTGTATGAAAAGATGATGTATCATTTCACACATCGTGTGGTTCCTGTCACGCATACCGTTGTCAAGTTTCCTTATACTATCGAGCAACAAAAAGATGCACTTTCTGCGCTTTTGGATTTAAATAAAAAGCTAGATTTTCAAATGATCCTGAAAAACTCAGAAAACAGAGTGCAATTTGTATTCAATTTCTTAGCAATCTTAGAAATGCTTCAACAAAAATTATTGGAAATCGAAGTTGGAATGGGGTATAATAACTTCGCAGTAGCTACAAAAGATCCAAATGCTCCTGATGAATCCTTTGAAGAAGATGAAGAATAGTTATTTTTCTTTAAGCGCATCCAATACTTCTTTCAAATATTCATAGCGTTCAGTGAAATCTACACTCGGCAAAGTTCGTAAAGCTTGAATCCCATGTTTAATAGCTTTAGTCGATTTATTAGCAAAAGAGGAAATAAAAGTATCTAAGTCTATTTCTTCCAAAAATCCATCGACAATACCGAATTCTTTAGCTTTTTCAGCATCAAAATATTCGGTTTGCAAACACAGTTGTAATGCTTGCTTTTCAGGTATCACTTTTAATAAACTAGCCATCACTTGCAACGGGAATAAACCTATTTCGAGTTCAGGCAGCCTAAATTGAACCTCTCGTTTGCAAAAAACATAAGTACAACCCAAAATAATAAGAAAACCGCCAGCTATCACATTTCCTTCAACTATAGCTATAGATGGTTTTAACAATTGATCAAATACCTCACCTAATGAAATATTTTCATTAGAAATTGCAGGATTATTAATATCCAATTTAGGATTTTCAAAAGTTTTCAAATCCATTCCAGCACAAAAAACAGGACCTTCAGCCCTAATTAAGACAAGCTTTATTTCATCATCATTATTAGCTTCTTGAAAAGCATGATAAATTTCATTGACCATTGTCGGCGTAAAAGCATTTCTTTTCTCCGATCTAGACAACGTCAATAAAAACTGATATCCTATTTTTTGAGCCTTAATATATTTATACATACAATTTAACTTATCATTTCAAAAAAGCTAATTTTCAATTTATTAATATCAATAGGTGTACCTATATAAAACCGATTTAGCAAAATTTCAGTAGGAATATTTCCAACTAATTCGTCCTGTGCAAATGGACAACCGCCAAATCCCATCATTGCTCCTTCAAAGCGTCTACAGCCGCCTTCGTAAGCGGCATTTATTTTTTCTAAAGCTTGGTCAGTAGTGCTATGTAAATGTGCGCTAAAATCTAAATGAGGAAATTCTTTAAACAAATTTTTGAATAAAGAATTGACGCCTATAACAGTGGCCTCACTTGTCGTGTCTGCGATTGAAAACCGTTTAATACCTAAATCTTTTAATTTATCAACCCAGATCAAGACCAAATCTTCACTCCAAGCCTCACCATACGGATTGCCAAAAGCCATTGAAATGTAAATAACTAACTCTTGATGATTACTGGCTATCGTACTCAATATCTCCTCTACAGTATTAAATGACTTATCAATCGATGAATTAGTATTTCTTTTTTGAAAAGTTTCGGAAATAGAAAAAGGATACCCCAAATAATCTATTTCTTCAAATGCTTTTGCGTGTAAAGCTCCTTTAGTGTTAGCTACTACAGTTAGTAATTTTGTATTGTTAATTTTTTCAATACCATGCACGACATAGCTTGTATCTTGCATTTGAGGAACTGCTTTGTTAGATACAAAAGAACCAAAATCTATATATTCGAATAGATTACTTTTGATTAGCTTATTAATATGTGCAATTTTCTTTTCAGGGCGTATAATACTTGTTCTACCTTGAATCGCATCGCGGGGACAATCAATAATTTTAATTTCTGAAGGGTTAGACATCCTTTTTAATTTCACGTGAAATGACCATTTTTTGTATAGCGCTTGTGCCTTCCCCAATTGTACATAATTTAGCGTCTCTAAAAAATTTCTCCGCTGGATAGTCTTTTGTGAAGCCATATCCGCCATGTATTTGCACAGATTGATTTGCAACCTCTACTGCTACTTCCGAGGCATATAATTTTGCCATTGCACTTTCTTTGGTAACTTGATGCTGGTTATCTTTTAAATAACCTGCCCTTCTGATTAAGAGTTCAGATGCATCTATTTTTGTAGCCATATCCGCTATAGTGAAAGATACATCCTGGAAATCATAGATCTTTTGATTGAATTGCTCCCGCTCATTTGCATAACGCAATGCACATTCATAAGCTCCGCGCGCTATACCTAACGACAAGGCAGCGATAGAAATACGACCTCCATCTAATAATTTAAGTGCTTGAACAAAACCATTACCAATCTCTCCAATAACCTGATCCTTATGCACACGACAATTATCAAAAAACAAGAAAGCAGTTTCTGATGCTCGCATCCCTAATTTATCAATTTTTTTTCCAGAAGTGAAACCTTCTGTTCCTTTTTCTACAATAAATGCACTCATAGCATGCTTATCACCTATATTACCCGTTCGAGCCATCACTACCGACACATCCCCACTGATGGCATGCGTAATAAAAGTTTTAGAACCATTCAAAATCCAGTAATCTCCATCTTGAACTGCGGTTGTTGTCATTCCACCTGCGTCTGAACCAGATCCCGTTTCTGTTAATCCCCAGGCGCCTATCCATTCTCCTGATGCTAATTTTGGTAAATATTTTTTCTTTTGTTCCTCATTTGCAAAGGATAAAATATGATTTGTACATAACGAATTATGCGCAGCTACAGAAAGACCAATAGATCCACAAACTTTTGATATTTCATCTAGAATAGTGATATATTCTTGATAATTCAGTCCAGCACCGCCATATTCTTCGGGCACCAAAATGCCCATAAAACCGTATTCACCCATTTTGTGAAATAGATCAACTGGAAAATGTTGGCGTTCATCCCAATCCATTACGTAGGGTTTGATATATGTTTTTGCAAATTCTCTGGCACTTTCGCGCACTAAAGCTAACTGCTCGTTGTCGTGATTCGTGTACATCGTGATTTTTTCTTAAGTTTATATATTGCTAAGAACTAGTATTATAAATATCGTAAAAATCAAATAATATTTTACCATATTTAAAATATTAAATAAAATAACCAACTGTAAATTTTTATTTTAATAAAAATCACTTATGCAAAAGCTTCTTGACAATCTTAAGAAAAAGTACGAACAACTCCACTTAGGCGGTGGTATTGATAAAATTCAAAAGCATAAATCAAAAGGAAAGCTGACTGCTTGGGAGCGTATTATTTATCTTTTGGATGAAGAAAACCCTTATACTGAAATAGGAACTTTCGCAGCGGATAATATGTATGTCGAGCATGGCGGATGTCCCAATGCAGGCGTTGTTGTTGTTCTTGGTTATGTAAAAAATAGATTGTGCGTTGTCGTTTCTAATGATGCAACGGTAAAAGCAGGAGCTTGGTTTCCTATTTCGGGTAAGAAGAATCTCCGAGCGCAGGAAATTGCTATGGAGAATAAATTACCTATTATTTATTTGGTAGATTCTGCAGGTGTCTATCTGCCTATGCAGGAAGAAATATTTCCAGATAAAGAACATTTTGGTCGAATATTTAGAAATAATGCTAAAATGTCCGCTATGGGCATTCCACAAATAGCAGCAATTATGGGTTCTTGCGTGGCCGGCGGAGCTTATTTACCTATTATGTCAGATTATGCATTAATCGTAGAAGGAACAGGTTCGGTATTCTTAGCGGGATCTTATTTGGTAAAATCTTCTATTGGTGAAGTCATTGATAACGAAACTTTGGGTGGGGCGGCTACACATACCGAAATTTCAGGTGTAGTAGATAACAAATATCCTGATGATGAATCTTGCTTAGATGCTATCAAAAATATAATAGATAAAATAGGAGAGAACCCTAAAGCGGGATATTCTAAAATAGGAGCAAAATTACCCAAATTGACTCCCGAATCAATCTACAACAATTTACCGGAAGACAGGTTAAAACCCTATAATGTGCTTTCAATCTTAGACGCTATTGTCGATGCGGATTCTTTAGAGGAATACAAAAAAGACTATGGAAAGACTATTGTTTGTGCTTTAGCCCGTATAGATGGTTGGGCTGTAGGTATTGTTGCCAATCAACGCGAAATTGTGAAAGCAAAGAAACCAGGTGGTACACAAGAAATGCAAATGGGTGGGGTTATTTATTCGGATTCGGCGGATAAAGCTGCTCGTTTCATTATGAATTGTAACCAACAAAAAATTCCTTTAGTATTCTTTCAAGACGTAACTGGATTTATGGTTGGTTCTCGTTCTGAGCATGGGGGAATCATTAAAGATGGAGCAAAAATGGTTAATGCGATGGCGAATTCTGTTGTACCGAAATTTACTTTTATAATAGGAAATAGCTATGGCGCGGGAAATTATGCTATGTGCGGGAAAGCCTACGATCCTCGTCTAATTTATGCGTGGCCAACAGCTCAAATTGCGGTGATGAGTGGGGCTTCTGCCGGAAAAACATTAATGCAAATACAAGAAGCGACATTGAAATCTAAAGGGGTATCACTTAGTGAAGAAGAAAAACAAATTTTATTAAATGAGGTTGAAGACCTATATAACGAACAATTAAGTCCTTATTATGCGGCAGCACGACTTTGGGTAGATGGCGTAATTGATCCAAAAGAAACACGAAAAATTATTTCTATCGGAATAGAAGCTTCAAACCATAATGCAGATATTCCTAGATATAATGTTGGGGTAATACAAACATAAAATATTTTGTAGCAAAAATTATTTTATAACGTTATAATCATACTAAACAATTAATTATGAAAACTATATTAAAGATTTCTACTCTACTTTGTATACTTAGCATTTTAAATACTTCCTGCAAGAAAGATGAACCTTCCGTTCCATTTCCAACAACTGCTTTTGTTGGAAATTTTCAAGCTAAGGATATGAATTATAATATAATCTCTAAAAATGTAGAATTATTCTTAAATCATGATAATACTTTCTCATTCAATAATCAAAATAAAACTAGTTATCAAATAGACAAGTATATGTATTATGTTGTTTCTGGCTCAGGTAAATATTCAATTGAAAACAATACTATCACTTTTCAAGATACATTAATTAGAACACTTCAATTTAAATATCCGTACTATTTATCTGGAAAATATAAATATCATTTTGATGGCGATAAGTTAATATTGAATGCAGAAAGTTCAAGTCCTGTAATTAGTTATAAATTAGAATTAGTAGCTATGAAAAATTTTTAGAAGTATTTTTGATATATTGCTGAAAAATTTTTAAGACTTTCCGGATTACGCATAATATCCTTGGAAACTACTTTTTCAATTGAAACACCAGAAAAAATCTTTTTAACTGGTATTTCTAACTTCTTACCACTCAAAGTATAGGGAATATCTTTTACCTGAAAAACAATATCTGGTACATGTCGAGGGCTATATTGCTTTCTTAGATTAGAATTTAGTTTAGTTTTAATTTGATCATTTAATTTCAGATCATCCATCAATTGCACAAATAACAACATATTGGAAGTACCATCACTTTCATCTGTCGTGATAACCAAAGAATCTTTAACTTCCTCCAAATCATTTACAGCATTATAAATTTCAGCTGTTCCGATACGTACACCTCCACGATTCAATGTTGCATCCGAACGACCATAAATAATTATTCCTTCATTGCTATTTATCTTTATCCAATCCCCATGAGCCCAAACAATGGGAAATTTATCAAAATAACTTTCTTTGTATTTATCATTATTACTATCATTCCAAAAATATAAAGGCATAGAGGGCATAGGCTGCTTAATAATCAATTCACCAACTTCATCTATAACTCCTTCACCTTGCTCATTGTAAGCTGCTATATCAGCACCTAATGCTTTACATTGCAATTGTCCTGCATATACAGACAATAAGGAATTTCCAGAAAGAAAAGCCGAACAAACATCTGTACCACCACTTAAGGAAATAATATGCACTTTAGGAAATTTAGCTTGCAAAGCTTCGAAAGTAGATGCAGGTAGAGGAGAGCCTGTAGATCCTATTACTTTAGGTTCGTAATCTTGTATTTCTAAATCTTCAATAGAAGTAAAATAAATTGCACCAGCACCTAAATGATCTACTTGAGCTTGCTTAATGAAATCCCAAAAAGTCTGGTTGTTATTGTGATTTACTATTCCATCGAAAATACATAAAGTACCACCACAAAGAAGAGAAGATAAAGCATAATTCCACATCATCCAACCTGTAGTAGAATACCACAAAAAATTTTCTCTTGCTTGTACATTCTGATGCAATGACAACGCTTTATAATGCTCCAGAAGATTTCCGCCTGTACTATGAGTAATAGCTTTAGGTTTACCAGTTGTACCTGACGAATACAATATCCAAATAGGGTGGGAAAAAGGAACTCTAGTAAACATCAAATCCTTAGATTTGTAATTATCCAACTGCACTTTCCACACATTATCATTCACATTAACAACCCCTTGCAAGGTTATTAACTTACTTACCAACATGTCTAAAGTTGCCTTTTTATAGAATTTCTTATCATTATATTGATATTCTGTTTCAATAAAAAGTAACTTGGGTTCTATTTGTTCAAATCGTTCAACTAGAGCTTTATCCCCAAAATCAGGTGAACAACAAGACCAAATAGCTCCTAAAGAATTAACAGCCAAAAAGATAGCTATTGTTTCTACACGATTATTCAATACCCCAACTATTCTATCACCTTTTTTGATTCTTTTATCCAACAAATATTGTTGAATCTTACTGACTTTACATTGTATTTCTTTCCAAGTAAATTCTTGATAATCTTCGTATTCGGATTGAAATTTTAAAGCAATACTATCTTCTTCATAAGATTTAAAAATATGTTCAGCATAAGAAAGTTTTATACCATCAAACCATTTAGCATGAATAAAATTTTTACTATTTGCATCCCAATCCAAGACTTTTGAATAATTACCCGTATAACTAATATCAAAAAATAGAAATAATGATTCCCAAAAATCTTCTATATTACTTATAGACCATTCATGAAACTCATGATAATCAGAAAATTGTAATTCGCATTTTGATTCTACAAAATTTTTGAAAGCAAATAAAACTGAACTTTCTACATAGTCTTGGGAAGGAGTCCACAATGGTATTGACATATGTTTTTAATTTGGTACACTTAAATATACGAAAAAGGTCATTGCATTTAACAATGACCTTTTTTGATTACTTATTCAGTATAATTAGATCTTTTGTACTGTAATCTTTGAGTGGAATTTCAGATATTTTCACACCGGCAGAATTATATAAACGTAGATTCACTTCAGTTCCGCCATCAATTATATCCTTTCCGTTTGGATTTTTTTTAAATAATGTTGTAACGACTTTTTCTATTTTGGGAATATCAACACCAGGTATCGTATCAATCGCCCTTGTTTTAAGAATAATATCTAAATTTATTTCTTTCTTATTGACATAGAACGCTTTAGATTTGATAAGAAAATCATCCTTTATTTCGTTTTCCTTATCGTTTACATGTTGTGTAAACTTAAAAACGCGTGTTTCTTTAGTCTCACAAGCAGCTAGAAAAATTATAGAAGCAAATAAAATGGTTAATTTTTTCATGCTATAAACATAAAAAAATTAACCAACTATTTAGTTATTTTATTCTTACTTTTTAAAAGCATTCCAACCTTGTGCTTTAATTTCATGCACATTATTGGACTTAGAAATCATTTCTCTTCCGGCATTAACTTCAGTAATATAACCAATTACAGAAATATCCAATTGCCCTTTAACTTTATCATAATCAGCTTGTGGAATAGTGAATAATAATTCATAATCTTCACCACCATTCAATGCACATACCGTAGGATCCAATCCAAATTCACGAGCAGTTTCGTAAGTCATTGGATCTAAAGGTATTTTATCTTCGTACAATTTGCAACCTACATTTGATGCATTACAAATATGTAAAATCTCTGATGCCAAACCATCTGATACATCAATCATAGAAGTAGGTGTAATATCCAAATGTTTTAATAATTCTACTACATCCTTACGTGCTTCAGGTTTCAATTGACGCTCTATAATATAATCTTTACCTTCTAGATCTGGCTGAATATTAGGGTTTTCCAAATAAATTTGCTTCTCTCTTTCCAAAAGCTGAAGTCCTACGTAAGCTCCACCCAAGTCGCCAGAAACACACAATAAATCACCTTCTTTTGCACCTGAGCGATAAGCAATTTTATCTTCCTTTGCATAGCCAATACTTGTTACAGAAATTACCAAGCCTTGTGCTGAAGCTGAAGTATCACCACCAACCAAATCAACACCAAATTTTTTACAGGCAATCAAAGCGCCTTCGTAAATTTCTTCTACTGCTTCTAATGGAAATTTCGATGAGAGTCCAATAGAAAAAGTGATTTGCGAAGCAATTCCATTCATCGCATAAATATCCGACAAATTTACTTGTACTGCTTTGTAACCCAAGTGTTTAAGTGGAACATAACGCAAATCGAAATGAACATTTTCTAATAGTAAATCCGTAGAAATCAAGGTCTTATAACCTGAGTAATCTAATACTGCAGCATCATCACCTATTCCTTTGTACGTAGATTCTTGGGTCAATTCTACAGCCTGTGTAAGGTGTTGTATTAAGCCAAATTCACCTAATTCGTTTATATCTGTTTTATCTATATTATCAAACATATTAACATTTTTTCCACAACAAAGATACGTATTAATCTCCCATGGATAGAAGAGCTAAAAATTGGGCAAATGTAAAAAATGCCCCATTTCTAAATTTTTGAACAGTGTTCCACGTAAAAAATCAGGTTTTCATGTGAAACATGTTAATTTTATAAGCCTAAACGCGCTGAAATTTCCAACATTCGTTCAATCGGTTTTTGTGCTCTATTGATTACTTCTTCTGGAAGTATGATTTCTGGTTGATCGTATTTCAAACAGTTGTATAATTTTTCCAATGTATTCAATTTCATATGTGGACAATCGTTGCAAGCACAAGCATTATTCGGTGGAGCTGGAATAAAAGTTTTATGTGGGCTAGCTTTTTGCATTTGATGCAAAATACCAGATTCTGTAGCCACAATATAGATAGAAGCCTCATCTTCAATCGTATATTTCAACATTCCAGAAGTCGATCCGATGTAATCAGCCTCTGCCAAAATATGTTCTTCACATTCTGGATGCGCAATAAACTTAGATCCAGGATATTCTGCACGTAGATTTTCAATTTTTTCACGTGAAAAAATCTCGTGAACCATACATGCACCGTTCCAAAGCACCAAATCGCGACCCGTTTTCTTCTTTACATAATCGCCTAGATTGCGATCGGGACCAAAAATAATCTTTTGATCAGCTGGAAGTGACTCTACAATCTGCACAGCATTGCTCGAAGTACACACAATATCCGATAACGCCTTCAATTCTGCTGTACAATTGACGTATGTAATCACCAAATGATCAGGATATTGCTCTTTGAATTTTGCAAAAAGATGAGGCGGACAAGAATCCGACAACGAACAACCTGCTTTCAAATCCGGCAATAACACTTTTTTGGAAGGCGAAAGAATTTTTGCTGTTTCTGCCATGAAATGCACACCAGCAAACACAATCACATCTGCATCAGTCTTAGCAGCTTGTTGCGAAAGCCCCAAACTATCTCCAATATAGTCAGCTAAATCCTGAATCTCAGCATCTTGGTAATAATGCGCCAGTATTACAGCATTTTTCTCTTTTTTCAAACGTAGAATTTCCTGAACTAAATCCAAACTTGGATCCACAGGAAGATCAATGAAGCCCTTTGCTTCCAAATCTCTTTGATAAGTGTTATTCATTCTCTCTCTTCTGTAATTTGGTTAATCATTTTGACTAATCAACTTCACAAAAGTAAACAAAGAAATTCAAACGAAATTCACATTCCTTTTTTTCAATAAATAATAATCTTTTTTATAAAAGAGAGTCTTATTGTTTATTAGTCTGTGGAAAATGGGGATAACTGTATATTTTTAAATTTCATTCTTGAGTTATCTTGTACTTTTCAACAATTTATCCACATATATTAGATCTTTTATTGCTGATTTACAGTACTGTGATTTTTCTTATTTTTTATTTTCCATAAAATTTTGTGAATTACTCGTTGTTAAATAATTGTTAATATATCGTCTATTTTTTCATACTCGTCTCGTTAAACATGTGTGTAAATATGTCGCATTGTGGAATAATAAATAGTTTTAAAATTTAATTAACGTTTTGTTTACACGTTATCCACATTATTTGTTAATTTGTTTCAATTTTTAAGCATACAATAGGTTTATGTCGGAAAGAAAAGTAGATTTTTTGGTAGTAGGGTCGGGAATTGCAGGTTTGAGTTTTGCATTAAAAGCTGCGAATGTTGGTAAAGTGTTAATAGTTACAAAATCCAACGAAGACGAATCAAATACAAAATATGCGCAAGGTGGTGTGGCAGTGGTTACAGATCAATCAGATAGCTTTGCAAATCACATTGAAGATACATTAATTGCAGGTGATGGTTTATGTAATCCACAAATTGTGGAAAACGTAATAAAGGAAGGACCAGCTCGAATTGAAGAATTGATAGCATATGGGACTTCATTTGACAAGGAAGATTCTGGTGAATATGATTTAGCAAAAGAGGGTGGACATTCTGCACATCGTATCTTACACTATAAGGATATTACGGGGTATGAGATAGAGCGTGCATTGCTAGAGAAAGTTCATCAACATCCAAATATTGAAATTCTTACGCATTATTTCGCTGTAGATTTGATTACGCAACACCATTTGGGGGTACATGTGGATAAAAAATCTACGGATATAGAATGCTACGGAATTTATGCTTTTAATACTCGTACAGGAATTGTAGAAAAATTTATATCTAAAATTACTTTAATGGCATCAGGAGGTGCTGGTCATGTATATTCAAGTACGACTAATCCAACTATTGCAACTGGTGATGGTATAGCGATGGTGTATAGAGCCAAAGGAAAAGTACGTAATATGGAATTTATTCAATTTCATCCCACAGCCTTATACAATCCAAGCGAATATCCAGCTTTTTTAATTTCGGAAGCTGTACGTGGTTTCGGTGGAATTTTGCGACGAGCAAATGGAGAATCTTTCATGGAAGAGTATGATTCACGTGGATCATTAGCTCCAAGAGATATCGTAGCGCGTGCGATTGATTCTGAAATGAAGAAATCTGGTTTGGATTATGTTTATTTAGATATCACGCATAAACCGTTAGAAGATTTGCTTTCACATTTTCCTAATATCTACGAAAAATGTCTTTCTATCGGTTTAGATATGACTAAAGATTATATTCCTGTAACGCCTGCTGCACATTATTTGTGTGGAGGAATATTGGTTGATGAATATGGCGCTAGTAGTATCTCGAATTTGTATGCATGTGGCGAATGCTCTTCTACTGGTCTTCATGGTGCTAATCGATTGGCTTCCAATTCTTTATTAGAAGCCGCAGTATATGCACATCGTATTTTTGTAGATGCTGAAAAGAAAATTAATTCAATTTCTTATAAAGAAAATATCTCTAATTGGGATGATTCAAATACTAAATTATTAAATGAAGATATTTTAGTAACGCATAATCTTCGTGAAACACAAAAGTTTATGTCGGATTATGTAGGAATCGTTCGTTCGGACTTTAGATTAGAGAGAGCGATGCGAAGATTAGGCTTGTTGCATGAGGAAACAGAATCATTTTATAAAAATACAAAGCTTTCTGTGAAACTTTGTGAATTGCGAAACGTTATTCAGGTAGCATATTTGGTGGTTAAATCTGCGATGAACCGTAAAGAGAGTAGGGGATTGCATTATACTACAGACTTCCCAAATCATGCAGACATATTAGAAGATACAATATTATAGATTATGGCTACTATTTTACCAGTCAAAGAAAGTTTTCCGTATATAGCTGAAGAAACGTTTATTGCACCGAATTGTACTATTGTGGGGGATGTAACTATTGGTCATCACTGTTCTATTTGGTTTAACGCAGTAGTTCGTGGTGATGTAAATTATATTAAAATTGGAAACTACACTAATATCCAAGATAATGCTACTATTCATGGAACGTATTTAAAAAATGGTACGGATATAGGTAATTATGTGAATATAGGGCACAATGCATTAGTACATGGTTGTGTTATTGACGATTACGTTTTGATTGGTATGGGAGCTATTGTTATGGATAAAGCTGTGATTCAATCTAAAGTAATTATAGCTGCGGGAACAGTCGTATTAGAGAATACACTATGTGAATCAGGGTATTTGTATGCTGGTGTACCTGCTAAAAAAATAAAGCCACTTACAGATGAGCAAATGGCTTTATTAGAAAATCTTCCGCACAATTATGTACTTTATTCCTCTTGGTTTACAAATCAGAAATAGATAGTTTATTCAAATTTGGGTGAAATTGTTTCGGATTGTTCCCAATTTGCACGTATTGTAAATGATTTATCCATATACCATATTGGTTCAGCTTGTGTCTTATTATAGACATCAGCACCATCCCATCGTTTATTCTTATTGAGATCTTTGATTATGCGTAAGATATATTTTCCTCCAGGAAATTTAGTGTATCTGAGTTCTTTCGTATTGTATATATACTTATTATCTATTACTTTTTCTTTTTTATCATCCATTAACTGGACAATATAATTAGTATTACTATCAAGATCGTTAATGATGAAATTTATATCTCCAAAGTTATCGGTTTCATCTAAAGTAATGGTAGTAACCAATTCCTTATTTGTGTCATTAAAAATAGAAGTAATAGCATTTTCTTGAATTGTGAATTCATAGTTACGCTTTGCTCTCCAATTAAATCGAACATGATATAGGTTAGAATTTAATGTATCTTTTTGTAGTTGAAAGTTACGTCTAGATACACTGTCTTCTTTTAATATCAATTTTTCTTTATCAATGTTGGCTATAGGAAAATCACTTGTGATTGTAATGTGGTTGATTTTATCAACCTTATTTGTAACATTAAGTTTAGGTATCAATTCTCTATTGTATTTATCATTTTTACCTCTACGCAATAATGTAGTATCAAGTATATTATTTCTATCAGAAACTTCTATTTTAATGGAATCAAATTCCATTTTAGGTAAAAGAATATAAAGAGAATCATTTGTATCAGCATATTTGTAATACGCGTCTTTTTGTAGATCTTCTGGGAAGATAATTCGTGTAGAAGGGGAATCAAGAGGCTGGTTGAACTTAATAGAAATGCGACTATCCTTTTGAATTTTTCTTTCAGGAATTCTAAAATCTTTTGGTTTTCCTTTTGAATATTCCAGTTTTATATCCTCTATGTTTTCTTTCAATACAATGCTATCTGCAAGAAATCCTATTAGTTCATCTGGATTATTATATATACGATCGTTATTCTCTTCTTTCAGTGCATATATTCTATATGTATCTTCTCTTAAATTTTTAATTATAAAATTACCTGAACTGTCTACATTTGTAAATATATTGGCTTTCCGCTTTCCGAAAATAGAATCTTGTCTTGTAGGTATCAGTAAAACTCGAACAGATAAATCTTCCTTTGGATCGAATGTTTTGGTATACGCATTTTTAACAGAACCTGATACAGAGAGTGAATCTAATTCAGGACCAGTGGCAAATACATAATTGTAATTTACTATTGGATTTCCTTCATTAAAATCTACTAAACCTTTACCAAAATTTATGGTATAGGTAGTATTTTGTTCCAGCGAATCAGGTAAAGTGATTATTAGATTTTTCTTTTTTACCTTGTAATCTGGTTGTTTTTCTAAATCAGGAGATATACTGAATTCTTTTTGATAATTGTTTAGCTTAATATATTCATTAAACTCTAGAACAATTTGTTTATCGGTAAAATTGCGTTTGAAATTTACAGGATTTTCCGATAGAATAATAGGAGGAATTGAATCTTTTGGTCCTCCTGTTGGTGTTTGCATATTTGCACAACGTACAAATGTTAGCGATATAAGCATTGCGAAAACAAGGATAAAGTTGTTTCGTAAACTTTTTGTTTTCGATTTCAAATTCTCTATAAAAATGTTTGTATTCATAAAAGTATTTCTCTTATACCACTAATTTATTATTTCTTTAGTTCATGTGAACCATTAATATACTAATATCTGATGGTGATACACCTGATATACGTGAAGCTTGACCAAGTGTTCTTGGTTTAACTTTTAATAGTTTTTCGCGTGCTTCAATTGAAAGGGAAGTAAGTGATGTATAATCAAATTCAGGATTTATCTCTTTATCTTCCATTTTTTTCATTTTGTTTACAATTTCTAATTCTTTCTCAAAGTAGCTGTCGTATTTTACTTTTATTTCAGCTTGTTCTATAGTGTCATTATCATACGCTTCAGTCACTATCTTGAATTCCTGATCTGCATCTGCTAAGTGTTGAATACTAACGTGCGGTCTACTCAGTACATTATACAAACGAGTTTTTTGAGTTAATTCACCAGAACCAATCTCGGATAGCGTAGAATTTATACCCGCTGGTTCTATTGAATTATTTTTCATGTATCTAATCAAATTGTCTGAATCTTGTACTTTCTTATTCACTTTAGCTAAACGTTCATCTGAAACTAAGCCAAGTTTATGTGCAATTGGTGTCAATCTAATATCTGCATTATCTTGACGAAGAAGTAAACGATGTTCTGCTCTAGATGTAAACATACGATAGGGTTCTTCTGTACCTTTGGTAACTAGATCATCGATCAATACTCCAATGTAAGATTCTGAACGCTTCAAGATTAATTCGTGCAGATCTCTAGTTTTTTGGTGAGCATTAACGCCAGCAATGAAACCTTGTGCTGCTGCTTCTTCATAACCTGTAGTTCCGTTGATTTGTCCTGCAAAAAATAAATTTTTGACACGTAAAGTTTCTAATGTCAAATCCAATTGCATAGGAGGGAAGTAATCATATTCGATTGCATATCCTGGTCTATACATTTTTGCGTTTTCAAAACCAGGAATTAGTCGCAAAGCTTTTTGTTGTACATCTTCAGGTAATGATGTAGAAAAGCCATTTACATATATTTCTACAGTTCTGAAACCTTCAGGTTCAACGAAAATTTGATGTCTATCTCTTTCAGCAAAACGATTTATTTTGTCTTCAATAGATGGACAATATCTTGGACCAAGACCTTTAATTCGTCCGGTAAACATTGGAGATTTTTCAAATCCTGTTTTTAGGATTTCGTGGACTTTATCATTTGTATACGTAATCCAACAACATCTTTTTTCTGTTGGTAATTCTACATCTGTATAAGAGAATCTTCCACCTTCATCATCTCCCCATTGTTCCTCCATCAAAGAGTAGTTTAAGCTTCTACCATCAATACGAGGAGGAGTTCCGGTTTTCATACGGCCAGATTCGAAACCCAAGGACACGAGTTGTTCTGTTAAACCAGTTGCTGACTTTTCACCAGTACGACCACCACCAAATTTTTTCTCACCAATATGTATTATTCCATTTAAGAATGTTCCATTGGTAAGTACTACAGCATCTGCTTCTATGCGTATTCCTAGAGAAGTAATAACACCTTTAATTGTATTACCTTCTACTATCACTTCTTTAACAGTATCTTGCCAAATATCTAAGTTTGGTAATGATTCTAATTGCCATCTCCATTCTTCGGCAAAGCGCATTCTGTCATTCTGCGTACGCGGACTCCACATAGCAGGCCCTTTTGATTTGTTCAACATCCTAAATTGGATTGTTGATTTATCCGCAATGATACCAGTGTATCCACCCATTGCATCAATTTCACGTACGATTTGTCCTTTTGCCACACCACCAATTGCAGGGTTACAGCTCATTTGAGCTATTACTCCCATATTCATGGTGATAAGTAGGGTAGAAGATCCAAGGTTAGCAGCAGCGGCAGCGGCTTCACATCCTGCATGTCCTGCTCCAACTACGATTACATTATATTTATTAAACATGTTTAATTTCCTTGTTTCACGTGAAACATTAATTTTTTATTAACGTTTCACGTGAAACGTTATATATATTCTGCTAATTCAATCCAACGCTCTGATTTCTGATCAAGCTGTTTTTGTAAAATTTCTACTTCTTGAGATAAGCTTGATAAAAGTTGATGATCTGTTGTTTTATTTAATTCTTTAGTTTTCTCTTGAATTTTTACTTCCAAATCCGAAATAATAGATTCTAATTCTTCATATTCCTTTATCTCTTTAAAGGATAATTTCTTCTTTTCAGGTTCTATTTGAATAGGTGCGGGGTTTGCCTTTAATTTTTTCTCTAAAAGCTTTTCTTCTTTTATTCTTTCTTCTTGTTCAAATTTGAAATCTGCATAATTACCGTTGTAAATAGATACAGTTCCAGTTCCGTCGAATATGAAAAGCTGATCTGTTAATTTGTCAATTAGATACCTGTCGTGAGAAACTAAAATTAAAATACCTGGGAAGTTTACAAGAAAATCTTCTAATACATTTAGTGTGTCAATATCCAAATCATTGGAAGGCTCATCCAGAATCAAGAAATTTGGATTCGCCATTAATACACGCATTAGTTGTAGTCTCTTACGTTCTCCACCACTTAACTTTGATACTAAACCAAATTGTTTTTCAGGTGGGAAAAGAAATAAAGTTAATAATTGAGAAGCTGTAAGTGTATCGCCATTTGCCATTTGAATATAGTCAGCAATATTTTTGACCACATCTAAAACGCGTTCTCCTTCACTAAATTCTAAACCACCCTGTTTGTAATATCCATATTTTGTAGTTTCCCCAACACTAATTACACCATTATCCTGAGGTAAGTTTAGGGTAATCAAGTTTAAGAATGTACTTTTTCCTGTACCATTTTTTCCCGTTAAACCTATACGATCACCTTTTTTGAAGGTGTAGGAAAAGTTTTCGATTACAGTTTTGTTTTTAAAAGACTTACTTACGTTTTCTAATTCAAGAATTTTATTTCCCTGTCTGGATACTTTTACGCTCAACTGAACTTTATCTTGCGTACGAGGACCTTTTGACTTTTCTTCCAGTTCGTAAAAAGAGTCAATTCTTGATTTAGATTTTGTGCCTCGTGCTTTTGGTTGGCGGCGCATCCATTCTAATTCTGTGCGCAGTAGATTTCTTGCCTTTTCAGCCGATAGGACATCGTTATATTCTCTTTCTGCTTTCTTCTCTAAGAAATAGCCATAATTGCCTTTGTATGAAAACAACTTGCCTTTATCTAGTTCTCTTATTTCTGTACAAATATTATCTAAGAAGTATCTATCGTGAGAAACTACTAAAACTGTTTTTTGACCAGTTGTCAGAAGTTTTTCAAGCCATTCTATTGTTTCAATGTCCAAATGATTCGTAGGCTCATCTAAGATATATACATCAGCCTCATCTATTAAAAGCTTGGCTAAAGAAAGTCTTTTCTTTTGACCGCCAGAAAGGCTATCTATTTTCTGATCAAAATTGGAGATGGAAAGACGATTAAGAATTGTTTTAATATCGTTTTCATATTCCCAAGCGTCTAGAGCTGTCATGCGATCCATTATATCAGCTAATTTTTGCTCATCAACAATTTCTTTTTCTACAATTTCTTCGTATTCTTTGATTAATTGCTGTTGCTCATTATCATTAGAAAAAATGAAATCATTAATCGTATTTAGCCCTGTGAAATCTGGGTCTTGTGGCAAATAGCCAATGCGAATGCCTTTTTCTTTTACTACTTTTCCTTGTTGAGGTGGAAATAGTTCTGCTAGAATCTTTAATAAAGTTGATTTTCCAGTTCCATTAATTCCGACTAATGCAACTCTATCACCTTTTTGTAATCCAAAATGTAATTCTTTAAATAGCCACTTGTCATTGAAAGAATGACCAACTTGTTCTGTGCTAATAATACTCACGCTAATTCTTTTATAAGTTGTGTTTGGTATATGTGTACGCCGGGATTGGACGTTATTGAAACGTTAATCATAGCGGATGCAATATCTTTTGCTTTTATACTTCTATAATCTTTCATTTTGCCAATTAATAGAAAATTAAAAATCGGGTAGATGAGTTGTGCTATTTTTTCCAACAAACGAAATTCTTTTCTATTTCCAAGTAGGAGAGAAGGTCTAAAAATATGAAAACTTTTAAACCCAATAGCTTTTAAGGATTCTTCAACATCTCCTTTTAATTTTAAATAAAAATTGTTGGAAGTTGGGTTTGCGCCAATACTGCTGACGAGGCATAGGGTAGTAGTTCCATTAGCAATTATATTGCTTGCGACTTTTTTTGGATATTCCAAATCGATCTCGTAATACTTATCTCTATCAGGTGTCTTGGCTTTGGTTGATCCAATACAACAAAAAAAATGGTCAATTTGAAGATCTTTTATATGCGTTTCGATACTATGATAATCTGCGATAATCCGAATAAGTCTATTGTTGTTAATGGGTAATTCAGATCGAGTAATTGCATAAATAGTCTCATATTTATTATTTTTCAATAATAAATTAATTGTCTCCATTCCTATTAAACCAGAAGACCCTAAAACCAATGCTTTGTACTTTGTATCAGGCATAACTATCCAAATACAAAAATACGTATTAATTCGATTTTGTATGTTAAAAAACTATAATAGTACGTCTGTTTATGACAAATTGCTGTTAATTTAACTTAAATGAAGCGATAAGATTGAATCTTGGAATGTTTACTTCAAAAAGAAAATTATCGACCTCTCTTTTCATGGTGTAATAGCCTTCCATGTAGCCAACTTCACTTTTGAGATTACATCCGGAGACATATTGATGCGATTCTCCTGGTGCAAGAATAGGTTGCAGACCTACGACACCATCGCCGTCGACTTCTTTAGTTTCGCCGATAGAATCAAAAATATCCCAATGCCTGCTTAATAACTGAATGGTATGATCCGAAATATTTTCAATAGTAATCCTATATGCAAACATATAATGCATATTATCAGGATTAGAGTATTCGGGTTGATACTCGCACTCGACTGATATACTGACGCCTGATGTGGACTGTGTGATCATACTAATTATTTCAAAGTTAATAACTTACACTGTTATTTCATAATAATATATTAGGGAGCTAAATGAATAGTAAAAAAATAGGGTAAACATTTGTTTACCCTATTGTATAAATTATTTACTTAGTCGCTTCACGAACTTTTGGAGCGATCTTAGTTCCAAATATTTCTATTGATTTCATCATATCTTTGTGATCAGGACTGCCGACATCCATATGAGCTGAAAAACGTGTCAATCCAAATTTCTCCTGAATGGCTAATATTTTGTCTACTGCTTGATTTGCGTCACTTACGATCAAATGTCCTAAAGAGGAACGTCCAAAATCATATTGCGAACGTTGATATGGTGGCCATCCTCTAGATCCACCTATTCTGTTCATTTGTGCAGAATAAGTAGGGTAGTAGCTATCTGCTATATTTTTACTGTCATCACCGAAGAAGGAGTGCATATGGACACCTACTTGGAATTTGGACATATCATGTCCATTATCTTCATAAGCTTGTTTGTACATCTCGAATAACGGTTGGAATTGTTCCCAAGCTCCTCCAATTATTGCAAACATTACTGGCAATCCTAATTTCCCAGCGCGGATCACTGATGAAGTTGTGCCACCTACTGCTATCCAAATAGGTAAACCGTTCTCTGTAGCACGAGGAAATATATCTTGATTGATTAATGATTTTCTGAATTTTCCTGTCCAGTTAATGGTTGGGTTAGACCTTAATTTTAATAATAAATCAAGTTTTTCTTCAAAAAGTTCGCTATAATCTTTTAAATCATATCCAAATACAGGGAATGACTCTATGAAAGATCCGCGACCTGCCATGATTTCAGCTCTACCGCCAGAGATCAAATCGACGGTAGCAAAATCTTTGTAAAGTTTTACTGGATCGGTTGAACTAATAACAGATACAGCAGAACCCAATTTTATATTTTTAGTTACAGAAGCAGCTGCGGCTAATATAATCTCAGGTGACGCTACAGCATAATCTTCGCGATGATGCTCACCCATACCAAAGAAATCAAGACCAACTTCATCCATTAGTTTTATTTCTTCAATTATTTCTTGTAGTCGTTGTTGTGCTGATTGAATTTCACCTGTAATAGGATCAATTTGCAAATCGCCAAACATTCCAACTCCTAATTCTAACATAATAATTCTCCTTTCTATATATCACAAAAATAGGCCTTTGTACTTCACATATTCTTAATCTATGTTAAGAATTTTACATAAAAAAAGCACCGAAATGGTGCTATAATATACTGAATTACCCGTGAATATATTCTTTAGTGCCGTACGATTGAATAAGCTCTCCTTCGAAGTTCAACCACTCTTGCCAGCGCTTTTCTACATCTACATCAACAGCATATTTTCGCGCGAAATTTAAAAATGTCGTATAATGGTTGGCCTCCGAGACCATTAAGTCATAATAGAATTTAGCTAATTCTTTGTCATTGATATTTTGAGATAATACACGGAATCGTTCGCAACTACGCGCTTCGATCATCGCAGCGAAAAGTAATCTATCGATAAATGCTTGATTGCGTGAACCATCTTTCTTGTTAAATTTCATTAACTGACCCACGTAATCGTCCTTGCGTTCGCGCGCTAAAGTGTATCCTCTTTCTTTGATAATTTCGATTACCATTTTGAAATGTTCCATTTCTTCGATAGCAATAGCCGTCAATTCATGAACCAAATCTTCGTATTCTGGATTTTGTGTTATCAGCATAATAGCATTAGACGCCGCTTTTTGTTCACACCACGCGTGATCCGAAAGAATTTCCTCCAAATTAGATTCTGCGATATTAGCCCATCTCGGGTCTGTCAATAATTTTAAACCAAGCATATTATACCTTTTTTACAAAAATACAAAATAGTCTAATAGAAAAGCCAATAGGAGTTAGTCCTATTGGCTTTTGTGTCTTGGATATTACAAACTAGCCTTCGTTAGAAGCAAAGCCGTGGGCTTTCCATACTTCGTCAGGAACCCCAGTCCATACACCAGGTCTATTACCTACATATCCAATTTCTGCGATTCCTTCTTTCGTCGTATAGTATCCCGAAGAAGTTAAATCTCGCATAGTATTAAAAAAGCTTACACCTTGAGAAACCTCAGGTTTTGCTTTCTTAGGGAATGCAATTTCTTCTACAATTGAAATTTGTTCTTCGCTCGTACATTTTACAAAAACATTCTTGAATCTTTTTTGTGCATGTATATCTAACCATTTCAAGCCGCCTCGCATTGGTAATTTGTAAGAAGGAATATCTTTAACGATAAACTCGATAAAATCTGGAACGCCAACCTCTGTAGCCGATGGTGAGTTATCATCTTTGGGAATGATAATATCCGCCAAGACTGCAATTGTTGCCATTTCATGTTCGTCAAAATAAACTTCTTCAAGTAATTTTTGCGTGCGTTCATGTTCAAAATCTTGGACACCTGGAAACTTATCTCCTGGAGCTGCTGCTGCCGTTGATTTTGCGGGTTTATTGTCACATGAATTTGTTGACAAAACTGCAGCTGATCCAGCTGCAATTAGTCCTAAGGCTTTTAATGAATCTCTTCTATTCATTGCTTAGCTATTTAATTTATTTTTTTCCTTTAAAATATATTCAGCGGTACGCATAGACAGAGCTAGAATAGTCCATGTCAAATTTTTATCACCTTGCTGCACAAAAGGTCCTGCGTCTACCACATAAAGATTTTTACAATCGTGTGCTTGTCCCCATTTATTTAAGACAGATGTTTTAGCATCGTTGCCCATACGGGTTGTACCACCTTCATGGATAATTTTACCTGGTGTTTGCAAACCATACAAGGTGTCTGCACCATGTATAGGTGAAGTGATAATTGCGCCCATATTATGCATGATTTCTTGAAAAGTTTCCATCATGTGTTTTGCTTGCAACACCTCTTCATTCGACCATTTGTAATTGAATTTTAGGACCGGAATACCAAATTTATCAACTCTATTAGGATCTATTTCACAATAGTTTTCCTTTCTTGCGATAGCAGTACCGCGACCATCCATACCCACAGAAGCTCCATAAAAACGTTTGTAATCTTGCTTTAAAGCTGCGCCATATCCACCACTTTCACTGCTTGTGCCATCAGCTTTCGGTGCTAGGTGATTGTAATTTTGAATACCGTGGAAGTAACCAAAACTTGGCATTCCCATTCCTCCCCAATACTCAATGTGATATCCTCTAGCAAAATCTAGTTTCTTGTCGCCTTGCCACCATGGAGAATAGATGTGTACGGAACCAACGCCATCTTCATTATATTTCTTGCGGTCAAGAAGCTGAGGTAAAAATCCACCTAAGCCAGCTCCAGTCGAATCGTGTAGGTATTTCCCAACAAGCCCTGAGCTATTTCCAATTCCACCTGGATGTGATGCAGATTTTGAATTTAGCATAAGGCGTGCACTTTCGCAGGCTGAAGCACCTAATATTACTGTTTTCCCTTTAACAGAATATTCTTTTAAATCTTTAGTATTAACATAAGAAACCCCGACAGCAAGGCCTTCATCATTAGTCAAGACCTCACGCACCATTGCATTGTCTATTACGGTTAAATTACCCGTTTTCATAGCTGGAATTACCAAACATGAAGAAGAAGAGAAATCACCATAGACTTTACAAGAACGACCACATTGACCACAATAAAAACAAACTCCTCTGTCTTTGTTACCTGGTAATGCTTCGGTTAATACAGATCCACGTCCTGCAATAACAGGAACACCAGATTTTTGTCCCGCTTTGCGAATATAAAGTTCACTTAAACGAGGTTTAGGTGGTTTCAAGAAAATACCATCAGGTTCATTGTGAATACCTTCCACAGTTCCGTAGATTCCTATCATACGATCTACACGATCATAAAAAGGCTTTACTTCATCGTATGTTATCGGCCATTCATCGGTCAATCCATCTTTCGGTTTGAAATCATCTGGCCCCATTCGTAGAGAAATACGACCCCAGTGGTTGGTTCTTCCACCCAGCATACGGGCTCTAAACCAGTCGAATTCCGTGCCTTTTTCGTGCGTATAAGGCTCTCCTTCCAATTGCCATCCACCAAAAGCAGCATCAAAATCTCCGAATGGGCGTGTAGTACTTGCTCCTCTACGAGGAGATTCCCACGGCCATCGCAATTGTAAAGCATCTTTAGCAGGATCGAAAAATGGTCCTGCCTCAAGCATCAAGACTTTAAGTCCTGCATTCGCAAGTATATAGCCTGCCATACCGCCTCCAGCACCAGATCCGACCACTACGGCATCGTATACTGTAGACTCTTCTATTATTTGAAACGTAGACATTATTTGGTTTATATTTTATTATACTTTTGTATTAGTAAAATAAATATATATAAAAAATTCATTAAGTAAAGCCCGAGTTTTGAAAATTTTATTCATCGGATTAGTTTGGCCTGAGCCAACATCATCAGCGGCAGGATGGCGGATTTTGCACTTGATAAAATGTTTTAGCAAAATAAGTGAGGTTTTCTTTGCTTCAGCAGCGATGAAGTCAATTCACAGTGCTGACTTGTCCTCTTTAGGCGTTCAAGAAAAGTCCATTTTTTTGAATGATTCTTCCTTTGATGACTTTGTAAAAAATTTATTACCTGACATTGTTGTCTTCGATCGCTTCATGGTAGAGGAGCAATATGGCTGGCGAATAGCTGAGCATTGTCCAGGTGCGTTACGCGTATTAGATACAGAAGATTTGCACTTTGTGCGATTGGCTCGTCAAGAAGCTTATAAGAAAAATAAGGAAGTTGATTATCATTCGCCTACAGCAAAGCGCGAATTAGCGTCGATCTTACGTTCGGATATATCATTAATTATCTCAAAAGTGGAAATGCAATTGCTATCGGAACAATTTAACATACCTAATAATAAATTGCTTTATATTCCATTCCAAGAAGAATCGCTTATCGAAGATTACATGGAGAATTTACCTGGTTTCGGAAAAAGAAAGGATTTTGTATTTATTGGCAATTTTATTCATGAGCCTAATTTTAAAACAGTAGAAATACTAAAAAAGGAAATTTGGCCAATTCTTCGGAAAAAATGCCCATTGGCTGAATTGCATATCTATGGTGCTTATGCGTCGGAGAAAGTTTTGCAATTACATAATCCTAAAGAGCACTTTTTAGTAAAAGGTAGAGCAGAGGATGCGCGTAACACGGTTGCGCAATACCGCGTTATGATTGCGCCAATTCCATTTGGCGCAGGAGCTAAAGGAAAATTTGTTGACGCTATGGCTTCAGGAACTCCTTCTATTACTACACGTGTAGGGGCAGAATCCATGACAGAATCTAATTGGAATGGTTTTATTACAGATGATAAGTCAGATTTTATAGAAAAATGTGCTCTTCTTTATAGAGATGAACAGCTGTGGAAGGAAAAGCAACATATAGGTTTCGAGATGTTTAATGCAGATATTGCAAATACTTCTTATTCGGAAGAGATGGTAGAAATGGTTAACCATTATAAGACAAACTTACATGCGATTAGGAAGAAACATTTTATAAGTGAGATATTATTGCAACAACAAATGAATGCTACAAAATATATGTCACTTTGGATAGAAGAAAAAAATAAAAAAGCACACGATTAGTGTGCTTGATTGTAAGAATAGAAGTAAAATAATCAGAATTTTACTATTCATTTGCCGAACAATTTTTATACCAACAAATTTTACCTTATTTTTAGTTTCTATCAATAAAGATTTAAATCGTAAACTAACAGTTATGAAAACAATTAAAGGACCGGGTATATTTATAGCACAATTTATCTCCGATCAAGAGCCGTTTAATTCCATTGAGAATATTGCAAAGTGGGCAAAATCATTAGATTTTGTTGGATTGCAAATTCCTACAAATGACCCAACATATTTTGATTTACAAAAGGCAGCAGAAAGTAAAACGTATGCTGACGAGTATAAAGGTAAGTTGCAAGAAATTGGCTTAGAAATCACAGAGTTGTCTACACATTTACAAGGTCAATTGGTGGCTGTGCATCCGGCTTATGATAAGTTATTTGATGCTTTCGCGCCAGAGCAATACCGCAATAATCCAAAAGCACGTACAGAATGGGCTACACAGCAGATGATTTATGCGGCAAAAGCTTCTCAAAATTTAGGTTTGAATGCGCATGCGACTTTTAGTGGATCATTATTGTGGCAATATTTTCATCCTTGGCCACAGCGTCCCGAAGGATTAGTAGATGAAGCATTTACAGAGTTAGCTCGTCGCTGGACGCCGATTTTGAATGCTTTTGACGAAGCTGGTGTAGATGTATGCTATGAAATTCATCCAGGTGAAGACTTGTTTGATGGGGTTACATATGAAATGTTTTTGGAAAAAGTAAATAATCACCCAAGAGCGTGTCTATTGTATGATCCATCGCATTTTGTATTACAACAACTGGATTATATCCAATATATAGATTTTTACCACGAGCGTATCAAAGCTTTCCACGTAAAAGATTCGGAGTTTAACCCTACAGGGAGACAAGGAACTTTTGGCGGGTACCAATCTTGGTTAAATCGTGCTGGTCGTTACCGTTCTCCGGGCGATGGTCAGGTAGATTTTAAAACTATCTTTAGTAAATTAACACAGTATGGCTACGATGGTTGGGCTGTGATGGAGTGGGAGTGCTGTATCAAAAATCAAATTGATGGCGCAACAGAAGGTTCTAAATTCATTCAGGATCATATCATCCGAGTGACGGATAAGGCTTTTGATGACTTTGCTTCTACAGGTGCTGACGCCAAATTCAATAAAGAAATATTAGGGTTATCCTAAAAAAGATAAGGCTCACATTTAAAGTGAGCCTTATCTTTTTATCTACCTTTCTTTTGGAAAGGAAACTTCATTTTATAGCTTACACGGATTAATCCTTTAGAAATAGAATCTAATCTACTTTTTAACATTGCTTTTTTCAAAGGACCAATTTTATCCACGAATAATTTACCTTCGATATGATCGTATTCGTGTTGTACAATACGAGCAGCCAGACTCGTCAATTCAATTTCGTGTTCTTCGAAATTTTCATCTAAATAGTTGATCAACACATTAGAGTGGCGTAGTACATCTTCTGTCACATCTGGAATAGAAAGACAACCTTCATTGAATGCCCATTTTTCACCAGATTCTTGAACTATGATAGGGTTTATAAAAACTTTTTTGAAATCTTTAACCGTTGGGTCGCCTTCACCATCCTCATCATCTTCGCCAAAAGGTGAGCCATCCACAACAAATAATCGAATTGGTAGCCCTATTTGCGGAGCTGCAAGTCCGACACCACGTGCCGCGTACATGGTTTCGAACATGTTGTCAATCAATTCTTTCAAATTTGGGTAATCCTCATCAATCTCTTCTGCTTTTTTTCTCAGTACAGGATCTCCGTATGCTACTATGGGTAATTTCATTCTTCTAAATATTCAGTCCGCAAAGTTACCAATTATTTATAATAAGACAGGGACGAAAAATTTTTGTATTTTTAACCCTATGCAGAAAGATTTACCTGAGGTGGAGCGGTTGATTGCGGATCTTCGAGATGAAGGAATAGTAGAAAATTTAACTTTTGAAGAGCATATTATTCGTATCCGTACCTCAAAATTTCTTTTGCTAATTTATCTACCGCATTCTTCTCGTCTGAATATAGAAGAGGAGTTAAAAACAATTCATCTGGATATAGATGTATTAATTCATTCTTATCAAAAGGTCTTAAAACGACTGATAGGAATGATAGGGAAAGGAAAACGTCTATATGCACGTGAAACAGTGGTAGCTCGTATAGATAAAAAGGTGACGTTGGATTTTTTGGAAGAAAATCATATAAATGGTCCGATGGTTGGCAAATATCGTTATGGATTATTTTATAAAGGAGAATTGGTAAGTGTTGCGGTATTTAGTGGTGGAAGGATTTTGCATGAAATTAGTGAAGACTACCGCTCATTTGAACTTATTCGATTTTGTCATAAAACCGATTTTTTGGTAACTGGAGGTATTTCAAAGTTGATAAAGGCATTTTTCAAAGATTTCAAACCCAATGATATTATGACATACGCAGATCGTGATTGGAGCCAACAATCTTCTTTGGAAACTATTGGTTTTCAGGTCGAAAATATTACGGATAGACAAACGTTTAAAGTAAAAGATGGCAAAAGATTGAATTATGCAGCAGACGAAGAAAATTATGATTATATTATAAAAAATAGCGGCAGTATAAAATTGAAGCTTTATCTCTGATAAGTTTTTGTTAAATTAGAAAAGTCAATATAAACTAAATATATAATGAAGAGAAAACTACGCATGGGTATGGTGGGTGGAGGAAATGACGCCTTCATCGGAGCAGTACACCGTATAGCAGCATTCATGGACGGCAAAATTGAGTTGGTTTGTGGTGCATTTAGTGTTAATCAAGAAATTTCTATTCAATCTGGTCGCGATTTATTTGTGGCTGATGACAGGGTATATCCTGACTATCAAACGATGATTGAAAAAGAAGCGCAACTTCCAGAAGGCGAACGTATGGATTTCTTGACTATTGTTACACCTAATTTTTTACATTATGATCCTGCCAAGTTAGCTTTAGAAGCGGGTTTTGACGTGGTTATAGAAAAGCCAATTACAGTTTCACTGGAAGAAGCGAAATCTTTACAAGAGATTGTAGAACGCACTGGTCGTACTTTGTGTTTGACTCATACGTATTCAGGTTATCCGATGGTAAAACAAGCAAAAGCGATGGTTGCTGCGGGTCATTTTGGTAAGATTCGTAAGGTAGTCGTTGAATATCCGCAAGGATGGTTAAGCCGATTAACAGAGCGTGAAGGTAATGCTGGTGCTGCATGGCGTACAGATCCAAAGCGTTCGGGTAAATCTCTAGCGATGGGTGATATTGGTGTGCATGCCGCGCATTTGGCGGAATACGTTACAGGATTGCGTATACAAGAGGTGTGTGCTGATTTAACTTCATTTGTAGAAGGACGTGTGTTGGATGATGATGGTAATGTGTTATTACGTTTCAATGACGGCGCAAAGGGAGTTTTGATGGCTTCGCAAATCTGTGCCGGTGAAGAAAATGCAGTTCGTATACGTATTTATGGAGAAAAAGGTGGTTTGGAGTGGGCAAATGAAGATCCAAATAATTTAATTGTTAAAATGTTGGATATTCCACGTCAAATTTATCGTACTGGAAATAATTATGCAGATCCGTATACTTTAAGTTCTTTTGCAACGCATAATACGCGTATTCCTGCAGGTCACCCTGAAGGATTGTTAGAGTCTTTTGGAAATATTTACCGCAATTTTGCGTTAACAGTTTCAGCGAAAAATGAAGGTAAAACACCGACTCCTGAACAATTAGATTTCCCTACAGTAGCTGATGGGGTAAGAGGTATGGCATTTATTGATACTGTAGTAAAAAGCAACGAAAGTAACGAAAAATGGACTAAATTTGTGGTGTGATAAACACTTCAAAAATTATAAAAGATCTTCAGGAAGATGCTCAACTTCTTCCTGAAGATTTATTAATAATTCTTGGCCCAACGGCCAGCGGCAAAACCAAACTTGCTGTAGAAATTGCAAAACATATCAATGCTGAAATTATTTCGGCAGATTCACGTCAAGTTTATCGGCATATGGATATAGGTACGGGCAAGGATTTGGCCGAATACCAAGATATTCCATATCACTTAATAAATACTTTAGAGCCTGGAGAAAGGTATAATATCGATTTGTTTTTGAAAGATTTTGAAGATAGTTATTACGATATTATTCAACGCGGAAAACGTGTGATAGTCTGTGGTGGTACAGGTTTTTATATTCAAAGCCTTTTACATGCTAAACCTTACACGCAAATTCCCGTTGATTTGCAATTGCGTAGTGAATTGGAATCACTTAACAAGGAAGAAATTCAAATTCTATTAAATGAAGAGTCCATCCCATCTAATTTTCAAATTGATTTTTCTTCCCGAAAGCGAATGATTAGAGCTATTGAAATTTGTAGATTTCTAGAAGCAAATCCAGAATACGATTTTACTATTGCGAAATCATACCGTTATAAGATATTAGGCTTAAATCCCCCTATCGAAACTCGCCGTGAGCGAATTAGTAAGCGTCTGCTACGGCGTTTGGATGAAGGTATGATCGCTGAGGTTAAAGATCTTTTGGAGCGCGGAATAACGCATGATGAACTCGAATATTACGGGTTGGAATACAAGTATATCTCATACTACCTCAAAGGGAAGATATCTTACGATAATTTTGTGAAAAAACTAGAGACCGAAATCCATCGCTATGCGAAAAGACAGATGACATATTTTCGAAAGATGGAAAAGGACGGAATTGCTATCGAATGGCTTACAGCATAGAGGATAATTTTTCCTCTCGATTTTTAATCTAATAGCATTGATGTCTCCTACTAAAAAATCGTATTTTTACTAAAACTTAGTAGTTAATTAAAATAATTCCTTTTATGAATCGTTATATTATGGAAATGCTTCAATAAAAGCATCATTATATTAACTATTTTATTTATAACCTTTCATTATGAGATATTACTATTTTATTCTCTTTTATTTCTTTGCCTCTGTTCTCATTACTAATGCGCAAGAAAAAGCATTAGCTAAAGTTCATTATAGTTTTTATCACATTAACGATTCAAATCACAGAGATCAACCGTTACGAGATAAAGTAGTTACTTATTTAAGTAAAAATTCTTCTTACTATACAACCTATAGTGATGTTATTATTCAAAAGGACATTGCTGCACAAAAAGCTTTAGCAGATTTTACAGGGCATATAGTTCTCAAGTTTACTACGACAGCAATCAAGGAATTCTATTTAATTAATAAAGAGAGTAAAGAGATGGATAAGGTGGAAGCTATATCATCATCATTTGATGCATTTACTTATAAAGTTCCTCTAGAGGAGCAAAACTGGGAAATTTTAGAAGAAACAAAAGAAATTGGTGGTTACACCTGTCAGAAAGCCATTACACTATTCAAAGGAAGAACGTATGAAGCTTGGTTTACGACAGAATTACCATTTCCTTTTGGACCATGGAAACTTCATAGCTTACCAGGACTTATATTAGAAGCATATGATGATAAAAGAGAAGTAAAATTCGAATATAATGGTTTTGAAAAACTTGATGATGATTCTCGGGTAGAAATTCCATTTTACGTGATAAAGTCTAATCCATCTGAAATTGAGAAGATAAGAAAAGCCTTTAATGAAGATCAAGGCACCTATTTTCAATCCTTACAAAACTCAGGAAGAATGAATATTGGTAATGAATTTCTTGGGATTGATTATTCTCTACATAGATTTGATTTAAGTAATGAAGATGATTACAAACCTTCTTTTAAAACTAACAATCCAATTGAATTAACTGAAAGAAAAAACTTGCAATAATTACTAATAATTCGTAGTATTACGATTAAATAGTAAATCGTATAATTATGAGACTTTCAATTCTTTCGTTTTTATTGGTGTTTTGTTTACAATCAATAGCACAAGAAACACCAATTGCAAAAATCAATTATGTTTTTAAACATATGAACGATACCACGCAACGTGATAAATTTACACGTGATGAAGTATCGACTTTTCTTGGGAAACACAGCAGTTACTACACAAGTGTTTCTAACGAAAAATTTAATGCTTCCTTAAAGGAAAAAATGTCTAGTCCTTCTTTTGATGGAAATATTATTTTCAATAGAAACTTTACGCCAGCAAAATCTGCTTATGTATTGGATATAGATAAGAAAAATCTACAACATATTTTTAGAATAGTTTCAGATGAATATTTATTAGAAGACACCTATCCTGAGATGGAATGGGATATTCAAGATGAGACAAAAGAAATAGGTGGCTATAATTGCCAAAAGGCAATTACTACTTTTAAGGGTAGAACTTACGAAGTATGGTTTGCTTCTGAATTACCCTTTCCATTTGGTCCTTGGAAATTGCACGGATTACCAGGCTTAATACTCGCTGCTAATGATATTAAAAATGAGGTGATATTTGAATTTGATGGTTTTGAATTGATAGAAGGAGAAACGACACAACGGATAGAGCCTTCGGCAAAGGCAGTGAAGGCTTCCCTTACCGAGGTGGAGAAGCTGGATAAATTGTATGCTGAAAATCCCAATGGATACATACAGTCTAGAGGAGGAAATAGCGGGAGGGTCGTTGCTGGCAATTCGGGGTCAGCAGGTGCTTTTACAATTAAATCATCATCTCCAGCTTCAGTAACAAATTCTTCTGGTTCGTCTAGTTTAGCTAGTATTAAATCAATTTCGATCAAGAATGATGAAAATTATAAACCATCTAAGAATACTAATAATCCTATAGAACTGATTCCATAATCTAAGATGCATCACAGTTTATTTCTACTTTTTATCACTGTATTTATTTGTACTTATTCTTTTGCTCAAGATGCAAAAATCTCAGGCAAAGTGATCGATAATAAGACCCAAAAAGGTCTACAAGCGATTACAGTTTTATTGAAGAGTAATGAAAACAAAATTATTGCATTCAAATCAACAAATAAAGAAGGAGAATTTGTCTTTCAAACAAGCAAGAAGTTAGATGGTGCATATCTTGAAGTTAATCATTTGGCGTATAAAAAGAAACGTATCGACTACCTAGCGAACATTCCAACATATAGTATTGAACTTGAAGAAAATACAATCTTGTTGGAAGATGTCGAAGTAAAAAGTCGACCTAGAATACAACAGGTAGGAGACACATTAGCTTATAATGTGTCATCATTTGCGCAAGAGGAAGATAGATCTATAGGCGACGTGTTAAAGCGAATGCCAGGAATTGAGGTGTCTGAGTCGGGGCAGATTAAATACCAAGGAAAGGCTATTTCTAATTTTTATTTAGATGGTGATGATTTGTTGAAAGACAAATATAGAATAGGCACCAAAACAATAGCGCATAAACTCGTTCAAGATGTGGAAGTAATTAACAACCACGAGCATATGAAAGTGCTTAAAAACAAACGCTATAGTGATGATGTTGCGTTGAATTTGGTAACAAAAGATGAAGCCAAAATTTCTGTGTCTGGCCAAGCGAAGATTGGGGCAGGGCTTCCAAATCAATATGATATGGAACTGAATTGCGTGCTGTTCAATAAGAAATATAAAGGTCTAAATGTATTACAAGGAAATAATATTGGAAATGAGCTGAAGGGAGATTTAATTGGGTTTAATTCTTCTTCGGTATTATCGCGATTGGGACGAACACCAATTAATAACCTATTGGATTTAGGTACAGTAGGAAATCCACCGATCCAAAGAGCGCATTATTTAATGAATAATTCAATAGGATTTAACGCTAACAATCTTTACAAATTCAAGAAAGATTGGACGTTGACAACTAATATTCAAGGGGTAATGGATAAAAGTTCGAAGGACTTTTCTGGTAAAACAACCTATTTGACGGAAAAGGGAGATATAAGTTTTGACGAGAAACAATATGCTTCAGAAAGAGAATGGCTGGGTTCTTTTAATGCTAGTTTAGCGAAAAACATAGAGAAATATTATTTTAACAATGAATTTGCGTGGGAAATTGAAGACGCACATGCTAATGCTTCTATTTCTTCAAATAATTTATTATTCGAACTTAACCGCTATTATTTGATAAAAGGATTTAAGAATAAATTGGATTATGTACCCGCATTGAAAAATGGTGATATCATTCAATTTGGTTGGTATTTTAATTACGGTTCCAAACCACAAACATTAGATATTACACCAGGAGTTTATGAAGACTTATTGCATGAGGATTCTCCTTATGATAAGATTAAACAGCACGTAGAAGTTCCTTCTTGGTTGACAAATATGAGTGTTGGCTATAGGCTTCCAAAAGGTAGAATTTCGCAGTATTATGGTGTAAATATTACTGCGGACAAGCAAAATTTAAATTCCGATATTTCAATTGAAGATGGAAATAGTTTAATACCATTAACTGTAATATCAACGCAAAATGATATGGAGTGGTTGCGGTCTTCTGTAGCTGTACAAGCGACGTATGATTATAAACATCGAAAATTGTCGTCTCAACTTATTTTACCATTAGCCTTTCAGCATACATCGTACAATGATCCATTGTTTCAACTCAAAGAAAATTTGAATAAGATAATGTTTGAGCCAGCATTTTCAAGTAGATACAATTTTGATGCACAGAATGAACTATCTTTTAATTTTCAGCGAGGCAATACTTTTGGCAATATAGAGAATGTTTATCGTGGATATATTGTACGAAACTACCGGATGATTGCAAACAATACCGCAGATATTAATGAGTCTATACACAACAATTTTACTTTGAATTATAAATCAGGTAAAGCGGTGAAGCTTCTTTTCTATAATCTGGGCGTGAATTATAATAGATCAGCTTCTTCAACGATGATTTCGAATAGGATTGATGCAGACAATTCGCAGATTGTGCTAATAGAACAAGAGAATGTGGTAAATAGTTATGGTGTAAATGCGGGTTTCGACAAATATATTTTCAAATGGGCAACATCATTAAAAATAGGAACTTCTGTAAACTGGACGGATTACAACCAAATATTCAATGACGAGTTGTTGCCATTTTTAAATACAACATATTCTTTAAGTCCAAGAATTGAAACTAGACTATGGAAGAAGTTAAATCTTTCCTACAATGGAAATATGAGTTGGACTACAACGGAACAAATGCATTCAGATATAGGTTTAGACCAGAAAACATTTGGTATTTCTCAAAATCTGAGTTTTCCATTGACTTTATATAAGAAATTTCATATTCAGGTTAGTGGTCGACATTTATATAGCCATAAACAAAGATTACAAGATATAAATTACTTTTTCATGGACTATTTTATGCGTTACGCGCATAAGAAATGGAAAACAGATTTCGAGCTTCGTATATCCAATATTGGAAATATCAAGCGATTCAATACTTATAACATCAATGCTAATATGCAATCTCAAAACAGCTATGAACTTCGTGGTAGAATGGCCGTTTTAAAAGCAGTATTTAACTTTTCAGAAACAAGCAATTAAAATTTCGATTTAATATAGCCGAACAAATTGTACATATTATATGTTGTAAATTAGATGTCACTAATCTAAGATCTTTATGAAAAATAATCTAGTTGCAGTATTACTATGCTTACTTTGTTTTAGCAATTCCTTTAGCCAAGAACTAAAAGAAGTAATTTACAAGGATAACACACAAATACTTAAAGGTTTGGTTATTACCTCTACCAAGGGTAATTTGCAACCCGGTGTTCTTATTTTGCCAGCATGGAAAGGAATTGATCAAGAAGCCAAAGATGCTGCGGTCGAATTGCATAAAATCGGCTACAATGTTTTTATTGCTGATATCTATGGTGAGGGAAATATACCGCAAGACAACGCTGCAGCAGGAAAACTAGCTGGGATGTATAAGTCAGATTACAATGCTTACCAACATCGTATTAAATTAGCATTACAAGCATTTATTGAGAAAGGGGTAGATCCTGCAAAAATTGCTGTAATCGGATATTGTTTTGGAGGGACTGGAGCACTGGAAGTAGCGAGAGCAAATTTTGATGTCGTAGGTGCTGTGAGTATTCATGGAGGTTTGTCGAAAGGATCAGATAGAATAAATGGTCCAATTAATACGAAGGTATTGGTTCAGCATCCAGCAGAAGACAAATCCGTGAGTAAGGCAGATTACGATAATTTGGAAAAAGAATTAAAAGAGGGGAAAGCAGATTACCAAATCATCACTTACGCAAATAGCGGTCATACTTTTACAAATCCAGCATCAAATGATTATAACCCTACAATGGCTAAACGCGCTTGGAATCATTTAATATTGTTTTTGGAAGAGGTCTTGAAATAAAAAGCGACTCTTTTGAAGTCGCTAAATATGTAATAAAAATTTCTAATCCATCGAACTAGATGATCTTTTATTGAAAACGAATGGCCTGTTGAGGAATTATTCTGCTAATATGTAAGTCTAATACATCTTACAGGGTATCCATTGCCCGCCGTTGCAATATCATTAGTTCTATTAATTGTAGTCGGGGTGGCACTATATTTTGTGAAATTTCTAGAAGTACTATTTTGTGTCATATCCAAGCGATTTATTGTGAAAATTCTAGAATTTGAAGTGTTTAAGGTACTACTATTCGTTAAATAATTTAATTTCGATGTTATTGTACCCACGGTACTAGGAGAAATATTAGTTGGCGAATCTTTTCCGTGATTTATAAAGGCATTGGTAGCCCCCGATCTAATTCCAAAAATTGGCAATACCAATTTGTTATCCTGATAAGCTGTGTTATTTTGAGCCGTTGGAGGGTTAAAAATAACGGTGTGCTGAGGTGTTCCGCTTATTGTTGTATGAGAAGATGTAAAAGTGTTTCCTAGTTCAGAGAATGCTTCGAGTTCAGCATTTATCCACGTATTATATGGATAGACGTATCTACACATATTTTGTGCAGCATCATTATTGTGAATTAGAGGATTTACTCTATTACTAAAATATTCCGTATCATATGCAGGTAAAGCATAGCTGTTGTTTGGTCTGAAGCGTAAAAGATCTTTTTTTGATGCATTGTACCGAATATTAGTTCTAGCCCATATATTTGGTCGAGGGTTAGTATTCGCAAAAGATGTTGAGTATGTTCCCATATTTAGGCCTGATTCTATCATGTTGACTTTGGCAATTATCGAATTTCCTTTAGGTAAGGAAATGGGAGTAGATGAGGGAATTGTCAATATAGAATTTGACGAAAATGTGCGTATAGTATTATCATCGAGCTTTATTTTCAATGTATTTAAGCGTAACCTTAGCGAATTCACACTCGTATTTATTGGTCTTACAGAATAGAAATAGGCAGTTTTAGATTCATTTCCAAAAAACGATTTAGATGTTGGAGTTATCGCAACTTCAGCAGCAGTAAGATTTTCTAAATTTTCGTGATAAAACCATTCTGTTAATTCCATTTGTGATCCAAACACAGGAGCTACAGGTCTGAGATCTGTAAAGGTTTCCGTCTTTATATTAAATTTTCCAGTATATATCAGGCTTTGAAAATTTCCACTTAATATTCTCCCACTTCAAATTGGGAGTCGTCTTCAATACCTCCAAAAAGACCTCTAGTTTCAATGTGAATTCCCATCTTACTTGTTTGTCTTTTGAAATTTATTTTTAAGTAATTATTACCTGTAACAGCTGTATTTAACGTTCCTTTGTCAAATAGAAAATCTTTATTTTCTATAGATTCTCGACTAATGTCACCATTGGAAGCGACCGATGGACTATTGTTTAATTCATGTGTTGATACAGCAAACCAGTGGTACACTTTATTACCATCTAGATTAATGTTGGGATCAACACCCACAGTTACTTGCTGATTAATTAGGATTTGAGTTTTGGCTTGATTGTATATTACTAGTGTTAACCTTACTGGTTTGGTGAATTTTTCCGCAGCTAATTTTTTGATTGTTTTTCCTTTATTTCTTTCAAAGGATATCATTGCATCTAATTCTTGAGTAATCGAATGGATTTTGAGACTATCTTTTGTCGAAGTTTTTGGATGAATGTCTGCTATTTTTTCTGTTATTTCATCTTGTATGCTTACATCTAAATTAAGTCTGAATTGCGATTGCGAGGACCATTCTTTTTCAGAACAACCATAACTTAAAACAACTAATAGAAATAATGTATGTTTTGTAAATATTTTAAGGATACTATTTTCCATTCTATAAATCTATGCGTGTTTCTTGTAATGAACTATTAATCCAAGAATCTACACTTGGTGTATGTGCGTCATCTTCTATTCCTATATAAATTTTGGCAGATGAATTACATATCCCATGTTCTACATTGATAAAGTATATTTCTATACGTGGAGATGAGTATTTTGCAATAAGTTTTATTCAGATCTGGATGGTCGTTTGTTTAGTTTATAAGCAAATTTATATTATATTATAATATAAATTGCTTTTTTATGATATTTTTTATCTTTTTATTGTAGTATATTTTCTATAGACAATGTTTTATATAGTATTTAATCATCCATTTGACAAAATGTATCTTATATAACATATACACTAAATTAACTTTTGTATTAAAAATAGGTGGATATAAAATCTATTTGATAAAAGTGACTTATTTCGGATCATGTACAAAACCTGTGGACTAAGCAAATAACTTAGTCAATCTGAATAAGAAAAAATTGATATCACGAACCCCTCTAAACTGACTTCTGAATGCTTTTATTTTTGCATTAAAAGATTCTGC
>Ga0233369_1000053_pt1 | contig 57756 bp, 42 predicted proteins | sample ElkDunMinimDraft_26_FD_191537 | JGI IMG/M metagenome (GOLD analysis project Ga0233369, IMG submission 191537) | Fecal eukaryotic communites from dung pellets of Tule Elk in California, USA - Elk Dung D16 | ecosystem: Host-associated > Mammals > Digestive system > Large intestine > Fecal | place... | reverse complement strand
AAACTAATTTTTTATAACGTTCGGCTTTAATTTTATAGACACCTTTATTATCTGTGATCGTACCAAGACCAGGAGCGTCTAATACATGGACACTTATACCGGGTAATGGATTTTTCTGTGCATCGAGTACAATACCCGTTACTTCAACTATTTCCTGCGCTAGCGACGAATTGATGACGCTAAGAAGTAAAATACAGGTTAGTAAGAATTTATTCATAATTCCATTCTATTACTAAGGTTGTGATTTTGTTGATTGTTACAATACTATTTGGTTAGACTAATTATCACCTTCCAAAGCAATCTTTCTGAAGCGTCTGTTCGCGCGATCACCAATATAAAATGCTTTTTCAGTCTCATTGTATGCGATTCCGGTAGGTCTGTCAAAACGCGCTTCTAATCTTAAGTCACCATCGACATAACCCCATGGGTTAGCATTTAGGCTTGAACTTCCTCGGCCAGCAAAAGTAGACACTATACCTTCTGGTGTTAACTTACGAATAGCGTGATTCATCTGATCTGTAAAATAGAAATCGTATTCATCCGGCTTGCCCGCAGCGGAGTAGTCTTCATTTTTAACGAAAACACCTTGATATGGTTCATTAAGTCTTACAGTAGCACCAATACCGTCATTATAGCCTGCAGCTCTTAATTGTCCACAGACTAAATAAGGCTGATTAAATTGTTTCTTTTCCCAATTGTAATCTATACGTAGGATGTAATGTTGATTAATAACAACGATATAAGCATAGTTACCTGTAGGATGTATAAATGTTTTAAATTCCCACTGCGGATCATGCACAAAAAATAATGTTTCATAGTCTTTTTGTCCCAATCCTTGAGAAAAATATTTATTCATGTCAAATCTGAAAAATTGACCTTTTTCATAACTGTTAAAATACATTTCTCCATTAATGGGGTGTACAGTAGCACCGTTGCATTGACGATAACGCGTTAATATTTCAGTATCCAAGAAATTTCTAGCACGAGATAATAGTGTGGTAGCCCCATCATTTTCTCCTCCTCGGTCTTCTGAAATGATCATGTGATCCCCTTCAGCCGTGAAATCTACACTACGTGGTCTGTTGAAATTGGACCTTATTTTAGTAACTACGCTATCCTGAAAATTGAGTAGGTATAATCCATTATTATTATCAAAAGTAACATACAAATGTTTTGGATTTTTAGGGTCAAATTTCATGTGTGAGGGTTCCCAGAATCCACTCGCCATTTTATTTTGGTCTGGATCTTTGAATTTTCCATCCCTCCACGGCTCGTCTCCACGTTCATTTCTATACCCTATAACGGTAGACACAATCATTTTTCGCTGATAAAGAAACTTTTCATTTGCCTTTCCGATTATTGGCAATTGTTCTTCACCAACACGAACTTCTATATCTCCTTCGTAGGCTTTTGTAGGCACTAAACAATAGATGGATTCTCCTTGAGCACTGATAACAATAGCAGATTGACCGCCAATTATTACAGAAATGATAGATGGGTCATTCCCAAAGTTTTTTCCATAAATAACCAGACGTTGACCAGCTCCTCCAGTCTTAGGTTGAAAATCCGAAACAACTACGGGTTGTTTTGGATCAAAAGGCAAAGCGGAATCTATTGTTTTTTCATCCGATTTACACGACCATATTCCTAAAAATATTGTTGGAATCATCCATAACAAATACTGTAGGCGTAGGTTTGAGCTTAATGTAAGTTTATTTCTCATAAGCGATTAGTTGGCTGTTAATATTATTTTAGGCAGATGTTATCTTTTGCTTATAGCAACATTTAATGCATATATGATCAAAATAATGTATATGCTTCTAGCATTAATTTCACCTTATTATAGTTTTATTTAATATTGATGAATATTGCTAAAACGATTTTCTAAATATTGCGAATGATTTATTTTATAATTGATTACTCAAAGTTAGTTGATAAAAAAATCCATCGGATGTCAATTTATCTCATTAAATATTCAATTTGTCTCATATATTTTACAATAGCGGTTTTAATTTATAACTTTCAAAAAGCTTGGATAATAGCCACTTATTATTTAAGTAAAGACCTCTGAAATTAAAAAACTAATTATAGACAAGAATGAAAATTTTCCAATTCCGTTATTTATCGTACGCGTGTTCTTTTGTTGTTATAGTATGTAACACAATATATATGCATGTAAATGCATCTGCTATTTCGAGAAATATTCATAAAGTAGCGAGAGAGGATGTGCAAAGGAGCATGAATTTAATTGATAATGCGATGAAATATTACTTTACCCCAGATTCTTCTACTATGTATAGATTCTATAATCCATATACAATGAATCGAACTGATGAAAAGGCTAGTGTTTGGATGTATACTACTGCTATAGAGTCTGTTAATACAGTTTTAAAATCGCTTAAGCACGTTAAACAACAGGATATCCAAGCTATAAAGAAGTATGAAAAGTTATTAGAAAAATTGTACGACAATGCCGATTATTATTTAGGAACTTTTGAACTTACATCATTCACTCAAACCAATACATGGAGTGTATATGCTGTCGATAGAGTAAATAAAAAAGGTGAGGCAAGAGTAACAGGAATTTATAATGTCTATGACGATCAGATGTGGTTAGTTCGCGAGTTATTAGACTCTTATTATTTGATAAAAAATGATAAATACCTGGAGAAAGCTGAATACTTGACAGCCTATGTATTAGACGGATGGGATGCTACACTCGATGCAAATGGAAATGAACATGGCGGTATACCTTGGGGACCAGGATATGTTACAAAGCATGCGTGTAGCAATGGACCTATGGTGAGTCCATTAGTGTGGCTTCATGAAATTTATAAAGGCAAAAAAGATAAAATCACGCATAATTATATAGGTACAAAAGATCAAAAAACGCGCAAGTCAAAATTAGTAGCCAAGGAGAATTATTATCTGGATTTTGCGAAGAAAGTTTATGATTGGCAAAAACGTAATCTATTAAATACAAGGGGAGTATATGACGACATGATGGGAGATTGTACGCCAGATTGTTCTATTGTGTATGAAGAAATAAATGGTGTAAAATACAGAGCACATACTAAATTATTAAAACCTATAGGTAGATCCTATACTTATAATGCGGGTACAATGCTCTCTGGTGCAACGGATTTATATCGTGTCACCAAACGTAAAGATTATATAGAAGATGCAAAAAAACTGGCTCTAGCTAGTTTTACTTCGTTCGCTAAACTAGATGAACAAGTACAAAATTATTATACATTTCCATATGATGGCTTTAGTAATTGGTTTAATACAGTTCTTTTAAGAGGTTATATGGATTACGCACGCGTTGATAAATCAGCTAATCAATATATTAAGTCATTTAAAAATAATCTGGAATATGCGCATTCAAAATTCCTTTATAATGGATTGCTACCAACGGATTTATTAGGTGGATGGAACAAGGACAAATCGAAAAATGATATTGAAGGAATGTTTGTTTTTTCATTTGCTACACAGTGGGCATTATTTGATCACATGATTCAGCTAAAAAATTAAATTCAATAGGGATATCCTAGATTTCTGGGATGTCCTTGTTATTTTGTTTATTTTGAAATTCACTTGGACTTATCCCAAATTGTTTTTGAAAATTTCGTGAAAAATGTTGTGCAGAGCTATAGCCTAGGAGATTAGAAATCTCATATATTTTAAGTTTTCCTTGAGCTAATAGTTCAGCTGATCTACGCAGCCTGGTTAAATTAATCAGTTCATTGGGCGAAAGACTTGAGACCATGTTTATTTTTCTATACAGTGTTGGTCTACTCATACACAGGATGTCTGCCATTTTATCTACATTAAACTGTGGATTGTCAATATTTTGAATAATTATTTCTTCTATTTTTATCAGAAACTCCTTATCGCTTTGGTTCTGCCCAATTTGTTGTATTTGTGAGGTTGGATTTTTAAAAAAGAATTCCCGTACTCGTGTTCTATTGTTTAGCAAACTTGTTATTTGTGCCCGTAAAAAAGCTAACGAAAATGGTTTTTCAACATAAGCATCTGCACCATATTCAAGGCCTTTTATTTTGGATTCAATTGTATTTTTAGCTGTCAAAAGAATAATTGGAATGTGTGCTAAATTCATATTTCCCTTGACCTTCGCGCAAAACTCGAATCCATCCATATCAGGCATCATAATATCGCTAATAATGAGATCAAAATTTTCTTGCTCAAATAATGCATACGCTTCCAAACCATTAGTGGCTTTGGTGATATGGTAGACCTCCATCAAATCATCTGCTATGAATTCAAGCAATTCAGCATGATCGTCAATGAGTAACAGGTTAGCTTTAGCATTCATAAACTAAGTTTGGTTTAAAGGTAGTCGCAAAGTAAAGGTATTAAGATTTTCGTTATCTATAGTATAACTGATGATGCCATTTAGTTTGATGGCGAGCGATTGCGCTAATGATAGCCCAAGCCCGCTACCTGGAATGCTCTTGCTGTGTTTCAGTCGGTTAAAAGGTTCAAATATATATTCTCTATCTACTTCCTTGATCAGAATCCCATCATTTTTAATAGAAAGTATTAATGCACTATTAACAGAATCTCTTTGTAAATTCACTTTAATTGTTTTGTAAGAATACTTTAATGCGTTGTTCAGTAGGTTGTTGCATATAATCTCATAGGCTTCGAGATCAATATCACACGTAATATTAGGCTCTATATGACTACTTAATTTCTTATGTTGTGAGTCTAAAGTCACCTTGTAATTATCTACAAATTCCTGTGTAGATGCACTGATGTCCTTCAATTCAAAATGAAATTTGAATCCTTTAGTTTCTACTTTTCTGAAATCTAAAAGTTGATTGCTCAACGAAATAAGACGTTCAGTATTGTTTTGAATATTCTTTAGCAGTTTATCTGTAATTGGGTTTGATGGAATTTTATCAATCAATTTTTCCAAAGGAGCTTTAATAAGAGTCAATGGGGTACGAATCTCATGAACCACATCTGTATAAAAATCTATTTTAGATTGATAAAGTTCTTGTTCGCGGAGATTTTGTATGGTCAATAGATGTTCTTTATTCTTTTGTTTTATGCGCTCATTGAAATGATAGGCTATGAACAATATGAGGCAAATAATAATAACGAAATATAAGACAAATGCGGGGATACTCGCCCATATTGGCGGTAAGATTTTAATTCTTAGTTTGCGTTCACTTGAGAAAGGTATTCCATTTGGATCTTCTGCTTTGACGATGAAATCATAATTACCAGGTAAGAGTTTGGTAAAATGTGCGCTCGTGGTGCCATTAGTTGTTACCCAGTCTTTATTAACACCGTCCAATTTATAGCTATATTTAATTGCATGTGGGGAATCATATAGTAGCGCTGTGAAGTCCAAAATGAAAGAGGACTCATTGTATTTGAGAATTATTTCATCTGTAAATAAGATGGATTTTTTCAAAACGGAATCTGCGTCGTTTTGATTTATTTCTTTATTATTAACAGTTAACCTAGTGATATAAATAGTCGTATTAGAATTGTATTTTATCTGATTTAGCTTTTCGGGTTCAAATCGAATCATTCCATTGATAGTTCCAAAATAGAACTTTCCTGTTCCATCATCATAGGATGAATTGTAATTGAATTGAATTGATGGTAATCCAGACTCTATGTTGAATAACCGTGTGTTATTCGTAACTTGATTATATCGAATCAAACCTTTAGAAGTTGTAATCCAAATATTTTTATTCTTATCTTGTAAAACAGCAAATACAATCTTACTAGGAAGTTTAATATCAGGATTCTGAAAATCAAATTGAATGTTTTTATTCGGAATAATTTTTCCCAACCCGCCTTCTGTTGCTATCCATATTTTTCCATTTGAATCTTCAAATATGGAGTTTACTTTGTTATTCGGGAGTGAATTCGGATTATTAGGTTCGTGGGCAAAATGCTTTATAATATTTCTGCGGGGATGATACATGTACAACCCGTTTCTCCAAGTGCCTAACCAGATGTAACCTTTACTATCTTCTAATAGGGTAGTGTAGGACATTTCTGTGGGGACCTTAGTGATAGGACTGAATGATTTGTTTGTAATATCAAACGTATAATGCCCTCGTGTAGTAGCAATTAAAATTTCACCAGATTTACTTTTTTTGATGTCGTATAGAAAGTTGCTTTTTAGCGAGGAAGTTGAATTAGCGTCGTATTCTGTGTGATAGATAACTTTTTTGGATTGGGTATTAAAAATATCCATCCCATATACAAAAGCTCCAAGGAGTATATTGTCTTCATACGGAAGAAGTCCGTGGATATTGTTGTCGGAGAGACCTACATTTTCAATATTATAATTTTCGATATGACCAGTGACTGGATTTAGTTTACTAAGACCTCCATTCTCGGTTCCTAACCAAATATTTCCGTTCTTATCTTTATTGATACCACGGACGACAGTGCCTAATAAATTGCCGCCTTGAGTTTTCGACATAAACTTTTCGATAAGATTATTATTCTTATGATAATAGTTTATCCCCCCAAAATAGGTGCCTAACCAAATCCCTCCATCTTTATCCTTCAATATATTATAAATAGCATTATCCGAAATTCCCCAAGGATTATTTTCTGCTTTCTTGATATTGATGAACTTCTTGGTTTCTATATTGTATATAAATAAACCTGATTCAGTCGCGAACCAATATTCTTGCTCATTCATTTGAAGAATATCCCGTACATACAGATATTGTTTTAGCTGTTTAATGCCTAATAACCAAGTGACGGTATTATCTTTTGCGACGGAACCAACTCCAGCTTTCGAAGTTCCAAATATTAAATTACCCTTTTCATTTTTAATAATTTTTTGAATAGCAAACCAATCTTTAGGCCCATGTTTTTGTTCTAAATCGATAAGTATCGTTGAACGGAATTTTTCAACTAGACAGATTTTTCCATTGAATGTGCCATAATATAATTTATCCTCCTTCGAACAGAATAATGCGGAGATATTATTTTCATCTACATTTATTTTTGTCGTATTTTTTTTTGAATAATTATAAAAATATAGACTTTGGTTAGCTATAAACCAGATATTATTTTTTGAATCTTTTTTGATCACGGGTACATCAGCATTGGCAAACTCTTCACTTAAAAGAGCGAATGTTTCTTGTATTGGATTATATATATAGATTCCCTGATCAGTACCTATCCATATTTTTTTTTCATTATCTTCTATTAGTGATATGATATTATTTGCAACAGTATTGAGGACGTGATTTCGAATATCAAAATGTTTGAAATTATTTCCATCAAACCTATCCAATCCATCTTTAGTTCCAAGCCACAAAAACCCAAAACTATCTTGCATGCTGCAAATGACAGTATTGTTAGAAAGTCCATCGTTTATTTGATAATGATTAAAATAATAAGGCTGCGCATATTGCTGCGTGGGCAATACGAAAAGTAACATAAAGATTAGCCAAGAACTTATTTTATTCATGAACTTACGAGCCTTGTTGGTTTATATTTGATAGAATGTTATACTTTCAAATATAACCTATTGCCCTAAAAATAGATAAACATTTTATATTTCACTATCTTACCATCAGATAATCAAAGGAATGATACAAAAAGATATGATTTTGAGATAATTTGAAGTTTTGTTTAAAAGTAAGCGTTCTATATTTGGGTTAATCAATTATTAATAAGTTAAAATCTATCTACACCATGACAAAGCATTTATTTCTTGCACTCATATTAGGTTTTGGATTGAGCAAAGTATCTGCACAGCAAGAGACGATTACGAGTGTAAAAGAATTGCCTGTAGGCTCCAAGAATGCTTATTATATAAACAATAGATTGCCATTAAAACAGAATTTTTTACTCAAACTTCCAGTAGGTAACATACGTCCCGAAGGTTGGTTGGGACGATATTTGGAACTACAAAAGGATGGTTTGACGGGTAATTTGGGAGAAATAAGTGCCTGGTTATCCAAAAAGAATAACGCTTGGTTGAGTAAAGATGGAACCGGGGATCATGGATGGGAAGAGGTGCCCTATTGGCTTAAGGGATATGCCCATTTGGGATATATATTAAAAGATCAAAAAATCACTGACGAGTCTAAAATCTGGTTGGAAGCAGCAATTCAAAGTCAACGACCAGATGGATACTTCGGTCCATTGATTTTAAGAAATAATAAGCCTGACCTTTGGGGAAATATGATTATGCTGTGGTGTCTTCAATCTTACTACGAACACAGCGGTGACGAAAGAGTATTGACATTAATGACCAATTATTTTAGATGGCAACACAAGCTTCCAGATAGTTTTTTACTAAAAGATTATTGGGAACATCCGCGCGGAGGTGACAATTTACTATCAATCTTTTGGTTGTATAATCGTACAGAAGGTAATGAATGGCTGATGGAATTGGCTGATAAAATTCACCGCAATACGGCTGATTGGACAAAGCATAGAGATTTACCAAATTGGCATAATGTGAATGTGGCGCAGAGTTTTAGAGAGCCAGCGACATATTATCTGAAAAGTCATGATATCAAGCATTTAAAAGCGACATATGATAATTTTCATTTTGTGCGTGAGGTATTCGGTCAAGTACCGGGAGGTATGTTTGGTGCTGATGAAAACGCACGCCCTGGATATACCGATCCACGACAAGGCGTAGAAACCTGCGGAATGGTGGAGCAGATGGCTTCAAATGAAATTTTATTAGGTATCACTGGCGATCCTTTTTGGGCTGATCATGCTGAAGAAGTGGCTTTCAATACATATCCTGCTGCTGTAACAGCTGATTTCAGAGCTTTGCGTTATATTACTAGTCCTAACATGACTGTTAGCGATAGCAAAAATCATGCGCCAGGTATTGATAATAGTGGTCCATTCTTGATGATGAATCCATTCAGTTCTCGGTGTTGTCAGCATAACCATAGCCAAGGTTGGCCTTATTATGCAGAGCATTTGTATATGGCTACCAATGACAATGGTGTAGCTGCGGTATTGTATTCAGCTTCAGTCGCTGATGTGAAAGTCGGAAACAAAGACGAGGTAAACATTAAACAAACCTCCAACTACCCTTTTGAGGAAGCTATTGCTTTTGAAATTAATACCAAACATAAGAATATAAAATTTCCATTTTACTTACGTATACCTGAATGGGCTAATCAAGCGGAAGTAAAAGTGAATGGCAAAAAATACAATGTTGCACGTGGAGCTAAATATTTCAAGATAGATCGTCAGTGGAATAGTGGAGACAAAGTTGAGTTAATATTACCGATGGCCGTACGCGTGAAAGTATGGGAAGAGAATAAAAATGCGGTTAGTATCATGCGTGGACCGCTCACGTATTCTTTAAAAATTAAGGAAGAATATGTAGAGAAAGATAGTAAGGCTTCAGCTATTGGTGATTCAAAGTGGCAAGAGGATGCTGATCCCTCAAAATGGCCTTCGTATGAAATAGTGCCTGGTAGCGATTGGAATTATGGTGTCGTAAAAAGTGAATTAGAACGTCCAGAAAATTTAAAAGTAATTAAGAAAGACTGGCCGAAAGATTCTTTTCCATTCGAGGCGAATGCAGTGCCTATATCTATTACGATAAAAGCCAAACAGCTAAAAGAATGGTTGATTGATCGGCATGGGCTTACTGGAGTTCTTCCTTTAAGTCCGCTTGTTGTAGATACCAAGGAACAAGTTGTTGAGCTTATACCAATGGGGGCGGCACGTTTGCGTATTTCCGCATTTCCTGTAGTAAATTAAAATATAATAAACCTAATAATATTTATTTGATGAAAAGAAAGATTTTTATAGCATGTCTCATGCTGGCTAGCCAGCTTAATTTTGCCCAAGATTGGAAACCTGCTGGTTCTAAAATTTTAACTCCTTGGGGAGAAAAAGTTACGGCACAACAGCCACACCCAGAATATCCACGTCCTATGTTGGTTCGTGAAAATAATTGGCAAAATCTTAATGGTTTGTGGAATTATGCCATTACAGCAGCAGATAGAAAAGATTTCCCTGAAACTTGGGAAGGTCATATTCTAGTGCCATTTGCTGTGGAATCCGCATTATCTGGTGTTGGAAAAGAGGTAGGTAAAAATAAAGCATTGTGGTATCAAAGAACAATCTCAATTGATAAAAATGTAAATAAGGATAATATTCTATTGCATTTTGGTGCGGTGGATTGGCAATGTGACGTGTATGTCAATAATAGTTTGGTTGGAAGACACGAAGGTGGATTTAACTCCTTCTCTATGGACATCACCAAATTTGTGAAAAAAGGCGCTAAGCAAGATGTTGTTATTCGTGTATGGGATCCAACGGATGATGGGCCGCAGCCTCGTGGAAAGCAAATAAAAAATCCACACGGTATTTGGTATACACCTGTTACAGGTATTTGGCAGACAGTTTGGTTAGAAAGTGTTCCTCGCACATATATCGCTAATACTAAACAGACACCACAATTTGATGTAGGCAAACTGACTTTCGAAGCGAATGTAGAGGGTAGTCAAGCAGGTGATCAAATAAAGGTTGCTGTATTGGATGGTAAAAAACAAATCAAGGCACAAGTATTGGATGCAAATACTACGGTGGATATTCATGTTCCAAACCTCGAAGCTTGGTCTCCTTCTAATCCAAAATTGTATGACTTGGATATACAATTGATTCGCAATGGTAAAGTAATAGACAAAACGAAGAGCTATTTTGCGATGCGCAAAATTTCAATGGAAAAAGACAAAAATGGAATTCAACGTATGATGTTGAATAACAAGTTCGTGTTTCAATATGGGCCATTGGATCAAGGTTGGTGGCCGGATGGATTACACACAGCGCCATCAGATGAAGCGCTGAAATTTGATGTAATTAAGACAAAAGAAATGGGCTTTAACATGATTCGTAAACATATTAAAGTAGAGCCAGCACGTTGGTACCGCCACTGTGATAGTATCGGAATGCTAGTATGGCAAGATATGCCTAGTGGTGATTTAGGTGGGAATAGTTGGGACATGCAACCTGGTAAAATTTCTGGAGATCTAAGAGACAAAAATCGTTCAGCTGAGTCGGAAGGGTATTTCCGCAAAGAATGGAAAACGATTATGGAAACATTACACAATTATCCAAGTATCGTCGTATGGGTGCCTTTCAATGAAGCGTGGGGGCAATTTAAAACAAAAGAAATAACCGAATGGACAATGGCTTTTGATGATTCTAGACTAACAAATAGTGCAAGTGGAGGTAACTTCATGTATACTGGACATATTTTGGATATACACAACTATCCTGACGCAGCGAGTCCAGACCCGGCAGTTTTTGGTTCAGAATTTATATTGGCTCTAGGTGAATTTGGAGGATTGGGATTACCCGTTGATGGCCATACTTGGCAGCAAAAAGACAATTGGGGTTATCAAAGCTTTAAAAGTAAGGAGGAGTTACTTAAAAGATATCAAGAACTGATCTACAAATTAGATAAACTTATTCCTATGGGGTTGTCGGCAGCTGTATACACACAAACTACGGATGTAGAGGTAGAAACTAATGGATTGATGACATATGATCGTAAAGTAATTAAGATTTCTGAAGCTGAATTAGATAAGGTGCATCGTAAATTGTATTCACACTAATTCTATAAATAAAGTGTTTTAATATCTACACACACTATGAAATTAAAAAGTAAAATTACTTTTTTCGCCTTGTTGATTTGTTGTGCTACCAATCTGATAGCACAACAATCACAGGTTAAAAATGATTTGCGCGCACCAGCATTTCCATTGATCACAATAGATCCTAATACAAGTGCTTGGTCATATACTGATAATTTGTATGATGATGCGGTTCGCCATTGGACGGACAAAGTTTTTCCACTTTTAGGAGTAATTAAAGTGGATGGGGTAGCTTACCGTTTTCTCGGAAAAGAAGAAATAGAACTAGAGCCAATAGCAAAAATGGCTGAACATGAATCATGGTCTGCAAAATATACCTTTACAGAACCTTCTAAAGATTGGACACAAATCAATTTTTCGGACACGAATTGGAAATTAGGTGCTGCACCATATGGTACTTTAGATACTGAACCTAATTCAAAAACTGATTGGCAAGAGCCTAAGATTTGGGTACGACGTGAAGTAATTTTGAAGGAAGACTTGAATGGGAAGCCCGTCTTTATCGAATTTACGCATGACGATGATGCCATCATGTATGTGAATGGGATTGAAGTGGCCAATACTGGACAAGCAACGGGTAAAAATCGTAGAGTTAAGTTGTCTGAAGAAGTCGTTAAAACTTTAAAAAAAGGTAAGAATATAATTGCTGGATATTGTTACAATAGGGTAGCTAATGGTTATTTTGATTTCGGAATGTTTACAGAACGTAAAAATGCTATCTCTTTTACAAATGCAGCGAGGCAAAAGTCTGTTGATGTACAAGCTACACAAACACATTATCGGTTTGAATGTGGTCCAATAGATTTGAAGCTCTCTTTCATTGCACCTTTATTGTTGACGGACTTAGAACTGGTTTCAAGACCGGTAAACTATATCAGCTATGAAATTATGTCGCGAGATGGTAAAAAACATGATGTACAATTATATTTTGAAGCATCTTCTAATTGGGCGCTTGACTCGCCATTGCAAGAATCATTAAGCTCGCAATACAAATCTGGCAATTTGCAGTATGTAAAAACTGGTAGCAAAAGCCAAGACGTATTAGGCAAAAAAGGAGATCATATCCGAATTGATTGGGGGTATTTCTATATTGCAGCAGATGCTAACAAGACTAAATCCGCTATAGGAAACGGAGCCAATCTGCGCGAACAATTTCTGAAAGGTACTTCAATTCAATCTGCACAAAATGGAAACCAACTAGTACTCACCCAAAACTTTTCGGTGTCAGACAAGTATGCAGATAAAATTATGCTAGGTTATGATGATATTTATTCTATCCAATATTTTGGTAAAAACCTGCGTCCATACTGGAATCGTAATGAAAACAGTACTATAGAAAAGCAATTTGAATTAGCAGACAAACAGTTTTCAAAACTAAAATCAGCTTGTGATAAGTTTGATGCTGAATTGTGGGATACTGCATTACGCACTGGAGGTAGTGAATATGCTGCTTTGTCTGCATTAGCTTATCGTCAATCAATTGCAGCACACAAGTTGGTACAAGCTCCTAATGGCGATTTGTTATTGCTTTCGAAAGAAAATGACAGTAACGGGTCAATAGGAACTGTGGATGTAACTTATCCTTCAGCTCCTTTATATTTGTATTATAATCCCGAATTAGCTAAAGGTTTGTTGAATCATATCTTCTACTACAGCGAAAGCAAACGTTGGACCAAGCCATTTGCGGCGCACGATATAGGTACTTATCCGATTGGAAATGGTCAAACATATGGTGGCGATATGCCTGTAGAAGAATCTGGAAATATGTTGATTTTGACCTATGCTATTGCTCGCATGGAGAAGAATGCTAATTACGCAGCAAAGCATTGGGATGTGCTCACGACTTGGACGGATTATCTAGTGGAACACGGATTAGATCCAGACAATCAATTGTGTACGGACGACTTCGCTGGGCATTTTGCACATAATGCGAACTTATCTGTTAAAGCAATTGTAGCTATCGCGTCATACGGCTATTTGGCAGAAATGCTTGGAAAGTCTGATGTTGCTAAAAAGTATATTGGAATAGCAAGAGACATGGCTTCCAAATGGAAAAGCATGGCTGCCGATGGCGACCATTACAAGTTGACTTTTGATAAATCAGGTACATGGAGTCAAAAATACAATTTGGTATGGGATAAGTTATTAGACATGAATATTTTTGACAAATCCATATTCAAAACAGAAGTAAACTATTATTTGACCAAACAAAATCAATATGGTTTGCCACTCGACAATAGAAGAACCTATACAAAGACAGATTGGATAGTGTGGTCTGCTACTTTAGCTGACGACAAAGCAACATTTCAAAAATTTATTTCTCCAGTATACAAATTTATGCATGAAACCACGGATCGTGTTCCTATGTCAGATTGGGTATATACTGACAAACCCACACGCTCTGGATTCAAAGCTAGATCAGTAGTTGGTGGATACTTTATCAAAATGCTAGAAGAAAAAATCAATAAGTTGAAATAATTACATAATAACAATTAAAATAGACAGCCTTATCAAAAGTTTGATAGGGCTTTTTTGATGACTGTACTGATTATTATGGTATCAGATTTGCGTATATTTAATAGACTTAAAGCTGAAATTTTATGGATATTAAAGTTAGGTTGCTTTCGAAGAAAGATTATTCGGATTTGAAAAAATCTATGACCGAGGCGTATCAAGGCCAAGGAGACATATGGACACGTGAAAATATTGTGGATCTGATTGATGTATTTCCAGAAGGACAATTGTGTGTAGAAGTAAATGGACATGTGGTGGCATGTGCTTTATCAATCATTCTTCATTCAAAAAAAAATAACATATACGATTCTTATTATGAAATCATCGATGACGGAAAGTTTTCGAAGCACGATTATGAAGGTGATACATTATATGGTATAGAAGTTTTCGTACATCCTGAATACCGTTCATTGCGTCTTGGGCGACGCTTGTACGATTCGCGTAAGGAATTGTGCGAACAAATGAATCTTAAGAGTATTGTGGCTGGCGGAAGAATTCCGAATTATTATAACTATGCGCAGGACATGAGTCCGCGTGTGTATATTGAAAAGGTAAAGCGTAAAGAGATATTTGATCCCACCTTGACTTTTCAACTTTCAAATGATTTCCACGTCAAGAAAATTCTTAAAAATTATTTGCCAGAAGATGCAGAATCTATGGAATTTGCCACGCTGTTGGAATGGAATAATATTTATTATGAACCTGATGCGCGTTCCAATTCTGCTTCCAAACAAACCATCCGTTTGGGATTAGTGCAATGGCAAATGCGATCATTCAAAAATTTGCAAGAATTCTATGATCAGGTAGAATTTTTTGTGGATTCAGTTTCAGATTATGGAGCTGATTTTGTGATGTTTCCGGAGTTTTTTAATTCTCCGTTGATGAGTCCTTATAATGATATGCCAGAACGGATGGCAATGGAAAAGTTGGCAGAACACACCAAGGAAATTAAGCAGAAGCTAACACAATTTGCGGTTTCTTACAATGTCAATATTATTGCAGGTTCAATGCCATTGTACGAACGTGGGAAATTGTATAATGTGAGTTATCTGTGTCACCGAAATGGACATACCGATCAATATCGAAAGGTGCACATCACACCTAACGAATTCAAATATTATGGTATGGTAGGCGGGAGTGAGGTAAAAGTTTTTGATACGGATTGTGGTAAGATTGGAATGTTAATTTGTTATGATGTAGAATTTCCAGAATTGAGCCGAATATTAGCAGATCAAGGCATGCAGATTTTGTTCGTTCCCTTCATGACTGATACACAAAATGGATACATTCGGGTACGTCATTGTGCGCAAGCTCGAGCCATTGAGAATGAATGTTACGTCGCTATTGCTGGTTCGGTGGGCAATTTGCCACGGGTAAATAATATGGATATTCAATATTCGCAATCTGCGGTGTTTACACCTTCGGATTTTGCTTTTCCTAATAATGCTATCAAAGCGGAAGCCACACCAAATACCGAAATGGTATTAATAGCTGACGTAGATTTATATGCTTTACGTGATCTGCACGAATATGGTACCGTGAAAATTTTGAAAGATAGAAGGAAAGATTTGTATGAAGTGAATTTATTGAAATAAGAAAGAGCGGGAAATCCAGCTCTTTCTTGTTATAATAAATTTATATTTTCTTCTGCTAAAATTTGCTTTTTGTGGTCATCCCAAATACTAACTTGGACTTCGCCAATGTGGGATAATTTAAGCATGAACATACATACACGAGATTGACCAATTCCGCCACCAATGGATTCTGTTAATTGATTGTTCAACAACATTTGGTGAAAGGACAATTGTGCTCTATCTGTACAATGTCTTATTTCTAATTGTCTTTGTAACGCATCTTTATTTACGCGAATACCCATAGAAGACAATTCAAAAGCGCTATTCAATATTGGATTCCAAATCAAAATATCGCCATTCAAGCCTTGGTAACCATCTTCGTTGTCGGTACTCCAATCATCATAATCCGCCGCTCTGCCATCGTGTGCGAAACCATTTGACAATACACCTCCAATTCCATACAAGAATACCGCACCACATTCTTTAGCGATTGCATTTTCTCTTTCTTTTGGTGTAAAATCTGGGTATTTTTTTAATAATTCTTCGGATGAAATAAAAGTTATTTCTTGCGGAAGAATAGCTTTAAGATGTGGGTATTTTGCCTCGACTTGTTTTTCTGTTTGAACCATCGAATCATAAATCGCATTTACGGTCTGCTTTAGAAAGGCTAAATTTCTATTTTCAGGAAGGATAACTTTTTCCCAATCCCATTGATCTACATAAATAGAATGAATCGGTGAATAATCTTCGTCTGGTCGTAAAGCACGCATATCCGTAATAATACCTTCGCCAGCTTCTAATTCAAGTTCTTTTAAACGAACACGCTTCCATTTTGCTAAGGAATGTACCACCACGGCGCGTTGCTCATTCAGAGATTTGATCGGAAAAGAAACAGGTCTTTCAATACCGTTTAAGTCGTCATTGATTCCAGTACCGTCAAGTACGATCAAAGGTGAAGAAATGGGTGTTAGGTTTAATGCTTGTTTTAGATATGTTGAAAAGGTATCCTTTACAAACGTAATAGCTTGTTCGCGTTGTAATAATTCTCTGCCCATTAATTGTATATATAACTGGTTATTATTCTGTGATAAATGTAATGAAATGTACGCATTTTCATTAAAATAATAACATATAAAAGTTTTTTTTAATAATATTATAAAAGAAAAGAGCTGCATGTGCAGCTCTTTTGTATTTTCAAGTAGATCACTGCTTAAACGGAGAAACTTTCGCCACATGCACAAGTTCTGGATGCATTGGGATTGTGGAATTCAAATCCTTTTCCGTCTAAACCATCTGAATAGTCTAATTCTGTTCCTGCTAGATATAAGTATGATTTGATATCTAAACAGATTTTAACACCATTGTCTTCAAAAAATTGGTCGCCTTTTTTTTCCTCGTTATCAAACTTCAAATCGTAAGAAAGACCCGAACAGCCACCGCTAACTACAGCCACACGTACGAAATAGTTTTCGTCGTAGTTTTCGTCTGTCATTATTTTTTGAATTCGCTCTTTCGCTTTCTCTGTAACCGTTACCATAATTGTTAATCTTTTAAGATTAGGACAAAGTTCGTAAATAAATTGCAACACACAACTACAAAAAGTATGAATTTTGTCACAATATTAGAGCAAATTTGCTTTATACATCTGCCAAATAGGAGATTCGTTGCGAATCTTTGCTACAGCGGATTTTAATTCAACTATTGTGCTGTCTAAATCCTCTTTTGTTGTATATTTTGAAAGTGAAAAACGGATGTTACAAAGTGCGTCCTCTGCTGAAATACCCATAGCGGTCAATACATGTGATGGATCGCGATCCCCCGAAACGCAGGCAGAACCTGATGACACAGCTATATTGGTTAATTTTGGCATTAGCTCAACACTTTTCACGTGTTTGAAAACAATATTACTGGTATTACATAGACGAGTTGCTTGCTGTGCATGGATTGTTATATCTTCAATTTCATTGTATATTCTATCTTCGAAATAATTTCGAAGAGTAGCTAAATCGTCTAAATCTTGAGGATTTGCGATTTCAAAAGCTTTTCCCATACCAGCAATTGCTGCGGTATTGTAAGTTCCACCTCTAAAACTATTTTCTTGTTTACCACCTGTGATAAGTGGCTCGATTTGTATTGGACGAGATTTTCGACGAACATAGAGTGCTCCTATTCCTTTTGGACCATGTAATTTATGCGCGCTAAAACAGCAAAAATCTACACCAGACTTTTCATAATTGGTATGTATCTTTCCGATGGCCTGCGTAGTATCACTAAAGAACAACACATTTTTTTTAGTTGCTATTTCAGCGATGTCTTCAATTGGATGTACGACTCCAGTCTCATTATTAGCGTGCATGAGACATATTAAAATCGTATCTGTTCGGATTGCTTCTTCTAAATTATCTAAATTAATATTACCGTTGTGATCTACAGGTAAATAAGTAATCTCAGCACCGTTCTTCTCTAATATTTCTAGTGTAGTTAGCACAGCTTTATGTTCTGTCTTAGTAGAAATTATGTGTTTTCCAATACGTTGATAACGTGCGAATACACCTCGAAGTACTGTGTTAATTGCTTCCGTGGCTCCTGATGTGAAGAAAATTTCTTTTGGATTAGCACCAATTGATTTTGCAATACTTTGTCGTGATTTTTCAATGGCTTGATGTGCAGTTCTACCCATTTTGTGCTGAAGACTAGAGGCATTTCCATATTCTTCTCTGAGAAAAGGTAGCATCGTATTAAGAACTTCATCATCAATTCTTGTGGTAGCGTTATTATCCAAATAAATCATAGGCTAAAGTTATCTAAAAACTATAGATATATCATTTGAAAAGTTGGATATTTTGTAGATATTGTGACATAAAAATTGATATTATATGGAAAACTTTGAGGGAAGAATTGAAAAATTAATAGATGTTTTGGTATTAAAAGTACCAGATGTAATAGCAGCTATTTTAATCTTAATCGTTGGCCGCTATGCAATAAAGTTAATTTTACGCATAATCAACTCCAGATTTGAAAAACGTAATATTGATATTTCAATAAGAGGATTTGTCGCAAGTTTATTAAAATTTGTTCTTTATGCTTTACTCATATTAACCGTTGCCAGTACAGTAGGAATTCAAACAACTTCATTCATAGCTGCATTATCGGCCTTTGGTTTGGCAGTAGGTATGGCTTTACAAGGAAGTTTATCGAATTTTGCTGGAGGCGTATTAATTCTTTTGTTCAGACCTTTTGAAGTGGGGGATGCTATTAATAGTGCCAATGGTTCAAGTGGCACAGTAGAAAAAATAGACCTTTTGTATACGACATTAATCGATGATGATGGTATACGTATATTCAGTCCAAATGGTACTTTGGCGAATTCAGTAATCAAGAATTTTACTAAAATTACAAATAGAAGAGTTGCGTTTACACTTTTGGTATCGTATGATGCGAATGTCAAAATAGCAAGAGAAACAATTTTAAAAGTAATTTCATCCGATGAGCGTATAGCAAATAATCCCGCTCCTGTGGTACAAATTGGTGATTTGAAAGATGGCGGTATTGAATTGTTGATACGTGTTTGGACGCCAAAAGGAAGTTTTTGGGCCGTGAAAACTGATTTAGCGGAAAGACTGCAGGAGGTATTCGATGGTGAGAATGTAGTATTTCCAACAAATAGCTTGAAAATAATTAATAGCGAGAACTAATCCAGCGAATTCGTAAGCACATAGTAGCGATAGGCTACAATTGCTTGTTGGAATTTAGTCAATTTGGAAGGATCAAGTTTACTGTACTTTGGCAGAATGGACTTGTTGATGTTGTTTAATATTTTAAAAAACTGTTTTTTCATCCTTTTTTAAATTATTGCCTACACTAAAATAACAAAAAGTCTTGTGAATCGTTCACAAGACTTTTTGGTTTAAGGTTTAATTCAATTATTATCTTCCGCTAAGGAAGGTTTTTTCTTGTTTCCAGGTGAATGCTGTAAATATAATAGCCAACACGCATGCCGCTAGAATAAGTTCAAAAGCGCCGTTCCAACCACCGAAATCAACAACAGCTCCTAGAGCAGCATTTGCTAATAAATCGCCGATAAAATAACCAAATAAACCAGTTAATCCTGCAGCAGTACCCGCAGCTTTTTTAGGAACTAAATCCAATGCTTGCACTCCGATAAGCATTACTGGTCCATAGATTAAAAATCCAATTGCCCATAATGCAATATTAACTACCCATTGGCTGTCGCCAGGCGCTAACCAGTACACCAATACGGCGATAAATGTAAAGAACATATAAATGATAGTCACTGGAGCACGACGACCACCAAACAGTTTGTCACTCATTACGCCACACAAAATCGTACCTGGAATAGCTGCTAATTCATAGAAAGACGCTGACCAAGTCGCCTCAGAAGCTGTAAAATTCTTCGCTTCTTGTAAAAATGTAGGTGCCCAGTTTACAATACCATTTCGTACCAAATAAACAAAAGCATTAGCGATAGCAATAAACCACAACAATTTATTGTTGAACACATATTTGAAAAAGATTTCTTTGGCAGTGAATTCTTTCTCTTGACTTGCTTCGTAAGTTTTTGGGTAGTCATTCTTGTATTCTTCGATAGGAGGAAGACCACAGGATTGCGGTGTATCTCTAACCAATAAGATTGACAATAAAGCAACAGCAAGAGCTGCAAGACCTGGGAAATATAATCTTGCTTCCCAATCTAGGAATAATTCGACACCTAAAATAGTCAAGGGGCCAACTAAAAATCCTCCAACATTGTGTGCTAAATTCCAAATTGACATTGTGGTACCTCTTTCTTTTATAGAGAACCAATGCACCACTACGCGTCCACATGCTGGCCAGCCCATTCCTTGTACCCATCCATTGATAAAGAGTAAGGCAAACATAATTCCCACAGAAGATGTCGCCAAAGGAGAGAATCCCATAAAAATCATCGTCAATGAGGATAGGATAAGTCCTGCTGCTAAAAAGTAACGGGCATTAGATCTATCTGAAACATTTCCCATCAAAAACTTGCTTAGTCCATATGCAATGGAAATAGCAGACATCGCTATACCTAATTCAGCCTTCGAATACCCAAGCACATCTTGTAAATCTTTGACCGCGAAGGAGAAGTTCTTACGTACAAAATAATAGGCTGCGTATCCAAAGAATATACCTGTGAAAACTTGAATTCTTAATTTTTTGTATTCAGGATCGATGCGGCTTTCTGGTAATGGGTTTTTATGGGCAGCGGGTTTGAAAATATTAAACATAACTAGAATAAATTAGGATAATCAGAAATAATTCCATCAACTTTCAAAGCTTTTAGCGCTTCGATCTCTTCTTTTGTATTCACTGTCCAAGGAATAATTTTGATTCCTAACTGGTGTGCCTGAGTCACAAAATCTGTAGTCACAATTTTATAATTAGGACTGATGATAAAAGGTTTAAAACCCAAATCTTCAACCAATTCTTCTGGCGTTTTGGTATTTTTTGCATCTACCAAATACGACGTACGAATAGTTGGGTATTGCTTATTAATATATTGAATCGTACGCTTATCAAAAGATTGGATTACTGTGCGAGGCGCAATTCCTTTGTCTAAAACTATCTTTACCAATAAGTCCGAAAATTCTTTTGGCTCTGGGTGAGCTTTATTATCTTTTTTTTCGTTACTCTTCGTTTCGATGTTATAAAACATCTTTCTGCCTTTAGAGTTAGCATATTTTTCAGACTCATCGATTAAATCTGATAATAAGTCAATTTTTGTTGCTGTTTTTTTCTGTTGTGGGAAATCTACATTACCTTTTAAACCTATGTCAAATTGTTGTAATTGGTCATAGTTATAATCGTAAATCAGTCCTTTATTATCTTTTCCAGTAAGCTCTTTACCATCGGCATACGTTACGAATTTTGGATTTAAGTAATCATCATGATAAACCACAACTTTTTTGTCTTTCGTGATATGGCAATCCATTTCTAAAGTAGTCACTATTGGCAAATCAATAGCAATTTTCATGGCTCCTGTAGAGTTTTCAGGATATAATCCGCGTGCACCTCTGTGCCCTTCGTAGGCGAAAGTAGGGAAGGAGGGTTCTATATTTTTGGAAGAATACATTTGCTTGCAAGATAATAGTGTTACACTCGAAATTAGAAAGGATAAAATTATATTTTTCTTCATACAGGTAGTTATAGAAATTAGAATGGCGTAAAAATAAATAATAAACTTAGCGTCAAAAATCTATTTCTCTTTAAAAATGTAACATCAGTAAGACATATTGTTTCTACATATTTCTTACTGATGTTACTTTATAGTTTACTATAGATAGCTACGGAGCAGGAATCATTTTCGTTGAATTTGCTGTTTCAATTTGATTCAATGTCGAGTTGTCTGTTAACGTAATCAAATTGTGTGAGCGTGGCGTAGTCCATGTTGCCGAAGTAACATTATAAGCACCACGCAATTCATAGAATTGATTTTGAGCTGCATAAGCTACTGACCATGTGTTTGTTCCTTGGCGATAGAAGCGTGTATTAGTTCCTGCCACCGTATAATGATCTGTAGTGGTTACACGATAACCTCTTTCTTGGCCAGTGAATGGTGCATAGCTTCTAAGACCGTATAATGCTCCAGTGCCTGGGCCGATGAAAATGACATCCATTGGCTCGGTTTCATGGTCTATAGTTGTTCCTTTGAAAACTGCAAGCCCAGAAGTAACACCTGAGTTTGCGAATAAGCCAGTACTGATAGCACCCACACCATCATCGCCTGGTTTATTAACATAATCATGTTGTTTTACCCAGTTTGCTTCAGGAATGCTTGTAGAATTTGGACCATTGATTCTACCACCTGTTCCACCGACATAAAAGTATTGTCCTTTCTGTACAGTTCCCGATGTAATGTTTATTTTATATGTACGATTAACCGCAGCATTATTAATAGTATAAGTTCCCGACACCCATCCATTTGGAGGAAAGTCTTGTCTGCGGTCTAATTGACCTGCGCCAGGTGCACCCGTTGTACCCGCATTATTACATATAATTAAACTGTAAGCATTGTCACCATTATCAAAAGTGATATCGCGTAATGCTAAGAATTGAACATATTCTTGATTTCCATCAGCACCATTAGGGTCAGCCATAAATCCAGAAATCACAAATGGTAAAGCGTGTGGATGTGGTTTATTAGGATCGAATACTTCTTTCGTAATAGGTGCAGGCATTTCAAGTCCACGACTAACATCTGACGTACTTACCGTAAAAGTAACATTACCTGTTACCGTAGGTTTTCCACTTAGAGGAATAAGTATTTCTCCAGAAGTGGAAGTCAATACGATTGGATGATCTGTAATAGGATTAAATCCAGGAGCTCCGTCTCCTGTCATAGTAACAGTAAAGAGAATTTGATCATCTACAATTCCTTTTTGATATGGAATAGAAATGTATACATCTTTAATGTCTTCACCGATGTTAAATAATTCTGCATTGATCGTAGCCTCACCTAAATTCAATCTACCGTCCACTTGTTGAACAAGGATTTCTGTAACTTCTTGTCCAACTTTTAATTGAATTTTTCCTTCTCTTTGTTCACCTTTATTTGGAGCTACCGTTACTAAGACTGGCTGTCTTTTACCGGTACCAATACCAGAATTCAGGTCAAAAGATATCCATTCGGCATCTGGCGCATCTAAAGTCCACGATTCGCCATTAGTCGTAAATGCAAATCCTTTTTCTCCGCCTTCCCAAGGGAAAGCTAGTTGATCTGTTGTTTTGTCTAAAAAGAAACCCATTACTTCTTCTTTATCACATGAAGTGAAAAATCCGATGAATATTGTTAATAGCAAAACGTAACTTTTAATTCCTTGTTTTTTCATCCTTTTATATTTTAATAATCAAGGTTTGATATAATTCAGTTGACAATTACACTTTCTGCTTAACGCATTGCGTAATTGAAAGCTTTAGGTCTTACCATTGTTTCTGTATATTTCGTTCCAAATTCATCTTCCACTGTAATTTCTAGTGTTGAAGTAGGACTACTTGCTTCAACTAAGAATAGGTGGGCTGTATTACTTGCACCAAAAGTTGGATCTGCATTAGCATTTATGCGTTGCATGTCGTACGAAATAAGGTGTAATGGATCTTTTTTACGAACTCTATTTACAGCTAGATTATTGCCGTTTTCTTTAACCGTAACTTTCCAATTATTTTGGTATCCCCATACATTAATCAGCACTTGATTATTTTTATTAGCTGTACCGTATTCCCCAACAATACCAGGTACTTTAGCTTTAAACTCATCATTTGCGTTTGGAGTATAATTTGCAGCTGTAATATGAACATTGTTTAGATCATACGTTCTGAATTGATAGTCTTTGTCATATCCAATACTTTTGTAGTACCATTTTTGGTTTCTACCATTCATTTCCCAAATAGAATAACCACCCGGACTTCCGTCTTTAGAGATATGATTATTTGCACTAGTAGCTCCGGTCCACCACCAAGTTGCACTAACAGCCGCAATAGTTTGTTCTGAAATATTCGAACCCGCAGGCGAATTCCTATAATTTACGTGAGTATGACCCGATAGAACCTTTACATTAGTAAATTCAGAAACAGCCGCTAATAGTTGTGGCGTGTTTTCCATGGCATTATTAAAATTGCCATTCTGATCTGGGTTAGTAAACAGGGGCACGTGAGTTGCAATTACAATTGGTGTGTTTTTATCTGTAACATAAGATAAATCTTTCATTAACCAGTTCAATTGTTCTTGATCTAGAATATCTTTATAGTTTCTTTCACCAATAATTCCTAGGCTACCACCGTCATTCAACCATTCCATATTATCCAATATCACGTAATGAACATTTCCAATATTCATTGAATAATAAGTTGGGCCTAATGTTCTTTTGTATGGTAATGCACCAAGCCAATCATTTGAACTTACATAAGGATCATAATCATGATTTCCTATTACATTGAAGATTGGAAATTCCAGACTTTTGACTTGCTCAATGTATTGTTCTAACTTGAAATTGTTTGAATACCAATACAATTCCCAAGTAAGGTCTCCTAATGTGATTCCGTAGAAACGCTTGTTTTGACTTTTGTATTGTGCATACACCGCTTTGATATCTTCCATGAAACCATCTTGAAACTGCACAAGATCGTTGTTTCTATTTGCAAGATGTAAATCCGCCATAAATGCAACTACATGGTTTTCATTATTTACAGGAGTCAATTCGAAATCTTTGATTTCTGTTGAAGAAGTTACACCAACTAAACGTTTGAATAACTGAGGAACAGTATTAATAGATGCTACTTCGTAATTCGAAGGAATAGAAATAAAAACATAACCGTGTTTTTTTGCAGATGGCAGGTAATATATACCGTTTTGATCCGTTACTGCAAACTCAATACCATCAGATACCACAACATTGGCTACACCTTGACCATTGGCATGTACAGTACCTTTTACTGTCATTCCTTCGCGGTCAGGAATATTAGCATTAATGATATGATTAATGAAGGTTCTGCCAAGTAATTGATCTAAATTTCCTCTTTGAATTCTGATTTCATATTCACCATCCAATAGACTTTCGGAGTTTGCTAATACTATTTGAGCCTCTTCTACGTTTTTAGTCACCATCTCAAGAGATCCACCACCTTGGCCTCCACGAGGAATGAATGTGATAATATCGCCTTCTTGAAATCCTATTCCGGAGATGATAATATCCGATTCCTTGGTCACATTATAAACATATGGAATGTCGATGTGCGTTACTTTTATAGAGGTTTGAATCTTGTCCTCTGTCAATTCTGTTATTTTATCTGAGCAACTCGAAAATATAGTTGCGCAGATAAAAATTAGCATTAAAAATATATTTAGTTTTTTCATGATAGTCGTTTAAATACCTTAGTAACTTCTGAAAATAGCAAAATCGTCTACACCTAATCTACCTCCAACATTGTTTGCTTGAGGACGGTTGAGTCTAAAACGTACAGGTCCAGGAATATTCATTAAAAATATCGCTTGCTTGCTGTCCATACTTACCGTTGTCGTATGTGCATCTGTGATGTTTCCATTGACTTGATGCCATGTGGTACCTTTATCAGTAGAGTACTCCAATTTAAACCAGCTAGTAGGATCATTCCAATATGAACCATAGAAAAAAGTAACTTTGGAAGCTCCATCAGGTACATCGAAATCCATTTGCAATAGGGCATCGGAAGTTGCATGATTTTGTTGGAAACGAACAGCGTTCACACCAGAAACAATACGATCTCTACCTGGGGTAATACCTAATAATGTTTGTTGAAACCACCAAGGTCCTGTCGATAAAACCACCGTTCTATTCGCATAACCATCTTTAGGTGCATCTGGATTTTCGAAAGTCTCAGGCCATCCCGCATAGATTTTACCACTTGGATAAGCCATATCTGCATAGGTAAGTAATCTTAAAGCGATATTTTCATTTTGCTTAGTCACAATTCCTCTAAATGTTGCACTTGGCGCTACAGGTTCATTCGCAAAAGTAGCTTCGTTGCCTACTGTTACGAATACTTTCTTTCCATCAGCGTCAGCCAATGGACGTGAACCACTAATCTTGTCACCAGGATTGGGTTCAACTTCAAGATCTGATGTAATTTCAACGTACGTAGACTCGTAGTTATCAAATTGATTATTAAGTGTACCAATAGAAACAGCTTTAGCTGTCACTGTATTATTACGGTTTATAATGTAGGTATTGTTGTGATCTGCCCCCAGTAAAGCCAACATACCTTCTCTGCGACCTAAGGTCAATTCATCTACCCAAATATCTACGGAGTCACCAAGTCTATAACGTTGTGGATCATCAATTTCAACTAAAATACCGCGCAACTGACCTCTCCACTCATTTTGAACAGCAATATAGTTTTTAGGAAAGTTGTTTCCCTCATGGCTAGATACCACCAAAGCTTTAATATGATTTGCTTTGGTAAGTTCATTCTCTCCGAGTTTCACATCTTCTTGCTTGTGTATGTTTCGCAATGCATAAATAGAAATCTCTGGATTATTAGTGCCTAGAGCTTCATTTACATCTTCTTTGAAACAGCTGGAAAGTAATATAGATGTAATACCAGCATATATAAATGTTTTTATTCCTCTCATTTTCATAGTATCAATTATTAGTTAGCAGGCTGCCACCACATTAAAGAATTAGGCGTATTTCCTCCCATACGAGCGGAAGCCTCATCGTAATTATCTTTATTCAATGCCTGCGTGATTAATGGATAAGTCATTCTTACTGGCATTTTTCTTCCTTCAAGGCCAGGACCTTGGATTAAATCCAAAGCTCTTGTTCTTCGGTATTCATACCACTGTTGGAAGTCCGTGAAAAATAAAGAATAGTACTTTTGCAAATGAATTTTCTTCAATTTGCTCTCATTTGTATCTGTTGGGAAAAAGCCTACTCGTTCATTGCTTAGATAAGTTGCTGGAAGTTCTACACCCCATATTTGCATTGCTGAGTTTACACCATTTTGATAGTGCTGCCATGCATCGGCGCTGTATGTAATTCCTTTAAGCGCGCATTCTGCTAGAATAAATTGCAATTCAGCATAATTTAAGATGTTTCCTAATCGAGAGCTCGTCATCAATGAAGGATGAAAAGTAGACAGACGCTCAGGTACTTGTCCGCGAGGATAACCTGATTGCATACCCAAATAAGATCCCAATGTAGGTTGTGTAGCCCACAAACTAAGACGTGGATCTGCCATCGCAATTAAATTCTCGATAAAGAAGTGCGAATATCCTTTATTTCCATTAAAATCGATTTCGCGAGAATTCATATATGGATTTATATAAGGCTCTTGCGTGGTGAAATATAGAATAGCTGAATCATCATGGCTGCTCATAATCGGATATTGAGAAGATTTAGTTTCTACAATTTCTCTAATTTTAAGCACAGCATCCAATTCAGGTTTGTGTGATACGCGAAGTAACAAGCGCAAGTATAATGAGTTGCCGAATTTGCGCCATTTCGCTGTATTACCAGCAAATAGGGGATCCATATTTTGATGAGATTCTGGTAATTCATCTTCACTCAACAATTGGTTAGCTTGCTCTAATTTCAAAAATAGATCACGATAAATATCGATTTGTTTGTCATAGACAGGTGTTCTATTTAGTTCTTTGTATCCAAGATTACTTTCGAAGTAAGGAACATCACCGTACATATCTGTAAGCATTGAACTAACCCATACATCTAATATTCTGGATACACCTTGATATGCTTTGTAACCCGACTGTTGTCCAACGCCAGCGCTAGTATATATATCACGTATGTTTGTCAATTCCACATACCAGTTTCTCCACATATGCTCGGTCTCTGTAGCGCGAACCTCATAGCGGTGAAACTCTAAGTTGTTATTTGTTGTGACCGTCACTTGCATAAGCTCATTGTTGATGCGCATATTACGATCAAGATTCGCAGCTAATGTCTTGTAAAGTGTGGGGCCTATTAATGCTTGCGGAGAAACTTTAGCACTTTCGTTAGGATTGGTATTTATATCCACAAAATCTCCAGTACAACTCCATGTGGTTACACATAAAGTTGCTATTGCTATAATTAAGTTAAATTTAAATTTCATAACAGTACTATTAGAAAGAAAGTGATAAATTAAGACCAAAATTACGTGTTGATGGGAATTGGGCGATCTCTCCACCTTTTTCCACTCCGCTCGAATTTAGAGAGCCAAATTCTGGATCAAATGCTGGCCAATTACTAAATACTAAAAGATCTCTTCCGTAAATACCAACTGTTACTTTGTTGGCTTTTAATTTACTTAGCATATCTTTTGGTAATGTATAATCCAAGCGTGCTTCCCTTAACTTTACAAAATCCGTAGAAAATGTGTTTGATTCGATATTATCTCTGTTAAAATGTCTACGGTAATAATCTCCAGCTGCTACTACAGTCGTGTTTGGAGTATACACACCATTTCCATTATCTACCACGCCATTACCGATAATTCCATTGTATCTGCCGGGGATACTCTTCCTCAATTTACCTTCTTCCATTAATACAGCGTGTGTAAGAGAATAGCCTACACCACCAAATTGACCATCAAATAGGATATTGAATCGTACGTTTTTGTAACCTAAACTCGTTCCTATACCGAACTTTTGACGAGGATTTGGATTACCAATAAATATGACATCATCTGTGTAATCTGGTAGTCCAGAACTATAGATAATTTGTCCAGCTTCATTGCGTTTGTATCCTAGTCCATACATATCACCAAATCGACCGCCAAGTCTAGCTTCTACTGTTCCTCTACTGCCATAAATTGTAGACAATACCAAAGGTTTTTCTTCATCCATCACAGGAAGCTCTTCAATCTTAGTGTCGAAAGCAGTATAGTTACCAAACATTGACCAGCTGAAGCCATCAGGTTTCTTAATAATATCACCGTTCAATTCAATCTCAATACCTTGATTGCTCACTTTACCACCGTTGATGATTTGGTTTCTATAACCTGATGAAGGATCAATAGGTGTTTCTATGATTTGATTGATGTTAAAGCCTTTATATACCGTTACATCTATTTTTGCTCGGTTTCTAAACATTCTGAATTCTGACCCCAATTCATAAGAGATTTTATTTTCAAAAGTCAAATTCTCATCAGGAATGGATGTAGGATTGAATGCACCGCCAGGGAAGTTTGTTGCACGAGGGTATGTGTAGCTGTTCAAATAAGGACGCTTACCGCCACCACCTACACCTGCAGCACTTGCTCTAAATTTCCAAAAACTGATTTCTTCAGGCAATTCGAAGATATCGGATAACACCAAACTGGCATTGACAGAAGGGTAGAAGAAAGGCTTTACATTTCCTTTTTTAGGAGAAGCCAACGTACTTGCCCAGTCTACACGTAATGTAGCGTCCAAAAATAAGACATCTATATAACTACCATTCGCCATACCGTACAAACTGTTCACAGCATATTTTGATAAGTATGGATCATAAGTAACAAGTGTCGCTGAGTTAGAAAAGTTATACTCATTGGGTACACTTAATAATCTCGTCCAACCATCTTCTCGATCGTACACATTCACCAACATAGCTCCACCCAAATTACCACCAAATTTGAAATCATCGTGACGCTGATTATTATAGGTCAAAAGGAAATCTGTGTTTACCTCTTGATTGTACACTCCTTGTTCACGATAATAGCCAAAAGCATATTTGTAAGTGTCGAATGGTCTTGATTGGGTACGTTGATCATAAGAAAAATCAAGTCCTCCACGCAACATAATACTTAGTTCAGGTGTAAATTTGTAATCTGCTTGAAGATTACCTATCACTTGATGTTTATTTTGTGAGTTTATCATGTCGTACGACATTGTTCTCGGGTTATCCAATAGATTGGAGAACGGCGTTGTTTGTGTGATACCGTATTCATTAGGTCTCCAGTTATCCTCAAACCACCTAGAGTCCCAGTTCGGAACTACTCCACGGATAAAGTACATGTAACTTTGGTTATTATAACCAGAATTTGGTAAGTTATCTGAACCACGATGATTGTAATTAATCTTTGTCGAGAAAGATAATTTTTCCGTTAATTGATTTGTCAAATTACCCGCGATAGAATTTCTATTGTATCCCATATTAGGAATAATCCACGAATTGTAAACGTTTGTATAAGCAAATCTCGCTGAAGTTTTATCTGTGGAACCAGAAATACTTACACTGTTTGTTGCCGTTAGATCTGTAGTGAAGAAATCCTTTCTGTTGTTAGGGTATGCTTTCCATAAAGTACGGTTTGGAGCTACTTCCCTGTAATACGCTGGATCGTATTGATAGAACATTTGTCCATCAAATTTTGGTCCCCAAGCAGATGATGTACTTAAGGTTGACGATCCATCTTCAGATTGGCCATAGGAGTAATACAAATCTTGACCGATGTCTCCTTGACCATACTCATATTGATAGTCAGGCCATTTATTTATTGTACCAAATGTAGTGTTTGAATTCACTGAAACACCAAAACCACCACCTTTTTTTCCTTGTTTGGTAGTAATGATAAGGGCACCATTCGCACCGCGGTAACCATATAACGCTGATGCTGCTGGACCTTTTAGGACAGTGATCGACTCAATATCATCAGGATTAATATCCGACAAGGAAGAACCAAAATCTACAGGAGAATCATCCGATAAATAATTAGACTGGCCTGTTGTGGTCATTCTTTTGCCGGCTTCCATCACAACGCCATCTATTACGATTAATGCACTATTGTCACCCGAAAATGATGTTTCACCTCTTAAAACAATTTCATTTGAACCAAGTGGACCTCCGTTTGATTTGGTCACATTTAAACCTGCAACTTTACCTACAAGTGCATCCGACCAATTGTTTGAGATTGCATCTGTAAGTTGTTCACCAGAAACAGTACTTACGGCATAGCCTAAGGCTTTTTGCTCACGTTTAATCCCCAATGCAGTTACTACGACTTCATCAATATCTTGAGAAGATTCGTTTAATCGTATCGTAACAGTGCTGCTGGCTTGTGTATACTTTTGTACAAACGGTTCATATCCAATTAAATTGAATCGTACTTCCGCACCTGCTGGAATATCCAATGCAAACGAACCGTCCACTTTTGTAGACGTTGCTGCCTTGCCATTCACTTGGATTGATACATTGGATAAAGGTTGATTGTCATTTGCATCTATGACCTTTCCTGTCACTTTAATGGTTTGTTGTACCATAAAGGCATTTTCTGCATTGAATGCTGAAGCGTGAATGGTTCCAACAAATGGACTAGAAAGAAGTGCAAGCCAAATAAGTTTGGTCTGAAATGGTTTGTCCCCATTTCTCCATTTAATTTTATTTAACATAGGTGTGTGATTTTTCGTTGCTAAATTGCAGAGCTAATATTAAGTCAATGTTAACTCAATATTAAACTCATAATAATCATATGTTTTTAGTAGGTTTTTGTGGTTTTATTTCACTTTTATTTTTAATAAATTAAAATATACAATATTGACGCAATAGCAGATCCGATGAATGGACCTAGCACTGGAACCCAAGCATATTCTAAATTAAAAGTTGCTTTATTCTTAATAGGTAGAAGAGCATGAATAATACGGGGACCTAAATCTCTTGCAGGATTGATAGCGTAGCCAGTAGTTCCGCCTAACGAAAGCCCGATTGCCCATACTAAAAATGCAACAGGAAGTGCTCCAATTGATCCTAAACCAATAGGAGTAGTGGTATCTAGTGTGGCATCCTGAAAATGTAAAATGGTAAAAATAAGTACAAAAGTACCTACGATTTCACTCAATAAATTTCTCGGAAGATTTTTGATCGCAGGTGCTGTGCAGAAAACAGCTTGTTTTGCGCCGGCATCTTCAGTGACATCAAAATGATCTTTATACACTGACCAAACAACAAAAGCACCCAACATGGATCCAGCCAGTTGTGCCGCCATATAACTCAATGCCGTAGCAAAACTAAGTTCGCCCATCAATAATACAGAAAGGGTAACTGCACAATTGAGGTGTGCACCACTATAAGGTCCAGCGATAGTCACACCAACAAATACAGCGACGGCCCAGGCTGTAGTAATTACAATCCAACCCGAATTGTTACCTTTTGTTTGATTTAAAACGACATTGGCCACAACTCCTCCCCCCAAAAGGATCATCACTGCAGTACCAATGAATTCAGCTAAAATAGGTTCCATAATTTTAGAGTTTTAATAAGAAGGTCTTAATCGTTATAATTTGCCCAGAATTTCGCTGTTTCAGTAGCTCTTTTCCATTCTTTCAGTAACGTTTCATTTTTAGCTGAATTTTCTGTGTATTCAAAAACTTTGTCTTCTTTCCACAGCGACTTTAATTCGTCTAAATCTTTCCAAAATCCTACTGCTAAACCAGCTAAAAATGCGGCTCCCATTGCTGTTGTTTCGGTAACTGCCGGACGAATTACTTTTGTCTGTACAATATCTGCTTGAAATTGCATTAAAAAATTATTGTTCGTCGCACCGCCGTCTACACGAAGCTCTTGAATCTTGTTTTGGGAATCATTTTCCATAGCTTTTAAGATATCATGAGTTTGATAAGCTATACTTTCCAGTGAGGCACGTGCTATATGAGCATCTTTAGAACCTCGTGATAATCCTACGATAGTTCCACGCGCATTAGCATTCCAATGAGGAGCACCTAAGCCTGAAAATGCGGGAACTAGATATACACCATTGGTATCAGGAACACTAGTTGCTAATGCTTCTACGTCGGAAGATTTTTTGATAATACCTAATTCATCACGAAGCCATTGTACTACTGCGCCTCCAATGAAAATACTTCCTTCCAAGGCATATTTTACATCTTCCCCAATCTTCCATCCCACAGTAGTAACCAGTTTATTTTTTGAAATTACTGGCTTATTTCCAATATTCATTAGAAGGAAACAACCTGTGCCGTACGTGTTTTTCACCATGCCTTCTTCTGTACACAATTGACCAAAAAGAGCAGCTTGTTGGTCACCAGCAATACCCGCAATCGGAATATTCACATTGCCAATTTCCAAAGAGGTATGCCCGTATAGTTCAGAACTACTTGCGACTTGTGGCAACATAGATTTTGGAATTTCAAATATGTCCAAAAGCTCTTGATCCCATTGTAATGTATTTATATTTAGAAGTAAAGTGCGTGATGCATTCGATACATCCGTGACGTGTTTTTCACCATTTGTCAGATTATAAACTAACCAAGTATCAATTGTTCCAAATGCCAAATCGCCATTTTCAGCCATTGTTCGAGCTCCATCTACGTTTTCAAGTATCCAATTAATCTTGGAAGCTGAGAAGTAAGAGTCGATTAATAAGCCCGTTTTTTCTTGAATTATTGTGTCCAAGCCTTTTTCAGCAATGGATTTACAATATTCGGCTGTGCGTCTGTCTTGCCATACTATGGCATTACAAATTGGTTTTCCAGTTTTGCGATGCCAGACAACCGTTGTTTCTCGCTGATTAGTAATGCCAATACCTTTTATAGAGTCCAGCTTTACATTCGCTTTGGCAATAACTTCGGTCATGACAGCAAGCTGCGTAGACCAAATTTCTTGCGCATCATGCTCCACCCAACCCGATTTTGGATAAATTTGTTTAAACTCTTTTTGTGCTACTTCCACAATCTCCCCATTGTGGTTGAATAAGATAGCTCTTGAGCTCGTTGTACCCTGATCCAAGGAAAGAATAAATTCCTTTTTCATATCAAATTTAGTTTATAGAGTTACAATTTTATTTATAGTGTATAGCTTTTCACTAGTGCACTATACATTTCTAGCTGTGACTTAATCCAATTTTCATCCTTATGCAGCTCAGCAGCCATCAATGCAGCTACGCGTGGAGCAGCTTGTAATGATGCTTTTGCATCCAATAAAAGAAAACGTATTCTTCGTGCTAAAAAATCTTCAATATTTAAGATCATCTCATTTCTGCTAGCCCAGACTACTTCGGCTTCAATGAAATCAAAATTTGGATGAAGCTTATTTCCTAATGAGGAATCAGTTTTTACTATTTTTTGAATCTCCTCTGTATCAGAACCATAAACTTGCCAGTGACCATCGCGTCTTTCTGTTGAATAACCGTGAATCTGTAGAGTAGTAGTAGCACATGCCTTTGGTTGCAAACCGCCCACAGAGATAGCCATATCTACAGTTTCTTCAGCCATTTTACGGTATGTAGTCCATTTTCCGCCAGTAATCGTTACAAGACCTGAAGTGCTTTTGATTAATTTATGATCACGTGAAATTTCTTTCGTGCTGTTGCTATCTTTATCTGTAGGTGCAGCCAATGGTCTCAAGCCAGCGAAAACACTCAAGACATCGTTGCGTGTTGGCGCATTGTCCAAATAGGCATTAGCGGTATTTAATATAAACTCAATTTCTTCTTCCAATGGACGAGGTTCGATCTGATGTTCATTTAATGGTGTGTCTGTCGTTCCTAAAAGAACTTTTCCGTGCCAAGGCACACCGAATAATACACGACCATCGCTTGTTTCTGGAATCATCAATGCATCGACATTTCCTAAGAATTTTTTGTCAATAACGATATGTGCACCTTGACTCGGTCTCACTAAGTTTTTGTGTGCAGCAACATCAAGCTTCAAAATGTCATCAACGAAAATACCTGTAGCATTGATTACAGATTTGGATTTGATGCTGTATTTTTTATTTGATTCTCTTTCAATAAATTCGATACCTGTCACTTTTCCCTGAGCATCTTTGGTAATAGCAGATGCTTCGGCATAATTCAATACTACAGCACCATTTTCATGAGCAGTTTGACCAAGATTAAGCGCTAGGCGCGCATCATCAAATTGACCATCATAATATTGAATACCACCGATAAGATTTTTCTGTTTTACTTTTGGTAATTTTTCGATAACCTCTGCCTTGCTCAATAATGTGGATTTTCCAATACGAAGTTTTCCGGCCAACCAATCGTATAATTTTAATCCTATCAAAAACTTCATTTTACCAAAGAAATTGTAGGAAGGAATTACGAAGCTTTGAACAAAAGAAACATGAGGTGCATTTTTAAAAATTAATCCTCTCTCTTTTAGCGCAGACATAACCAACTTCACGTCGCCATTCGCTAAGTAGCGAACACCGCCATGTACTAATTTTGTGCTTTTGCTGGAAGTACCTTTTGCAAAATCGTACTTTTCAATAAGTAAAGTTTTATAACCTCTGGATGCGGCATCGACTGCTATACCAAGGCCTGTAGCACCACCACCGATTATAGTAATGTCCCATTCCTGAGTGCTCTCAATGCTTCTTATAGCTTCGTTTCTGGTGAATTTCATTTTGAATAGATGTAAAAATGTTTTGGTTATCGCGTAAAATTACTAAAAAACGTAAATAAACGAAAGAAAAGGAAAAATATTTTTTCTTTTGCTTTCGTTTTGAAATTAATTGATAATTTAGATTATTATGAACAACGTCGAACGTCATCAGCACATTATCAAGGAAGTAAATAAAAAGGGGCACGTTTCCGTGGTAGAACTATGCGAAACCTTAAGTGTGTCATCCGTAACAATACGAAAGGATTTGCAATTCTTGGAAGATTCAGGTCTGGTGTATCGTACGCACGGAGGTGTAACAAAACAAAACCCCTATCAGACCGATAGGTCTGTAATTGAAAAAGAAAAAATACACGAAAATGAAAAACGTAGTATTGCAAAAGCTGCCGCAAATTTCATTACGCCCAATGATTCTATTATCATTGGTTCGGGTACGACTACGCAATTTTTTGCACGAGAAATAGTTCCACATGGTCATTTAACAGTGGTCACATCTGCATTAAACGTTACTTTCGAATTAATAAAACATACCAATGTAGAGGTTATCCAATTGGGAGGGACGGTCAGACATACTTCATCCTCAGTGACTGGACAATATGCGATGCATACGCTGGAACAGTTTTTTTGTTCCAAATTATTTTTGGGCGTAGATGGTATTGATTTGGAATATGGGATTTCGACGACAAGTGCGCAAGAAGCTTTATTGAATCAAAAAATGATAGCCGTGGCGCAACAAGTAATTGTACTCGCTGATTCAAGCAAATTCAGCCGAAAAAGTTTTGGTAAGATTGCAGATTTTTCTAATATCGATGTGATAATTAGTAATGAAATTCCGCCATCTTTTCAAGAACTATTTGACTCTCTAGGAATACAAACAATTGTTGCTAAATAATATAGCGTAAACAAATGCAAAAACTTATTGTTATACTTATCGTATGACAATAAGTGCATTATACCGAAATATTCTTCCGTTTGTTAAACCATACAAACATCTTATTTTTCTAGCTTTAGGATTGACAGTGGTCGGCTCTTTTGCTGCACAGATCAATGCCTTTGTATTAAAATTTACTGTAGACAAAATCAGTGATCTTCTCGTTTCACAAACACCATTGCGCGAGGGGATGCATATTATAGGTATCATTTCGATCATTCTTCTAGGGAAGGAAATAATCTATTCATTGGTGCAATTTGGTCAAAAATTCTATGGCGAAAAATTGAAAATCATGATAGCGCGTGATATTTCACAAACTATAGTTGAAAAAATATTGACCTATAGAATGGCATTTTACACGGCAGAAAATAATGAGTCTGGAAAATTGCAAACACGGATTGACGCTGGAATTAGTTCTCTGACACGTCTGGTTCAGAATTTCTTTATAGACATACTACCGTTATTTACAACGGCAATTGTGGCATTGATTTTTATGTTTCTTGCAAACTTCTATGTAGGATTGATCGGGTTGATTACAGTGCCTATTTATTTCTATATTTCACAATTGCAAGCTTCAAAACTTTCAGGATTTCGAAGAAATATGCGTTTCTATAGAGAAAATAAAAGCAATCAAATCATAAATCTTATCGATTCTATTACGGTTATTAAATCATTTGTACGTGAAGGTGAAGAGGCGGAGCGTCACCAAAAAATCCAGTATGACATGACCGAAAACCAAATGTCTACGCGTAAAACAAGTTATATTTTCGACAGTTTCAAAAGCTTTATTGAGCAGATAGGTATCGTTTTAGTTATCATTCTTACGGCATATTTTGTACTTAATGAGCAAATGACCTTAGGTGCTATTATGTTTCATATTATGTTGTTTAATAATGTTTCTGCGCCAATTCGTCAATTGCATCGTATCTACGATGAGGTAAATGATGCGTTAATTTATTCCGAAAGCTTTTTTGATATTTTAAAAGCAGATGATCAAAAAGAATTATCAGGAAACTATCGTCCAACAAAAATTGTCGGGGCTATCGAAATGCGAAACGTGAATTTTGACTATCCAAATGGAACTTCAGCATTACATAATGTGTCGATGCGTATAGAACCAAATCAAATAACTGCTTTGGTAGGTCTTAGCGGTGCCGGAAAAAGTACAGTTATTAATGTATTAGACAAATTTTATTACCCTTCCTCAGGCGCTATTTTCTTAGATGGAGTGGATTTAAGAGAATACGATACGAAGTTTTTGAGAGACAATATTGGATTGGTCTTACAAAAGAATCATATTTTTAAAGGATCTATAGCAGATAATATCCGTTATGGAAAGATTTCAGCGTCACTTGAAGAAGTTGTTGAAGCAGCGAAAAAAGCATATATACACGAGCAGATTTTAGAATTGCCAAAAGGCTATGATTCTGAAGCGCATTTATTGTCTGGAGGTCAGCAACAGCGAATTGCAATAGCGCGAATGTTTCTAAAAAATCCCCCAATAATATTTTTGGACGAACCAACAGCCAATTTGGATGCAATCGCAACAGAACAAATAAAAAATAGTTTGGATGCGATCAAAGTGGGTAGAACTGTGGTTATAGTTTCACATTCTATATCTCAAATTATAGATGCTTCGCACATTATTGTCATGGAAAAGGGTAGGGTGGTTGAAGATGGCACACACGAAGATTTGTATGATCAAAAAGGGACTTACCATCGCATATTTTCGGCTATGGCCAATAGTTTGAATATTGATAAGATAACCAAAAGTATGCAGGATAATTAATTAGGATTCGGATTTCAAATCTTTTATGAAGATCTTACTCCACATTCGTTTACCAAATCGAATAAAGTAATACAATAAAAATACGGTGAATAGTAGTGCTAATAGGGGTAGAAATATAGCTAAAACACTCATTACTGTTGCACCTGTATTTTCAACAGTGGACACTACAGAATTGCCTAATCCACCTGTTGTCGATGTCGATGCCACTCTTAATGCCGATAGTGCGGAACTAATGGTGGCGGCTGTACCTCCTCCAGCTATTATCCCTAACCCCCATTTTAGTATGTCGTTGGATTCAGTAAATTGGGATGAAAATAATAGCGTGCCAGCGATAGCGGAGAGTGGTATCGCTATAGAATCTAATAAATTGTCAATAAAAGGAATATAGTAAGCTAATACTTCGAAGACCATTGCACTACCGAGTAAAATCAATGCTGGTAACGATGCTAACCAATTCCAATTTTCTTGTAGCGGAATCCATTGGAAATACGAAGCTAAACTGACGAAGAATAGCGGCAGGAAGACGCGAAAGCCTGTAGCCGCAGCTAAACCTATACCGATAAATAGGCTAAGTATATACGGACCTAATTCTTCCATAGTCTTAGATTTATACCTAAATGTAAGATTACTAATTGTATTAAACAAAAAAGAGTGAAGACATTTAGCTTCACTCTTACTGATTATTTTTTATGTATTATTTATCTAAAATTTAGCGCCTAAAGTCAAAACAGCATTTGTGCGTTGATGTTTTAAATCAGCAATAGGTTCGTAACTACCTCTGTCGTACCAAAAGTCACTTAATACATAAGGTGCAACACTGTATGTGTTAACTTGATGTACTAACGCAACATCCATGTATAAGCTACTGGTTAATTTCACACCTAGACCAATACTTCCACTCACATTTGACTCTTCAGCATATTTATAAGGATTGCCAAAGTAATTGAACCCTGCTCGTCCACTCAGAATATTATTAATTAGGTATTCGCCACCTATACGTACATTTGCTGCTCCTTTTAACACATCTTTGATATCATTATTAATGCCATTAAAAGAATTAAATCTCGAAGGATTTGAATATCTCGCTGTATTGTAAGTCAAATATTCCATCTCTGCACTAATCATTCCTCTACTGAAAAACTTTGTAGCACCAAGAGCAAATTTCCAAGGCGTAGTAATGTTATAGTCTTGATCGCTAGAATAAAGATCTGATTCATACTTGTGAAATGAGTCGTTTGAATTCAAATCAGGGAAAAAGTTAACATCGGTGAAAGCATTAGTTGTCTCCGAAATGGACAGCCAAGTTGGGGTAGTGATTGTGAAACCAATATTCCAATCTGTAGTTGGTTTATAAATCAATCCCAATTTAAAATCTACTCCTGATCCTTCATTGATTTGCGAGTAATCATCCAAAAGTTGGTAACTTTTATCCCCAAATTTAATATAGTCTGGATGCGTAGGGTCTGCAAAATCGGAGTTAGGGTTATCTTTGGCTACATCTACGGCTAATTTTGTTAGTCCATTTTCTTCAAAAATTTTACTTTTTTCATATTTAAAGAACGAAAGACCCAAAGTAGCACCAATATAAAACTTGTTATTATAATTACCTCCAAATGCAATAGCAGAATTACTATGTGAACCTTTTGTCAACACATCATTTAATTGATCTTTGTCATAACCTTCTTCTGCTAAGGGAAAATATCGGCCTGAAGGAGATGCAAAATTTTCTACCAAATATGAATTATAAAAGTCATCTCTAAAACCTTTATCATCATGCATCAAATCTGCCAAATTATTGACGTAAGAAGTTTCATTATTTATACCGCTATAAACTAGTGAATTATTAAAATTTTGCTTTTTATTATAGCTTAGCCCCATGTTAAAATTCTGCCAACCAGAATAACCAGCAATTTGATTTCGATTGGGAAAATTAAAAACAATACCTGCTTGTGTCACGCCGAAATTTCCTTTATTACTCTTTGAATCCGTGCCAAGAAAATTTGTTTTGTTCGAGTTTTGCAAATAATCAAACGTAATAGATATATCTGATTGACTAAAAAAGCCAAGTCCTGCTGGGTTTCCATTGATAGCTGTAACGTCACCACCTAGAGAAGTTTGTACATTCCCCATACCCTTTATACGCGCCGAGGCTGGATTGTCATCTTTAGAAAATGTTACCACATCGTCTACTGATTGTGCTTGTGCATATCCCCAAAAGGCACTTGAAACAAAAACAGAAAGTATAATCTTTTTAATATTCATAAATATATAGTCAAAACTTTATAGAAATGCCAGTCTTTTTAGACTGGCAAATATGTTTAAATAGCTATTATCTTCTTGACGAACGCGAACTTGAGCCTGATGAGCTTGAGCTTGAACCTGAGCTTCTTGATGATGAGCCTGAACTACTTCCCATCGATGAAGAAGAACCTCTTGATGAAGAACTGCCAACAGACGAAGATGATGTTGAGCTTCTGCTGCTACTAGAAGAAGAGCTTGGAGGAGTATATGATGATCCTCTGCTACTACCATTCGATGAAGAGCTTGAGCTAGGTCTTACGCTTCTGTCAGTTGTTGTTGATCTTGTGCTAGGCTGTGTTGTGCTAGGGCGTACAGATCTCTCTGGAGAAGTAGTTGTTCTGCCTTGTGATCTTGAAGATGTACCTCTTTCAGTAGTATTAGTCCCACGATTGATAATGCTTCTATTTTCGTTAGCATTAGTCGATCTATCAGATACGCTACGTGATGAAGTTCCTCTTTGTACAGTACCTCTATTATTTGTATTATTAGTTCTATCGGATACGCTTCGTGAAGAAGTACCACGAGTTGTACCCTCATTAATTCTTGAAGAAACTCTAGAGCCTGTAACAATTCTACCACTATTATCTCTACTTACACTGCGCGATACGGAATTATTTGTTCTGCGGTCTGTCGATCTGCTGCTGGAGCGTGAATCGTACAGACCACGATTAGTAGAACGTACAGATGCATATGTAGAACGTGAAGTGTATCCATTACCTATACCTCCTCCATAACCATAGCCGTAGTATGGGTGTCCCCATGCGTTATAGTAGGAGTTATGCCCCCAATACGAACCATATCCAAAAGGATGTCCCCAACCGTAGCCGTATGAGTAATATGGATTACCCCAACCCCAATTATAACCAAAGTGAGAATACGGATGACCCCAGCCAAAACCCATTGACCAGCGAGAACCCCAACCCCAATTAGACCATCCTAATCCAAAGCCTCCATAACCTAAATTATACCCGTACCATGGATCAAAGAAAGGGTCGTAATAAGAAAATCCAGGAGATGAATAATAGAATCTATTAATACGATTTGCATATTCTAAATCACTATAATCATCCTCGTAGTATTCTTCATCAGAGTATTCGTCTGCATAATAATCGTTATTTTGCTGTGCATATTGTTCGTCCGTATAATAATAATCCGGACTTTGATACGGCTGATCAACATTCGCTTGGCGATTGTTGTACATGTCGTCCTTGTAAGCGATTTGCTTACTTGTCGAACAAGAACTAATAGCCACAGCTATCGTTAATGCCAAACTACCAAATACTAATCTATTCGTTTTCATAATATCTTTCTCGCTAGTTGTTGTAGATAATCAACGTCTTTTTATTATCTTAGACGCGAATTTTAGCAAAGGTTTAATACCCTTAATCAAAAATATAAATAAATTTTTACAGCACGAGAATATATACTTTTTTAACATATATTTTCTAATTATAAGTCATAGTATAAGCAAATGAGTAAAGGAATAACAAGTCGTAGTGAAGATTATTCACAATGGTATAATGATCTGGTTATCAAGGCGGATTTGGCAGAGTATTCTGCAGTGAGAGGTTGTATGGTGATCAAACCTTATGGTTATGCTATTTGGGAGCGTATGCAAGCTATTTTGGATAAGCGTTTCAAAGAAACAGGACATAGTAATGCGTATTTTCCTTTGTTTATTCCCAAGTCATTTTTCTCCAAAGAAGCTTCTCATGTCGAAGGTTTTGCGACGGAATGTGCAGTGGTAACACACTACCGCCTTAAAAATGATGGTAACGGCAATATCATTGTTGACGAAGATGCAAAATTAGAAGAAGAACTTATTGTTCGCCCGACTTCCGAAACAATCATTTGGAATACATACAGAGGATGGATAGAATCATATAGAGATTTACCTATTTTGGTCAACCAATGGGCGAATGTGGTGCGTTGGGAAATGCGTACTCGTTTATTTTTACGTACGGCGGAATTTTTATGGCAAGAAGGACATACAGCGCATGCTACTTCGGAAGAAGCAGTCGCTGAAGCACAACAAATGTTGGATGTGTATTCGGAGTTTGCAGAGAAAACATTAGCTGTTCCAGTTATTCGTGGTCGTAAAACAGAATCAGAACGCTTTGCGGGTGCTCTTGACACTTATACTATCGAGGCATTGATGCAGGATGGTAAAGCATTGCAAACTGGTACGTCACATTTCTTAGGTCAAAATTTCGCGAAAGCATTTGATGTGAAATTTACATCAAAAGAAGGTAAGCAAGAGTACGTATGGGCAACTTCATGGGGTGTATCTACACGATTGATGGGTGCATTGATTATGGCGCACTCAGACGATCAAGGTTTAGTTTTACCTCCAAAATTAGCTCCGATACAAGTTGTAATCGTTCCAATTTTCAAAACTGAAGAAGAAAAAGCGAATATCGATGCTTTCGTACATAAATTGAATGCAGAATTAAAAGGACAAGATATATCAGTGAAATATGACGATCGTGATACACAGCGTCCAGGCTTCAAATTTGCGGAGTGGGAATTGAAAGGTGTGCCTTTGCGCGTTGCAATTGGTTCACGTGATATGCAAAACGGTACGGTGGAGTTAGCACGTCGTGATACACAAACAAAAGAAACTGTTTCTCAAGAAGGCTTGGGTAGCCATATCGTAGCATTATTGGATGAAATCCAAGAGAATATTTTCCAAAAAGCATTGAATTTCCGTGATTCACATATTACAGAAGTAAATTCTTACGAAGAGTTTAAAGATGTATTGGAAAATAAAGGTGGTTTCGTTTCTTGTCACTGGGATGGTACGCCAGAAACAGAGAAACGTGTGAAAGAAGAAACAAAAGCAACTTCACGTTGTATTCCATTGGATTTTCAAGAAGAAGATGGCGTATGTATTTTCACTGGAAAACCGTCCAAAGGAAGAGTGTTATTTGCAAAAGCATATTAATTTTTATTAAGTAAAAATTAGAATATAAAAATTCAAAATTTTACTAGGCGAGAGAGCAAAGATTAATTTCTTTGCTCTTTTTGTTTAAATTAGCTAGATGAGAATATTGATTTTGGGCTGTGGTTGGGTAGGAGAAGAGGTAGCGAAATATTATACAGAAAAAGGTTGGGAAGTATATGTTACTTGTACATCTTCGGAAAAGAAAGAATATCTTACTGCATTAGGTTTAGATGTTGCGGTAGTGAATTTTGATGATGAAGTTTCTATTTCTGAATTCCCAACTACCTATGATTATATATTAGACAGTGTTCCTGCTAGTTCTAAGAATTCAGTCGAAGAAATATCTTATCGTTTTGAACATGTTCGACAATACCTCGCTAACCTAAAATTTCGAAAGCAAATATATTTGAGTTCAATAGGAATTTATCCTGATAGGGATGGGGTTTTCAATGAAGATTGTAAAGAAGATTTGAATGATCGCTTATTAGTCGCAGAGCAAAAGGTAGAGTTGACAAATTCACATATTTATCGCCTAGGTGGGTTATTTGGTAAAAATAGAATCTTTGCGAAGTATTTTGCGAACCGTAACTGTGCGACAGGCGATCAACCCGCGAATTTTATTCATGTTGATGATGTAGTGGCGTTAATCACAAAGGGATTTGAATCAGATTTGCATCATCCAATTTATAACCTCGTGGCTCCAGAACATCCGACAAAGAAAGAAGTTATTTTAGCATCCGCTAAAAAATATGGATTTCAGTTGCCTTCAGCTTTTGAACCAGAAAATTCTTTTCAAAAAATAGTTGATGGAAATCTTATTATTAAGGAATTAAAATATAGTTTTAAGCATCAATCACCGTTAAATTTTTAACTTAATAATATGGCAAAAGAATATCATATCGTTTGTGGAGAAAATTCATCAAATAATTTAATGATTAGCGATGTTATTGATTTTTCAAATGAGAATATTAAATTAATTACTTTATTAGATACATTAGTATTAGGTCCATTGTATGATTTAAAGACATTAAGAGGAATTAATGAACGTATTAATTGGTTTGAAGAATTTTTTCAAGAAACTGATTTTTATTTTCACAGGGAAATAAATGGCAAAGATATCGCTGTAAAATTAAGAGAGATAACTTCAGGAGATTCTATCTTTATCTGGTTAGGTGATGACGGTAATGAATACATATGGAAAGCAGCTATATTAAATTTTTTGAAGGATATAAGTATTACTATTTACACAGTCGATTGGCAAAATATTCCTTTTAATAGCCATAATGGATATAATGCAAAATTGTTTTCATTGTATGTCTGTACATCGGAGAACATACAGCTTGCAAAACAATATTTTAGATTAATAACTAATAATGAAAAGCTATTTTTTGAAAAAAGTTGGGAGAAGTTTTTAAGAAACAACTCCAATTTGAGAATTTTAAATAATCAAAACCAGATAGAAGAATCAGATATCACATATTTTGATGATATATTAATAGCACACTGTACTCCTAATTTTCAGTTTTCCTTCAAAGTAATTGGATTAACCATTGGTAATATGTATAATGGATATAATTCAAATGGAATAGGAGATTATTTTTTAATAGAACGATTGAAGCAACTATGCTATGAAGGTCTGTTGCAAATGCGAAATCAAGATCATGGTCAGCGAAATGGACATATATTTGAAGTGGCTTTAGCAAAATAAAATGTCAGATTTTAATCTTAAAGAGTTTTTAGATAACAAGGTTGTTGAGTACAATCAACCTAATTTTATAGCAAATGATCCGATTTGTATTCCGCATCTATTTAGTAAGAAGCAGGATATAGAGATTATGGGCTTTATCGCATCGATATTAGCTTGGGGACAACGAAAAACCATTATTAATAAGTGTAAAGAGCTGATCGAGCGAATGGGCGGAAGTCCATATGATTTTATTATGAATCACAAGGAGGAAGATTTGAGATCTTTGTTGGGCTTTAAACATCGTACATTCAATGATACGGATCTGCTTTATTTTGTAGAATTCTTTCGTTATCACTACAGTCGTTTTTATTCCTTGGAAGATGCTTTCTTAATAGGGCAGGAGAATGTGAAACCGACTGAAATTTCGATAGAAAAATCCTTGAATGAATTCAAACTCTATTTCTTTTCTTTACCTGATTTTCCTTTACGAACAAAAAAACATGTGAGTTCTCCTGCTCAAAAGTCTACTTGTAAGCGATTAAATATGTTTTTGCGCTGGATGGTTCGCATAGATAATAAGGGTGTTGATTTCGGAATATGGAGTAGAATTGCACCATCACAATTGGTTTGTCCTTGTGATGTACATGTGGAGCGTGTGGCACGTAAATTTCATTTAATTTTGTCCGAAAAACTGCAATGGAAAGCAGCACTAGAATTAACAGAGAATTTATTACTTTTAGATAAATCCGATCCTGTTAAATACGATTTTGCTTTATTTGGGTTAGGTGTTGAAAAAGAAATGTAATTGAAATTATGCTGAAATCACCTTTGTATTTTGTGTTAAGTCTTCTACTAATTGTTGTGAATAATTTGCTGTTTAGCATGCACGAAAGCACAATTATGCATTACTTCCAAGTAATAGGGGGTATTTTGTTATGTTTTCATTTTACATGGAGTATGCTCAATATTACGTCTAGCTATTTTCCTAAAAAATATGAAATACCTTTATTTATAACGTTTATCGTTGTTGCACGATCCACAGAATCTATTATTCGGAAATCCTTAATTCACTATTTTCCTGAATTTTATCAAGAATACAAACTGTATATTTTTGCTTTATCAATTTTCGTATTTCTAACTGTTGTATATTTTCTGCAAAAATCAATTAAGAAAATACAAGCTTCAAATTAAAGCAGTTTAAACATTTCGCGATGCGGTCCTGCTGTGGGTATATCAAATTCCTCAGACATAAATTCAAAACCAAGGCTTTCGTAGAAAGGAAATGCATCGACACGGGCATTAAACCACAAATAATCAACATGCAGTTGGGTTTTGATATGCGCGATGGCTGCATGCAACAGTTGTGCTGCGTAACCTTTTCGTCGATGATCAGGGTGTGTAGCCATACCTCTCAGACGATATGTGTCCTTAGGTAATTTACCGTGGTTATCTTTTTTACACGTCAAAATACAGACTAGCTGATTCTCTTCGGTAAAGAAGCCTAAATGGAATGTTGAAGGGTCATTGTCCCCATCAAAATAAGATTCTTTGATAGGCAGTCCATTTCTAAGCACGGATGAGCGTAGTGGAATAGTATCTTCGGTCGTAATAAAACGGATCATCGCTGACTCAATTTTTGTAATATGTCCACCAATCTATTCGAATACCCAAATTCATTATCATACCAACCTACGACTTTTACAAGCCCGCCTACAATTGACGTCAATTGCGCATCAAAAACACAGGAATACGGATTGTTAATTATATCAACTGAAACTATTGGGTCTTCTGTGTAGTATAATACCTGTTTCAATTCGTGCATTGCAGCAGCTTTGAATTTGGCATTAATTTCTTCTACTGTAGTTTGCTCGCGCAATGTACAGGTGAAATCGGTCAATGAACCATTCAACACCGGTACACGAATGCCAGCACCGCCCAACTTTCCTTCCAAATGCGAAAATACATTTGTAATAGCTTTAGCAGCTCCCGTGCTTGTCGGAATAATCGATGATGATGCTGCGCGTGCACGACGTAAATCGCGATGGGGGGCATCATGCAAATTTTGATCACCTGTCATCGAGTGTACTGTCGTGATATATCCGTCTTTTATTCCCCAATTTTCATCCAAAATTTTGACCAAAGGAGCAACGTTATTAGTTGTACAAGATGCGTTCGAAAAAATTGGTGCTGTCCAATCAAAGTCTGAATCATTGATTCCAAGTACGACTGTTGGAATTTCTCTGTCTGGTGAGGGTGCAGAAATTATAACTTGTTTCGCTCCAGCAGAAATATGTTGAGAAGCTTTTTCTTTCGTTGTAAAATGTCCCGTAGATTCAACCACAACATCTACTTGAAGCTTTTGCCAAGGTAAATCTATTGGACTTTTTTCCTGGGTAACTAAAATTTTGTGCGCATCGATATAAAGATGATTTTCATCAAATGTGACCTGACCTTCGTACGGTCCGTGAACGGAATCATACTTAAATAAATGCGCTAGGGTAGATGTGCTTGTTAAATCATTAATAGCAACAACATCAATATTTTGCAAATTTCTTTTGAGCAAATTGCGAAGCGTATGCCTTCCAATTCGCCCAAAACCATTTATTGCTATTCTCATCAACTTATTTAGTGTATTCTGTTAGAATAAAATCAATTTTTTTCTCGCCATCCCAATGCGATTGCAACTTTCCTTCAGCTGTATAGACATAGTTCGCAGGGAATTGCTTTGGAACATGTATTTTTTGGATGAAATCTTGATTTCTGTCGTATAATACTTCCACATTTGGTTTACCAACTAATTCTTTACCAAAAGTATCTAGGAAGTTAGCCATCAAAGCAGGATCGTTCATGGAAACGAAATAGATGTTGATGTTCTTAAGTTTATCGTAGTTTTTGCCTAATTGACCCGCTTCTATTTGACAGTGTCCACAGCTTGGATCAAATAAGATAAATGCCGTTTTTTTTCCTTTTGGAATATCTTGATTTGTAAAAGAAATACCGGATTTTACTTTATAGAATTTGAATTCAGGTAGAATTTGAGCTGGGGATTTTTGAGATAGTTCCTCAATTTTTTGTTGTTGCTCTGATTGAGAAGGGCTATGGTTGTGCGCACTGTGATCGTGTCCTGCATGATCGTGACCATCATGATTTTCTACGTTTTCAGTCGCATTAGTATTCGAATTAGAAGAATTTGAACAACTCGAAAATCCAAGTACAGTGCTTAGTAGTAGAGTTGAAAGCATCATTTTTTTCATATAAATAGTTATTTACGCAAATCTATAAAAAATATATGGTGTTGATGGATTACAGTTTATTTATGATGAATTTGTGATAAACGAAAACGGGCTACCTTTTGGATAGCCCATTTTCGTTTATAGAATCTCCTAATTACGGAGTTACAACTTTAGCTTCTGCTGTTCTTGGTTTAGCAATATTAGCGTTGTTTTTACCTAAATCATATACAGATGGCGCTGCCAACATAATAGATGAGTATGTACCTACAACGATACCAACTAAGATAGCAAATGCAAATCCTCGGATAACTTCACCACCAAAAATAAATAATACAACTAACACGAAAATAAGTGTTAATGATGTGATAATCGTACGGCTTAAAGTAGTGTTAATCGCGTTATTGATAACTTCACCAAAGCTTTTGTGTAATCCAGCTGATTTGTTGATATCTTCACGGATACGGTCAAACACAACCACTGTATCATTCACAGAATAACCCAGTACCGTAAGGAATGCCGCTACAAAGTGTTGATCAATATCCAATGAGAATGGAACGATACCGTCAAGAATAGAGAACAATCCTAACAAGATCAAACCATCATGTATTGTCGCGATAGCAGCTCCTGCTGAATATTGCCATTTGTGGAAACGAACTAAGATGTATACAGCGATAATTAAAATAGCAATAACCGCTGACCATCCTGCTCTTTCTGTAATATCTGATGCAATCGAAGGACCTACTTTCTGTGAAGAAAGGATTTCGTAGTTATTACCAGATACTTTAGATAATCCAGAGGTTAGTTTCGCTAATACTTCTGCATCCGCTTCATCTGAAGTCTCTTCGATATGGTAAGTAGTCGTTACACGGACTTGATTCGAGCTACCAAAAGTTTTAACCTCTGTAGAAGATTGAAATACCTCATCTAAGTTCTTACGAACATCTTCTAAGTTAACATTTTGATCATAACGAACAGTATATGTACGTCCACCTTGAAAATCTACCCCTAAAGAGAATCCCTTTGTGAATATAGATATCAATGAAATAGCTACTGCTACTAAAGATATGATGTAATAAACTTTACGTTTTTTAATAAACTGATAATTAGCACCAAGTAAAGTGTTAGCTGACCAAGGGTAAGAAACGCTTACTTTCATTTCTCTTTTTAACATGAATTCGAAAATCAAGCGAGAAATAAAGATTGAAGTGAATAATGATGTAATAATACCAACCATTAATGTTGTAGCAAAACCTAAAATAGGTCCAGATCCAAAGAAGAATAATACAACACCAACTAAAAACGTAGTAATTTGTGAGTCTAAGATGGAAGACATCGCGTGCTTGTAACCTTCTTCTATAGCTTGCTTAATATTTTTTCCATTACGGATTTCTTCACGAATACGCTCGTATATAAGTACGTTAGCATCTACTGCAGTACCCATTGTCAATACGATACCCGCAATACCTGGTAAAGTCAATACAGCATTCAGCGAAGCCAAAATACCCATCAAGAAGAATACGTTGAAAATAACGGCAATGTTAGCAGCCCATCCCGCACGGTTGTAATAAGCAACCATAAATAACATTACAACAACTACAGCAATAAGAGATGAGTTAAGACCTGCGTCAATAGCTGCTTGACCCAATGAAGGACCTACGATTGCTTCTTCCACGATTTTCGCCGTAGTCGGTAGACGACCAGATTTCAATACGTTTGCTAAATCTTTAGTGTCTTCAATAGTGAAGTTTCCAGAAATTGAAGAATTACCGCCTGCGATTTCAGTTTGTACAGTAGGAGCTGAGTATACTACATTATCAAGTACAATTGCAATAGCCTCTTTCTTTTGTGCAGCTTTTGCGGTTACTCTACGCCATTCTTTAGCACCGTATGAATTCATTTTCATACTTACTACAGGAGAATTTGTTTGTGGATCAAACTCATCTCTAGCGTCAGTAATCACATCACCTGTTAATACAGAACCTGTCTCACCTGCGCCAACTTTGATAGCATATAATGATAAAGATTCAGCATTAGATTCTGGTTTTACAGCCCAAAGTAATTTAAGGTTAGCAGGAATTAATGCTTTAACTTCAGGTCTAGCAAAATATGCATTAACCTTAGCTGTATCTTTTAAAGCTGCTGATCCTACAAGTGGTCCAGGAATTAATTCTGGTTGTCCTGTTGGTCCTTGGTATACAGCAGGGTATAATACACTGAATAGTGGATTTTGTGCTGTTAAATTTGCAAGAGCTGCTGATGAATCAGATGATGCAGATTTATTGCCTCCAAGGTTAGCTAATAGATTTTCTTTTTTCGTAGTGTCAGCTACTGTAGAATCAGTTTTCGCTACTTCCTTGTCTGTCGATTTTAAAGAAGTCGCTAATGTAGTGTTGATACTATTCAATACACCGTGAACTTCTACATTATTGTAAGTTTCGAAGAATTCTAATTTTGCAGAACCTTGTAATAATTTACGTACACGATCCGCATCGTTCACACCCGGTAATTCAATTAAAATACGGTTAGTACCTTGTTGAATTTGAATGTTTGGAGATGCAACACCAAATTTATCAATACGTGTACGCAATACTTTAAATGAGTTTTGGATTGCGTTATCAGCTTCAACTTGTAAGAATTTCTTAACGTCAGCTTCTGAGCTGCTGTTGTTGATAAATGTTGAATTATCTTTAGTTGCGAAAAATGAAGCTAATGATGCTGAAGCACCTGTTGCTTTATATTCATCGATAAATAAATCAACAACTGATTTGTTTGTTGATTTGCTCTTTTGAATTGCAGTGTTTAACGCTGTATTGAATTTTTCATCTTTGGTGTTATTCGCTAAGTTACGAATCAACTCATCCAATGAAATTTCCATTGTTACGTTCATACCACCCTTTAGGTCTAGACCTAGTGGCAACTCTTGTGCTTTACATTCTCTGTAGGTAAATTTAGCTACGCCTAAATTATATACTACTTCGCCAGCGATAGAATCTAAATACGCTTTTTCTTTGGTGATATCTCCACCAGCGTATGCTTGTGCATCACGCTCTACTTTCCTAGTTACAAATGTAAATGATAGCGCATAAAGACAGGCTACTGTCAGTACGGCTACCAAAAATTTAATCAGCCCTTTGCTCTGCATTTTCTTAATCGTCTATTAATTTGATATAGTTTATGTTTTTATTACGATGTAATGATAAAAATATTTACCAAGATTCGCAAAGGTATAAAAAAAATAGAGAAAGAGAATAATAGAAATATAAGATTAACTATGTAAGGGCTATATAGTTATCAAAAGAGAAAAAGAGAAAAAAATTATAAAAGGGAATCCTAAGATTCCCTTTTAAATAAATGTTTTATTATCTTAAAACATATTTAACACCAAATGTAAATCCGTCTCCATGGAAACCACTATGGTTAACTAAACCTAAATATGGTTTATAATCTAAGTGTAATGCAAGAGGAATAGTTGGAATTTTATATTCCAAACCAATTTGAGGACGTAAGCCTAAAAATGTTTTGTCGCCAGGGATATCAGCTGTAATAATACCCAATTGAGCACCTACACCAGCATACCAATGTAATCCATCTGCGCCGTTAATAGGTCTTTCGTATTGCCAATCTGCTCCTAGCGATAACCAATCATTACGAAATGCAGCTTGTAATTGTAAAGCTTGAGGGCCTTGCAAAGCAGTCTTATATTGAATACCTACATTGGAACCATCATTTCCATCAAATACAACACCTAATGCTGATTTAAAAGGAGTCTGTGCTTTTGCTTCATTAGTACATACAGTTAATGCTACAACTGCGATTAGAGGTAAAAATAGTTTTTTCATAATCTATAACTTTTGTTTTTAGAAAGAACCTTAGGTTAATCCTGAGTTCGTGTTTTTATTGAGAATAAGCAAATATGTTGCCAAACATTCTTAATTCGACATATTCTTACTTGCTTAATAAGAATATTTTAGAATTGGGTATTTTTAAGCTATTAAATTTATTTTGAAATGGAATAAAAACGAACATGTCATTTGAATATTATTTTTTTGTTAATAAGGCTGCGTGGTATATGATTTATTAGTAATTATAAAATAATTTTGTATCTTTGTCCGGCAAATAGAAAACCCAAGAAAGGTATTTGCCATGCAATTAGATCCACAAAAATTCGTAGCTGAAGGTCTTACTTATGACGATGTATTATTAATACCAGCTTATTCAGAAATATTACCTAGAGACGTAGATACTAGTACTTATCTTACGCGTAAAATCAAATTAAATATTCCTTTAGTTTCTGCTGCAATGGATACTGTAACTGAATCTGATTTGGCTATTGCGATTGCGCAAGCTGGCGGAATCGGTATGTTGCACAAAAATATGACGATTGAGCAACAAGCGGCTGAAGTACGTAAAGTTAAGCGCTCAGAAAGCGGTATGATTCAAGATCCAGTTACATTATTGGAAAACGCAACCGTTGGTGATGCTTTTAGTATCATGAAGGAGCATAAGATTGGTGGTATCCCAGTGATTGATGCTGAAGGTCGTTTGGTTGGGATTGTTACCAATCGTGACCTGCGCTTCCAAAAAGATATGTCAAGAGCGATCAAGGAATTGATGACTAAAGATAATTTAGTTGTTGCTCCAATTGGTACAGATCTAGTTAAAGCAGAAGAAATTTTGCAAAATCATAAAATTGAGAAATTACCTGTAGTCGATGAGAATAACGTATTGAAGGGTTTAATAACTTTCAAGGATATTCAAAAATATAAACATTATCCGAATGCAGCTAAGGATGAACATGGTCGTTTATTAGTAGGTGCAGCTGTTGGCGTGACTGCGGACACTATCGATCGTGTGACAGCTTTAGTAGCAGCAGGCGTTGATGTGGTTACCATAGATACGGCTCATGGACATTCGTTAGGGGTAATAAATAAATTAAAAGAAGTAAAAGCAAAATTTCCAAATTTACAAGTAATCGTTGGTAATATTGCTACTGGAGCTGCAGCAAAGGCATTGGCTGATGCGGGGGCAGATGGTGTTAAAGTGGGGATTGGTCCAGGTTCTATCTGTACTACACGTATTATCGCTGGTGTAGGTGTTCCACAATTATATGCGGTTTATGAGGTTGCTAAAGCTTTAAAAGGTACAGGAGTTCCTTTGATTGCTGACGGTGGTATCAAACAAACGGGTGATATTGCGAAAGCGATTGCGGCAGGAGCAGATACAATTATGGCTGGTTCGTTGTTCGCTGGGGTGGAAGAAGCTCCAGGTGAAACGATCTTATTAGAAGGTCGTAAATTCAAATCGTACCGTGGTATGGGGTCTGTTGAAGCGATGGAAAAAGGTTCAAAGGATCGTTATTTCCAAGACGTAGAGGCTGATATCAAAAAATTGGTACCAGAAGGTATTGTTGGACGTGTGCCATATAAAGGCACTTTAGCTGAGGTAGTTTATCAATACATTGGTGGTTTGAGAGCATCGATGGGCTACTGCGGTGCCGCAAGCATCGAAAAGCTAAAAGAAGCACAATTTGTTCGTATTACAGGTGCAGGTTTGAGAGAATCTCATCCTCACAACATTCAAATAACTAAAGAAGCTCCGAACTACAATAGTAGAGGATAATATTAGTTTATTTACAAATATTTTTATAAAGCCTAGATTTTATCTAGGCTTTATTTGTTTTGTGGGTGAATATTTTTAAATTAGTTGAATAAGTAATCAGTTTATAATCACTAATTCAATTTTATTATGGGAAAAGGAGATAAAAAGACAACGCGTGGAAAAATTATAATGGGTTCTTATGGGAAGAAGCGGCCGGGTAAAACGGGTTCGCGAAATAAAGATGACGCTAAGAAATCCGAATAAGAAAGCAACCTTTTAAAGGTTGCTTTCTTGTTTTTAGATTATTATAATTTTACATTAAAACTTATGTTTTAATTTTATTTTCGTAAAAAAAAGCTTTAAAAAATATAAATTTTATATACATTTGAGGCTAAATAGTATAAATTATACCTACACCAAGATATTAAAACAGTCATAATGAAATTAAGTCAAAAGCAAGTCGTATTTGAAAATGAGGTTTTAACGAGATTCGATCTATTTAAAAGTTTATTTTTAACACTTCCATTTCAAAGAGTAAAGCATACAGGTACATTGTTGCCATTTTTTGCGGCACACTGTGAAAAAGGTGTGGAGCAACATCTTGCACCCGAACATATTATTGATAGTTTTTTTGGTCAATATGAGCAGTACGTACAAGAGAATGATCGTATTGATTTATTGTTTCGTATAGTCCAATATATTGAAAGACAAGTTGTATTATTTGATGCGATTGAAGATTCTTCTTTTCAGGCATTAGGTAAAACGGATGAAACAGCGGGTTTGGATTCGCTTTTCAAATTGGCGCAAATGGATCCAAAGTTAAAGAAACGTATAGCAGAGAAATTGAAAGATTTTTCAGTGCGTTTGGTGTTGACTGCGCATCCAACTCAATTTTATCCTGGTGAAGTGTTAGGTATAATCAATGACTTGATTGAAGCAATTAAAAATAATGATATACCAAATATCAATTTGCTATTGCAACAATTAGGTAAAACGCCATTTATTAAAAAGCAAAAACCAACTCCTGTTGATGAGGCCGCAAGTTTAGCTTGGTATTTGGAAAATGTTTTTTATAAAGTTACTTCGAGTATTCAATCCAAGATTGATAATGAGTTGGAGCTATCTTCTGACGAAGTGAAGCAATTGATAGAATTGGGTTTTTGGCCAGGAGGGGATCGAGATGGAAACCCTAACGTGACGGTAGAAAGCACCAAGAAAGTTGCGACAATGTTGCGTACTATACTTTTTAGATGCTATTATCGTGATTTTAGAGTTGTCAAAAGAAGAATTACGTTCCGAGGAGTAGAGCAGTATTTGGATAATTTGCAAGAATTATTGTACAATAACAGCTTTAATCCTATTGAAAATCCAGTCGATGAAACGAATAGAATATTAGAGAATCTAAATAATATTAAGGATGTATTGAGTAATTACCATAATGGTTTGTTCGTAGAACTTGTGGAGGATTTGATTCGCAAAGTGAATACATTTGGCTGTTTTTTCACCACATTAGATATTCGTCAGGATAGTTCGATTTTGAGAAATACAGTAAGCTATTTGGTGGAGAATTTTGATGCTAAAACAGGTTTAAAATCAGAAGATTTAAACGCCTCAGAGGCAGACAAACAAAAAGCTTTCAAGTTTAATGAGGAAGATCTTGAATTTTCGAGCGAAGCAGATCCATTAGTTCAAGATACATTAGGAGTGATTCGTTTGCTGAAAGATATTCAAGCATCGGGTAGCGAACGTGCAGCACAGCGTTTTATTATTTCAAACTGCCAACAAGCATCTGATATTCTTGGGTTGATGCAATTATTCTTGTGGCAAGGATGGAAAAAAGATACGTTGACAATAGACTTCGTTCCTTTATTCGAGACAGTAGATGACTTGTCAAGAGCGCGTAGTGTGATGAAAGCTTTGTACACCAATAAAGCATACGCTACCCATCTTAAAAAACGAGGAAATAAACAAAGTATCATGCTGGGTTTCTCTGATAGTACCAAAGATGGTGGTTATTTGATGGCAAACTGGTCTATTTACAAAGCTAAAATTGAATTGACTGCTTTGGCACGTGAATATGATGTTGATTTAGTGTTCTTTGATGGTCGTGGTGGTCCTCCAGCACGTGGTGGAGGTAAAACTCAACGTTTTTATGCTGCGATGGGTGGTGAAATTGAAAACAAACACATTCAATTAACCATTCAAGGACAAACGATTAGTAGTCAATATGGTTCGTTAGATACAGCACAATATAATATAGAGCAATTATTACATGCAGGATTGATTTCTGAAATCAAACAAAATAGTAGTGATACGCTTACGGAGAAACAAAAAAGTGTGATTGATGATATGGCGGCAGAGAGTCATCGTAAATTTATGACGTTGCGCAATCATCCACAGTTTTTGAAATATTTGGAAAAATTAAGTCCATTAAAAGCGTTGTCTTCTATCAACATCAGTAGTAGACCGGTGAAACGTAATTCGGACAAAGAGTTAAGATTACAAGATTTGCGTGCAATTTCATTCGTTACTTCTTGGAGTCAGCTAAAACAAAATATTCCTGGTTTCTTTGGTGTTGGTAGTGCGTTAGAATGGGCTGAAGAAAATAATATGTGGTCTTATGTTCGTAATTTGTATCAAACATCTGGATTCTTCAACACGCTAATTGACAACTGTATGATGTCTATGACAAAATCGAATTTTGACATTACTGCATACATGAAAGATGACAAAGAGTTTGGTGAATTTTGGACAATGTTGCATGAGGAATACAAAAAAACAAAAGCTTATTTGTTGAAACTGAGTAATTCAGAAATGTTGATGCAAAATTATCCTGTGGAAAGAGCTTCCATTTTGGAGCGAGAAAAGATTGTGTTGCCGCTGTTAATTATTCAACATTATGCGATTCGAGCTATTGATGGAAATAATTTAAATGAGGAGCAACAAGAAATTTATAGAAAGATAATTGGTCGTACCATATATGGTGTGGTGAATGCAGGGAGGAATTTAGCATAATACTAATTCTGAAACTTTTAAGAAGTTTGTCATATATTTTATACTTTTGTGTTCGATAAATTGAATAAACATGAAATTTAATACTTTATTAGTTGCGGCTATTTGTGCAGGTTCATTGATGACTTCATGTGTACATGATACTGCGAAAGAAAATCAGTTGAAATACACACATACATCTTTAGTAGATGGTGATGCATTTGCATACTTTCAAATTATTGGTGAGACTGCTTTAGATGGCGTTAAATATGCAGAATATGCTGAAAAGTCAGGAGATGCTAAATCAGTAGAGGTTGCGTCCAAAGTGAAAGCTTTTTATACGCAATTATTACCTGCTTTGGATTCTTTAGCTACTGCTAAGCAAGTTGATTTCCCAATCAAAGGAATTCCACAAGGTCATGCAGCATCAGATTCTACATCTACGGATTCTACAGCTACAGCAGCACATGATCATTTTGATTATGTACATCATGCGCAACATGAATTGGCTACTATAAAAGATAAGTTAAAACGCTTATCACGTAATACAGATGTCGATGCTCAAGCATTCGCTAAAGAACAGTTAGAGGCAGTAACAGAAGTGTATACTCAAATCGGTGGTAAAGAAGAAGCTCATGGTCACCACTAAGCTTTAAAAAAATATTACAACAAGGCGTCAAATAAAATTGAC
>Ga0233369_1000052_pt1 | contig 57903 bp, 52 predicted proteins | sample ElkDunMinimDraft_26_FD_191537 | JGI IMG/M metagenome (GOLD analysis project Ga0233369, IMG submission 191537) | Fecal eukaryotic communites from dung pellets of Tule Elk in California, USA - Elk Dung D16 | ecosystem: Host-associated > Mammals > Digestive system > Large intestine > Fecal | place... | reverse complement strand
CCGCTGTCCTCGTACTGGCACAGCTTGAGCGTGATCGCGCTGCGGATCACCGCCTGCTGCCAGTCCAGCGGGATCGACAGGTAGCGCACCCATTCGCGCCAGTAGGATTCGGTGCGGCCGATCGCCTCCTCCACGTAACCCGACAGCGAGCGCTGCAGCGGTTCGTCCGGACCGAACACCAGGTGCAGGGTGTCGTTGAGGGTGAACGGCGTCTGCTCGCGCACGAAGCGGATCGGCACGTCCGTGGTCATGCGCAGCGTGAAGCCCGGCAGGATCCAGCGCATGTGGTTGCTGCCCCAGGTCGACTCGGGCACGCGCGCGCCCCAGTCGGCCAGCGGCCGCACCACCAGGCGCAGCCGCGGACTGCCCGACAACGGGCGGATGCGGCGGATGATCGAGACCGGGCGGTAGATGCGTCCGTTCTGCTTCCAGCGCGGCGCGAAGTCCAGCACCTCGACCGCGCCGCCATGCCGGTCGTGCAGCACCGTGCGCAACACCGCGGTGTTGGTGACATAGGCCTGATCGCTGCGTTCGAAGTCCTCCAGCTCGATCCCGATGTCACCGCCCTGGTGTTCGCGCGGCGACAGCAGCGCGCAGAAGGCGGGATCGCCGTCGAAGGCCGGCAGGCAGCTCCACACCACCCGCGCCTCGCGGTCGATCAGCGCGCCGAAGCTGCCGTTGCCGATGACGCCCAGGTCGAGCGTCTGTCGTACCTGTTTTCCGAAGTTCAATCGCCTGCTCCCAGCCATGCATGCACCGCGGCCACGTCGGGCAGACGCGCCCGCGCCACGGTCGGCGTGCGGTCACCGACCAGCACGCCCAGTCCTCCCCGTTCCTCGACCACGCGGAAGCCGTGTTCATCGGTGAGATCGTCGCCGACGAACACCGGAAACCGCCCGTGGAACGGGGCTTCTCCAAGGAATGCCTCGATCGCCGTACCCTTGTCCACCTGGCCAGGGCGCAGTTCCACCACCATGTCGCCCGGCTGCAGCTGGTAGCCGGGCAGGCGCGTCACCGCCACGGCCGCGAAGGCCTGCAGCACCGGCGCGGCCTCGGGCATCGCCCGCCAGTGCAGGGCCACCGCCTCGCCCTTGTCCTCGACCAGCGCCCCGGGCCAGCCGGCGGCCAGCGCCAATGCCTCCTGCTTGACCTGCTGCAGGGTGCCGGTCGGCGGCGGCGGCACGGCCAGGGGTTCGCCCGCGCGCCGGCGCTGAAGTCCGTGCAGACCGGCCGAGGCCAGCCGCAGCGGTGCGAACAGGCGGTCGAGCACCTCGACCTGCCGGCCGCTGATCAGGGCCAGTGCGCCATCCATCGCGGTGGCGAGGCTGGCCAGGCGCGAGATCACGCGGGGGGAAACGTACACCTGCGCCGGATCGTCCGCGAACGGCACCAGGGTGCCGTCGACGTCGAGGAACAACGCCCATCGGTCGGACAACGGTGGCGGCGGCGGCAGAAAGGTCGGGCCGTCGGTCATTGCACCATGATGGACCGTCGCGTGCGCGCGCCGCATGAAGATGCCCTCACCGGACCGTCAACGCCGCGCCGGTGGCCGGCTCGAACAGGTGCAGCTGGCCGGGCACCACGCCAAGGCCGAGCGACTCGCCGCGCGCCGGCAGCGCCTCCTCCGGCGGCAGTCGCGCGACCAGCGGCTGCGTGCCCAGGCGCAGGTGCACGTGCACCTCGCTGCCCACCGGCTCGACCACCTCGACCCCGGCCTCGACGCCTTCGCCCTCACTGGTACGCCGCAGGTGCTCGGGGCGCACGCCCAGCAGCAGTTCGCGCCCGGCCAGGCCCGGGTCGAGGCTGCCGTCGGGCAGCGGCAGGCGCGCGCCGTCGGCCAGCTGCCACCACAAGCGCCCCTCGTGCAGCAGCGTGCCAGGCAGCAGGTTCATGGCCGGGCTGCCCAGGAAGCCCGCCACGAACAGGTTGGCCGGACGACGGTACAGGGCCATCGGCGTGTCGATCTGTTGGATCTCGCCGTCCTTCATCACCACGATGCGCTCGCCCAGGGTCATCGCCTCCACCTGGTCGTGGGTGACATAGAGCATGGTCGCGCCCAGCCGGCGGTGCAGCCGCGCGATCTCGACCCGCATGCCGGCGCGCAACCGCGCGTCGAGGTTGGACAGCGGCTCGTCGAGCAGGAACGCCTGCGGCTGGCGCACCAGCGCACGACCGAGCGCGACGCGCTGGCGCTGGCCGCCCGAGAGCTGCGCCGGACGCCGCGAAAGCAGGCCTTCGAGTTCGAGCATGCGCGCCGCCTCGCCCACCCGCTCGGCGATGGCGTCGGCGCGCAGGCCGCGCAGCCGCAGCGCGAAGCCCAGGTTCTCGGCCACTGTCATGTGCGGGTACAGCGCATAGTTCTGGAACACCATGGCGATGTCGCGCTTGCCGGGGGCGACGTCGTTGACCACGCGCCCGCCGATGCGCAGCGTGCCGGCGCTGATCTCCTCGAGGCCGGCCACCATCCGCAGCAGGGTGGTCTTGCCGCAGCCCGAAGGACCGACCACGGCGAGCAGTTCGCCCTCGGCCACCTCGAAACTGGCGCCGGCCACGGCGACGTGGCCGTCGGGATACACCTTGCGCAGTTGGTCCAGTTGCAGGTGGGCCACTCGTTTCCTCCGCGATGGCATCGGCGATGTGCGGGCCCCGTGCGCGGCGCGGGCGCGCCTCGACATCGCGCATGGGCGATGCGCTATTCTCGACAGCCAATGTAAGCGTTTCCATATCGCGCAGGCCACCACCGCAAGGACGCCCCGTCTCGATGAGCTCGCCCGCAAAGGACTTCCGCTTCCCGCCCGGCTTCCTCTGGGGCGCCGCGACGGCCGCCCACCAGGTCGAAGGCTCGCCGCTGGCCGATGGCGCCGGCCCCTCGATCTGGACGCGCTTCGCCCACACCCCGGGCATGACCCTCAACGGCGATACCGGAGACGTGGCCTGCGACCACTACCGGCGCTGGAAGGACGACGTCCGGCTGATGCGCGAACTCGGCCTGCAGGCCTACCGCTTCAGCGTGTCGTGGTCGCGGATCCTGCCCGAGGGCACCGGCCGGGTGAACCAGGCCGGACTGGACTTCTATTCGCGCCTGGTCGACGAACTGCTGGCCAACGGCATCGAGCCGCTGCTCACCCTCTACCACTGGGACATGCCGGCCGCGCTCGACGACCGCGGCGGCTGGCTCAACCGCGACTGCGCCGACTGGTTCGCCGAGTACGGCCGGGTGCTGTACCGGGCGCTGGACGGGCGGGTGAAGAAGTGGGCGACGATCAACGAGCCCTGGGTGGTCACCGATGGCGGCTACCTGCACGGGGCGCTGGCGCCCGGACACCGCAGCCGCTTCGAGGCGCCCATCGCCGCCCACAACCTGATGCGCGCGCATGGCGCCGCCGTCCAGGCCTACCGCGCCGAGGGCGCGTACGAGATCGGGCTGGTGGTGAACATCGAGCCCAAGCATCCGGCCAGCGACTCGCCGCAGGACGCGGCCGCGGTCCGGCGCGCGCACGCCTATATGAACGAGCAGTTCCTGCACCCGGCGCTGCTTGGCCATTACCCGCCGGAACTGGCCGGGATCTTCGGCGAGGCCTGGCCCGACTGGCCGGCCGAGGACTTCGCGCTGATCCGCCAGCCGCTGGATTTCGTCGGCATCAACTACTACACCCGCAGCGTTACCGCCGACGGCGACAGCTACCCGCTGCGCACCGCGGTGGTACGCCAGCCGCGGGGCACCTACACCGAGACCGGCTGGGAGGTGTACCCGCAGGGCCTGACCGAACTGCTGCTGTGGTTCAAGCGGACCTATGGAGACCTGCCGGTCTACATCACCGAGAACGGGGCCGCCTTCTTCGACCCCCCGGTGGCCGAGGAAGGGCGCGTCCGCGACCCCCTGCGAATTGATTACTTGAGAAAGCATCTGGTCGCGATCCACGACGCCATCGAGGCCGGGGTGGACGTGCGCGGCTACATGGCCTGGTCGCTGCTGGACAACATGGAATGGTCGCTGGGCTACTCCAAGCGGTTCGGTATCATCCATGTCGATTACGGGACGCTCGCCCGCACCCCGAAGGACAGTGCGCGCTGGTACTCTGGCATCATTCGGAGCCACGGGCGCAGCCTGTCCGAACCCCTTCCCTACTGATCGCAACGCGGGCGTCAATGCACGACTCACTCCTGCTGTTCGGCGCCACCGGCGACCTGGCCCAGCGCTACCTGTTCCCGTCCCTGCTGCATCTGCTGCGCGACAGGCTGCTTCCGGAGAACTTCCGCATCGTCGCCATCGGCCGCACGCCGCACGACGACGCCGGCTTCCGCGCCTGGCTGCGCGAGCGCATCGACGGGGACGCGCGCTACAACGGCGCGATCGACGACCTGCTCGGCCGCATCCACTACCACCCGCTGGACCTCAACGACGTCGACGGCATGGCCGCGACCCTGTCGCGCTACGCCGACCGCCCGACGGTGAGCTACCTGTCCACGCCGCCGAACCTGTTCGAGTCGGCGTGCCTGGGGCTCAAGGCCGCCGGCCTGCTCGACCCGCCCTCGCGGCTGGTGCTTGAAAAGCCCATCGGCCACGACCTGGCCTCGGCGCGCGCCATCGACGCCACCCTCAAGTCGGCCCTGGACGAGTCGCGGATCTTCCGCATCGACCACTACCTGGGCAAGGCGCCGGTGCAGAACCTGCTGGCACTGCGCTTCGGCAACACCCTGCTGGAGGCGGTGTGGGACAACCGCTGCATCGAATCGGTGGACATCCTGGTGGCGGAGACCGCCGGGGTCGACGGCCGCGAGGGCTACTACGCCGACTACGGCGCGCTGCGCGACATGGTGCAGAACCACATGCTGCAGCTGCTGGCGCTGATCGCGATGGAGCCGCCGGCCGCGCTCGACGCCGACAGCATCCGCGACGAGAAGCGCAAGGTGCTGCGCGCGCTGCGCCCGATGACCGCGGCCGATGCCGCCGCCGACAGCGTCCGCGGCCGCTACACGGCCGGGGTCGTGGACGGCGCGGCGGCGAAAGGTTTTATGGCTGACAGCGCTGTCGAAACCTTCGTCGGCCTGCGCGCCTGGATCGACAACTGGCGCTGGGCCGGCGTGCCGTTCCGGCTGGTGACCGGCAAGCGCATGCCCTCGCGCACCACCGAAGTGCTGGTCAACTTCCGCCCGGTGACGCACTGGGTGTTCGACCGCCCCGACCGCGCGCACGCCCGCCCCAACAGCCTGCGCATGCGCCTGCAGCCGGAAGAGACCATCGAACTGGGCCTGATGGGTTCGCTGGCGGCCCCCGAATGGGGGGCGACCGAGCTGCTGCCGATGTCGCTGGACCTGGCGATGCTGCCGCCCAAGCGGCGCATCGCCTACGAGCGGCTGATGATCGACGCGCTCAAGGGCGACCAGACCCTGTTCGTGCGCGACGACGAGGTCGAGGCCGCGTGGCGCTGGATCGACAGCATCAGCGCGGCCTGGGAACAGGCCGGCACGCCGGTGGAAGACTATCCGGCCGGCTCCTGGGGGCCGGCGGGCGCGGCCGGCTTCCTGCCGCGCACGGTCGGCAAGGCGGGCCAGCGCGGATGAGCACCGCCAGCCGCATCCTGCTGGCGGACATCGGCGGCACCAACGCCCGCTTCGCGCTGGCCGACCCCGCCGCCGACCCGCCGCTGCTGGCGCATACGGTGCAGGCCTTCCCGGTCACCGACTACCCGTCGCTGGCCGACACCGCGCGCCATTACCTGGGCTCGACCGGCCAGGCCGACGCCGGCATCCGCCACGGCGTATTCGCCGTGGCCGGGCGCGTGGACGGCGACGAGGCCCGCATCACCAACCATCCCTGGGTGATCTCGCGCCGGCGCACGCGCGCCCAGCTCGGCTTCGAGCGCGTCACCCTGGTCAACGACTTCGCCGCCCAGGCCATGGCCATCCCGCTGCTGCGCGCCAGCGACGTGGTCGCGGTGGGCGGGGCGACGTGGACGCCTGAACCGGCGCCGAAGAACCGCACCTACGCCATCCTCGGCCCGGGCACGGGCCTTGGCGTGAGCGCGCTGATGGTCCGCGACGGCCACCAGTACCCGCTCGAGACCGAGGGCGGCCATGCCAGCTTCCCGCCGGGCACGCCCGAGGAGCTGGATATCCTGGACCGGCTGTCGGAGCAGTTCGGGCGCGTGTCGAACGAGCGGCTGATCTGCGGCCCGGGCCTGGTGAACATCCACCGCGCGCTGAGCGAGCTGGCCGGCGAGGATCCCGGTCCGTTGCAGCCGCCGGACGTGACCGCGCGCGCGGCGGCGGGCGATCCGCGCGCCATGCGCACCATCGACGTGTTCTGCGCGGTGTTCGGCGCGGTCGCCGGCGACCTGGTACTGACCCTCGGCGCCTGGGACGGCGTGTTCCTCACCGGCGGCGTGGTGCCGCGGGTCCTGCCCGCGCTGCAGCATTCGGGTTTCCGCCAGCGCTTCGAGAACAAGGGCCGCTTCTCGCCGGCGATGGCGCGCGTGCCTTCGATGGCGGTGATGCACCCGCACGCCGGCCTGCTCGGCGCGGCCGCGATCGCGCGCCAGCAGGTGCGGGAGGCAAGGCCGCGATGAGTGCGCCGGAAACGCCCGCCGCGCCCCGCGCGGAAGTCCTGATGCATGCCTACGAGTCGGCGACCCAGTGGACCTGGGGTGCGGCCGTGGCGATCTCCTCGGCGCTCGCCCGCGACCTGCAGGAGCGCGCGCGCGCGCGCCTGCTGCTTTCGGGCGGGAGCACGCCCGCACCCGTCTACGAGGCGCTGTCGAAGGCACCGCTGGAGTGGGAGCGGGTCGACGTCGCCCTGGTCGACGAACGCTGGCTGCTGCCGGACGATCCCGACAGCAATTCACGCCTGGTGCGCGAGTCGCTGCTGCGCGACCGCGCCGCCGCGGCCCGGTTCGAGAGCATCACCCGCCCCGGCCGCAGCATCGAGGAAGCGGTCAACGCGGCCAACCTGCATGCGCGCACCGCGCCCTCGGTGGTGGTGCTGGGCATGGGCGAGGACGGCCACACCGCTTCGCTGTTCCCCGGCATGCAGAACCTCGAAGGCGCGCTGCAGTCGCCGATGCCCTATGTCGGCGTCGATGCCACCGGTTGCCCCGGCGCCGGGCGCTTCCTGCGCCGCATCAGCCTCACCCCGGCGGGGCTGGAGCCCGCGCCGGTGCGCCTGCTGCTGATCCGCGGCGAGAGCAAGCGCAAGCTGGTCGAGCGCGTGCTCGCTGGCGACGACCCGCTCGAATATCCCGCCCGCATCGCCTTCCTGACGCCCGGCGCGCCCCTGCATATCCACTGGTGTCCCTGAGCGCCGGATCCGTCCCGAGAGCCATTCCCCGACATGAGCCTGCATCCCGTACTGCACGAGGTCACCGAACGCATCCGCCAGCGCAGCCTCGCCTCGCGCGCGGCCTACCTGGCCGGCATCGAGGCCATGCGCCAGGCCGGGCCGAGCCGCTCGCGCCTGAGCTGCGGCAACCTCGCCCACGGCTTCGCCGCCTGTGGGCCTTCGGACAAGTCGCGGCTGCGCGGCGGCGCCACGCCCAACCTCGGCATCGTCACCGCCTACAACGACATGCTTTCGGCGCACCAGCCCTACGAGGGGTATCCGGGGCTGATCCGCGCGCATGCCAGCCACCTCGGCGCGACCGCCCAGGTCGCCGGCGGCGTGCCGGCGATGTGCGACGGCGTGACCCAGGGCCGGGCCGGCATGGAGCTGTCGCTGTTCTCGCGCGACGTGATCGCCCAGGCCACCGCGATCGGGCTGTCGCACGACATGTTCGACAGCACGGTCTACCTCGGCATCTGCGACAAGATCGTGCCCGGGCTGCTGATCGGCGCGCTGGCCTTCGGTCACCTGCCGGCGGTGTTCATCCCGGCCGGCCCGATGACACCCGGCATCCCCAACAAGAAGAAGGCCGAGGTCCGCGAGCGCTACGCCGCCGGCGAGGCCAGCCGCGAGGAACTGCTCGAGGCCGAGGCCGCGTCCTACCACTCGCCCGGCACCTGCACCTTCTACGGCACGGCCAACTCCAACCAGGTGCTGCTCGAGGCCATGGGCGTGCAGCTGCCCGGCTCGTTCGTCAATCCGGGCACCGGCCTGCGCGACGCGCTGACCCTCGCGGCCACCGACCGCGCGCTCGAGATCACCGCGCTGGGCGAGGATTACCGGCCGCTGGGCCGGCTGATCGACGAGCGCGCGATCGTCAACGCGGTGGTCGCGCTGATGGCCACCGGCGGCTCCACCAACCACACCATCCACTGGCCGGCGGTGGCGCGCTCGGCCGGCATCGTGCTGACCTGGGACGACATGGACGTGCTGTCGCAGGTGGTGCCGCTGCTGGCGCGCGTGTACCCCAACGGCGAGGCGGACGTGAACCGCTTCCAGGCCGCTGGCGGTATCGGCTTCGTGTTCCGCGAACTGCTCGACGCCGGGCTGATGCACGACATCGAGACCATCCTGCCCGGCGGCATGCGCGCCTGGTGCGACGAACCCAGCCTGGCCGGCGGCAGCCTCGGCTTCGTGCCCGCGCCCGCCACCAGCGGCGATGCCGACGTGGTGCGGCCGGCCGCGCAACCTTTCGAAGCCCAGGGCGGACTGCGCCTGCTGCGCGGCAACCTTGGCCGCTCGCTGATCAAGCTTTCGGCGGTCAAGCCCGAGTACCGCAGCATCGAGGCACCGGCGGTGGTGGTGGACGATCCGCGCGCGCTCAACCGCCTGCACGCCGCCGGCGCCCTGCCCCGCGATTTCGTCGCCGTGGTGCGCTACCAGGGGCCGCGCGCGAACGGCATGCCCGAACTGCATTCGCTGGCGCCGCTGCTGGGCATGCTGCAGAACCAGGGCCGGCGCGTGGCGCTGGTCACCGACGGCCGCCTGTCCGGCGCCTCGGGCAAGATCCCGGCCGCCATCCACCTCACCCCCGAGGCGGCGCGCGGCGGCCCCCTGGCGAAGCTGCGCGAGGGCGACATCGTGCGCCTGGACGGTGAGGCCGGCACGCTCGAGGCGCTGGTCGATCCGGCCGAGTGGGCCGCCCGCGAGCTCGCGCCCGACACCTCGCACTGCGCGCGCGACATGGGCCGCAACCTGTTCGCCTACAACCGCGCCCTGGTCTGTCCGGCCGACCAGGGCGCGCTGTCGATCTCCTGCGGCCCGCCCGCGCGCGACGGCGGCCCCTGGGAGTACGACCAGGAATACCAGCTCGACGCCGACCCGCAGGTGGCCGCACTCGCTCCGCACGAGTTCCGCGACGCCTGATCCGCAGCCCTGCCTTGCGCCGCGCGGCCCTACCGACGCCGCGGCGACGCACCCCGACATCCCGACCAGCACCTGCCCATGACCCTCGATTCGCTCCAGACCCGCGCCGAACAGCTCCTGCGCCAGGCCGGCATCCTGCCGGTGATCACCGTCGACAGCGTCGACCAGGGACGCCGCATCGCCGAGGCGCTGCTGGAAGGCGGGCTGACCTCGCTGGAGCTGACCCTGCGCACGCCGGCCGCGCTGGACACGCTGGCAGCGTTGAAGAAGGAACTGCCGGACATCGTGATCGGCGCCGGCACGGTGCTCAGCGAGGAACACATCCGCCAGTCGGTGGACGCGGGCGCCGATTTCCTGGTCACGCCCGGCACCCCGGCGCCGCTGGCGCAGGCGCTGGCGCGCGCGCCGATCCCCGCGGTCCCCGGCGGCGCCACGCCCACCGAGTTCCTGCAGCTGATGGCGCAGGGCTTCCGCTGCTGCAAGCTGTTCCCGGCCAACGCGGTCGGGGGGCTGGCGATGCTCAAGGGCCTGGCCGGGCCGCTGGCCGGGCTCAAGCTCTGCCCCACCGGCGGCATTACCGAAGCCAACGCCGGCGAGTTCATGGCCCAGCCCAACGTGCTGTGCATCGGCGGCTCGTGGATGGTGCCCAAGGACTGGCTGGCCGCCGGCGAATGGGCCAAGGTGCGCGAGAGCGCGGCGGGCGCCGCGGCCATCATCGCCAGCGCGCGCGCCTGATCCGCACGCGGCGCCTCAGCGCCCGCCGCCCGCGCGCAGCAGCAGCTGCGCGCCCATGCCGCGCCACCAGGCGGCATGCAGCACGTACCACGCGGCCAGCAGCCAGCCCAGCTGCCATTCCAGCGCGTTCTCCACCCGGTCCTTGAGGCCGGGATCGTCGACCATCGCGCCGGCCGCGACGTTGGCCACGCCCAGCAGCAGCATCAGGGCGCTGACCGCGACCATGGCGCGCAGGAGGCCACGCCGCGGCGCCGGCGGGCGCGCGGCGCGCAGGAAGCCCAGCTGGGCGAGATAGCCGAAGCCGAAGAAGCAGACCACCCCGTAGCGGCGCAGGAACCGGTAGGTCTCGCCCTCCGTGCCGAGGAAGGTCGCGTACACGGCCAGCGCCAGCGCCGCGGCCACGCCCAGCCAGGCCACCGCGCGCGCCTGCGGCCCGAGCCAGCGCGCGACCAGCCACCAGTGCAGGCCCACCAGCAGCGCGCAGGGCAGCACCAGCAGCCGGAACACGGCATTGGCCAGGCCATGTCGTCCAGCGCGGCTGATCGAGGTGCAGCCGTCCAGCACCGGCAGGCAGGGCTCGATGTAGCCCTCGCGGACCGACAGCCACAGCCCCAGGTGCGCGGCGGCGGTGAACAGCAACGCGATGGCCAGCGGCAGCGGCCAGATCGGGATGGGGCGTACGAGGTGTGGGGACATGCGCTGGGACGGCAGCGGCGGTCCCGACAGGCTAGCGGTGCAGGCGCGAACCGGCCGTCAGCCCCGCCACTGGCCGTCGGGCCGGCGGCAGCGGCACCCTGTGAGCGGGCCCTTGCCGCGGCAATGCCATCGCGTCTGCTGCCGGCGGCAGACGCGCGCGCCGGCGTCCTCAGGCTAGGGTCCCGCGCCGCCGATGCGCACCCGCGCCGGCAGTGCGTGCACCCGCAGTTCGGTGCCGTCCAGCGTGGCCTCGCCCGCCTCCGCCACCACCGCGCCCGGTTCGCCCGGCAGCAGCCAGGGCAGGACCAGGCCACCGGGCGGGAGCCGCAGGCCGGTGTCGTCCACTTCCAGCAGCAGGCCCCCGCCGTCGCGGCGCAGGCGGTAGGCCAGCAGGCCCGACGCGGTGCGCAGGCCCGAGATCCCCACGCCCTCTCCTTCCAGCCATCCAGCGGGCAGGCCGGCGGCCAGTACCAGGCTGTCGTCGCCCTCGCGCGCATAGGCGAACATGTCCAGCGCCGCGCGCACGAAATCCGAGGCCACCCAGGCATGCGGCAGGTCGCCGAGGAAGAACGGCTGGCGCGGCGTGCGCGAGACGACTTCGGCCCACTGGTTCCAGGCCGGCGGCGCGCGGTCGGCGAGGAACCAGTCCGCCGCCTCCCAGGCACGGTCGCGCCAGCCCAGGCGGATGAAGGCCCCGACGTTGCGCCATTCGTAGGGGGTGTAGTCCTTCCACGCCAGGCTGCCGTCGCGGCGCGCGGCGAAGCGCTGCCAGTACTGCTCGAACGTGTTGTGCAGCAGGTCCTGCGGCAGCCGCTCCATCTCGCCGCCCGGCGCCAGCGCGATCGTGGTCGAGGTGGGATCGAAATCGCCCAGTTCCGCCGCGCCCGGCAGGTAGTCGATGCCGTGCGCGCCCCCGGCCGCGCGCAGCGAGTCCATCAGGTCGGCGTGGAAGCGGTCGCGCGAATCGGCCATGCGCCGGGCATCGTCCTCGCGCCCCAGCGCCTGTGCGATGAGCACCGCGTCCTTGTAGCCGCGCAGCGCCCAGAAGTTGTCCCAGTACGAGTGCATCGGCTTGGCCGAATAGCCCTCATGGCTGATCGAGGCCGGCATCATCCCGTAGAAGGCGCGGTTGGCGCGGCGGTTGGCGCCGGTGCGCTCGGACAGGCGCAGCGTCTCCATGTAGCGGTAGGCGCCCTCCACGTGCGGCCACATGCGCTGCAGGAACGCGTCGTCGCCGGTGTAGCGCCAGTATTGGGCGATGTTGAAGACGAGCTGGCCGTGGCTGTCGTTCTCCGGCACCGGATCGCTGCCGCGGTCGTCCACGCAGCAGGGCACCTTGCCGCTGTCGAACTGGAAGGGCGCGTACCACTCCAGGTACTCGCGCACCACCTCCGGCCGCCCCATGCGCAGCAGGCCCTCGGAGATCATCGCGCCGTCGCGGATCCAGCTGCGCGAATACGAACGGGTACCGGGCTGCAGGCGCGGGCCGGTCCGCGAGACCAGCATGTGGGCCAGCGAGGTGCGCAGGCTGTCGGCCAGCGCGCGGCCCTGCGCAGGCACCTGCAGGCGCACCTGGTCGAGCTTGCCGCGCCACATGGCGGCGGTCTCCTCCTCCAGCGCGGCGGCCTCCCACCAGCGCCGCGCGAGCGCGGCATTGCCGGTCATCGGCACCATGACCTCGACCGTGCGCGTCTCCCAAGGCGCCAGCCGCATCGCGTACAGCAGTGCGCCCGAAGCCAGGCCGGTCGGGTCGTCCACGCGCTTGCGCGCTGGCACCTGCTTCGCCCCCAGGTGGGCGACCGCCATGCCGGCGTCCAAGGTCGATACGAAGGCCTGCGACGGCAACTGCTTGGCGAACACGCGCGCGCGACCGTCGACCGACACCGTGCCGCCGTCGATGGCCAGCGCGTGGATCGGGCTCACGCCGCCGCGGGTGTTGAGGAACTGGCTGGGCGGATTGACCTGGAACGGGCGGATCGCCAGCGCCAGGGTGTAGTTGCGGGCACTGCCGCCGGGATTGGACAGGCGGTAGCGCGCCACCAGCCGCGAGCTCGCCGGCTCGCCGTGGGCGAAGGCGGTGATGTCCAGCTGCAGGTCCTGGCGCGTCCAGTGGACCGAGGGGATCGGCAGGTCGCCATCGCGCAGCGACTGGCGCGTGGCCACGTCGTTCCAGGTGGCCAGCGCCCCGTCCACCAGCACGAAGGGTTCGATGCTGAAGCCGCCGCGCGCCACTTCCAGCGCACCGTCCTCGCCCAGCAGCCCCTGCTGGGTGCCGCCATCCAGCCCCAACAGGGTCCAGTAGGCCTGCTCTCCGCTGAAGCCGCGCGGGTACAGGCCGCGACGCGAGTGTCCGGCGACCGAGGCGACGAAGTCGTTCGGCGTGGCCGCGAACGCCAGCGGCTGCACCTCGATCTCGCCCAGGGCGAAGCGGCGTCCCGGTCCATCGGCAAAATCGAAAGCGATGTAGCGCGCCTCCGATTCGGGCAGGGCGATCCAGTCGTCGCCGCCGTCGCCCTCCTCCACCCGCCGCACCTCGCGCCAGGCCAGGGCCTCGTCCGCCAGCGAAATGCGGTAGCGCGCGGCATGCAGGCCGCGCTCCCAGCGCAGGCGCAGCCCGCCAAATTCGCGCATGCTGCCCAGGTCGAGCACCAGCCGCTGCGGCACGGCCGAGACCTCGGCCTGCCACGCGGTCGCGGCGTCGCCGTCGACCGCCAGCGACGCATCGCCCGCGGTGGCCACCGCCGTCGCGGTCGGCGGGCCCGTGTCCGGCGCCGGCAGTTCCTCGAACTCGAGGCGGTCGAAACACACGCTACCGCGCCCGCCGGCGTTGTTGTACACGGTGAATTCGAGCCTGCTGCTGGCGCGCAGGACCGGGTCGGGACCTGGCCCCCAGGCCTTGTCGATGTGCCGGCGCCGGTACTGCACCTGCGTCCAGCTGCGCGGGAACTCGTAGCGCGGCCGGTTCACCCACCACGCGTTGTCGCCGCTCGCGTCGATCAGCTTGAACTGCAGGTCGTTGCCGGGCGAGTCGCCGCGCAGCCGGAACGAGAATCTGTAGTTGTTCGGATAGACCATCGCCAGGTCGCGCTGGATCCCGACATGGCCCGACACGCCGTTGAAGTCGTAGTCCAGGCACAGGGCCTGGCCCTGTTCGCCGGCCACGCGGCGCAGGCTGCCGCTGACCTGGTCCGAGGCCACCACCCGCCAGGCCGCGGCATCCTCGAAGCCATCCAGCAGGCGGGGCTCCGCCGGCAACGCGGCTTCGGGGACGGCGGCACCGGCGGGCCCGGCCGCGGGCAGCGGAGCAGGAGGCTCCGATGCCCAGCCAGGGCCACAGGCCAGCACGGCCACGACCCACGCCCGGCCGGCGGCGCGCCGCCACCACGTCTGCCCCGACTGCATTGCCATCACGACTCCACCGATCCTGGCCGCGCATGTTAGCCGCGGCCGCGACGCACGGGCAGCGGCCGACGCGCTCAACCCTTGACGCTGCCCAGCAGCAGCCCCTGCAGGTAATAGCGCTGCAACAGCAGGAACAGCACCAGCACCGGCAGCACCGTCACCACCGCGCCGGCCATCATCAGTTCCACGTCCATGATGTGCTCGCGCGAGAGTGCGGCCAGCGCCACCGGCAGCGTGTAGCGTTCCTGGTCGGTCAGCACGATCAGCGGCCACATGAAGTCGTTCCAGGCCGCCATGAACGAGAACACCGCCAGGGTGACCAGGACCGGCCGCAGCAGGGGCAGCACGATCTGGAAGAAGATCCGCAGCTCGCTGGCGCCGTCGATGCGCGCGGCCTCGATCAGCGCATCCGGGATGCCGCGCGCGTACTGGCGTACCAGGAAGATGCCGAACACCGAGGCCATCGCCGGCACGATCACGCCCCAGTAGGTGTTCACCAGGCCCAGCTGCTTCATCAGCAGGAACAGCGGCAGCATCGCCACCTGCGCCGGCACCACCAGCGCCGCCAGCAGCAGCTGGAAGATGCGCTCGCGCCCGGCGAAGCGCAGCTTGGCGAAGGCGTAGCCGGCCATGGTGTTGAGCAGCACCGACAGCGCGGTGATCGCGACCGCGACGAGCAGGCTGTTGGCGAAGTTGCGCGCCATGCCGGCGCTGGCGAACAGCGCCCGGTAGCCCTCCAGCGTGGCCGTCGACGGCAGCAGCGGCGGCGGGAACTGGCTGGCCTCGCCGCGCGGCATGAACGAGACCGAGGCCATCCACAGCAGGGGCGCGAGGCTCAGCACGGCCAGCAGCAGCAGCGCGCCGTTGACCAGCAGGCCGTGCCAGCGGCGGTCGCCCACCGCGCTCACAGCAGGTCCCGCCTGCGGCCGGCGCGCAGCAGCAGCGCGGTCACGCCGAGGATGACCAGGAACAGCACGAAGGCCACCGCCGAGGCGCGGCCCAGGTTCCACCAGCGGAAGCCTTCCTCGAACATGTAGTACAGCACGCTCACCGTGCTCTGCAGCGGATCGCCGCGGGTCATGACATAGGGCTCGGCGAACAGCTGGAAATAGCCCGACACCGTGATCACCCCGACCAGCAGCAGCACCGGCCCCAGCTGCGGCAGGGTGATGTGCAGGAACTGGCGCCAGCGCGAGGCGCCGTCGATGCGCGCGGCCTCGTACAGCTCCTGCGGGATCGTCTGCAGCCCGGCCAGGAAGATCACCATGTTGTAGCCGAAGTTCTTCCACGCCGCGAACAGGATGATCGTCGGCATCGCCCAGCGCGGATCGCCGAGCCAGTCCACCGGCGCGATGCCCAGGTGGCCCAGCGCCCAGTTCACCAGGCCGTAGCCGGTGTGGAACAGGTAACGCCAGATCACCGCCACCGCCACGAGCGTGGTCACCACCGGCGCGAACAGCGCGGTGCGCATCAGCCCGCGCATCCTGGCCAGGGGCGAGTTGAGCAGCAGCGCCGCGCCCAGCGACACCGCGATCGACAGCGGCACGCCCACCGCCACGAAATACGTGGTGTTGCCCAGCGCCTTCCAGAACAGCGGCGTGCGCAGCAGGGCCAGGTAGTTGTCCAGCGCGACGAAGCGCAGGTGCGCGGGATCGGCCAGGGCGTAGAGATCGAAGTCGGTGAGGCTCAGCAGCGCGGCCGCCAGTACCGGCAGGCCGAAGAACACGGCCAGCACCAGCAGCGCCGGCGCGGCGAACACCCATGCGGCCAGGCTAGCGCGCATGCCTCGCCCAACGCTGGCCGCGCGCGCATCCAGCCGCAAGTACGGCACTCCCCCGCCCTGCCCTCACCGCGCCGCCTCCTGCTCCTGCCGCCGCACCCAGCGCCGCTTCTCCAGGATGGCGTCGACGCGGGCGTCGAGCTCGGCGGCCGCCTGGCGCTGCGGCTGCCCGCCGCGCACCACGCGTTCGGTCGCCAGCCGGATCTCCTGGGCGATGCGTTCCCATTCCAGCACCTGCGGCGTGGGCCGCACCCGTTCGAGCTGGTCGCGGAAGGCGCGCGCCAGCTCGTCGCCGGCCAGGCCCGGATGCTCCCAGGTGCTGCGCCGCGGCGGCAGGTTGCCGATCATGGCGTGGAAGCGCTGCTGGATGTCGGGCCGCGAGAGGAACTCGACCAGGCGCCAGGCCGCGTCCTTGCGCTGCGAGGAGCGGAACAGGACCAGGCTGGTGCCGCCGGCGATGCCCGCGCCCGGGCCGTCGGGCCCCGGCAGCGGCATCGTGCCCCAGGCATCGGCCAGTGCGGGCGGCTGGCGGCGGCGGAACTCGCGGATGTTCCAGGGGCCGGAGAGGTAGAAGGCGTAGGAGCCGCGGAAGAACTCGTCCCAGACGTTGGAGATCTGCGTTTCCGACACCGGCGGGGCCCAGCCCTGCTCGAAGATGCGGGCGTAGAAGGCCAGCGCGCGGGCGAAGCCGGGGCTGCGGAAATTCCCCCGCCCCTCGTCCTCGCGCAGCAGCGGCTCGCCGGTCTGCAGGGCCAGCGACAGCGGTTGCTCGAACTCGTTGACCGGCAGCAGCACGGCATGGCGACCCGGCGGGCCGGCGCGCACGATCGCCGCCATCGCCCGCTCCCACTCGGCCCAGGTGCGCGGCGGTGCCTCGATGCCGGCCTCGGCCAGCAGGTCCTTGCGGTAGAACAGCAGCCGCGTGTCCACGTACCAGGGCACGCCGCGCAGCACGCCGTCGACGCGGTTGGTGGCCCAGATTCCCGGGAAGTAGTCGTCCTGGTCGATCACGGTGGAGGCGTCGACGCGCGCCTGCACCGGCTCGAGCGCATCGAGGGCGGCGAATTCGGCGATCCAGGTATTGCCCAGCTGGCACACGTCGGGCAGGCCGTCGGCGGCGAAGGCGGTCAGCAGCTTCTCGTGCGCGGCGGTCCAGGGAATCTGCTGCAGTTCCACGCGGATGCCCGGATGCTCGCGCTCGAACTCGCGCAGCAGGGTCGAGACCACCTCGGCCTCGCGGCCCATCGCCCAGAAGCGGATCGTCTGGCCGTCGGGTTCGCGCGCGCAGCCGCCCGCCACCAGGCACAGCAGCAGGCACAGCAGCAGCGTCGGCCAGCGCGATCCCACCCATCCTCCTCCCGGCGCCGGCCGCGCCGGCGCATGTCAGCCAGTCTGCCCGAACGTGCGCGCCGGTGCCCCGCTACGGTGGATCCGAGGCCCGCGGCTCCGACGGCGGCTTGTCCTCGTCCTGCCCGCGCGACTGCGCCATGCCGATGTCACTGGCCGCCGCGGCCTCGGGATCGGGCTCGCCCGATGTCGCCGGCTCGCCCGGCGGTGCCAGCCAGCCGCCGGTGAAGCCCGCGCGCTCAAGTCCCTTGCGGATGTAGGGATTCCCGCGCATCACCTTCCACACGAACTCGTTGCGGTAGTTGGCGATCATCGTCAGGATCGGGCCCTGGTCGATGCCGATGTAGTCGCTGGCCACCCAGCCGCGCCCCGGGATCAGGCGGCCGGTCTTGAGCGGCACCTCGTACTTGAAGCTCGGGTTCACCGCGTCGAGGAAGCCGTAGCTCGAATACAGGTACTCGCCGTAGCGCTCGTACAGCTCCTCGGTGGCGGGAATCACGATCTCCGGCGCGAATGCGATCGATGCGATCGCGGCGGTCGGGGCGATGGTGCCGTCGTCGAAGTAGTCCGACAGGCCGGCGCCGCGCGCGCTGTAGTGGCGGAACTCGCGCTGCTCGCCCTTGAAGGTCTGGGTGGTGCGCTGCGGCCCGTCGCTGGCGGTCAGGCCCCAGACGTTCTCGCCGTAGTCGTCCCATTCCAGCGGGTTCTCGATCGCGTAGGAGCGCTGGGCGTAGGTGGCGCGGCGGCTGTTCTCGAAGTAGTCGATGCCGCGGTCGCGCATGTAGTCGTCGCGGATGCCGCGGAAATCCACCCAGACGTGGGTGTACTGGTGGCCGAAGTGCGGGCCGAAGCTCAGGTATTCCTGGCCCTGGTACACGCCCCAGTCGCGTTCGTAGGTGCGCGTCCAGGCCTCCCAGGCTTCCGGCTCGACCGGATGGGTGGGCGAGCCCAGCGCGAGGATGTACACCAGCATCGCCTCGTTGTAGCCGCGCCAGTCGTGGCCGATGAAGCCGCGCTCGGGATACCAGCCCATCGAGATCAGCGGCGCTCGCCGCTGCAGCCAGGGCCATTCCACGCGCCGGTAGATGCGGTCGGCCAGCGCGCGGATCTCGCGCTCGCGCGGGTCGTCGCCGGTGTAGTAGGACTGGGCGAACAGCACGCCCATCAGCAGCAGGCCGGTGTCCACGCTCGACAGTTCCACCCAGCTGGCGTAGCGCGCGCCGGTCTGCATGTCCAGGAAGTGGTAGAAAAAGCCCTTGTACCCGCTGCGCCCGGTCGCCTGCGGCCCCATCTTGGCCTCCGCCAAAAAGCGCAGCGTGGTGAGCGTGCGGTCCACGGCCTGGGTGCGGCTCACCCAGCCGTTCTCGATGCCGATGGGATAGGCGGTGAGCGAGAAGCCGACCGAGGCGATGCTGGCGAACGGCCGCGAGGGAAAGCGGTCCGGGGTCAGGCCGTTGACCTCGCTGCTGGTGTCCCAGAAGAACTGGAACGTGCGCCGTTCGATGTCGCGGAACAGGGGTGGCAGCTGCGGCGGGCCAGGCGGCTCCTCCTGGCGCGGCTCGGGCGGGGTCTCGGGGACCACGACCTGCGGAATCGGGCCGGGACGCGGCGGCGCGACGGCGGGCGCTTCGGGCTGCGGCGCCTCGCCCCGGCAGGCCGAGAGCAGCAGCAGCGCCGCGATGACGAGCCAGCGCGGGGCCGGCCTGGCCGCGAACGGCCTGTGGTGGATCATCGGTCTGACAATACCTGCGGATTGAGGAAGGGAAGGCGGCGCCGGTCCGCTGGACCGGCGCCGCCGGTTACTACCAGTTCACGCCGAAGGACAGCTTGAACATGCGTGGCGGCCAGGCGATGTCCAGGAACCGTTCCTGGAATTCCGGGCTGGTCCAGCTGTCGTTGTAGCTGGTCCAGTTGTGCCAGTTGAAGACGTTGAGCACGTCCGCGCGCACGTAGAAGTTCAGGTCCGAGCCAGTGTCCCAGGTCTTGGCCGCCGCGAGGTCCAGCTGCTTGAGGCCCAGCGTGCCATCGGGCTTCCAGGAACGCCAGACGCACTGCGTGCCGCCGGCGCGGCAGTCTTCCGACACCCGGCGCTCGGGCGATTCAAGGGTGAGCTTGGCGGAGACGGTGATGTCGCCAGGCGCGTCCCAGATGCCGGTGGCCACCAGCCGGTGCTGCGGCAGCGAGCGCGCCGGCAGCCAGCCGAAGTAGCTGGTGTTGGGCCGGCCGAAGATCTCCGGGAAGCCCTCGGCCGGCGAGTTCTGGTCGGCGTCGGTATAGGTGTACGCCAGCGTCGTGGCCCAGCCCGAGTCCTCGGTATAGGGCTTGTCGAGCTTGAGGAACAGCGAGGTGGCGCGGCTTTCGAGCAGGTTGTCGGCCAGCAGGATGGTGCCGACCGGCGAAGTATCGTTCCAGGGCGCGCCGGAGGTATCGCCGGGGTTCGCGAAGAAGCTGCCGTCCTCCCGCCGGTTGCCGAGGCGGAACACGAAGCCGTCCTTGGCATTGACCCGCGACACGCTTACCTCGCTGTTCCACTCCTGCCCGAACATCGCGAACAGGTTGCGCACGCCGAGGCTGAACTGGTCCGAGTACGGGGTCTTGAGCTCGTTGTTGTTGAGATACCACTCGCGCGAGGTTGGCAGCGTCTGCGCCAGCTGCTGCAGCGCCGCGCCGCCGGCGAAATACGCCGGATCCCAGGCGACGCAGTCATCGGCCCGGCACACGCCGTCGGCCTCGACGAAGTTGGCCGAATAGCGCGCGTAGGAGATGCGGTTGGTCTCCACCTGCAGGTAGTCGAAGAGGTTGCGGTCGTAGGCCCGGCCGGCGCCGCCGAAGACCACGAAGCGGCCGTCTGCATGCACGTCGTAGGAGAAGCCCAGGCGCGGCTGCCAGGCACCGTCGAAGGCCTTTCGGTTGTCGCCGGTGCTGATGTAGTCGTTGATGTCGTAGTCGATGAAGGGCCCGCTCATGGCGGGCCATTCGGCCAGCGCCGCGACCAGTTCGGGCGGGGTGACGTGGTCGAGGTAGGTCGGGGTCTCCTCGTAGTCCCAGCGCAGGCCGAGGTTGACGGTCAGGCGCTCGTTGACCTCCCAGTCGTCCTGGACGTAGATGCCGAACTGTTTGTTGCTCGATGTGGTGAAGCCCTCGGTGGTGCCGATGATGCCGCTGCCGAACTCGACCCGGAACGGCTGCGCGGTGCTGATGCCGATGTCGTAGTAGAACTGGGGATTGGCGAAGTTGCGCTCGACCGCGTTGACGTCGACGCTCTTGTACTTCACCCCCATCTTGATGGTGTGGCCCTCCAACCCGAAGAAGGTGAGGTCCTCCTGGATGCCCCAGCCGCGCTGGCCCTTGTCCTGGTTGTTGGGGCTGCCGCCGGCGTTGAGGATGGTCTGCACGTCCTGGCGCACGCCGCTCAGCGGATCGTAACCGGCCACCTGCAGGATGTAGCCGGGCTCGGCGACCAGCGCCTGCGGCGACCACGACGTGTCCTCGTAGGTCAGGTGCAGGTCGTTGAGCCAGCGCTCGCCGCTGTACTGCCAGCGCAGGTCGTAACGGGTGACGTCGTTGACGTTGCGCGTCGCGCGCTCGGGCAGGTTCTCCGAACCCACGCCGATGGTCTCCTCCTCCTTGCGCACCTGGCCGCTGAATTCCACCAGGTTGGCGTCGTTCAACGACCAGGTCAGCTTGCCGAAGTACATGTCCTGGTTGAACGGCGAGCTGGTCGGGCCGAGCTGGGCCAGCAGGTCGGCCGGCACATCGGCTTCGTCGTAGCGGCCCTGCGCGCGCAGTTCCACCAGCTTCGGACTGACGTAGTCCTTGGCCTCGTAGGTGACGAAGAAGTGCAGCCGGTCCTCGATCAGCGGGCCGGCGAACCAGGCGCCGTACTGCTCTTCCTTGGACTTGACCTTCTCCCCGGCCGCCTCTTCGGCGGGCGTGGCCTTGCGCCAGTCCGACCCGGTGCGGTCCCAGAACGCGCTGCCCTCGAACTCGTTGGTGCCCGAGCGCGTGACCGCGACGATCGCCGCGCTGCTGATCTGGTCGAACTCGGCCTTGTAGTTCTGGGTGATGACCTTGTATTCGCCGATGGCCGACTGCGGGAACGGGTTGCCACGGCTGGAGTCCTGGCCGGAGACACCGCCCGGCAGGGTGTAGCTCTTCTGCCCGACGCCGTCGATGAACACGTTCACCGCGCTGGCGTTCTGCGCGCCCGAGCGCAGGCGCGTGTTGCCGCCCGCGTCCTGCACGAACTGCACGCCGGGCACGGTATCGGCGAAGGCCAGGAAATTGCGGGTGGTCTGCGGCAGCGACTCGATCTGCTTGGGGCTGACATAGGTGGCGACCTCCGAGGTCCGCGTCTCCACCAGCGGGGTGCCGGTCACCACCACCGCGTCCATGTCGGTGGCCTCGCCCGCCGGCGCGGTTTCGGCCACGCCGCCGACGCCCAGGTCCAGCGTCGCGTTCTGGCCGACCGCGACGGTGACGGTCCGCGAGGTGGTCTGGCCGTTGGCCTGGACATCCAGCCGGTAGGTGCCCGGCGGCAGGCCGGCCAGCTGGTAGTTGCCGTTGGCGCCGGTCTGCACGCTGCGGCTGAGGCCCGTGGCCACGTTGGTGGCGGTCACCTGCGCCTGCGCGGCAGGCGCCGAATCGGCCATGACCTGGCCGCGGATGCTGGCGCCTGTGGACTGCGCGAGCGCCGGGGCCGAGAGCAGCATGCAGGCCGAAAGGGCGGCGCTGAGCAGGCTGCGCTCGAGCGTGCGCGAGGCCGGACGGAAGTTTCGATTCATGGGTCGCCCCTCCCAGGGCAGCATCTCGTCGTCTGGAACGGATCGGTTCGCCGGCCCCCGCCGCTCCTTGCGGGCTGCCCTAGCCGCTGCCCGCCCGCGCCCGGCTCGACTCGCGGACGACCAGGCCGGGTGCAAGCAGTGCGGGCGCGAGCCGCGGCGATTGGCCTGGTTCCCCTGCATCGAGCAGCCGCTGGATGGCGCGTGCGCCAAGCTCGGCGATCTCGACGCGCATCGTCGTTAAGGTCGGGTGTACGTAGCGCGAAAGCGGGATATCGTCAAAACCGGCCAGGGCGATGTCCCGGGGCACCCGCAGGCCGGCCTCGCGCAGCGCGAACAGGCAGCCCAGCGCCATCATGTCGTTGGCGGCGAACACCGCGTCCGGGCGCTCGCCGGCCGCGACCAGCGCGCGGCCGGCGCGCACACCCGAGGCCTCGTCGAACCCGCCTTCCAGCACCCAGGGCGACAGCGGCGGGTCGGCGGCGGCCAGCGCCTCGTGGTAGCCGCGCAGCCGCTCGCGCGCATCGACGTTGTCGGCCGGGCCGGCGATGAAGGCGATGCGCCGGTGTCCGGCGTCGAGCAGGTGCCGCATCATCGCCAGCGCGCCGCCATGGTTGTCCACGCCGACCGAGGGCACCCCGTCGAGGGGCAGCGCGGGGTTGATCAGCACCACCGGCAGCGCCGGCAGGTCCGCCGCCAGTCCCTGCGCCCCTTCCACGAAAGGCGACATCAGCAGCAGCCCGTCGACCCGCCCGGGCATCGCGCGCAGCGCCGCGCCCTGCTCGCCCGGATTGCCGTGATAACTGGACACCAGCAGGTGCAGGCCGCGTTCGCGCGCCACCTGGTCGATCCCGCGCATCAGCTCGGAAAAGAATTCGCCATACAGCTCCGGCAGCACCACGCCGATCGTGTGGGTCCGGCGGCTGCTGAGGCTGCGCGCGGCCGGATTGGGGCTGTAGCGCAGGCGCCCGGCCACCTCCAGCACGCGCCGGCGCACGTCCTCGGCCACGTTGGGCTGGCCGTTGAGCGCGCGCGACACGGTCGCCACCGAGACATTGGCCTGGCGCGCCACGTCCTTGATGGTGACGCTCATGCCCCGCCCCCCGCCCCGCCTGCGCCGCTGCCGGGGACCAGGCCTCCGTGTGCCGGCGCGCGGCCGCTCACGGCGCCACGACCTCGAATCCCGCCGACTGCGTGGCCCCGGAACTGCCGCCGACGAAGACGGTGAAGGCGCCCGGCTCGACCACGTGGCGCATCTTCGCGTCGTACAGGGCCAGGTCGTCGAAGCCGAGGGCGAACTCGACCTCGCGCGACTGCCCCGGCTCCAGCTCCACGCGCTCGAACCCGCGCAGCTCGCGCACCGGGCGGGTGACGCTGGCCACGTCGTCGCGCAGGTACAGCTGCACCACCTCGGTGCCGGCGCGTGCGCCGGTATTGGTGACCCGCACCCGCACCCGCTGGCGCGGATCGGCCAGCGGCACCGTGGCGCTGGCCAGCTGCGGCGCCCCGTACTCGAACGTGGTGTAGGCCAGGCCGTGGCCGAACGGATACAGCGGCGTCCAGGGCACGTCGATGTACTTGCTGCTGTACTTGTTGTCGGCCGCAGGCGGCCGGCCGGTATTGCGGCGCGCATGGTAGATCGGCACCTGCCCGACGTTGCGCGGCACCGTCACCGGCAGCTTGCCCGAGGGGCTGGCGTCGCCGAACAGCAGGTCGACCACCGCGTTGCCGCCTTCCACGCCGGGGTACCAGGCCTCCAGGATCGCCGGCACCTCGCCCTGCAGCACGCCGGTGGACAGCGGCCTGCCGTTGAGCAGGACCACCACCACCGGCTTGCCGCGCGCCGCCCCGGCCACGGCCAGCGCCAGCTGCGCCTGCATGCCCGGTAGATCCAGCGAGCTGCGGTTGTTGGCCTCGGCGCTCATCTCCGGATGCTCGCCCAGGAACATCACCACCGCATCGGCCTGGCGCGCGGCGCGCAGGGCCGCGTCGAAGCCCGAGGTATCGGCGCTGTCGATGTCCGCCCCCCTGGCCACCAGCAGCCGCGGACCGCCCTCGCGCGCGCGCAGCGCCGCCAGCGGCGTCACCGCATCCTCGGGCCGGCCGATGCCCACCCAGTTGCCCAGCATCGCCCAGGGCTCGTCCGCCAGTGGGCCGATCACCGCCAGCGAGCGCAGCGAGCCGGACAGCGGCAGCGCCTGGCCCTCGTTCTCCAGCAGCACCATCGACTTGCGCGCCATCTCGCGCGCGGCGGCGCGATGCGCGGGGGCCAGGGTGAGCGCGGCCTGGCGCTGCGGGTCGCTGCAGTAGCGGTAGGGGTCCTGGAACAGGCCCAGGCGGAACTTCGCGTTGAGCACGCGCCGCACCGCCGCGTCGACCTCGGCCGTCGGCACCCGTCCGGCCCGCACCGCGGCCGGCAGGTCCTTGAGGTAGATCGCACTGACCATGTCCACGTCCACGCCGGCCGCCAGGGCCGCGGCGCCGGCGGCCTCCCGGCTGGCGGCAATGCCGTGCGGCATCAGTTCCATCACCCCGGTGTAGTCGCTCACCAGCAGCCCGTCCCAGCCCCACTGCCGCCGCAGCAGATCCTGGATCAAGGGTCCGTGCGCATGCATCGGCACGCCGGCGACCTCGTTGAACGCGGCCATGATCGACTGCGCCCCGGCATCGACCGCGGCCTTGAACGGCGGCAGGTAGATCTCGTACAGGGTGCGCTCGCTGATGTCGGCCACGTCGTAGTCGCGCCCGCCCTCGGCCGCGCCGTAGGCCACGAAGTGCTTGGCCGTGGCCAGCATGGTGTCGGGCGCGGCCAGGTCCTCGCCCTGGAAGCCGCGCACGCGCGCCGCGGCCAGCACCGAGCCGAGGTAGGGATCCTCGCCCGAGCCCTCCACGACCCGCCCCCAGCGCGGGTCCCGCGCGATGTCCACCATCGGCGCGTAGGTCCAGTGCACGCCGTGGGCGGTGGCCTCGACCGCGGCCACCCGCGCGGCCTGGCGCACGGCCTCCGGGTCGAAGCTCGAGGCCTCCGCCAGCGGCACCGGGAACACCGTGCGCATGCCGTGGACCACGTCGTAGGCGAACAGCAGCGGGATGCCCAGGCGCGATTCCTCGACCGCGATGCGCTGCAGCCTGCAGGTCAGCTCCGCGCCCTGCGTGCCCAGCCACGAGCCGATCTGGCCCTGGCGCACCTGCGCCTCGCTGCCGGTCATGGCCGCCGGGCCGGTGTTGTTGCCCACCCCCGGCGGCTGGTTGAGCTGGCCGAGCTTCTCGTCCAGCGTCATCTTCGCCAGCAGGGCGTCGACGAAGGCGCGCTCGGCGCTGGCATCTCCGGCCGAGGTGGTCGCCGGCGGGGGAGCCGACCAGGCGGCCGGCGCGGCCAGCGCGGCGGCGAACAGGCCCGCCAGGAGGGGGATCGAGGAGCCAGCGCGGAGACGCGGTGGGGGCATCGCAACAGCCATGTCGCCGGGGCGACCGACTGTAAACGCTTCCAGCCAGGCGCGCATGGCACGCCGCAACATGACCGGAGGGCTAGATCGAGGGCTGCGGCAGCACCGGCCGGAACGGGCGCACGTCGACCCGCCGGTAGACCCCCGCCTCGACATAGGGGTCGGCCTCGGCCCAGGCGCGGGCCTCGTCCAGCGACTCGAACTCGGCGATCACGATGCTGCCGCTGTAGCCGGCCGGTCCCGGGTCCTCGGCGTCGATCCGCGGGCAGGGCCCGGCCAGCAGCAGGCGCCCCTCGTCGCGCAGCGCGAGCAGCCGCGCCAGGTGCCGCTCGCGCGCCGCCAGCCGCCGCGCCAGCACGTCATCGCCGTCATGCCCCTCGATCGCGTACCACATGCGCCTGTCCCCTCATGGATACGGCGATTCTAGCGGCCGCGGCGCTGGACAGCCCGCACGCCCTGCGCTTACCCTAGCGGACAGGTTTCGCAGCCGAACGCCGCTCACGTCAGTCCAGACGCCCAGTCGCGGCCCTTCGGCAGATCCGGCGCCCCCTTCGCAGCACCCCTGCCCGCCTGGCAGGGCCTGCACGTGGCGGCCGGTCGCAAATGTTTCGACCAGCGCTGATGTCCGGACCCGTGCATGCCGGGGATGCACGGCCGCACGCCCAGCCTCTGGCCGCCCGGCGGCGCTGGTACCACACGATACGCAAGACGGCCCGGAGGGGGCCGCACCTCGATGAGCCAAGCCGCACAGGACAACGCCGCGCAGGCACCCAGCCATCCCCAGCAGCAGGAAATGCCGCTGGCGGTGGTGCACGGCCAGCCGGTGCTGCAGATCCCGCAGGACCTGTACATCCCGCCGGACGCGCTCGAGGTGATCCTGGAGGCCTTCGAAGGGCCGCTGGACCTGCTGTTGTACCTGATCCGCCGGCAGAACCTCGACATCCTCGACATCCCGGTGGCCGAGATCACGCGCCAGTACGTCGACTACATCGGCGTGATGCAGGAGCTGCGTTTCGAACTGGCCGCTGAATACCTGGTGATGGCCGCGATCCTGGCCGAGATCAAGTCGCGCATGCTGTTGCCGCGCCCGGTCAGCGAGGAAGGCGACGAGGACGATCCGCGCGCGGACCTGGTCCGCCGCCTGCAGGAGTACGAACGCTTCAAGCAGGCCGCCGAGGATCTCGATGCCCTGCCCCGGATGGAGCGCGACACGGCGCCTGCCACGGCCTTCGTGCCCGAACGGGTGCTGGTGCGGACCCCGCCGCCGGTGGAACTGCGCGAGATGCTGGCGGCGCTGCACGACGTGCTCAAGCGCGCCGAACTGCTGACCAGCCACGCTATCCGCCGCGACGCGCTGAGCGTGCGCCAGCGCATGGGCGAGCTGCTGTCGAAGCTGGAGGACGGCGCGTTCCACCGCTTCGAGGCGCTGTTCGAGCCGGCCGAAGGCAGGCTGGGGGTCGTGGTCACGTTCCTGTCGGTGCTGGAACTGGCCAAGGAGCGCCTGCTCGACGTGGTGCAGGAAGCGCCGCTGGCGCCGATCTACGTCAAGTCGCTGGCGCTCGGGCGCGCGGCCGACGAGCCGCTGGAATTCGCCAGCGAGTTCGACGAGCCCGACGTCGCGGCGCCCGGCGACTGAGTCCCGGCCGCTCCGGCTCCGTTCCAACCCGCCGCAGGCCCAACCCTTCCAGTGCCCCGGGCACACACCACAGACCGTAGATGGACCAGACCCTCATCAACCGCATCGTCGAGGCCGCGCTGCTGGCGTCCAGCCAGCCGCTGACGGTCGCCCAGCTCTCCGCGCTGTTCACGCTCGACGAGCCGGCGCCCGAGGGCAGCATCCAGGCGGCGCTCGAAGCGCTGCAGGCCGACTGCGCCACGCGCGGGGTCGAGCTGGTGGAAGTCGCCTCGGGCTGGCGCTACCAGGTCAGGGCCGACGTGCACCCCTGGGTGGCGCGGCTGTGGACCGAGCGTCACACCAGGTATACCCGCGCCACCCTGGAAACGCTGGCGCTGATCGCCTACCGCCAGCCGATCACCCGCGGCGAGATCGAGCAGGTCCGCGGTGTGGCCACCAACAGCAACATCATCAAGGCCCTCGAGGAACGCGAGTGGATCCGCGTCGTCGGCCATCGCGACATGCCCGGCCGCCCCGAGCTGCTGGGCACCACCAAGGCCTTCCTCGACTACTTCGGCCTCAAGCGCCTGGACGAACTGCCGCCTCTGTCCGAACTCAAGGACTTCGGCGAGCTGGAGCCGCAGCTGCAGTTCGACGGTGAGCGCGCGCTCGGCGGCATCGCCGACCCCGCGCAGACCGATGCCGCTGCGGACGTGGCGGCCAACGATGGCGAGGCCGCGCAGGACGACGCCGACGAGGCCGGCCTGCGGCAGGAGCCGGCAGACATCAACGCCGACGCCGCTGACGAAGCGCCCGCGCAGGCGTCCAGCGCCGAGCGGGAAACAGACGCAGGCCAGGGCCCGAGCCATGGCCAGGACCACGCACCGGCCACGGACGCCGACGACGGCGACGGCGACGCGGCCAAAGCGCGCGGTCCGGAGCGAGAGCAACAGGGCGACGGACTGCCCACGCAAGACCACCCCCACCACCACGACGGCGCAGACGCCGCCGCCGAACCGAATGACGCCCTCGCCGACGACGGCGACAGCACCCGGAGCAGACATGACTGAGCAACACCCCACTGGCAGCCGCAAGCTGTCGCTCAAGCGCAGCAGCGAAGACAAGGCTGCCGATACACCCCGGCTCGAGGAGCGCCTGCACAAGGTGCTCGCCCAGGCCGGCCTGGGCTCGCGCCGCGCGCTCGAACAGCGCATCGCCGACGGCCTGGTCAAGGTCAACGGCGAGGTGGCGCAGACAGGGATGTCGGTCAAGGGCGGCGACCGCATCGAGATCGACGGCCGCCAGTTCGTGGCCAGCGCGCTGACCGAACCGGCCCGCGTGCTGATGTACAACAAGCCCGAAGGCGAGGTCACCACCCGCGAGGATCCCGAAGGCCGGCCGACCATCTTCGAATCCCTGCCCGCGCTCAAGGGCGCACGCTGGATCGCGATCGGCCGCCTCGACATCAATACCACCGGCCTGCTGCTGCTCACCACCGACGGCGAGCTGGCCAACGCGATGATGCATCCGTCCTACGAGATCGACCGCGAGTACGTGTGCCGCGTGCGCGCGCCCGAGGGCGAGGAGAGCGTGCCGGAGAAGATCGTCGACCGCCTCGCCCGCGGCGTGGCGCTCGAGGACGGCCCGGCCAAGTTCGACGAGATCAAGCGCATCGGCGGCACCGATTCCAACGAGTGGTTCCAGGTGCTGCTCAAGGAAGGCCGCAACCGTGAGGTGCGCCGGCTGTGGGAGTCGCAGGGCTGCCAGGTCAGCCGCCTCAAGCGCATCCGCTATGGCCAGGTGAGCCTGCCGCAGACCCTGCTGCGCGGCCAGTCGATGGAGCTGCCCGACGCCCAGGTCGAGGCCCTGCGCAAGGAACTCAAGCTCGAGGAAGGTCCGCCGCCGGCACTGACCCTGCTGCCGGTGATCGGCCAGCGCCGCGCCAAGTCGACCGTCCACGTGGGCGGCGACCGCCGCCCGCAGGGTTACGTCAACGGCCACAACGTGGCCGACGAAGGGCGCGAGCTGCGCCGCTTCGACCACGTACGCGAGGACCGGCGCGGCCGTGGCGGCAAGAAGCCGCACGGCGGCCTCACCGTCAGCGGCGAGCAGGCGGCCAAGCAGTCGCAGAAGCCGTTCAAGCAGCGCACGCCCAAGGGCCCCAAGCCCCTGCCCGATGGCAACCCGGCGGCGTTCCGCACCTGGTACGTGCCCGATGGCGTGGACACCGGCCCCTCCGGCCACCGCAACGCCGACGGTCGTGGCCCGCGCAAGCCCGGTCCCGGCAAGAAGCGCGGTCCTGGCGGCGGCGCCGGCGGCGGCGGCCGCAGCCAGGGCGGGCGCAGCCAGTCCGCGCATCCCTACGGCCATCCCGGCGGCGCGATGAGCTTCCCCTCCGACCATGCCTCGCCAAGCCATAACACCGGCCCCGGTCGTCCGGGCGGGCCGCGCCCCGGCGGCAACAACCGTCCCAAGGGTGCGCGCCCGGCTGGCGGCAACCGTCCCGCTGGCGGCGGCAACCGTCCGGCCGGGGGCGGCAACCGTTCGCCCGGCGGCGGCAGCCGCGGGCCGCGCGGCGGGCGCTAGGCGTCCACGCGACAGCGGCGCGCCATCGATGGCGCGCCGCCGATCTCCCCCGGACAACAGGGCGGACGATCCGGCGCGGCCGCATCGTCTCTCGCGCCTGCCGGCGCGCCTGACCCGTTGAAGGCGGCGCCTGGTCGATACGCAGCGCGTGCGACCGGCACCGCGACCAGCGCAGCGCGGCGAGCAGGACAGCAGCCGCGGCGTTCGTCGTCCGCGTCGGGCACGAGCACCAGGATGCGTCCTGCGCCGGATCGCGCTTGCGCAGTTCGGAGGACGGCCAGGCCGGCGTGATGCCGCAGCGCCTGTCATCCCATGCCGTCGTGGGTCCGCATCGCGGACCCGACCGCGCTCAGGCGGCCTCGGGCGCCACTTCGCGCAGCCGGCCCTCGTGCAACTCGACCACGCGGTCGAGCCGGCGCGCCAGGCTGCGGTCGTGGGTGACCAGGACCAGGCTGGTGCGCTGGGCGCGGTTGAGTTCCAGCATCAGGTCGAACACGGTGGCCGCCGTGCGCTCGTCCAGGTTGCCGGTCGGCTCGTCGCCCAGCACGCAGGCCGGGCGGTTGACCAGGGCGCGCGCCACCGCCGCACGCTGGCGCTCGCCGCCGGACAGTTCGCCGGGCTTGTGTTCGAGGCGATGGCCGAGGCCGACCGCTTCGAGCAGTTCGCGCGCGCGCGCGGCGGAACTGGCGGTCGCGTCGCCGGCCAGCAGCAGCGGCAGCATCACGTTCTCCAGCGCGGTGAACTCCGGCAGCAGGTGGTGGAACTGGTAGACGAAGCCCAGCGCGCTGTTGCGCAGCTTGCCGCGGGCGGCATCCGACAGCGCGCTCATCTTCCTGCCGGTGACGTAAACCTCGCCGGCGGTGGGCGTATCCAGCCCGCCGAGCAGGTGCAGCAGCGTGCTCTTGCCCGCACCCGAGGCACCGAGGATGGCGACGGTCTCGCCCGCGTCCACCCGGAAATCCAGGCCGTCGAACACCGGGGTCCGCATGCGACCCTCGGCATAGGTCTTGCCCAGCGCCTCGGCGCGGATGACGGCGGTATCGGCCGGTGCGTCGCCGCGGCTGTGCAGATCATTCATAGCGCAGGGCCTCCGCCGGTGCGGTGCGCGCGGCACGCCAGGCCGGGTAGATGGTCGCCAGGAAGGCCATCGCCATCGCCACGCAGGCGATCACCACCACGTCGCCGCTCTGCAGGTCGATGGGCAGGCCGGTGACGTAGTACACGTCCTGCGGCATCAGCACCACGTTGAAGGCGCGCTCGATCAGACGCAGGATGTGTTCGAGGTTGAAGGTCAGCACCAGCCCGCCGATCACGCCCGTGATCGTGCCGATCAGGCCGATCAGGGTGCCCTGCACCACGAACACCTGCATCACCGCGCCGGGGGTGAGGCCGAGCGTGCGCAGGATGGCGATGTCGGCCAGCTTGTCGGTCACCAGCATCACCTGGGAACTGAGCAGCGAGAACGCGCCCATCAGGATGATCAGCGACAGCAGGATGCCGATCATGGTCTTCTCCAGCTTCAGCGCCCGGAACATGTTGGCGTTCTCCATGCTCCAGTCGCTGACCCGGTAATAGCTGCGGCTCTCGGCGGCCAGCGCCTGGGCCAGGTCGGCCGCGACGTTCCAGGCCTGGTCCATGTCGTGCAGCTTCAGGCGCACGCCGGTCACGCCCTCGCCCATGCGCATCAGCCGCTGCGCGTCCTCGACGTTGACCACCGCCAGGCGCCGGTCGAAGTCCTGGTACCCGGCCTCGAAGATGCCGCTGACGGTGAAGCGCTTGAGCTGGGGCACCGCGCCCATCGGCGTGACCTGGAAGTCGGTGGTGACCACGATCTTGTCGCCCACCCGCGCGCCCAGCCACTGCGCCAGCTCCTTGCCCAGCACGATGTTGAACGCGCCCGGCTCGAGGTCCGAGAGCGCGCCCTGCACCATCCACTGCGCCAGGTCCGACACCTGCGCCTCGTTCTCCGGCGACACGCCGCGGATCGCAGCCGGCTCCTGGCGCGCGCCGCGCAGCAGCGCCTGCGCATCGATGTAGGGCGCGGCGCCGGCCACGCGCGGATCGCGCATCGCCACTTCCACCGCATGCGGCCAGCCGGTCATCGGCTCGCCATCGGCGCTGACGGTCGCGTGCGCGACCATGCCGAGCATGCGGTCCTTGATCTCGCGCTGGAAACCGCTCATCACCGCCAGCGTGGTGATCAGCACCATCACCCCGATCGCGATGCCCAGGATCGAGGCCAGCGAGATGAAGGAGATGAAGCCGTTGCGGCGCTTGGCGCGCAGGTAACGCAGCCCGATGGCGACGGGGACCGGTTTGAACATGGGGCGCTCAGCGGATGCCGGCGCGAAGCGCGCGGCGGCGGACAGGTCGGTTCGGTCGCGGCAAGGGCGGCATCAGGGCGGTGTCTCGTCGCGGGAGCGGGCGGCTATGGTGCCATCGAAGCCCGGTCGCCCGCATCCCGTGTCGCGGGTGCGGCCAGACGCAGTTCACGTCGTTGCGCCGCCGGCAGTGTGTCCGGCCACCAGGCGCGGTGGTGCCGGCGCCCCTGCCCGTCGCGCCAGCGCACAAAGGCCAGTGGACCGCGCCAGTGCAGGGCGAACTCCGCCACCGCCTCCCCGTCCGCCTGCGGCGGCGCGCCTCTCCGGAACACGAACGACACCGGCGCGCGTGATCTCTCGCGTTGCCACGACCGTGCAGCGCCGGCCAGGGCCAGGAGCGCGGCCGGCGCGGCGAGGATCACGGGCAGGTCGGAAACCAGCAGCGATACGGCGGCCAGCGCGCCGAGCACCGGGAGCGCGGTCGCCAGCCAGCGGGAGGGACGCCAGCAGATGCGGGCATCGCCCGCGCAGGCGGGGCACTCAGCCTGGGGGAAGCTCCCGCATGCGGCGGACGAGCGCGTCGAGTTCGGCATCGCTGGGGGCCTCGTAGCCCATGAACCACTGCCAGAGCCTATCGTCCTCGCAGTCCAGCAACCGTAGGAAAACGCCCCGTTCGGCGTCGGAAGCCTTCGCCCATTCGCGGTCCAGCCAGCGCTCGAACAGCTGGTCGAGCTCGCGCATGCCGCGGCGGCAGCGCCAGCGGATGCGGCGGAGCTCGGCGGCGTCGGATCGTGCGTCGGTCATGGGCGTCGGCGGTGCGCCCGCCACGTCGGGCGCGGTGATGGCGGTCGCCGGCGACGCCATGGCGCGGCCGGCAAAGGGGGCGCCGGCGGCAGTGCCGCCGGCAGTGCGATCAGCCGTGGCGGGCCAGCATCAGCTGCTTGATCGAACCGATCGCCTTGGCCGGATTCAGGCCCTTGGGACAGGTGCGCGCGCAGTTCATGATGGTGTGGCAACGGTACAGCTTGAACGGGTCTTCGAGGTCGTCCAGGCGCGTGCCGGTATCCTCGTCGCGGCTGTCGGCGATCCAGCGGTAGGCCTGCAGCAGCACGGCCGGGCCGAGATAGCGCTCGCCGTTCCACCAGTAGCTCGGGCAGCTGGTGGTGCAGCAGGCGCACAGGATGCACTCGTACAGGCCGTCGAGCTTGTCGCGGTCCTCAGGCGACTGCAGCCGCTCGCGATCGGGCGGCGGCGTGCTCTGGGTCCTCAGCCAGGGCTGGATCGAGGCGTACTGCGCGAAGAAGTGGGACAGGTCCGGCACCAGGTCCTTGACCACGCTCATGTGCGGCAGCGGGTAGATCGGCACCTCGGCCTTGGCGCAGTCGTCGATCGCGCGGGTGCAGGCCAGCGTGTTGACGCCGTCGATGTTCATCGCGCACGAGCCGCAGATGCCCTCGCGGCAGGAACGGCGGAAGGCCAGCGTCGGGTCGATCTCGTTCTTGATCTTGATCAGCGCGTCCAGGACCATCGGCCCGCACTTGTCCAGATCGATCTCGTACGTGTCGGTGCGCGGGTTCTGGCCGTCGTCCGGGTTCCAGCGGTACACCTTGAAGGTGCGCACGCGGGTCGCGCCGGCGGGCGCCTTGAAGTGGCGGCCCTTGCCGATCTTCGAGTTCTTCGGGAGGGTGAATTCGGCCATCTGCTCAGTTCCGGGAATCGGGAGTCGCGGGTCGTGGACCGGGTGGGCGGGCCTGCGGCGTCGCCGCGGGCCCGGCCCTGCGCCGTCCTCAGTACACGCGCGCGACGGGCGGCACCACCTCGACTTCGTCGTCGAGGGTGTACATGTGCACGGGGCGGTAGTCGATGCGGGTGTTGCCGGCCTCGTCCACCCAGCAAAGGGTGTGCTTGTGCCACTGCACATCGTCGCGGTCCGGGAAGTCCTCGCGGGCGTGCGCGCCGCGCGATTCCTTGCGGTTCTCGGCCGAGGTGATGGTCACCAGCGCCTGGCCCAGCAGGTTCTGCAGTTCCAGGGTCTCGATCAGGTCGGAGTTCCACACCAGCGAGCGGTCGCTCACGCGCACGTCGTCGAACGATTCGCGGATCGCACGGATCTGCTCGACGCCCTCCTCCAGCGTTTCCTGGGTGCGGAACACCGCCGCGTGCGCCTGCATCGAACGCTGCATGCGGTCGCGGATCACCGCCGTGGGCGTGTCGCCGCTGGCGTTGCGCAGGCGGTCGAGGTTGGACAGCGCCTTGTCGGTGGCGTCGCCCGCCAGGCGCTTGTGCGCCTGTCCCGGCTTGATCGTCTCGGCGCAGCGGTTGGCGACCGCGCGCCCGAACACCACCAGGTCGAGCAGCGAGTTGGAACCCAGGCGGTTGGCGCCGTGGACCGACACGCAGGCCGCCTCGCCGATGGCGTACAGGCCCGGCACGACCGCGTCCGGGTTGCCGTCCTTCAGCTGCACGACTTCGCCGTGGTAGTTGGTCGGGATGCCGCCCATGTTGTAGTGCACGGTCGGGATCACCGGGATCGGCTGCTTGGTCACGTCGACGCCGGCGAAGATCTTCGCGCTCTCGGCGATGCCCGGCAGCTTCTTGTGGATGTCGGCCGGATCCAGGTGGGTCAGGTCGAGGTGGATGTGGTCCTTGTGCTCGCCCACGCCGCGACCCTCGCGGATCTCGATGGTCATCGAGCGGCTGACCACGTCGCGCGAGGCCAGGTCCTTGGCGTTGGGCGCGTAGCGCTCCATGAAGCGCTCGCCGCTGGCGTTGCGCAGGATGCCGCCTTCGCCGCGCACGCCCTCGGTGATCAGGCAGCCGGCGCCGTAGATGCCGGTGGGATGGAACTGCACGAACTCCATGTCCTGCAGGCCCAGCCCGGCGCGCAGCGCCATGCCGCCGCCGTCGCCGGTGCAGGTATGGGCCGAGGTCGCCGAGAAGTAGGCGCGACCGTAGCCGCCGGTCGCCAGCACGGTGCCGTGCGCGCGGAACAGGTGCAGCGTGCCCTCGGACATGTCCAGGGCCAGCACGCCCCGGCACACGCCGTCGGCGTCCATGATCAGGTCCAGCGCGAAGTACTCGACGAAGAACTCCGCCTGGTGCGCCAGCGACTGCTGGTACAGGGTGTGCAGGATCGCGTGGCCGGTGCGGTCGGCGGCGGCGCAGGTGCGCTGGGCCGTGCCCTTGCCGTAGTGCGTGGTCATGCCGCCGAACGGGCGCTGGTAGATCTTGCCGTCGGCAGTGCGCGAGAACGGGACGCCCTGGTGCTCGAGCTCGATGATCGCGGGGATCGCCTCGCGGCACATGTACTGGATGGCGTCCTGGTCGCCCAGCCAGTCCGAGCCCTTGATGGTGTCGTAGAAGTGGAAGCGCCAGTCGTCCTCGCCCATGTTGCCCAGCGCGGCGGAAATGCCGCCCTGCGCCGCCACGGTGTGGGAACGGGTCGGGAAGACCTTGCTGATGCACGCCGTCTTCAGGCCCTTCTGCGCGAGCCCGAAGGTCGCGCGCAGGCCGGCGCCGCCGGCGCCGACGACGATCATGTCGTAGTGGTGTTCGGTAATGGGATACGCGGACGTCATTGCAGGCTCACGAGGCAAAGGCAATACGGGCGATCGCGTACAGCGAGGCGATGGCGCCCAGCCCGCAAAGGAAGTTGTTGAGGAAGTGCGCCGTGATCTCGAGCGAGCGGCGGTGCACGTAGTCCTCGATCACGATCTGCATGCCGAGCTTGGCATGCCAGAACATGCTGACCAGGAACACGGCGAAGATGATCGTGTTCCAGGGCCGCGCGATGATCGCGCGCGCCGTCTCGAGGTCCGCGCCGACCAGGGTGACCAGGGTCCACACGAACCAGATCGCCAGCGGCGCCAGGACCATCGCGGTGACGCGCTGGGTCCAGAAGTGGCCGGTGCCGGACTTGCCGGAGCCCAGGCCGCGCGCGCGCTTGAGCGGCGTGCGGAACGGCGCCGCGCGCGAGGTCTCGCCGCCGCCGCTCATGCCGCACCCCGCAGGCCGAAGTACCAGATCAGGCCGGTCATCAGCGCGCCGACCACGAACACCACGTAGCCCGAGGCGTAGACCTTCGGGATCTCGTAGCCCCAGCCCGCGTCCCACAGCAGGTGGCGGATGCCGTTGAGCAGGTGGTAGACCAGGGCCAGGGTGAAGCCGAACAGGAACAGCATGCCCAGCGGCGAGGCCCACTGGCGCGATGCGAATTCATAGGCGTCGCCGCCGATGGCGATCGACATCAGCCACCAGACCAGCGAAATGCCGCCCAGCGTCAGCGAGATGCCGGTGATGCGATGCAGGAGCGACATCAGCGACGTGATCTGGAAACGGTATGTCTGCCCCAGCATGAAGGGGGACAGGGGGCGCTTTTGGTATGCCATCGCTGGCTGGTCTCCTCGCTGGCGGCAGGGCCGCGTGGCTGGATCGGGCGACCGATCCGGCACCGGCCCCACGGGAATCAGAAATCGATGCAGCGGCCGTTTTTTTCCCAGTCTCCATACCGGGTAGGGTCCAGGCCGTCGCGGCCGCTGACGTCCGACGTTCCGGGCCGTTCGGGCACGGCGGTCGGAGGCGGGTCCGGCCTGGTGGACTGCCCCGTGTCCGGGGATCCGCCGGTGCCGGCTTCGCCTAAGATGTCCTGGCCTTTCACAAGCGAAAGTTTAAGTCCCGCGACCCATGTCCGACAAGCCAAGCACCGACCAGGCCCCTGTTTTCGCCCTTTCCGGCTGGAGCGCGCTGCGCCTGGAAGGCACGGATGCGGCGCGTTTCGCGCAGGCGCAGTTCATGGGCGACGTCGACGCGCTGGCCCCGGGACAGTGGCAGTGGAACGGCTGGCTGACCCCGAAGGGCCGCGTGATCGCGCTGTTCGCCCTGCTGCGCCAAGACGCGCAGACCCTGCGCCTGCTGCTGCCAGACGCCGAGCCGGCGGCCTTGGCGACCGCGCTGTCGCGCTACGTCTTCCGCAGCAAGCTGCGCATCGTGCCCGAGCCGGAGCTGGCCGTGTCCGGCCGCTTCGGCGCCCCGCGCCACGCGGCCGGGGCCGCCTTCGCCGGGCAGGATCCCGCCTCCGGGCTGGAACTGGACCTGGGCGGCGATGGCGGCGCGCGCACCCTCCTGATCGGCCCGGAAGCGGCCCCGCAGGCCCCGGACCTCGACTCGCGCTGGCGCGGCTTCGACCTGGCCCACGGCCTGCCACGCCTGGCCGCCGACCAGGCCGAGCAATGGACCCCGCAGCAGCTCTCGCTCGGCCGCCTGCGCGCCTACAGCGTCAAGAAGGGCTGCTATCCCGGCCAGGAAATCGTCGCGCGCACCCACTTCCTGGGCCAGGCCAAGCGTGGCCTGGCCCGGCTCGAGGCCGGGGCCCCGATGCCCGCCGGCCAGGTGGTCGCGTCGCAGGCTCCGGACCGGCCCCTCGGCACCATCGTCAGCCGCGAGGGCCGACAGGCCCTGGCGGTCCTGCCGCTGGAACTGGACGAGGACGCGAACCTGCTGGCCGGGGACGTGCCCTGCCACCGGATGCCGCTGCTGGACGGACTGGCGCGCTGAGCGGCCGCGCCTGGCCTGCCAGGCGCATCGCCCCCTGAGGCTTTCACCCCGCCTCGCCGGCCAGCGCCGCGGCGGCCGCGACGATCTCCTCGTCCGACGGAATCACCAGGAAGGCCGCCCCCGCCAGCGGGGTGAAGGTATCCGCGCCGACGACGCGGCGCAGCGGCCTGGTGCCCAGCCCGGCCTCGCTGATCGCGGTGATGATGCCCTCGCCCACCCCAGCGCTGCGCCGCCCCTCGTCCACGACCAGGATCCGCGCGCATTCGGCGGCGTGGCGCGCGATGGCGGCCTCGTTGAGCGGCACCAGCCAGCGCAGGTCGACCACCCGCACCTTCCAGCCGTGCGCGGCCTCGATCGCGCGCGCCGCGCGCAGGCTCATCGGCACGCCATTGCCGAAGGTCAGGATCAGCAGGTCGTCGGCCTCGGGGTGGTAGACGCGCTCCTCGCCCAGCGCCATGGCCTGGTCGGGCGCGGGATAAGTGGTCAGCCAGCCACCGTCGCCGGCTTCGTACAGGTCCTTGGTCATGTACAGCGCGATCGGCTCGAGGAAGGCGCAGACCCGGCCATCCACCTTCGCCAGCGCCATCAGCGTGCGCAGCATGGTCGCCGCGTCGTCGCCACGGCTCGGGCAGCCGACCACCAGGCCGGGGATGTCGCGCAGCGCGGTGATCGAGTTGTCGTTGTGGAAATGGCCGCCGAAGCCGCGCTGGTAACCCAGCGAGGCGATGCGCATCACCATCGGGTTGCGGTACTGGCCGTTGGAGAAGAACTGCAGCGACGCCGCCTCGCCACGGATCTGGTCGCCGGCATTGTGGAAATAGGCCAGGTACTGGATCTCCGGCACCGGCAGCAGGCCCATGTTGGCGAAGCCCTGGGCCAGACCGAGGATGATGGTCTCGTCCAGCAGCGTGTTGAAAACGCGGCGCGGACCGAAGGCCTTCTGCAGGCCCTTGGTGACGGTGTACACGCCGCCCTTCTGCGCCACGTCCTCGCCGAACAGCAGCGCCTCGGGGTACTTGGCGAACAGGTCGTGCAGCGCGGCGTTGATCTGGATGGCGAGGTGCTTCGGGCCCGCGTTCTCGGGCAGCTTCGCCTCGCCACCGAAGGCCTGTTCGCGACGTCCGGCGTAATCGGCACGTGCGGCCTCGGCCTGGACCGCTTCGGGCGTGTACGGCGCCAGCGGCGCCATCACCTCCTCCAGCGTGGACAGGCGCGGACGGCGGTCGGCGTCTTCGGCCGCGGCGAAGCACTTCGCGCGGGTGGCCTCGTACAGCGCCAGCACCTCGTCCTTCGACATCAGGCCCGACTCGAGCGCGATCGCGGCCGAGCGCAGCAGCGGATCGGTCGCCTCCACCGCGCACAGCTCCTCGATGCTGCGCCACTCGATCTCGAAGTCGGTGCCGGCGTGGCCCATGACGCGCGTGGTGCGCAGGTGCAGGAAGGTCGGGCGGCGGGTGCGCCGGCAGTGCTCGACGGCGCGCTGCACGTCGCCGTAGCCGGCCGCGAGATCCAGGCCATCCGCGGCGAAGTAGTCCAGGTCCGGGCGATGCGCGAAATTGCGCGCGATCCATCCGTCGGGCGTCTTGACCGAGATGCCGATGCCGTTGTCCTCGCACACGAACAGCACCGGCGCGGGCAGCTTCTGGTAGGCGGTCCAGGCCGCGGCGTTGAACGCGGCCTGCGCGGTGGCGTGGTTGCTGGACGCATCGCCGAACGAACAGATCACGATGCTGTCGTCCGGGACCGGCAGCGCATGACCGATGCGCCGCGCCTGTTCGATCGCGACCGCGGTGCCGAAGGCCTTGGGCAGGTGCGAGGCGATGGTCGAGGTCTGCGGCAGCACCCACAACGGCTTGCTGCCCCAGACCTTGTGACGCCCGCCGCTGGCTGGATCGTCCTTGCTGGCGGCGAAGGACAGCGCCGAATCCATCACCGGGTCCATGCCCGGCAGCTTGCGGAAGCGCTCGGCCATGAAGCCGCCGCTGCGGTAGTGCAGGAAAGCCGGATCGGTGTGGCGCGTGAGCCGCGCCACCATCGCGTTGCCCTCGTGGCCGCTGGAACCGATGGTGTAGAAGACCTTGTTCTGCACGCGCAGCACCCGCGCCATCAGGTCGAGGTGGCGGCTGATCAACTGCGATTCGAACAGTTCGCGGAAGCCGCGTGCGTCCAGCGCGCTGCCCTCGACGATGGCCTCGCCCCCCGGCGGCCCGGCGTCGGCGCGGCCGTTCCAGCCGCGCACGAATTCCTGGAAATTGACGTCGCAGATCTCGGCGCGGTTGAGGCCCTTCATGCGGGCCGGGATGGGACTGGGGACGGTGGCGAACATGCAACCTCTAGGCTGGAAGGCGGGGCCGCGGCCCCGTGCATCGGATGGAAGGAGGTGTCAGCGCGAGGCGGCGATCAGCGCCGCATGCTCGGGCGCGGGAGCCGGCATGGGCACGAACCCGGGCGTGGCGCGCACCCGCGCCAGCCAGTCGCACAGCGCCGGATAGGCGGCCAGGTCGAAACCGCCATCGCCCGCGACGCCGGTGTAGGCGAACAGCGCGATGTCGGCGATGCCGTAATCGGCGCCGGTGAACCACGGATGCCGCGACAGGTGCCGCTCCATCACCGACAGCGCCTGGTGGCCGCGCGCGCGCAGCCCGGGCAGCTCGTCGCGGCGCGGCGAGTCCAGCGGCGTCCAGCCGCAGATGAAGCGCGCCACCGCGATGCAGGGCTCATGGCTGTACTGCTCGAAGAACATCCACGACAGCGCCTGCGCACGCGCCCATGGCTCGCCGGGCAGGAGGGCGCTGCCTTCGGCGAGGTAGTGCAGGATGGCGTTGGACTCGACCAGCACCGCGCCGTCCTCGCGCACCAGGATCGGCACCTTGCCGTTGGGATTGAGCGCCAGGTACTCCGGCGTGCGCGTCTGGCCTCGGCTGCTGTCGGTCTCGACCCAGCGGTAGGGTCGCCCGAGCTGCTCCAGCAGCAGGCGCAGCTTGTGGCAGTTTCCGGACGGGCTGTAGCCGTGGATGGCGATCATGCGAATGCCCTGCGGTGCTCGCGCCACTGCTCGCGCGTCTGTCCCCAGACTTCCACCTCCACCTCGTCCGATGGCGGCGGCAGCACCCGCCCCTGGCGGATCAGCCGCGAACCCAGCCGCTGCGCGACCTTCCTCGAGGCCGGGTTGGCCGGCGAGATGCAGTGGATGATGTCGTCCCAGCCCAGCGTCGCGAACGCCCAGTCGATGGCCGCGATCCCCGCCTCGACCGCGTAGCCGCGCCCCCAGGCATCGGGGTGCAGGGCGTAGCCGATCTCGTTGCCGGGCCAGCCGTCGGGACGCCACGGCCCCATCTGGCCGAGCCAGCGACCACTGGTCCGGTCCACCACCGAGAACATCGCGAAGCCCTGCAGCATCCAGGCGCCGGGCATCTGCAGGAAACGCCGCCAGGCCGCGCCGCGTGACAGCTGTCCGCCGATATGACGCGACGCCTCCTCGTCCGCGAACAGCTCGGCGTAGCGCTCGAAATCCTCCAGTCGCGGCAGCCGCAACAGAAGGCGTTCGGTTTCAATCACCGGACCGGGTTCGGCCATGGCACGACACCCCCACCCCTGGGGCCGCCCCTCGCGCGGGGCGGCGATTGACGGAAATCAGAACGCGTTGATGCCGGTCAGCTCGCGCCCGACCACCAGCTGGTGCACCGTCTCGGTGCCCTCGTAGGTGATCACCGACTCGAGGTTGAGGGCGTGGCGGATCGGCGAATGCTCTGTGGTGATGCCGGCGCCGCCGAGCAGGTCGCGCGCCTCGCGGGCGATATCGATGGCCATGCGGCAGTTGTTCCACTTCGCCAGCGACACCTGGGTGGGCTGCATCTTTCCGGCGTCCTTCAGGCGGCCGAGCTGCAGGCTCAGCAGCTGCGCCGAGGTGATGCGGCGGGCCCAGTCGGCCATCTTGATCTGGGCGCTCTGGGTGGCCGCGACCGGGCGGCCGAACAGGATCCGCTCCCCGGAGTAGTTCAGCGCCTCGTCCAGGCAGGCGATGGCCGCGCCGATCGGCCCCCAGGTGATGCCGTAGCGCGCCTGGGTCAGGCAGCCCAGCGGCCCCTTCAGACCCTTGACGTTGGGCAGGCGGTTGGCCTCGGGCACGCGCACGTTGTCGAAGAACAGCGCACTGGTCACCGAGGCGCGCAGGCTCATCTTGTGCTTGACCAGCTGCGCCTTGAAGCCGGCGAAATCCTTCTCGACCACGAAACCCTGGATGCCCTCGTCGGTCTGCGCCCAGACGATGGCGATGTCGGCCAGGTTGCCGTTGGTGATCCACATCTTGGAGCCGTTGATCACCCAGTCGTCGCCATCGCGCTTGGCGTGGGTCTTCATGTTGGCCGGATCCGACCCGCCGTGCGGCTCGGTCAGGCCGAAGCAGCCAATCACCTTGCCGGCGGCCATGTCCGGCAGCCAGCGCATCTTCTGCTCCTCGGTGCCGTAGGCGTAGATCGGGTACATGCACAGCGAGGACTGCACGCTGGCGAAGCTGCGCAGGCCCGAATCGCCGCGCTCGAGCTCTTGGCAGATCAGGCCATAGCTGACGTAGTTGAGCTCGGCGCCGCCGTACTGCGCCGGCAGGGTCGCACCCAGCAGGCCGAGGCCGGCGATCTCGGGGATCAGTTCGGTCGGGAAGCGCCCCTCGTCGAAGCACTCGCCGATGATCGGCAGCACGCGTTCGTCGGTGAAGCGCGCCACGCTGTCCTGGACGGCGCGCTCCTCGTCGCTGAGCAGGGAGCGGACGTCGTACAGGTCGTAGGGATGCAGCGGCATGGGGTCCTCCGTCGGTTCCGCGGATCATACCCGAGGGCTTTCCGGCCCGCTTCCAGATTGGCGGCCGACCGGACCGGTTTATCCACCGAATGCGCCGGACCGGCACCAAGCTGGCAAGCACGAAGGCGCGCGGGGATGAAATTTCCCTGCCGGAGGGTAAAACCGCCCCAGGCGACCAGCAGCGCCGGCGGTTCCGGAGTTCTGGCATTGGCGCGGTGGCGCCACCGCGCCGGGCCGTCTCAGTCCTCGCGGATGGTGCTCGTCAGCACCATGGCGGTCTGCGTGCGCAAGACGCCCTCGATCGACACGATTTGTTCGAGGATGCGTTCCATCCGCGAGAAATTCCCGGCGTCCACGTGCAGTTCGACGAGCACGTCGTACTGCCCGGTGAGCGTGTGGATGGCGCGGACCTCGCCGATCTCCAGCATCGCCGCCTTCATCCGCGTCCAGTGGCGCGGATCGCGGACCATGAAGATGAAGGCGCGGATGAAGCTGTTGGCGAACTCGGGCCGCAGCCGCACCGTGTACTTCTCGATCGCCACCGCGTCGAGCCGCTCGAGCATCGATTGCACGGTCGGGCGCGACAGCTCCAGTTCCCGGGCCAGCGCCGAGACGGTCTTGCGCGAATCGCGCTTGAGGATGCCGAGCAGCTCGGCCTCCTTCTCCGTGAGCAGCATCGGGCAGTCTTCGGGTCAGGGGGGCGTTTCACTATATACGCGCTCTGCCTTGCCCCGGCCGCGGTACGCCTTGGCCGCCAGCGGGACGGCACGCCATGCCGTTCCGGCCATTCCGCCGGAGGGATCCGGCCCGGCATTCCCACGCAAGAACGCCGCGACCCGGAGGCCGCGGCGTTCGAGGCTGTCCCGCTGGAAGCGGAGGCTTACTGGAGGTTGGCTCCCGCCAGGTCGCGGTCCGCGCCGCCGGCGGTCGCCACGCGCGCCATCACCTGCCCGTCGACGACGGGGAGTCGGTCGCCGGGATCCTCCTGCAGGCGCACGGTCTGCTCGCGCCCGTCGTAGAGGTAGGTCACATCGTAGGCGATGGTGCGATCCTCGGTGCCCAGCGAGATGCGGTCACCGGGCTTGTCGCCGGTGCGCATCGTCCCGGTGGTGCCATCGGGATTGCGATAGGTCACGTTGTAGGCCACCACGCGGGTGGTCTGCGAGCTGTCCTGCACGGTCCGGCACTGGCGGTCCACCCGCTCGACCACGCGACCGCCGACATGACGACGGTCGATCTCGCGACCTGCGAAGCCGCCGCCGACCGCGCCGGCCACGGTGGCCAGCTTGCGGCCGTTGCCGCCGCCGACCTGGTTGCCGACCAGACCCCCGATCACCGCACCGGCCACCGTGCCGCCGACGTTGCCGTCGCGCTCGGGCAGGCGCTCCTGCACCACCACGTCCTCGCAGACCTGGCGCGGGGAACTGGCCGTGGTGGTCTCGCGCACCGGCTCGCTGCCGATCACGGTGGCGAACAGTTCGGCCTTCTCGGTGACCGGCAGCACGTCGATCACCTCGGCGTAGTCCAGCGCATCGCGACCGCGCTCGGACTGGGTCCCGGCGGGAATGTCGTCGCGGTTGTTGTGATACGCGCCAACGGCGACGCCACCCACCAGCAGGGCCGCCAGGGCAATGGCGAGGGTGTTGCTCTTCATGCTGTCTCCTTTGGGCTGTGCCCGTTGCGCTTGGGGCGAATTCCACCACCACCAACCTGAACGAGGGCCAGAAAGTCGCATGCAAACTGACAAGGCGATGAACTTGGGCGAACACATCGCGTGATAGCGTGACCATCACCCCAGTCCGCGCCCGGAGTTGTGCGCCATGGCCAATCCCCTGCTGCTGCCGCTGCTCAACTGGGCCCGCCGACTGCGCTATCCCACCCTGTTCAAGCTGACTGCGGCCGCGTTCGCGGTGAGCATGCTCCTGCCCGACCCCATCCCCTTCATCGATGAACTTGTCTTGGGACTGGGCACCCTGCTGCTGGCGAACTGGAAGTACCGCAAGCCCGCGCCCACCGCGCCGATCGAGGGCCAGGCGCGGCGCCGCTGACCGTTTCCGCGATGCTGCTGGTCGACAGCCACTGCCACCTGGATGCGAGCGAGTTCGACCCGGACCGCGCCCAGGTGCTGGCGCGCGCGCGCGCGGCCGGCGTCGCCATCCAGGTCGTGCCGGCGACCCACGCCGCGGCCTGGCCCGGCCTGCGTGAGGTCTGCCGGGCCGCGCCCGGCCTGCATCCTGCCTACGGCCTGCATCCGGTGTTCCTCGACCAGCACGGCCCCGACGACCTGCCGCAGCTGCGCGACTGGCTGGCGCGCGAGCGCCCGGTCGCCGTCGGCGAATGCGGCCTGGACTATTTCGTCGAGACGCTCGACCGCGACATCCAGCAGCAGTTGTTCGAAGGGCAGCTGCGGCTTGCGCGCGAATTCGACCTGCCGGTGATCGTGCACGCCCGTCGCGCAGTCGATGCGGTAATCGCCGCGCTGCGGCGGATCGGCGGCCTGCGGGGCGTGGTGCACAGCTTTTCCGGCAGCGAGGAGCAGGCACGCCAGCTGTGGAAACTCGGCTTCATGCTCGGGCTCGGCGGGCCCGTCACCTACGAGCGCGCGCGCCGCCTGCGACGCCTTGCCGCCAGCATGCCGATGGAACATCTGCTGCTGGAGACCGATGCGCCCGACCAGCCCGATGCCGGCTGTCGCGGCCAGCGCAACGAGCCGGCGCGGCTGGTCGGGGTGCTGGAGACGATCGCGCAGCTGCGCGGCGCCGACCCCGCGGACATCGCGCAGGCCACCACGGCCAACGCGCGGCGCCTGTTCGCGCTGCCTCCGGCCTAGCCGGCGGCCTTGCCGGGCTTGAGCAGGATCTCCAGCGCCTTGCCCGCCGCGGCGAAGGCGAAAGCGCCGGTGATATGCGTGGCCGCGCCGAGGCCCGCGCCGCAGTCGAGCTTGAGCGCAGCATCCGGACCGGTCGCCGGCCGCACGCCGCAGACGCTGCCGTCGGGCTGCGGATAGCGCACATTCTCCAGCGAATAGATCGCGGGCACGCCGAAGTAGCGGTCGCGGTTCCTGGGGAAGTTGAACTCCGTGCGCAGCTTCTTGCGGATCAGTGCCAGCATCGCGTCGTGCTCGGTACGCGACAGGTCGCGCACACGCACCTGGGTGGGATCGGTGCGCCCGCCGGCCGCACCGACGGTGATGACCGGCAGCTTGCGCCGCCGGCACCAGGCAATCAGCTCGACCTTGCTGCGGAAGCTGTCGCAGGCGTCCACCACCAGGTCGAAGCCCTGGTCGAGCAGCTCGCCGAGGTTGCCAGGCGTCAGGAACATCGGCACCACGTCCAGCGAGATGGCCGGGCTGATGGCACGGCAGCGCTCGGCCATCACCTCGGCCTTGTTGCGGCCGTAGGTGCCATCGAGCGCCGGCAGCTGGCGGTTGGTATTGGACAGGCACAGGTCGTCGGCATCGATCAGCGACAGGTGGCCGACCGCGCTGCGTGCCAGGGCCTCGACGATCCACGAACCGACACCGCCCATTCCGACCACCGCCACGCGCCTGCCGCGCAGGCGCTCGACCGCACCGCGCCCGTACAGCCGGTCGATGCCGGCGAACCGTTCTTCCCACACCTTCTCGTCCATGGCGACAAGTCTAACGGGCGGGCCGCGTGGTATCGTCCCCGCCCCGTCAGGCTCCCTTCGACATCGCCATGTCCGCGACTCCTCCCGGCACTCCCCGCAAGCCACCGTCCGCCGCGTCCCGCTACCTGTTCGTGTTCCTGCTGGGACTGGTGATCGGCGTCGTCGCGCTGGTGATGCTGTTGCGCGCGGTGGACGCACGCAAGACCTGGCGCGACCGCTATCCCGACGCGCTGATGCAGGTGCTGGCGGCGCAGACCGCGCAGCTGCGCGAGAACGTGGCGGCCAACCGCTGCAGCCCCACTGACACCCTGCCCTATCTGCAATCGCTTCGCAGCCTGGGCAACGATTTCGAGCGTGCGTTCCCCGAGCTGCGCGACGATTCGCGCTTCGTGCAGCACGCCGCCCAGTTCCGCGGCACGCTGGATGCCGCCCTATCGGCGCCGCCGATCGGCTGCGAAGGCGTGCAGCAGGCGGCCGCGAAGGTCGGCGAGGCCTGCAAGGCCTGCCACCAGGACTTCCGCTGACGCGGGCCGCCGCGCGCGGCTGAACACCGACTGCATCGCAATGGACGGCCGCCATGCGCGGCTGTCCGCATTGCCGTCGCGTTCACCCTCGCGATCCCAGTATCCGACCGAGCCGCGGCCTGGTGGCCGCCGCGTCCAGCCTGAGGAGTCCCAATGAACATCCGCTTGCGCATGACCTGTGTCGCCGCCGTCGCCTCGCTCGCCCTGGCCGGTTGCGCGACGACCTCGCCGGGCTACGGCTCGGGCTACGGCTCGACCTCGCCTGCGCCGCCCTCGTCGCGCTGCTACGACTGCGGCACCGTGGTGTCCATCCAGACCTCCGCCGCCCAGGGCGGCACGAACGTCGCCGGCCCGGTGCTGGGCGGCATCGTCGGGGCGGTCGCCGCCAAGGAACTGGCGCGCCGCAACACCGACAGCGAGGGCCGTCGCAACGTGGCCATCGCCGCGGGCGCCGCGGGTGGCGCGGTCGCCGGCAACGCCATCCAGAACCGCGTGGAAGGCAGCCGCGGCGGCTACACCGTCAACGTCCGCATGGACGACGGCCGCACGGTCTCGCTGCACCAGACCGAGCTCGACGGCATTCGCGAAGGCTCCTACGTGCGCGTGCAGAACGGCCGCGCCTGGCGCTACTGATCCTGGCTGGCGCCCGCCCCGTCGGGGCGCGGGCGCCCCTGCGGCCCGGCGGATGCGAATGCTTCGCACCGCCCGGGCCGGTGGTGTTCTAAAATCGCGACTCCGCCGCAAGCCAACAACGGACACGTCGCGACATGCCCTTCGTCGTCACCGAGAACTGCATCAAGTGCAAGTACACCGACTGCGTCGAGGTGTGCCCGGTCGACTGCTTCCACGAGGGCCCGAACTTCCTGGTCATCGACCCGGACGAGTGCATCGACTGCACCCTGTGCGAACCCGAGTGCCCGATCAACGCGATCTATCCCGAGGACGATGTGCCTGCCGGGCAGGAGCACTTCGTCGCGCTGAACGCGGAGCTGTCGAAGGAGTGGCCGGTGATCACCACCCGCAAGGAGCCGCTGCCCGACGCCAAGGACTGGGACGGCAAGCCCGGCAAGCTGCCGCTGCTCGAGCGCTGATTCCAGCCTCCCCCGCCGCGGCGACGTGGCGGGGCGCAAGAAAAAAGGCGCCGCGAGGGCGCCTTTTTCATGCCGTCCGGTCGACTCAGCCGCCCGACAGGGCGGTCCTGAGCGCGGCGATCAGGCGCTGCGGCGGCTCGCCGGTGGCGGGCAGGCCGCGCGCGTCCACCGCGGCCACGTAGGCGCCGTTGTCGGTCTTGGTGACGCGCACCAGGAACTTCTGGTCGCCGTAGTCCACGTCGTAGGTGCCGAGCAGCTGCGCGCGGTTGACGACGGTCAGGCCCTGGGTGGCGGCCAGCACTTCGCCCACGCGGGCATAGACCTCGTCGCGCTCGCCCGACACCGCGAAGCCGTTGGGCGCGGCGGTGCCGGCGGCCGGCATGGACGAGCGGGTCACCGTGCCGGTCTCGGGCAGCGCCATCGCGCCGGAGGTGTCGGGGCGGTCGAGGTCCGGCGGGACCTCGAGCGGACGGTTTTCGGGGCTGGCAGCGTAGAGGTCGCTGCCCTTGCGGAACCACTTGCAGCCACTGGTGCCGACCACGGCCACGGCGACGAGGCCGACCGCGAGCAGGCGGAACAGGGGGCGGGAATGACGCATGTTGGAGTCTCCTGCGGAAAGTGTTTCAGGCCGCGACGGCGTCGCGGAGGCCGTGCTCGATCGACACGGCCGCGGCGGCGATCTGTGCAGCGGCCGGCTGGTGGGTGGCGGACAACGGCGTGAGCGGAAGGCGCAGGCCGTGGCCGACGCCCAGCAGGGCCAGCACGGCCTTGACCGGGATGGGATTGGGTTCGACGGAAGCGAAATCGTGCAACGGAACCAGCGCCCGGTTCCACTCCTGCGCCTCGGCGGCGCGCCCGGCGCGGGCCAGGTCGCAGAGCCGGCGCATCGCGCCCGGCACCAGGTTGGAGACCACGGAGATCACGCCATCGGCGCCGTCCAGCATCGCGGCGGCGGCACTGGCGTCGTCGCCACTGAGCACCGCGAAGCCCTCCGTGCGCAGCGCCAGCCAGCGCGCCATGCGGGCAGGATCGGCCACCGCCTCCTTGACGCCGATGATGCGGGGATGCGCCAGCAGCCCTGCGACGGTGTCGGGCTGCAGGTCGCAGCCGGTGCGCGCCGGCACGTTGTACATCACCACCGGCAGCGCGCCTTCCTCGGCCACCGCCGCATAGTGCGCAAGCAGTCCGGCCTGGGTCGGGCGTACATAGGGTGGCGTGACGACCAGGGCGGCATCGGCGCCGAGCGCGGCGGCGCGGCGCGTGCGTTCGATGGTCGCGGCGGTGGCCGACTGGCCGGTGCCGGCGAGCACCGGGATGCGCCCGGCCACCGTCTCCACGGCGGTGCGCAGCAGCGCATCGAATTCCACGTCCTGCAGCGCAGCGGCCTCACCGGTGGAGCCGGCGACCACGAGCGCCTGCGTGCCGGCCTCGCACTGGGCGTGCAGCAGGCGCCGCCAGGCCTCAAGGTCGAGTTCGCCCGCCACCGTGAAAGGCGTCGCCAGCGCGGTGATGCTGCCGGAAAGTCGCAAGTGCCAGGTTCTCGTGCGTTGCGCGCAGAATCGGGCGCATGAACGGATGTTTCGGAGGCCCGAATGTTACTTGCGGCCCGGAAGCACGGGCAAGTATGCTGGCCTCCGCCCCCGGCCACGCCGGGGCCACCGTTCAGACCCGATCCACCACGGACCCGCCGCGGACGCCGCCTTGACCGATCCAGATACCGCATCCCGGCCCTCGCCGAACGAGAACCACCTGCTGATCAACGCCTACACGACGCATCCGGCATCTCCGTTGCTGGCCGTGTCCCGGCGCATCGCCGACAGCGGCTGCAACCTGGTGGACACGCGCCTGTCCACCGTCGGCCGCGACGTGTCGGTGACCGCGCTGGCCACCGGCTCCTGGGATGCGGTGGCCAAGCTCGAGGCGATGCTCACCCGGCTCGAGCGCGAGGAAGACCTGAAGCTGGTGTGGTACCGCACCGGCCCCAAGCCGGTGCAGTCCAACCTCCTGCCCTACATCGTCGAGGTGGTGGCCGCGGACAAGCCGGGGATCCTGTTCCAGCTGGCGGACTTCTTCGACCGCCAGGGCATCACCATCGAAAGCCTCCACTGCTCGCGCTACCGCGCGATGCAGACCGGCGCGGACATGTTCTCGGCGCAGGTGACCATCGGCGTGCCGTCGAACATGCACATCGCCGCGCTGCGCGACGATTTCCTCGAGTTCTGCGACCACCTGAACCTCGACGCGATCATGGATCCGATGAAGTTCTGACCCACGGCCCGTGACCATCGCACGATGACGCAAGTCGGCAACGCCCTTCCCGAGTCCACCCTGGCCCTGCCGCTGGCCCTGTCCGGCGGCGGCCACGCGACCCTGGCCGACTACGCCGGGCGTTGGCTGGTGCTGTACTTCTATCCCAAGGACTCGACGCCCGGATGCACCACCGAGGGCCTGGACTTCAACGCGCTGCTGCCGCAGTTCGAAGCCTTGGGCGCGCAGGTGCTGGGCGTATCGCGCGACTCGGTGAAGTCGCACGACAACTTCTGCGCCAGGCAGGGTTTCCGCTTCCCGCTGGTGAGCGATGCGGACGAGGCGCTGTGCCGCGCGTTCGACGTGATCCACGAGAAGAACATGTACGGGCGCAAGGTGCTGGGCGTGGTGCGCAGCACCTTCCTGGTCGCGCCCGACCACCGCCTCGCCGCGCAGTGGCGCGGCGTCAAGGTCGCCGGCCATGCCCAGGCCGTGCTCGAAGCGCTGAAGGCCGCGCAAACCACGTGACCCCGACCGCGGACCGCCGCACCCGCAGACCTGCATGGCAGGCCGCGGGAGCGCGCGACCGTGTCCGACTTCCCGCCGCCAGGAGGCGCCCCCGCGATGATGACCCACGGCAAGCGCATCTACGTGCTCGACACGAACGTGCTGATGCACGACCCCACCGCGCTGTTCCGGTTCGAGGAACACGACGTCTTCCTGCCGATGCAGGTCATCGAGGAACTCGATAACGGCAAGAAGGGCACCTCCGAGGCCAGCCGCAACGCGCGCCAGGTCAGCCGCTTCATCAACGAGCTGATCGAGGCCCAGGGCACCGACAAGATCGCCAGCGGCCTGGTGCTCGAACGGCCCAACGGGCTGCAGCTGCGCGGCCCGGCCAGCATCGGCAAGCTGCGCTTCCAGACCACGGTGCCGACCGAGGACAAGACCTCCTTCGGGGCGGTCGCCCCGGACAACCGCATCCTCGGCGCGATCCTGCAGCTGCGACGCGACGAGCCGGAAATGCCGGTGGTGTTCGTGTCCAAGGACATCAACCTGCGCATCAAGGCCGCGATCGCCGGGCTGGTGAGCGAGGACTACGAGAACGACCGCGCGCTCGACGACTTCAGCCTGCTCTACACCGGTGCGACCGCCCTGCCTGCGGACTTCTGGAGCCGGCACGGCAAGGACATGCGCTCGTGGACCGACCGCGGCCGCACCTTCTACGAGGTCGACGCCGACCCCGGCGGCGACTGGCATCCCAACCAGTACCTGTACCTGCCAGGCGACGATCAGGCCGAGTTCCGCGTGGCGAAGGTGGAAGGCGGCAAGGCGGTGCTGCAGATCGTCGACGACTACCGGCGCAGCCAGCACGCCGTCTGGGGCATCTCCGCGCGCAACCGCGAGCAGAACTTCGCGCTCAACGCGCTGATGGACCCGGAGATCGACTTCGTCACCCTGCTGGGCACCGCCGGCACCGGCAAGACCCTGCTGGCGCTGGCCGCGGGGCTGGCGCAGACCATGGACCAGCAGCGCTACCGCGAGATCATCATGACCCGCGCCACGGTCAGCGTGGGCGAGGACATCGGTTTCCTGCCGGGCACCGAGGAAGAGAAGATGACGCCGTGGATGGGCGCACTGACCGACAACCTCGAGGTGCTCACCCACAACCAGGAGGGCGGCTCCTGGGGGCGCGCGGCCACCAACGACCTGCTCGCCTCGCGCATCAAGATCCGCTCGCTCAACTTCATGCGCGGACGCACTTTCCTCAGCCGCTGGCTGATCCTGGACGAGGCGCAGAACCTCACGCCCAAGCAGATGAAGACCCTGATCACGCGCGCCGGCCCGGGTACCAAGATCGTCTGCCTGGGCAATGTCGAGCAGATCGATACTCCCTACCTCACCGAAACCACCTCGGGGCTGACCTACGCGGTGGACCGGTTCAAGAACTGGGCGCACAGCGCCCATGTCACCCTGCGCCGCGGCGAGCGCTCACGGCTGGCGGACTACGCGTCGGAAGTGCTGTAAGGGCGTCCCTCGGCGCAGCAGCCCCGCGCCATCCGGCGCGGGCATCCGCTCCGGGACGTGGAACGCCAAGGCCCTGCCCCGCGCCTCGCCGGCGCACGGTGGCGGTCACCCCCGGCCCGCGCATGACAGGCGAACGACGCCCACGCCGTTCGCGGGGCGCCCACGAGGGCGATGCACAATAGCGCCATGAGCCGACGCGGCCCCGATACCGCCCCCAAACCCAGTCGCGCCGACAGCCGGCCCAGCCTGCGCGAGCGCTTCGACGCGATGCGCAACCTGCCGCCGTTCCTGCGCCAGATCTGGGCCACGAGTCCGGGCCTGAGCCTGACCAGCCTGGGCCTGCGCGTGGTCCGCGCCTTCCTGCCGATCCTCACCCTCTACGTCGGCAAGCTGATCATCGACGAGGCGATCCGGCTGGTCGGCCTGGGCCTGGGGTTCGAGTCGATCGGCGAGGCCTGGCGCAGCGGCCAGCTCGACCACCTGCTGTGGCTGCTTGCGATCGAGTTCGGCCTGGCCATCGCCTCGGACCTGCTGGGGCGGATCGTGAGCTATGCCGACGCGCTGCTCTCGGAACTGTTCACCAACGCCACCAGCGTGCGCCTGATGGAGCACGCGGCCACCCTGGATCTGGAGGACTTCGAAGACCCGGACCTGCAGGACAAGCTCGACCGCGCGCGGCGCCAGACCATGGGCCGCATGAACCTCATGGGCCAGCTGTTCGGCCAGGTGCAGGACATGATCACCGTGGTGAGCTTCGCCGTTGGCCTGCTGGTGTACGCGCCCTGGCTGATCGTGCTGCTGGGCGTGGCCCTGGTGCCTGCCTTCCTGGGCGAGGCGCACTTCAGCGCGCTGGGCTATTCGCTCAACTTCCAGTGGACGCCGGAGCGGCGCCAGCTCGAGTACATCCGGCAGACCGGCGCCAGCGTCGAGACCGCCAAGGAAGTGAAGATCTTCAACCTGCACCGCTTCCTGGTGGACCGCTACCGGACGCTGGCGCAGAAGTTCTACCTGGCCAACCGCGCGCTGGCCCGCCGCCGCGCGTTCTGGGGCACCCTGCTGGCCGCGCTGGGCACGCTGGGCTACTACGTCGCCTACGCCTACATCGCCTGGCGGACCGTGCGCGGCGATTTCACCATCGGCGACCTGACCTTCCTGGCCGGCAGCTTCCGCCGCCTGCGCCAGCTGCTCGAGGGCCTGCTGATCGGTTTCTCGCAGGTGGCCAGCCAGGCGCTGTACCTGGACGACCTGTTCTCGTTCTTCGAGATCGAACCCGAGATCACCTCGCCGGCCGCTCCTGCGCCCTTCCCCGTCCCGATCCGCCAGGGCTTCGTGTTCGAGGACGTGGGCTTCCGCTACCCGGGCGCCGAGCGCTGGGCGGTGCGGCACATGGATTTCGAACTGCGCGCGGGCGAAGTGCTGGCCCTGGTGGGCGAGAACGGCGCGGGCAAGACCACCCTGGTCAAGCTGCTCGCCCGGCTGTACGACCCCGACGAGGGCCGCATCCTGCTCGACGGGCGCGACCTGCGCGAGTACGACCTGGACGCGCTGCGGGCCAACATCGGGGTGATCTTCCAGGACTTCGTGCGCTACCACCTCACCGCCGGCGAGAACATCGGCGTCGGCCAGATCGACCGCATGGACGACCGCGCCCGGATCGAGGACGCGGCGCGCCGGGCGATGGCCGACGAGGTGATCGCCGCTCTGCCGCAGGGCTATGACCAGCTGATCGGCCGCCGCTTCAAGACCGGCGTCGACCTGTCCGGCGGGCAGTGGCAGAAGATCGCCATCGCCCGCGCCTACATGCGCGATGCCCAGGTGATGATCCTCGACGAACCCACCGCCGCGCTGGATGCGCGCAGCGAGTACGAGGTGTTCCAGCGCTTCAAGGAACTCTCCGACGAGCGCACCGCCGTGCTGATCTCGCACCGCTTCTCCAGCGTGCGCATGGCCGACCGGATCCTGGTACTGGCCGACGGCCGGGTCGAGGCTAGCGGCACGCACGCCGAGCTCATGGCCCAGGGCGGACGCTACGCCGAGCTGTTCGAACTGCAGGCCGAGGGCTACCGCTAGCGCTCGGGCCATCCCGTACGACGGGCGGGACAAAATGCCCCTTGCAAAGATGAGAACCGGTCTCATCCATTCGCTATAATGCCCGGCTGGGTTCTCCAAGGTTGTTGCTCATGTCTTCCGCTTTCGGCACCGAGACGGTGCTGGACGTCCGCCACTGGACCGACAGCTACTTCAGCTTCACCACCACCCGCGACGACGGCTTCCGTTTCGAGAACGGCCAGTTCGTGATGATCGGGCTGGAGGTGGACGGCAAGCCGCTGCTGCGCGCCTATTCGATCGCCAGCGCCAACTGGGAAGAACAGCTGGAGTTCTTCAGCATCAAGGTGCCCGACGGCCCGCTGACCTCGCGCCTGCAGCACATCCGGCCGGGCGACTCGCTGCTGGTCGGGCGCAAGCCCACCGGCACGCTGCTGATCCACGACCTGCATCCGGGCCGCAACCTGTACCTGCTGGGCACCGGCACCGGCCTGGCGCCCTGGCTGTCGGTGATCAAGGACCCCAACACCTACGAGCGCTTCGAGCGCGTGATCGTGGCCCATGGCGTGCGCCGTGCCGGCGACCTGGCATACCGCGACTACCTGATGGAGGAACTGCCGCGGCACGAGTTCCTCGGCGAGCACATCTCGCGCCAGTTGCTGTACTACCCGGCGGTGACTCGTGAGTCCTTCGACTGGGCCGGCCGCGACCAGCGCGGCCGGCTGACCGAACTGTTCGACAGCGGGCGCATGGCGGCGGACCTGGGGCTGGAGCCGCTGGATCCGGCGCGCGACCGCGCCATGATCTGCGGCAGCCCGCAGATGCTGGCCGATTTCCGCGCCATCCTCGACCGACGCGGCTTCAATGCCGCGCCGCGCATCGGCACGCCGGGCGACTACGTGTTCGAGCGCGCGTTCGTGGAGAAGTAGCCGGCGCTAGCGCGTTCGCAGCAGCGGCAGGACTTCGGATTCCTCCACCGGCGGGATGCCGGCATCGAAGCGGCGGTTGAGCAGGTCCACCAGGGCCCGGGCCCACAGCGCGTTCCAGGCCGTGCCCGCGTGGCCATCGGCCAGCACCGCGTTGACCGGCGCGTCGCCCTGGCTGTTGGCGACGCGGAAGCGGCCGCCGATGCGCAGGTCGCGGTAGGCCGGCGCGCCCGCGGGCGTGCGGCCGCCCCACAGTCCGGCGAACCAGGCGCGGTCGTCGAAGAAGGCGACCCGCGCATCGGCCGCGGCCATGGCGCGCAGCGCGTCGTCGTAGCGGTCCAGCGCGGCGGCGATGTTGGCCAGCGCGCGCGGCGGACGCGCCGTCGCCGCGTCGTCGCCGATGTTGCTGTTGTCGAAGATGCCCACCAGGACCACGCGCGTGGCCGGGTGATGCCGGTGCAGAAAGGCCACCGCCTCGCGCACGGCGCCGATGCAGGCGTCGATCTCGTCCGACAACGCGCGGTCGTGCGGATCGCTCGCCAGCTGCTCGAGGCTGTCGCGCTGGCCGAAGCTGTTGACCCCGATGCGGACCAGCACCACGCCACCCCGCCATTGCGCCGGCGCCTCGTCCATCAGCCGCACCAGCTGCGGCAGCTGCCGCTCGCCGCCCATCAGGCTCTGGCAGCGCGCGCCGGACACGGCGAAGTTGTATTCGAAGTCCTCCTTGGCCGGCGCCCGCGCCGGCAGGTCCAGCCACGCCGCCAGCGTACCCATGCCGCCGGGCAGGCCGTGCCGCGCCCAGCTGCCCTGGTCGACCCACTGGCCGCGCAGCCGCTGCAGCGCTTCGGTCCATTGCAGGGTACTGGCGTGGTACTCGCCGCCGCGGTGGCCGCGACGCCCGTCGAAATGCAGGCGGTCGTGGTAGGCGTGGCTGTCCGAATCGCCGACCACCCCCAGGCGCAGCGGCGCCGGGGCGCCGCTTGCGGCGGCAGGCACATCCATCGCGAGCATCGGCAGGAGGGCGCAGCACAGCAGGCGGGCACGGTTCGCGGCGTTCATGCCCGAGCCAACGCGAAGGCCGCCGGCGGGCGGACACGCGGCGGCCGTGTCCGTCGTGCCGGCACCAGTCGCCACGTCGCGTGCGCGCCGGGGGTCGGCTCACGCGGGCGCAGCGCGTAGAATCGACGCCATCTTTCGGAGGACATCGCAGATGAAGATCCTGGTTCCAGTCGACGGCAGCGAAACGAGCACCCGCGCCCTCAAGCACGCGCTCACGCTGGCCAAGGCCTCCGCCAAGCCCGGCAAGGTCGTGGTGGTGGCGGTCGACGACGCCCTGTTCCCGGGCGTGGAGCGCAAGATCGGCGCCGAGGCGGTGCGCAACCACCACGCGGAGAACTTCGCCCGCATGTTCGGCCCGGCGCGCAAGGCGCTGGCGCGCAGCAAGGCGCAGGTGAGCTTCGTCGAGACCGTGGGCGCGGTGGCTGACGGCATCCTCGAGACCGCCGCCAAGCAGAAGGTCGACATGATCGTGATGGGCTCGCGCGGCGCGGGCGCGATCAAGGGCACCCTGCTCGGCTCGGTGTCGATGAAGGTGCTGGCCGGCGCCGAAGTGCCGGTAACGATCGTCCACTAGGCGATCGAGGGCGCGGCCCGGACACGCGTCCGCGCCCGCCGCCTCAGCCCAGCGCGGCCTCGATGTCCGCGCGCAGGGCCTCGGGCGCCTGCCGCGGCCCATAGCGCGCGAGCACGCGCCCGTCGCGGCCGACCAGGAACTTGGTGAAGTTCCACTTGATCGCGGCGGTGCCGAGCAGGCCGCGCTTCTGGCGCTTGAGCCAGGCCCACAGCGGATGCGCATCTCGGCCGTTGACCTCGACCTTGGCGAACATCGGGAAATCGACTCCGTAGTCGAGGGTGCAGAACTCGCGGATCTGCGCCTCGTCGCCCGGTTCCTGGCGGCCGAACTGGTCGCATGGAAAGCCCAACACCACCAGCCCGCGTTCGCGGCAGTCGCGCCACAACGCCTGCAGGCCCTCGTACTGCGGAGTGAAGCGACATGCGGACGCGACGTTGACGATCAGCAGCACCTTGCCGGAGTAGGCGGCCAGATCGACCTCGCTGCCGTCGATGGCCCTGGCGGAAAAATCGAAGGCTCCCGCCATGCTCAGCGTCCCGCCGCCTGCACGCGCACCGGTTCGGCGAAGGGCCGCACGCCCAGCTCGGTGAGGATCTCGGCCGGGTAGTAGACGGTCTCGCCCTTGATCACCGTGGCCACCTTGCGGATGTCGCCGATATCGCGCGTGGGATCGCCATCGACCAGGACCAGGTCGGCCTGCTTGCCCGGCGCGATGCTGCCCAGGCGATCAAGCGTGCCGGAGTACTTCGCGCCGTTCCAGGTCGCCACCTGCAGCGCCTGCGCCGGCGTCAGCCCGGCGCGCACGTACAGCGCCAGCTCGTGCTGCAGGGTGAAGCCGGGCACCTCGTCGGTGCCGGCGACCAGCGGCACGCCGGCCTGGTAGGCGCGCCCGACGAACTCGACCATCTTCGCGTACGAATCCCGGTAGCGCGCCCCGGTCGCATCGTCGGGGATATCCATCTCGGCGGCGCGCCGGCCACGCTGCACGTCGGGCGGCACGTGCGCCTCGATTCCGGCGAAGATCGGCGAGATCTCGCCGTTGCGCTGGTGCAGGAACTCGAAGGTGGCGAGGGTCGGATCGATCACGACCTGCTTGCGCGCCAGGGTGGCGATGAACTCCTGCACCGGCGCCGAGTCCAGGTCGAGGTCGGCCACCTCGCGCGCCGGCAGGTAGAACCGCTCGAGCGTGCGCGTGTCGGTGTCGGGCTTGACCAGGAAGTTCAGCAGCAGCTGGTTGATGTGATTGACCTCGTCGTAGCCAGCGTCGACCGCATCGCGCGCGCGCAGGAACACCGGCACGTGGCCGCTGACCCGCAGCCCCTTGTCGTGGGCGTAGGCCACGGTCTGCTGCAGGATCTCCTTCGGGAACGAGTTGTAGATCTTCAGCTGCCGGTAGCCGTTGCCGGCGTACCAGTCGATCGCCTCGCGCGCGCCGGCCAGGTCGCTCACCACGAAGCCGTTGCGGGCGGACTGCC